>C688J18823_10002345_pt1 | contig 11850 bp, 14 predicted proteins | sample HopSoiMetagenom1_FD_18823 | JGI IMG/M metagenome (IMG submission 18823) | reverse complement strand
GCCAGCCGCAGGCCGTTCGACGTTGCGGCGGGGGGGTCGGTACCGCGATCCACACTGGTATCGCGATCGACCTTGTAGTCGTGCACCGTACGCCCGATCCGGTCACGCGAATAGGGCGATGAGAGCAGGACAGCGAACTCGACGACGGCCGCAAGCAGCAGGAAATAGGTCGCACGCCTCCGGTTCAGATATTTCACGGCAAACAGGATCAACAGAATCGGAAAGTAGGCGAAAGCCGTGCGTGAGGTCGCAACAAACCGCATGTCGAGATAGAAGCCCAGCATGACGACCGCAAAGGCGAAGGTCCACGCGCGTTGACCGTTGGTCGCGAGTGACACGATCAGCGGCGCCATGACGAACAGGCACAGCGCGAATTCATGGCTTTGATCGATGTAGTTTCTGACGGGGACGCCGGCGATCCCGCCCGGCTGGGCCTTCCAGTCGGCGAAGTATGTCACCCACGACAATCCCATGAGCAGGACACAGGCAGCCAGGAACGCGAACAATACCCAATGCCCGCGCTCGGAGCGTTCGTAGTGATAGAGGAGAAGCGGAACGGCCAGCAGCTTCGATACCGGCACGAAGCCTTGAATTCCAACCGGCCAGCTGTCGTCGGTCCAGAACAGACCCGCCATCGCCAGTGCGAGGAAGGCCAGCGGCAGGTAGCTGGCCGGTGCGCGCAACGCCTCGAAAAACTCCGGCCAGCGGACCGTGGGAAGAACCACGAGAAGCCACAGCACCATGAAAATGGAAACCGCGGTTGTAGACCATGGCAGCGAAGCGGCGGCCAGCGCCGGGTAAAGATCGACACTGAGAAGCCAGAACCGGGATTGCGGCCATGCGCCGATGAATCCGGGAATTCCCGGCCGTGCGACATTGGCGGTCAGTTCTGACATCGCACGCCTGCAACGCGATCATGATCGGCAAGAAAGAACTGCAGCGATGCCGGCGGAGGCGGCGCCAGAGCGATCGGCTCTGCTTTCGAAAGGACATCCGAAATACGCACGTACATACACCTTGCTTGACGAACTACTACCTGGACGCGCGCCTTCGTTTCCCGGGCACGCCCACCTTCCGAAAGGTTCCCAGTATCGTTGCACACAAACGGCAATTTGTTGAATAAAATCAGGCTGATTTGGGTCATGCAGTCTCCGACGCAAAAATATTCCGCTTGGCATCGCCCCCAAATCAGTGGCTCCTTCTGCGCCGTCCCGTCTCGACAAGAGGGGCGGATCGCGTCGTCACGAACGCAGGGGGGTGCGGTGGACGCAGGCAGCGTCAGGCGCGAAACGTGTTCGCAGGGCGGTTATCCGTGAGCGGACACGGCGCGCAAGATGACCGGCGCTGAAGCGTACGGCAAAACCGTGTGGTTCTGCCAGTTGCCAATAAAATCAACGCGATGCCTTGGCTAATCGGCATTTTGCGCGCGTTGAATGATTTAGCGTTTTTCCCGGCTTGGCTAACGACGCGAACACGCGGCGGCCGGATCGCCGTTACAAGCCTGACGCGCGCGCTCGGTTCGTTCGCCGCCGAGCTCACCGATGCGGCCCGCGCCCGCCCCGCTGTCTACCGCCATCCCGCCCGAAATAACGCACCGGTGACTCGCGCTGCGAGCCGGCGGCCCTTGCCAACGGCCAGCGCCAGGACCACGCTCCGCGCCCATGCAACGCGCCATGGTTATCACCGTATCCATGCAAGCCGCTTTTGGCGTCCGGCGCGTCGAGGTCTCGGTGCCGTTGGTGCCGGCCTTGCTCGATGGCTCGGGGAAATATCGCGATGCGACCGCCGTGGCCGAGGCCGCGCGCAAGCAGCACCAGGAGTTCGCCCAGATGCGACACGCGATGCGGCTGGAACAGAAGCGGGCGAGTTACCGGCGGCGCCATCCCGAGGGACGCGCGTTCAAAAGCCTAGTGCGGCTGGCGGTGACTTGCGACAGCGCCGAACCACTCGGCGAGGCTATCCGCAAGCGGTACGAGCGGCACCACCCGCCGAGCCGGCGCGATCAGCGTGAGATCGAGGAACGCCTCGATAGGCTGTTGCAGGACTGATGGCGCCAGTTCCATAGCCTCGCAACACCTTGCAGAATGATGCGCCGGCGCAACACTCTACGAAAAGCCGAGCGCGAAGGTTAAAAACCGAACCGACGGCGACGCACGGAATCAGCGCCTATTCGGGCTTTCAGCACCACGCGGTTTTATCACCAGCGGCCCCGCTTCGGCGGGGTCTTTGCTGTCGTTACATCGTCCGGTGAGGTGGTTGCCGCCGTCGGTGCCGATCGCTTAAATGCGTCAATGCCCGAGCTCACCCGCCGCCGTGATCCGTCCCGCGCTGCTTGCTGGTTGGTCTACTACGGCGACGTTCGCGTCGGCACCCATGTTCGCGCAAAGGCATTCCGCCGGATCATCTCACCGCCCATAGGAGTATGAGCATCAGCAGCATGGGCACCACGACCCCAATGCCCAGCAGAGCGTCCTGCACGGTTTCGCTACGCGAACGCCGCTTAGGGGTCATGAGGCCAACCTCAATTTCGCAACACTCACTGTGTTTGAAACATTCGACTATGCGAAAGGCGCCTATGCGTTGGTTTGTCGCTGGCCCTTTGGGTCCGGCCCCGTAAACCTGCCTCCACGGACGCGTTGGCACGCGTTCACAAGTAATTGGCGCGAACTCACAAGTCATTGGTCACAAATTGCAAGACCACGCAGTGCAAAAGGTCACGGATTGTTTTGTTAGCCCGGTCAAAAGAAAGAAAGCCAATCTTGAACTATCAGTTCAGCCAGGAAGAAGTCACCTTGCTCCGCCTTGCGCTCGGCATTGCGCTGAAGCAATTCGAGGACTGCCTCGATGGCGAGGCGCCGCAAATGCTCGCCTATATCAAGCAGCCATCATGGTCAGAGGCCAGCCAAGCGGCGCGTACGATGATCGAACAACTCTCAGTTCCGGGTTTGGTGCTGACAATCAACGCGCAGGGCCGCAGCCGGAATTAAGCGAACAACTCGGCGCCCGCTGGTGTGAACTTAACATAAGTCCCGGCTTCGTGCAGCACGAGCCAACCGCGCTTGATCGCGAGCCGCAAGCCGGCGCAATATTCGGCCGGTGCGGCGCGCTCCTGGTAGAGCAGCCACATGGCTAAAACTGATCCTGCACGCGCCGATATGCCGGATGGTGGCATTAATCGCCGTCAAAAATGATGCGCTGGGGCATCACTTTACGAAATTCCTGGCGCGACGGTTACAAACCGAACCGACGCGAGTCGGCCCGCCGATGTTCAATTGGGCTTTTATCACCGGATGACATCCGGCGAAATCATTGATGAAGGTTCGGGCATGAACGATGGGGTCGCAGGCCGCGATTGCCGGCGCAACACTCGGCACCGGCGCCGCAATCTGGCTACTTGTGGGCTACCTGATCCAGCGATTTGCCTTCCGCAATCCAGAACCGACCGCCGGCACCGTCATAGCAACATCAATGAGCACTTCGATGCTGTTGTTTTCTCTCGGCGCTTTACTGACGTTCTATATCCGATAACGATATGCGTTGCCTCGACCGCGGTCGATCGGCTTAAATGCGCCGATGCCCGAGCTCACCCGCCGCCGCGACCCGCACCGCAAAGATTGCTGGCTGATTTATTTTGGCGACGTGCACGTCGGCACGATCGCACGCGCCGCCGGCAATCCGAACGCCGAGCCGCAATGGAAATGGCTGTGCGGTTTCTATCCCGGTCCCGGCGACCAGCGCGGCGCCACCGCCGACACCTTCGAGGCGGCGCCCACGCTCTTTGAGGCGGCCTGGAAAAACTACTTGCCCCGGTGCACCGAGGCCGATTTTGCGGCCTGGCGCCACCAGCAACTCTGGACCGCGGAAAAGTACCGGCGCCTTGACCGCGGCGAGCGAATGCCGCCCGACTGGCGACCGCCGCATGGCTGATGCCAATGGCTGGCTGCGCAGATTCGACGCGCCGATCGTTTTGCCCGATGGCAACGAACTCGTGACCTTGCGCGATGCCATCCGGCACTTGAGCGAACCCGTGCCGCCGCGCGAGCGGCAACACCCGGCGGTGCTGCTCGCCGCCACCGTCCTGACCGACGCCGCCGAGGGCCGCGACTTGGTGATGCACGCGCGCATCGCGACGCTGCGGGCGGTGAACCGAAACGAGGACAACAAGCGATGAACGACGGCAAGAAATACCATGGTCAGGAAGAGCGCGAAGCACATGCGCTGGCGATGGGCAAAATCGTAATGGCTTGGAACGAATATCACGAAACGCTCGGCCAGCTATTTGCCAAGCTATTTGCGCGCAACCAGTACGGACTGGCGCTCACCGCATGGCAGGCACTCAACAACGACCGCGCCCAGCGCACCATGTTAGCCGAAGTCGCACGCGTCAAATTCAAGCCGGGGGACAAAGCAGGTAAGGAAATCCTGTGGCTGGTCGAAAAAACCAATCAGATGATTTCGGATCAACGAAACCTTGGCATTCACACCCCGCTCATGAGTTTCACCGATCTGGATGGCATACACCAAATGCTGCCGGCTGACCCTGTTCGGGAACAAGCGTGCAGCATCCATGCACGGTCTCGATCTGTTGGCCGAGTTTGCTCACTACGAAACCCAAATCCGCAAGATGACAAGCTTTACTATTTCTCTACAGTTCATCGTGACCCCAAAAACGCGAAGACGCGGAAAAGTGCACTGGCCACAACGACCCCAACTCGCAAAGCGCGCGCTCGCGAAACGCCCATGATGTAAAGAAAGCCACCTCCTCACTGCACCGCAAACCCGCCGCGCACGATGCCGTGGTGTTTTAGCCAGGCGAAGCGGTCGTTGGCGCACGTTCACAAATCATTGGCGTGAACTCACAAGTTACATTCTGCCTTTTCAAATAGCTGTCGCGGTCGGCTTATCCGCGCCATTCGCGTACCCGCCGCTATCGCGAACAGTGATCGATGACAGATCAAACTCCTTTGCGCGTCTTTTTCAGTTGCCTGTATTGCAAGGCCGTTTACTACGCGACGCAAAAACGGAAGCCGAGCGCTGTTGTCGGCCGCTTCACTTGCAAAAGCTGCGACACGACGGTGCACCGGTGGTGCGGCACCCAATACAGTTTCACGAATTGGACAGGACCGCTCAACTTACGGCGACCGCGACGTCCCAATTAGGCGAACAGGTCGGCGCCCACCTGTGTGAATTTCACGAAGGTGCCGCTCTCATGCATCACAAGCCAACCGCGCTCGATCGCCAGCCGCAAGCCGGCGCTGTACTCGGGGCCGGTGTGGCGCGTGCCTGGTAGAGAAACGGCGCCTTGATCTTCTCGATGTGAATTCGGCCATCCTGCACCGGGTCGACTGTGCTGGCGATCTCGACCAATTTGCGGGCGGCTTTTTCAGGGTCGGCGCGGGCGGTGCGACGCCGCCGGCGTGCCGCCGCTCACCGACGTCAACGGGAAAAGCAAGAACGTTGCTTCGCACGGCTTGCGCAAACTGTGCCTGACGCGGCTCGCCGAAACCGGCTGCAACGTGTTCCAGATTGGAGCGATATCGGGACACAAAGACCTGCGCGAAGTGCAATTGTATGTCGACGCCTATAACCGAAAGAAAGCCGCTGCCGAGGCGATTGCGATGCTGGTCGACGCACAAAGCCGCAACGCGGTTTGTCTAAATGGCAGGGACATTTAGCCAATCGAGGCAAAAACCCTAGTGAAAGCAACGGGAATTGTCTGGGGTGGCAAGCCGTGTGGTCCTGGCACCCGTGGCTGGTGTCAAGCTGCCGGTGGCGCGTTTGATCCGACCGGATCGATCCGCCATCAAGCCGGCAGCGATGGAGGCAAGACGAATTCGTCTCCAGGGAGAGCGCGGCATAAGCCGTCAAACCATTGCGCAGGGAATGCCGGCGTGCTCCGGCTGTAGCTGTATGCTCGTGTGCGCATCTAACTACGTCTTGCACACGAGACCGCGGGTGCAGCAAGCACCCGGCATTCCCTGCTCCCTCTCGTTTGGGGGGACAAGGTTGATGGAAAAACTCGGACGCTTAGCCGCGAGAACGCCGACACACATCCGTTGTCATCGTCCGCGAAAGCGGACGATCCAGTATTCCAGAGACCGCAAGATTGAATCGAGAAGCCGCGGCGTACTGGATGCCCCGCCTTCGCGGGGCATGACAACTCGGGCTCGGGTAACGTCTCAAACTTTCATGGTGCGGAGCGCATCTTCGCGCGTCCTCGGACGATGCTCGCATCGCCGATCGAACCATGAGGCCCCGATGTGGCCATCAGCGCCGGAAACTCTTGATCTCCGACACGCTGCCGTCGCGATATGTCAATTCCACCGAGACCGACCTGGTCTGCGGGGCGAGCTTCAAATAAGGCGTCGCGTCGTGCGGAATGACACTGGGATCCCGGGGATCGCACGGCGGCATTTTCAGAACCTTGTCGGGCACCGTCGAGTCGATGCCGACGCGCACTTCGCGGATCGCGCAGCGATACGACATCAGGTGCGTGTAGTAGACCAGAAGGCCGTTGAATTCGCGGAACGACAGCCAGCTCGTTGCGGTCATGTCGAGGATCTTGCGCTGGTCGCGGATCAGGGCAGCTTCCGGATCGAAGCGGATCGGGAACGGGCCCTGCAATTCACCGTTGGTGTCGACATAGCGCACCTGGATCACGGCCGCCGGCGCATCCGCCGGCAGTTCGACGGACGGGTTGGGCATCCGCTTGCGGGTCCGCGGGTCGAGCGTATCCATGAAGCCGGTCTCGCGGAAATCGCCGGCCTCCCCCAGCCGCCAGGAAATGCCGAGCGTCGGATCGGCGATCGAAAACACCACCGTCCAGCCGCCATTGTGGCGCGAGAACATCGCGATCGGCGCGTTGACGGAATCGTTCTGCGGCTTGAGTTGCTGCACCGGCGGCAGGGCCGCCAGCTTCTGCAGCGGCTCGGCGGGCTTCGCCGCCACCTCGGGCTGCGCCTTGCTGGCCATCCCGTTCAGAAACACGTCGTCGACCATCTGGTCGAAGTAAACCGGAATCTGCTTGTGGCGGACGGTCTCCGCCATTTCGCTGACCAGACGCCGCGTGCGCTGCGCGACCTGAACGAGGTTCGCGCCGGGCTCCGTCAGTTGCTTCGCGAAGGTGCGGGTGAACACCGAATTGGGATTGGCATCATCGTTGGAGAGCCGGTCGAGCGCGGTCTGCCGCGGCCCCGCCGAGAAGATCGAGAACACGCCTTCCGGCAGTTGCGTCATCGGCGCGAGACCACCTCCTCCGGCAACGGCGCGCGTGCCGGCACGCTCGAACGGATTGTTGCGGCAGGCATCGAACACCAGAATGGCGGTGCGGACCTTGCGGTTCTGCAGCCGCTCGATGATGCGGTCGGCGAGGACCGAGGCGTCGCGCACCAGTTCTTCCTGGCCTTCGGTCGCCGCCGGCACGTCGGTTGGCAGCAGGAAATTCTGTCCGGCGATTTCAAAGCCGTGGCCGGCATAGAAGAAGAACGCGGTGTCGCCGGCCTCGACCGACCTGTCGAAGGCGAGCAGCGTCTGGCTGAACGCCTGCCGGTTCTGGTTTTCCGCCACCATCACCGTGAAGCCGAGTTGCTTGAGCGTATCGCCCATGGTGCGGGCGTCGTTGACCGCCTTCTGCAGCTTGGGCACGTTCCGGTAGTCGTTGTTGCCGACCACCAGCGCAACGCGCTTTTCCGCATGCGCCGGCGCGGCGAACGCCGCGATGCAAATTGCAAGGCTCGTCACCGCGAGCAATCTCGAAAACCAACCCTTCATGGAATTCCCCACACGCACGATTGGTCCTGATTTGGGCCGTTGCGAAACCACTTCATGCCATAGTCGGCAGGCCATTGCCCACGGTTCAATGGCTTCGATTGATAGGAATGGCCGGGCTCGATTTGACGGCCAAATGACGGTTTCGGCGGTTATTTGTGCGAAAACATTAAGCTTTTTCGGGCTAAGATCGGTTCTCAGATTGACTTTGGCCATTTCGACCCTATGTTCGCGCTCAATGCGGCCTTGGATCGAAACGCGATTCTCTAGGTTAGCCGCTCGTCTGCGTAAGTTAGCGCCCCCAGCTTTTCAAAAGCGCGCCGTTTCGGGGCAAAACGCGACAGCCTTATTACCCTCGATTCCGAACGGCGGTGTCGACTAGAGGCTCAATGTCTTTTTCCCATCTCGGCCTTTCCGATAAGGTCCTCGCCGCTGTGGCGGCTTCAGGTTACACGACCCCTACCCCCATCCAGGAACAGGCGATCCCTCACGTTCTCGCCCGCCGAGACGTTCTCGGCATCGCCCAGACCGGCACCGGCAAGACCGCTGCCTTCGTCCTGCCCATGCTCACCATGCTGGAAAAGGGTCGCGCCCGGGCACGAATGCCCCGCACCCTGATCCTCGAACCAACCCGCGAACTCGCCGCCCAGGTCAAAGAGAATTTCGATAAATATGGCGTCGGCCAAAAACTCAACGTCGCACTCCTGATCGGTGGCGTCTCGTTCGGCGACCAGGACACCAAACTGACGCGCGGCGTCGACGTCCTGATCGCGACCCCCGGCCGCCTGCTCGACCACACCGAACGCGGCGGGCTGCTGCTCACCGGCGTCGAGCTGCTGGTGATCGACGAAGCCGACCGCATGCTGGACATGGGCTTCATCCCCGACATCGAACGCGTCTGCAAGCTGGTGCCGTTCACGCGGCAGACCTTGTTCTTCACCGCAACGATGCCGCCGGAAATCAGCCGCATCAGCCAAGACTTCCTGCACAATCCCGAGCGGATCGAGGTCTCCAAGCCTGCCACGACCGCGGTGGGCGTGTCGCAGTTCCAGGTTCGCGGCGGACGCGAGGCACACGAGAAGCGCGAGATCCTGCGCCGCCTGCTGCGCGACGCCAAGGATCTTCAGAACGCAATCATCTTCTGCAACCGCAAGCGCGAAGTCGCCGTCGTCTACAAATCACTGCAGAAGCACGGCTTCAGCGTCGGCGCGCTGCATGGCGACATGGACCAGTCGGCGCGTACCGCCGCGCTCGATCAATTCCGCAAGGGCGAGATCCCGTTGCTGGTCGCCTCCGACGTCGCCGCCCGCGGCCTCGACATTCCCGCCGTCAGCCACGTCTTCAATTTCGACGTGCCGCATCATGCCGACGACTACGTGCATCGCATCGGCCGCACCGGCCGCGCCGGTCGCGCCGGCACCGCAATATCGATCGTCAGCCCGCTCGACAGCAAATCGATCGCCGCGATCGAACGGCTGATCGGGCAAAACATTCCCGCCGCCGAAGGCGACTATGCCGTGGCCGCCGATTCGTCCGGCGAGAGCGACCAGCCGCGCGAGCATCGCTCGCGCGAAGGATCGCGGGAAGGTTCACGCGGCGGCCGCAAGCCGCGGCGTGAACGCGAGCCGCGCGCCGCCAGGGGTAGCGATAGCAGCGAACGCGAACCGCGCGCCGCCAAGGCTACTGATAAGGGTACTGACAAGCGCAGCGAACGCGAACCGCGGCATACCAAGGGCGCTGGCCGCAGTGCCGGCCCGCAGCCTCAGGCAGCGGCCGCAGCCTTCACGCCGCCCGCCCCTGCACAGCCCTCGCGCGTGCCCTCGATCGGTCGCCCCGAACCGCGCCGCGCCCAGCGCGACGTTGAGTCGGAGCCCGCCGATCACTCGCACCTTCCGGCGTTCCTGTTGCGGCCGGTTCGCGCCCGCGTCTGAACAAACTCGCCACGAGTCCTGCGGCCGGAACTGTTTACCGGCCGTTCATTCTCCTCCCTTAACCTGCCGCCGATAATTTAATCATTGCGGCACGGCAACGAGCGGCGCTGCTCGATATTGGGGACGGATCAGTGGTCAAGCTGCTGGACGAACACGAACGCACATTGGCGTTTGCCGAAGTCGCGTTGGGCCAGATCAAATCCCTCCGGCAAACCGCCGTCCCGCGCAATTACGAAATCTGGTACGTCTACGCGACCGGATACAATGCGCCCCTCAACAAGATCATCAACGAGACCCTGGCGCGCAACGGCAGGCTGAGCGAGTCCGATCTCGAGCAGATCTACGAAACCTATCTCTCCCACATCAAGGCCTCCGACCGCATCGACAAGGTCGGCGCACGCGTGATCGGCGAGATCGACGACGTGATGGCCCTCATCACCGAGGCGCTCGACATGTCGTCGAGTTATGACGCCAAGCTGAGCGGCGCGAGCGAGAACTTACGCAGCGCCAAGAGCCCGGATCAGATCAAGGCGGTCGTCGAAGGCCTGTTGAAATCCACCCGCGAGATGCGCGAAACCAACAAGGCGCTGGAAAACCGGCTGGTGCTGTCGAAGACCGAGATCAGCAACCTCCAGCACAGCCTCGAGGCGATCCGCGCGGAGAGCCTGACCGATCCGCTGACCGGACTGGGCAACCGCAAATATTTCGACCGTTCGATCGACATGGCGGTTCGATCGGCGCTCGCGAGCGGCGAGCCGCTGTCGCTTTTGATGTTCGACATCGACCATTTCAAATCGTTCAACGATTCCTACGGCCATCTCACCGGCGATCAGGTGCTGCGGCTGGTTGCGATGTCGCTGAAGCAGACCATCAAGGGCCAGGACATCACCGCCCGCTATGGCGGCGAGGAATTTGCGGTGGTGCTGCCCAACACGGGGCTGCGTCAGGCCCTGACGGTCGCCGACCACATTCGCCGCGCCGTGATGGCGAAGGAGTTGAAGAAGAAATCCACCGGCGAAATTCTCGGCCGCGTCACCATCTCCGTCGGCGTCTCCATGCTGAAACCGGATGACGATACGGATTCGCTGATCGAGCGCGCCGACGCCTGCCTCTACGCCGCCAAGCGTAACGGCCGCAACCGCGCGATCTGCGAAGTCGACCCCGAATACGCCGCCGAGACCCGCAGCCAGGTCGCCTGAGCACCAATTACCGGCGCGTCGCCTTCTTCGCCTTCGCTGCGCGCCGCCGCTTCGCCGCCGGTTTACGGTCAACAGCCGGCTTGCTCGCAGCCTTGCTCGAAACCTTCGGCTTCGCCGCCTTGCGCACCTTCGGTCGCTTGCGCAACGCCGCGCGCTGCGCCGCGGCCAGCGCCGCCCGCGCCCAATCGGCCAGTTCCTCGGAGTCATCGAACAAGCGCGCCGGCAACTGCCAGTAGGAGTTCACCGTGACGGTCTTCGCGCGCGTCTGATACTGAAACGGCTTCGAGCCCTCCGCTTCGAACTGCGGAATGGTCTGGTCATCGGCACGGAAATACAAACCGGCCCGCAGCGCGAGCGCAAAGTTGGTGCCGTCGGCGGAGATGCCGAAGCCGGAAAACATTTTGCGGATGGTGACGGGGCCGAAATCGGCAAACAGGTCGATCAGGAAATCGCGGTCCATGTGGCCTCAGCCCCGACGTCAGCCCCTCATGGTGAGGAGCAGCATGCGGCTCCGGACGACGCTTCGCGTCGCCGGGAGAACCATGAGGTCCCTATCTTAGACCTTCGCGGCCGTCAGCTGCACCGACTCGCCGCAGCCGCATGCAGAAACCTGGTTCGGATTGTTGAAGATGAACTGGGCCTGCATCTTGTCGGCCTTGTAGTCCATCTCGGTGCCGAGCAGGAACAACACCGCCTTGGGATCGACCAGGATCTTCACGCCGCGGTCCTCGACCACTTCGTCGGTCGGACGAACCTCATGGGCATATTCCACTGTGTAGGACTGCCCGGCGCAGCCGCCGTTCTTGATGCCGACGCGCAAGCCCACGATCTCGGAATCGGCGCGCTTGGTCAGCTCCGTAATCCGCTGCGCGGCGGCCTCGGTCAGTTTCATGACCTGCGGGCGCGGCCGCGGCTTCGGCTTGGCGGCTGGCGTGGGTGAAGCGGGTGTCATG
>C688J18823_10002344_pt1 | contig 11851 bp, 9 predicted proteins | sample HopSoiMetagenom1_FD_18823 | JGI IMG/M metagenome (IMG submission 18823) | reverse complement strand
TGCGGTTGAAGTCCTTTTGAAAATAAAGCTCTTTGTGGCCGCAGGCGGCGCAGGTGTCGATCAGCGTATCGGCGGGAGGTGCGGCGACCGACGTGTCGAAGCCGCAGAAATCACAAGGGCGCGACGCCTCACCGGCATCGCGCCCCAATCGCGCTTCGCATTTTGTGCAGAGAAAGTGAACGGAAGCCATTTACGCGAGACGCACCGGATCCCTCGACTTCGCTCGGGATGACACGTCTAACGCGTGTCACTTGGCCCGTTCAATGTACCTGTTTTCCGAGGGATCCACGATGATCTCTTCGCCCTCGGTCACGAACGGCGGCACCTGCACCACCACGCCGTTCTCCAGCGTCGCCGGCTTGTACGACGCCGACGCCGTCGAGCTCTTCACCATCGGCTCGGTCGTCGAGATCTTCGCGCGGATCGACTTCGGCAGCTCGATGCCGATCGGCTTCGATTCGTAGAACTGCACCTGCAGCTTCACGCCCGGCGAGAGCCACGCGGCGGCGTCGCCGAGATCCTCTTCGCTGATCTCGACCTGCTCGTAGTTCTCGGTGTTCATGAAGTGATGAGCGTGGCCGTCGGAGTAGAGGTACTCCATCTCGTGCTGATTGATGTACGCCGGCTCGACTTCATCCTGCGAGCGGAAGCGGTGCTCGAACTGGTTGCCCGTGCGCATGTTGCGCAGCTTCGCCTGCACCATCGCGCGCAGGTTGCCCGGAGTGTGGTGCCGGAACTCCATGACTTTGCAGAGGTCACCCTCGAAGAGGATCACCTGGCCTTTGCGGAGATCGTTGGCCTGCATTGAAATTCGAATCCTTTCGTGTAGCGTAGGCGGCGCGAATTTTAGCCGCGAATCGGAGGAATCTTGAAACGACTTTTGGTAGTGGCGGCGCTGCTCGTGCTCGCCTGCCGGCCCAACCGCGAATCGCAAACGGCTCCCGTCGCAACTGATATTCCAGTCGGTCTTTACGGTGCGATGACCGGCTCCGAGGCTGCATTCGGACAGGCAACAATGCAGGGTGTGAAGCTCGCCGCTGAGGAGATCAACGCGAACGGCGGAGTGCTCGGCAGAAAGATCCGCCTGGTGATCGAAGACGATCAAGGCAAGGCCGAAGAAGCGGCTTCTGCAGTCACGAAACTGATCACGCGCGACAACGTCATCGCCGTCATCGGCGAGAACTCGTCGAATCAATCGCTCGCCGCGGCGCCGATCTGCCAGTCGAATCAGATTCCGATGATCTCGCCGTCGTCGACGAATCCGAACGTGACCAAGAAAGGCGACTACATCTTCCGCGTCTGCTTCATCGATCCATATCAGGGCAAAGCGCTCGCGCTCTTCGCACGGCAGAACCTCAACCTGACGAACGCGGCGCTGCTGATCGACAACAAGAACGACTACTCGGTCGGACTGGGCAAAGTCATTCACGACGAGTTCACGCGGCTCGGCGGGAAGATCGTCGCGGAGCAGACGTACGCCGGCGGCGACAGCGACTTCCGTCCGCAGCTAACGACGATCAAGTCGGCGAATCCGCAGGTGCTCTTCGTTCCCGGCTTCTACACCGAGGCGGGACAGATCGCGTCGCAGGCGCGCGACCTCGGCATCACCGTGCCGCTCCTCGGCGGAGACGGCTGGGATTCGCCGGCCGTCGTCGCGATCGGCGGCAAAGCGGTCGACGGCTGCTATTTCTCCGATCATTACTTCGTCGGCGAGGAGCGTCCGGCGGTGCAGCGATTCGTCCGCGAGATCAACAAGCGCACCGGCAAGAATCCCGACGCGAACTCCGCCCTCGGCTACGACGCGCTGCACATTCTCGCCAACGCGATTGCGAAAGCGGGCTCGCTCGATCGCAAAGCGATTCGCGATCAGATCGCGACGACGAAGGATTACGACGGAGTGTCGGGTGTGATCACCATGGGGCCGGATCGCGATCCGATCAAACCGGTGGCGATGATCAAGATCGATGGAGGGACCACGCATTTCGCGGGGTGGGTGAGGCCCTAACAAGAATTACCGAGGTTCCGTATCATTGCCGAGGTCCTCGTCATGCTCGGCTTGCTCGGCATTCTCCTTGCGCAGTTTGTCATCGGTCCTGAACGTCCCGTGGCGCCGGCACGCGCGGGCGTATCCAGTCCATCGCAGGTCGTTCAAGGCACGGCGAGCGACGGCACCAATCAGCTCGTCGTCTGGCTCGACGAGCGTGCGGCGATTCCTGCGCACATCTCATACGGCTCGAAAGTCATCGCGGCGGCGCGTATCGATCCGCACGGGAAGGTGCTGGACATTCCGAACCTCATCCTGCCGATGCGCGCCACCGGCGCCGTGCTGCCGTTCTGGAATGGCCGTGAATACGTCGTCGTCACCGGCGGCTCGTACATGCGCATCTCCGCGTCGGGCGAGATCCTTGATCCGCAGCCGCGCACGTTTCCGTTCCCGTTTCCGTTCGTCTCGAGCATTGCGCAGGGCGGCGATCGGCTGCTCTTCGCCGACAGCGAGCATGCAGTCGTGTACGACACGTCTTTCAATCTCGTCCGCGACCATTTCCTCCTCTTCGACAACAGTGATGGCTTTCCTCCCGTCGTCGCCTCGAATGGGGATGGCTTTCTCGCCGCGAGGACGGCCTGGCGCGAGCTGCAGATCAAGGCGCTCGACCGCAACGGCGCGGAGTTGCGCGGCGACACGGTGCTGCGCGCGCAAGACATCGAAGCCGCCCGTATCGCATCGGACGGCCACGGCTATCTGCTGATCGTTCGCATGCCGTCGTCGTTTTTGCCGTACTACGGCTGGTACAACTACACGTTCTCCGCATTCGCGTTCTCAGGCCAGGGAATCGTCACCACCGCCGGCGTGCCGTTCGGCGCGCCCTGGGCCTGGGACTCAGCCGCCGATCTGCGTTGGCAGGGCGACCATTACGCGCTCGCCTACGTCTCGACGGGCGGCATCGAGCTCGCGACGATCGATCGCATCGGCGGTGCCGACGCGCACCCGGTGCGTCTGCTCGACGGCACGTATCCGCAGTCGGTCCTCGTCTCCGCTCTCGGCCCGCGCATGTTGTTCTGGTCGACCGACACCCCGAGGACTGAGGTGCACGATACGTGGTCGGTGCTCAACGGGCAGCCGTACGGCGATCCCGCATCGTTCAGCGCATGGGCCTCACAACGCTTCGACGTCGGACAAGGCTCGTTGTCGCAGGAGATGCCTGCGGCGGCGACGGCAGGCGACCTCTCGCTGATCGCGTGGCGCGAGCGCGATTCCGCGCGCGATCCGCTCGCGCTCTACGCCACGCGCATCGATCGTTCCGGCAATCCCGATCCGCAGCCGCTCCGCATCGCGAACCAGACCTGTGATGCGACGTGGCCGGCGGTGGCGACGAACGGCACCGACTTTCTCCTCGCGTGGGAAGAATCGTCATCGATCCGCGCCATGCGCATCGCACGCGATGGACATCCGCTCGATGCAGCTCCGATCGTCCTGTCCGAAATGACCACGCCATGCGGCGGCCTCGTGCCGTCGATCGCATGGAACGGCTCGGATTATCTGGTCCTCTGGCGCGACGACACCGCCTTGCGCGCGAAGCTGATGAAGCCCGACGGTACGCTGCGCGACGTTCAGCCGGGCATCGCCGGCGCGAAGGCCGAGGAGTTTCTTGCCGCATCCGACGGTCACGAGTTCCTCATCACGTGGAGGAACAATTTCCAAACATCGGCCTCGCGCGTGTCCGCCGATGGCGTGCTGCGCGACATCGGCGGCTTCGCGCTCTCGATCCATCCCCAGTCGCTCTTCTGGAGCGGCCGCAACTACGTCGTCATCGCTGACAAAACGTACGAGCGCATCAACGCGCAGGGGCAGCGCATCGACGGCAAGCCGATGCAGTTCCCGGCATTCCCGGCCTCGCGCGACGTCCAGTGCTCGAGCGATGGCTGTTTGGCGTACGGGTTGAACGCGAGCGCGAAGGCGATCGTGGCGACGCGGTTCGACGACGGGCCGGGCGGCGTAACGATGGAAACGAAGACGCTCGCCGATGCAGGCGATTCAGCCGGCTGGTGGATGATCTCCGTCTTCGGCGGCGCGCAGAAGAACATCGCGTATCTGCGCATGCCGGCCGAGACGCCATACGCGGGCTCGTGGCATCTATTCGTGCGGCCGATGCTCGCGCCCCGCGCGCGCGCCGTGCGCTGAAGCCTTAAACAGGTAATCCGAGGCGCAGCGAAAGCGCGCGGAGCTTTGCGGCGTACTCGTCGTTGCGCTCGTGCGGTTGCGGCGGTTCGGGCAAGACGAAGCAGAGTGCGGCGACTGGTCCCGATTCCGTTTCGAGCAGCACCGGCTCCGCGCGATACATGCTCACGCTCGGTTCCGCGTACAGCTTGTCGATGTCGGTATGAGTGAGATCCATCGCGATGCCGTGCGCGCGAGCGTTCGCATCAGGGACGAGCGTTGCGCGCTTCCCGATGCGCAATGCGAATCGGGGAAGTGACGCGCGGCGCGCGTTCTGCGGATCGATGCCTTTCGCGCGCAGCAGCTCGGCGTCCATGAAGAGGCCGTAGAAGAAGACGGGGATGCGTCGCTCGCTCACCTCGATGTCTCCACCCGAATCTGCTCGTTCTCGCGCCGCCAGATCATCGCGCTGATCCACCAGCGGCTGTCCTTCTGAAACAGCTGAATGCTCTTGATCGCGCGGCCGATGAGCTCTCCGTCGCGCGACGTTCGCAGCTCGTACGCGCTGAGCACGTGTGCGAGCTCGCCGTACACCTGCTCCTCGCGCCAGAGCTCGCGCTCGTACAGGCTCTCCAGCGCGCCGGAGTCGATCATGCGCTGGTAGTCATCGCGAAAGGTGACCGGATCGAACTCGAACACGCCGTCGTCGCGGACGCGCACCAATCGCGCGTTCAGCGCGAAGACATCGGACTGCGTCTGCCAGTCCGGCTGTGCTCCGCGCTCGAACGACATCGATTCGTACATGCGAGTGATGACGTCTGCGCTCATCGACGTTCAGGGCGACAAGCTAAGAGCTTGTCGTACACCAGGCTCTCAGCTTGTCCTCAGATTCTACGAGTGCGCCTTCCCGCTACACCACCAGGTGTAGGACAAGCTCTCAGCTTGTCCTCAAATTCTACGAATGCGCCTTCCCGCTACACCTGGTGTAGGACAAGCTCTCAGCTTGTCCCCAAATTCTACGAATGCGCCTTCCCGCTACACCTGGTGTAGGACAAGCTCTCAGCTTGTCCCCAAATTCTACGAATGCGCCTTCCCGCTACACCAGGTGTAGGACAAGCTCTCAGCTTGTCCCCAAATTCTACGAGTGCGCCTTCCCGCGACACCGGGTGTAGGACAAGCTCTCAGCTTGTCCTCAAATTCTACGAGTGCGCCTTCCCGCCGATCGCCGCGAGGCGGCGCTGCGCGAGCACGTACGTGTCGTCGCTCGACGCGTGCGCCGGCTTCTTCACGCGCTTGTACGCGGCGAGTGCGGCGTCGGTCGCGCCGTAGTTCTCCGCGATGCGCGCGAGCACGTACCAGTCGTGGCTCGCCGGATCGTCGCGGCCCGCATCGTCCATCGACTTCAGCAGCGCTTCGCGCGCTTCGAGACTCTTGCCCGTCTCCGCGTACAACGCCGCGAGCGTGTGCAGCGACGACGATCCGCCGCGCGACGACGCCTGCCGCGCGTAGCCGATCGCGCGATCGAGATCCTTGCCGATGAAGAGGATGTTCCACGCCGCGTTGTTGTAGTCGGTCGGCGTCGGCTGCAGATCGTCGATCATCTGGCGGTAGTACTTGTCGCATTCGTCGTAGCGGCCGCGCGCCATGGCCACGCGTCCGAGTGCCCGGATCGCATCCTCGTCCTTCGACAATTTCTCCAACCGCGACTTCGCGAACTTCTCCGCGTCGTCGTAGTGATCGCTCTCCGTCAGCGCGGCGGCGCGCATGTTGAACGCCGACGCCGAATCGGGATACGTCTTCAGCAGACGCTCGCTGATCGGCAGCAGCTCGTTCCAATTCTTCGCGAACGATGCGATCGCCGAGAGCGCGAGATCGATGTGCATCTTGACGTCGTCCGCCGTCGCCTTCTCGCGCGCCGCGGTGAGGATCGGCAGCGCCTTCGCGGTGTACGGCGGGCGCAGCATCAGCGACGCGGCCGCCAGACGGATCTCGTCCGGCGTCGCGTTCTGCTTCCCCTTCGCCCACAGCGTCGCGAACGGCGATGTGTCGAGCGGATCGTCCCCCGCATTGCCCGCGGTGATCTCCTCACGCGCCCAGTTCAGCCACTTGCGCGCGCTCTCCGCATCGCCTGCGTCGAGGAAGCGCAGCGCGCTCCAGCCGATCATCTCCGGCTGATGCAGCACCGCGCTCACGACGTACTTGCCGTTCTCTTTGACGATGAAAAACGCCTCGATCGGAAACGCTTTCCCCGCCTCGGCGAGGCCCGCCTGCGGACGCATGCGGATGCGATAGCCGGTCTTCTCGTCGCCATCCTGCTGCAGCTGCAGCGACGCCATCGCGATGTCCGCGATCACGCGCGCCGGCAGCGAGTCATCCATCATCTGATTGCGCACGGCGGCGAAGCTGCGGCCCGCCGACGCATCGAGCTCTTCATCATCGGCTTCCTTCGGCAGATCGTTCTGCAGCTTGACCTGATCGGCGCTGACGAACGTCTCCATCGTCTTCTCGTCCGCGCCGTTGGCGAGGAGCGCGATCATGATTTTCTTCAGCACGTCGCGCGGATCGTCATCGGCCAGCTTGATGTCCTCGGAGCGCTTCGTCTTGCGCAGCACTTCGATCAGCGGCGCGACCTGCGTCGCATTCGCCTGTCCCTGCGACGACTGCTCGAACAGATCGGCGGCCTGCGCGTAGAGGCGCAGTCCCATCACGATCTGCGCGGCATTGCCGAGGAGCTTGCGGCGCGATGCCGGATCGACGGAGCTCGCTTCGCGAATCGCTGCCGCCGAGCCCTCGGTCGCCGCGAGCGCAACGACACGTCCGAGCTCGCGCTCGTCCGGATCCTTCGCCGCATCCGCTGCTTCGCGCAGCTCCTTGAATTTGCCCGCGTATGCGAGCGCGAGCATCAGATCACCTTCGACGCGGTTCTCTTTCAGATCCTTGATCAGTCCGCGCAGCTCATCGATCGCGTCATTGACATGATTGTTGCGGCCGAAGCGCACTCCGTCCTCGCCCCACTCGAGCAGCTCGGCGAGCGCGGCGCGGTACTGCACGTTCTTCGAATCGAGCTCCCTCGCTTTGCGCAATGCCTCGATCGCACCGGCGAGATCGAATCCTTTGCGGAAACGGCGGCCGAAGAGATCGTGCTGCAGGATCCAGCCCTTCGCCGCGTATGCGCCTGCGTACGCCGGCTCGATCTCGATCGCCTTCGCCACTTCCTGCCGCGCCGCTTCGCCCATGCCGCCGGCGAGCAGTGCGCGCGCGATCTCGACGTGATGGCGCGCTTCCTTCTCGTGCAACGCGACGAGCTTGCGGAACTCCGTCAGCGCGCCGCCGACATCGCCGGCATTCAGCTTCGTCGCGCCGATCTCGTCGAATCCGAGGAGGATCGGCTTCTGTTCGGAGAGCTCCTTCAGCGCCTTGTGCGTAGCTTCGAACTCCTGCGGCGTGAGGCGGCGCTTGCCGCTGTCGAACCGGAAGTTCGCGGCGACCGTGCCGTCCTTCTCGATGACGAACTCCTTCGTCAGCGAGCCGGCGCCGAGCTTCGCCGTCTCGTTCTGCGGCAGCGTGCGCGCGGCGTATCCCGGCGGCGGCACGATGCCGTAATGCCACTCCTTCACATACGGCACGAACACGAAATCGTGCAGCCGCTTGTGCTTCGGCTTCGAGCGCTTCGGCGCGTTCGGATCGTCTTCGTCATCGTCGGAGAAGCGGATCGCCTGCGGCATCTCGCCGATCAGGCCCGTGGGGAAAATACCGACCGCAGCTTCGCCGCCGCCCGTCGTGCCGCGCGCCGCTTCCTTCACGCTGATCGACAGCTGGAACGGCTTCGAGAGATCGCGAGGATCGCTCGCGTTGATGTCCTTCAATTCTTTCGCCGCGTAGTAATTCGTCGCGTACTGCTCCATCGAATCGCGGTATGACTTTTTGTCCGACGTGACGTAGAAGCGGCGCTGCGACGGATCATTCGCGCCGAAGAACTCCGACGTCTCCGTCACATCCGCTTTCCCTTCCTCGGACATCTGGAAGAGGCGCGTTTCCTTGATCAGGTTCGTGGTCGACTCGGACACCGGCGTCTGCACGAGCGCAGTCGTCTTCGGATTCGCGATCAGCACCATGCGTCCCTGATCGGGAATCGGCAGCTCGCCGGCGCGCGCGAACTCGTCGGTCGGATCGATCCACATCGGCTGATCGCCATCGACGTGCACGATCGCGTGATTGAACTGGCCGAAGCCGGGGAGATCCTGGCTCACGTCGAGATCGTTGCCCGCGCGGATCAGCGCGACGCTCGCCGGAATGCCGGCTTCGCGCAGCATCGCCGCGAGCAGCGTCGCCTTGTCCTTGCAGTCGCCGTACTTGTGCCCGAGGACTTCCTGGGGCGGGCGAGGGATGATCGAGCCGTCGCCCACTTCGACGCCGGCGTAGCGCACGTTCTTCTGAATCTCTGCGAGGATCGCGTCGATCACGTCCCGCCGCTTCGAGCTCTTCGCAGTGTAGGACAAGCTCTTAGCTTGTCCCGACAAGCTGAGAGCTTGTCCCGACAAGCTGAGAGCTTGTCCTACACTGATCTGTTTATCGACCACCTCGGAGTACCGCTTCGCGATGTCCTGCCACGACTTGCCGGTGGCGAACGCGACGTAGGGCCGTCCCGACTCGTCGTACGGCAGGTTCCATTCGAAATCTTCGAGCGGCTTGAGCGCGCCGCTTTCGATCGTCGTGCGATCGCCGTCCTTCTTCGGCTCGAAGCCCGACTTGTTGACGAGATGCACCGTCAGCGTCTGCGGCGCATCGATGATCAGCCGCGACTGCTGCACGGGCACGCCGCGTCCGAAATAGAAGCGGTCCATCGTGCCGGCGTCGAACATCGGATTGCGGTCTTTGTACGTGACCACTTCCTCGACGATCGAGCCGACGGCGATGCCGGGGAGCGGGGCGCGGAGCAGGCGGTTGTCGCTGAAGATCTCCATCGACTCGTCGCCTGCGGGCGATTCGGTGATCGCCTTCGGATCGAGCATGTGGACGCTGCCGTCCTTGGCGATCACGCGCGCGACCATCTCGGGCTTTTCCTGGTACCACGGCGCCCAGCCGGCCATCACCGTCGACCATTGATCGATGGCCGAGTCTGCGACGACTTTGTAAACGAGTCGTTCCGTTCCGGTGGAGCGGCCCTGCGCGTCGAAGACGTAGTGCATTTCTTCGAGGAGGACGACGGCGTCGGCGTCGCCGGGCTGAACTTTGTCCGCCGCCGCGAGGATCGCCTTCGGATCCGCGGAGAGGGGAGTGCCATCCCACGGTTCTTCTGCAAGTAAAGGAGTTACGGACAGGACGAGGGTCGCGGCGGCGAGGAAAAAGCGCCGGAAAAGGAGGGACGGCATCATGACTCCTGAGAAGTTATTCGGACGCAACGAACGATCGTAACACGCTATACTGCCAGGACTTCCCACTGTCCTTAAGGAGAACCGAATGAACCTGCGCAAACTCTCGTTGGCCGCCGCTGCTTTGACGCTTTTCGCCCTTCCGACGTTCGCCGCGTCGCCCCAGAAACCGGGCAACTGGCAGATCACGATGGAGATGGAAGGCACCCCCGTGAAGATGCCGCCGATGACGTTCACGCACTGCGTCACGAAGGAAGATACGGAGAACCCGGAGAACGCCGTGCCGAAGGGCCGCCAGAACGCGAACTGCAAGGTGTCGGACTTCAAGGTCGACGGCAACAAGGTTTCGTGGAGCGTGAAATGTGAAGGCAAGCAGCCGGTCGACGGCCACGGCGAGCTCACGTTCGACGGCGACAGCTACAGCGGCTGGTCGAAGATGAAGATGGGCGAGAACGAGATCACCACGAAGATGTCGGGCAAGCGCCTCGGTGATTGCTCGAAGTAATCTCAAAAGATCGAGATTGCGGTCTTCGTCGTCAACAGCTCGAGCGCCATCGTCCCGGCGAGCGAGTTGCCCTTCTCACTCAACCCAGGCGACCAGACGGCGGCGGTGAATTTGTCCGGCATCACGGCAACGACACCGCCGCCCACGCCGCTCTTCGCCGGCAATCCGACGCGATACGCGTAGTCGCCCGCTTCGTCGTACACGCCGCAGGTGAGCATCACGGCGTTCACGCGCTTGGCCTGGCGCGGCGTCGCGATCGAGCCGCCGCCGGTTGCGAGAAACGAGAACGCGGTCGCGAGCTCGGCGCACGACATCGCAATCGAACAGAGGCGGAAGTACGCGTCGAGCACGCGGTCGGCGTCGTTGTGCAGATTGCCGAATGATTTGAGGAAGTGCGCCATCGCCCGGTTGCGATGCCCGGTCTCCCGCTCCGCCTCGGCCACCACCACGTCGTATCCGATTGAATCGTCGCCCGCCGCTTCACGGATGAACGGCAGCAGCAGCTCGTCGCCGTGACTGAGGATCGCGTCGAGCACGACGAGCGCGCCCGCGTTGATGAACGGATTGCGCGGAATGCCGCGCTCGATTTCGAGCTGCACGAGCGAATTGAAGGCGCTGCCGGACGGCTCCCGTCCGACGCGCAGCCAGATGTCGTCGCCGTCGAGCTTCATCGCCAGCGTGAGCGCGAAGACTTTGGCGATGCTCTGAATCGAGAAGCGCTCGTGCGCATCGCCGATGGCGAAGAGTTGTCCGTCGACCGTGCGCACGACCATGCCGAACCGGTCGTGCGGAACGGCGGCGAGCGGCGGGATGTACTCCGCAACGCGGCCCTGTCCGATCAGCGGACGGACTTCGGCGGCGATCTCCTCAAGAATTCGCTGGTAATGCACGCGTGCGATCCGCCCACCACAATTGCGCGGCCAGCAACAGCATGCCGAGGTCGCGGAGGATGTCGACGCGCATGTCGTTGATCCGCTGCGCGTAGGTCTTGCCGGCATCGGCGACGTTGAAGCAGCCGCAATCGATCGCATTGCCGCGGAAGAGATTGATGCCGATGGCCACGATGAAGACGATCAGCAGCAACGCGACGAGGTTGCGCGCGGGACGGGTCCAGATGCCGAGTACGAGCGCGAGTCCGCAGAGGAGCTCGACCCACGGCAGGATCAGCGCGGAGAGATTGACCAGCGAGCCCGGCACGAGGCGGTAGTTGAAGATCATGTGCGCGAACGAGGGCGGGTCGGCGATCTTCGGCAGCGCGGCGGCGATGAAGATCGCGCCGAGCGCGATCTGCACGCGGACGGTGAGCCAGGGATGCGTCAATGCTTCACGGCCGGTCATGGTTCCGCTCCGGTGTGGCTCGGCGCGCCGTGCTTCTGCCAGTCAGGAAAGCCGTCCTTGTAGACGTAAACATTGTTGAAGAACGCTCCATACAGCTTCTGCGCGAGCATGTGCGAGTCCTCGCAGTCGCCTCCGCTGCAATAAACGACGATCGGCAGCGCCTGCTGCGCCGGATCCTGCCGCTCGTTGAAGAGCTTCGAGAGTTTGTCGTCGATGTCGGACTCCCACACCGAGTACGGCCGCGCGCCGGCGATGTGTCCCTGCTCGTAAACCGAGGTGCGGCGGGCGTCGAGGAAGAGCGCGCCGTGATCGTGGAGCGTTTTGACGTCGTTGTACGCGATCTCGATGTAGGGCTGCTTTTCGTGCGGGGCGAATTTGGCGAGCGGGTTCGCCGTCGCGGCGGGCTTGGTTGCCGGTGCGGGTGTCGTTTGCGTGACCGGAGTGGCCGGTTTCGGAGTGACGATTGCAGGCGGAGGCGCG
>C688J18823_10002343_pt1 | contig 11851 bp, 8 predicted proteins | sample HopSoiMetagenom1_FD_18823 | JGI IMG/M metagenome (IMG submission 18823) | reverse complement strand
CAGAAGCGAGGCTTGAGTCTTAGCCCAGAGGAGAAAAGAAGGCGAAGGGTAGAAGGAGCAAGGAAGAAGCGGAGCAACAAGCGCAAGCGCTGCCGGGTTGGCTGTATGTGCGCGAAGCACACGGCCAATGGGCACAATGTCAAGCATGAGATTGTTCTCGGGTGGAAGAACTGTGCTAGCTGTACGCGTTGGCGCTCTATTCTCGACTATCATGTCCGCACTCGCGATGCAGACGGGAATCCACTTGGCTTTCAGACGATCTGTAAGGCTTGTCAAGCTGAAGTGAGCCGTGTCTCTGCCGGAATGATTCGTCGTGGCAAGCCTTACCAGAAGCGCAAGCCGCCGATGACTAAGGGGCAGAAGGCGGCCAAGCGTAGGCGGCGCTACAAGAAGTTGATGAAGAATTCGGAGTACGCCGCCGATCGTCGGGAGTACGCGCGCATCTATGCGGAAGCCAAGCGACGAGAGGCTGGAGTCCCCGTGCGCGAGAAGACGATCGCCAACCGCGAGATCGAAGAGAGCCCAAGGCTCTCGACTGTGCCGTTGAAGCGCTGGATCGAACACAAGCTCAACAACGGCTACAAGGGCAACTTAGGTGCCCTCGCGCTTGCGTGTAAATCAGACAGCTCGCTCTTGAACAAGATCCGTACGGATCACTTCGCTTCTGTGTCGGTGTCCATGGTGGACAGTATGTTGCTCTCCGAGGGTAGTACTAATCTGCCCGAGCTGTACCCACACCCTTACGATGGCTGACGGTTCGTGGGATGATGCGGCCACAGTGGCGGTCAATCGACATGGCAGGCAGCCCGAGCGCCCCAAGCCGCAGAAGAAGAAGCCCGAGCTGAGCCCCGAGGCCCGAGAGCGTCTCCGCCAGAACGCTCTCCAGCGAATCTCCGAGGGCAAGCTGGGCGGGGCGAAGTTCGGTCGCATGAGCGGTCTGGCGCGCTCCCAGAAACGTGGACGGGCTGCTCGGCGGGTTGCCGAGGCGGCGATGCAGGACCAGAACGCCAAGGCGATGATCGCCGTCTTCCAAGACGCGATCGCCGCCACCCAGCCCATGAGCGTGCGTCTGAAGGGCGTCGAGTTGTGGCTCTCGATCGAGCGCGAGGAGGGCAAGCTCACGCTCAAGGAGGAGAGCGCCGACCGCGAGGCGATGTCGCGCGACGAGATGGTCCAGATGCTGGCCAAGAAGCTGACCGAGGGGCCGACCGCGGCGATCCTTCAGCAGCACAAGCAGATCGAGGCCGAAGTCGTGCAGGACGCCGAGGTCGTCGAGGAGCCGGATGACGGAGCCGCTGCCAGCGAATGAGCAGGACATGCTCCTGCTCCTCAATTCGCTCTCCAACGAGGAGCTGCGGAGGATGGTCTCGACGCAGGACGAGCTGGAGAAGATCCTCTCGACCTACGGGCCACAGACCGATGACGAGCTGCACGCCTGGCTGATCGCCGAGCTGAACATCGACATCCCGCGCAGCTCGGTGTGCGAGGACCACGATGCGCCGTTTCAGTTCCTCGCTGATCTGTACTTCGAGCGCACCGAGGCGGCGCTGCTGATGGCCAACCGGGGCGGCGCCAAGACGTTCCTGGTGGCCGTCCTGCACTGGCTGAACTCCAAGTACAAGAGCGGCTGCGAGAGCGCCACCTTCGGCGCCACCGAGGCTCAGTCGCTCCGGGCCTATGCCCACCTCAAGCAGTGGATCTACGATCGCGAGGGCAACCGGCGCGAGGAGATCATCGACTCCAAGATGCGCGAGACGCTATGGCGTAACGGCTCGCGCGTCGAGGTGCTCTCGGGTACGCCGGAGGCCGTCAACGGGCCGCACCCGCAGAAGGCTCACGCCGACGAGATCGAGCTGATGCGCGACGACACGTGGGCGGAGAGCCGCAACATGACGGTCTCCAAGAAGCTCCCGGACGGCCGCTGGATCATCCCTCAGGACATCGCCACGTCGACCCGCAAGGGGCCGAACGGCCGCATGCAGGAGCTGATCGACGAGATTGAGAACGCGGTGCGTCAGGGCTTCGATCCGCCGCGCAAGCTCTACAAGTGGTGCCTCAAGGAGACGGCGGCGCAAGTTAGTAACTGTCAGGTGGCCCGCCCGGAGCTGCCGGAGACCGAGCGCTGCTCGTGCCACCGCATCCAGAAGGGCGAATGGGAGCCGGGGCGCCCGCGGCTCCTCAAGGACATCTGCAACGGCGACTTCCACAACAGCCGGGGTTGGCAGCCCTTCGGTGACATCGCCAAGCACTTCCGCGAGAACGATCAGGAGACCTTCGAGGTTCAGCAGCTTTGTGCCAAGCCGGAGATGAGCTTCCATTATCTGCCGCGCTGGAATGTGGAGCGCTATGGCCTGCGCGACTACCAGCCCGATCCTGCCCACGGCCCGATCTTCACCTCGGTGGACTGGGGCGGGACCAACCCGCACGCCGTCAACTGGTATCAGCTCCTGGCCTACGAGATCGACGCACTGGACTTCTTCGGCCGCCCGAGGCGGCTGGCCGAGGGCACGGTCGCGGTGTTCGACGAGATCTACATCGCCGAGATCGGCAACGACAGGCTCGGCGATCTGGTGATGAGCAAAGAGGCCGCCTGGAAGCGCAAGTTCCCGAGTTTCCGGGTCACTGATCGCTTCGCCGATCCTCAGGGCAAGGCGGCCAAGATGGACTGGAGCGCCAAGGGCCTGAAGACCACATGGCACACGACTCGCGAGTTCGAGGAGCACGTGAAGGTCGTCAAGGAACTATCTGACGACACTTTGCTCTTCATCGATGCTGGACGCTGCCCGATGATGGTCAAGGAGATCAAGGCATGGCGGCGCGACCCCAAGAACGGTAATCAGATTGACGAGTTCAACCACTGCGTCTCCAACTTGCGCTATGCACTGGCTAACATTCGGCGCGTCAAGCGTCGTGCACTGAGAAAGCGCAGTATCCCTACAGCGCGGCCTATTCAACGACAGAGTGTACGTATAGTGCGATCTGAGGCGAAGGGTCCCGTTTCGCTGCGGCCGAAGAAGGACGAGTTCGCGCAGTGGCGCCAGCATCTCGGGGAGCCGGTCACGCGCGTGAATCCAAGGGGGCGATAGGTGGCTGCTGCGAACGGCAAGGGTGGTGTGACCAAGCAGAGCGCCGGTGGCGTCCCGATTGGCGAAGTCACCCCCGAAGAGGCCGCCAAGATCAGATCCTCTGTCGCGGCGCGCGAGCAGGCGCCGTCGAGCCGCGCTCAGGCCAGCTTCGTCAACTGGCGTCGCGTCGCCGATGTGCTCGGGCAGCCGTTTGAAGTCGAGCTGATCCCGATCTCCAAGCTGCGGGCCATGCGCCGCGACCCGATGCTCGGCTTCGGACTCTCGTTCATCAAGACGCCGATCGTACGCGCGCGCTGGTATATCAATGCCGCCAGTAATAAGGGTCCCAATGCTCAGGTGGCAGCCCATCTGGACCACGACCTACGACGTATCTACGCGGCCTACATCCTCCAGTATGCGAACTCGCTGGACTTCGGCTTCCAGGCGCTCGTCAAGCGGTTCGAGCTGCGCATCCCGGCAGCTACCTTCATCGAGACCAACCCGGAGAGCGGCGAGCAAGAAGAGAAGCCGGTCTGGGATCAGGGCAGCGTGCAGCCGATCGGGTGGAAGACGTTCATTCCGCTCCCGCCCGAGTACGTAGAGCCGCTCTGGACTGGCCAAGGTGACTTCAACGGGATCGACTTCGCTCCTGCACAGGGCACTCCCCCGGCCGGGATTCCCGCTCGCACGGGACCCGATGCTAAGGGCTTCAAGATCGATCTCTACCACGCGCTATGGATAACGAACGAGCGGGACCAGAACTTCGGTTCGATCTACGGCTATCCGCGTTTGGGATATGCATATCGGTACTGGTGGAGCTATTGGTTCCGCTGGGCGATAGCCGATCGAGCGTTCGAGAGGAAAGCCGATCCCTCCGTGATCGTCAGGCATCCCGAAGGCGAGTTTGTCAATGAGCAGACGGGAGAGGTGACGCCGTACAACGAGTACGCCCTGCTCATGGGCGAGCGGATGCGCTCCGGTGGTGTCATCGCCATCCCCTCCGAGCCCTATCTCGGTGAAGTCGACGGCAAGCCGTCTTCGACTCCACAATGGGAAGTCGACTTCACGAAGGACGCCACGAACTTCGAGCCGTTCGACAAGTCCTTCGACTACCTCGACGTGCAGAAGCTGCGTTCGCTGTGGATCCCCGAGCAGGCTTTCCTGGAGGGCAAGGGCGGCACCTCCTCGCGTAACGTCGCCGCCGAGCTGGGCGAGAGCTTCGTCGAGTCTCAGGCGGTCCTGGCCGCCCAGATCGTGGAATCGATCAACCGGTGGGTCATCCCGCAATGGCTGGCCGTGAACTGGCCGGACTTCCTGGTGGATGGCGGCAAGGCCGAGTTGATCATGAAGGGCTTCGCGGATCAGGACGTGGAGTTCACGAAGCAGATCGTGCAGCTCGTCGGCCAGAACGACTCTGGCGTGCGCGAGATGCTCAAGCTCGTGGACTTGAAGTCCGTTCTCGAAGACGCTGGCACGCCGATCTTGCCGTGGGCTGATCAGCAGCGTCGTCAGCAGCAGCTCGTTGCCGAGGCTCAGGCAGCCGCCCCTCCCGCGGTCTCGCCTGTAGCGGGTCAGCAAGTCGGTGTCGTGCCATCCATAGCCAGCGGCGCCGCGGCAGCAGGTGCCCCCACTAATGGTGGCTCGGCGACGGGCTTCGCCTACATCAATCCTCCCGAAGTGATCGTTCTCTCAGATACTGCGAACGACTTCTTGGCAAACCTGCCTCCGTCGCCGCATTACGCCGATCGCGCCGTCAAGGGCTTCTCGCGCCAGCTCTGGACGCTCTTTCACGATCTCTATGTCGACGAGTACGAGACCGCGTTCGCGACGATCCGCTCGGGCGAGGCGCTGGAGTTCACGGACACCGGCGACGTGGAGCTGGCCTTCGATGATTGGCTCAAGCGGGCCGCTCAGGTGCTCTCCAACTGGGAGGGCTCCCAGCGTTGGCCTGGTGTCCTTCAGCGGTCGATCCAGATCATGGCCAACATCATGCGCCGGGCGGCGCGCGTGGAGTCCCAGCGCTCTGCACGGCCGTCGCGCATCCAGGATCAGCAGATCTCGGACTGGATCAACGGCCACGTCGCCGAGTTCGCCTCTCAGGTCTCCGGCACGACGCGCACCGAGCTGCGCGAGTTCGTCGCCAAGCGCATGAGCGAAGGCGTCCTGGATCGCGACCAACTGGAGCGCGAGGCGCGCGCACACTTCTCTGGCTTCCCGGACTGGAAGACCGATCGGCTGGTGCGCACGGAGGTGCGTGACGCATACAACGCGGCCACGCTGCTTACGGCTCGCGCCAATGACATCCCGCTCGTTCAGGCATCTGACGCCAAGTACGGCGTGACCGATGCCGAGTGCATGGAGCGTGACGGCGAAATTTTCACAGTCGACGATGCGTTGGGAATTCGTGAGCATCCGAATGGGACGCTCTCATGGAGATGGCTACCCGTCAATCTATCCATTGAGTACGTCGATGATGTGGGAGTGCCGGACGCGCTTGTGAAGTACGACAAGGCAACTCAGCGAGTGCTCTTGTCAAACGATGTGTCTCCTCTGGTCAGAAGACAGGCGCTCAAGCTCGTTGGGGAGAGAGCCAACGATGACTGATGAGACGAACATCGTTGCCGATGAGGACGGCTCCTTCGTCATCTTCGCCGACGTGCCCGGCTCGGGCGTCTCGCGCGTTGCCGTAGCGCAGCAATCGGGCAACCCGAGACACGACACGCGCTCGGGCAAGTTCGGCTCGGGTGGCGGTGGGCGCCGCGGGCCTCCTGCTCCGGCCAACGCTGATCCGCTGGAGTGGTCGCGCATGCTCGATGCTGCGCGCGAGGCGGCGCGCGAGTTCGACGTGTTCGGCGAGGGCGACGTTCGGGAGTTCCTGGCGGGTCGAGCCAAGGACCCCAACGCCGTCGACATCGAGTCGTTCATGAAGCTCGTTCAGGAGCAGCAGAAGACCGATCTGGTCGACATCATCGATCAGCAGCTTCGCTCCGGCGGCATGCTCAAGCGCAACCGGCGCATGGTCCGGGTGTCGGCCCCGCGCGGGTATATGAACCGGACGCTGCGTCAGCTCCCCGACGATCAGCTCGCTGAGATCATGCACCGGCTGGAGTCACGCGGCCACACGACGGACGATGTGGCTCAGTACTTCGAGAAGCGCGTGCGCTCGGAGACGCACGAGAAGGCGCAGCAGAAGAAGGATGCGATCGGCGCCTCCAATCAGTGGGACGCTGATGTCCTGGAGTTCGAGGCGACGGATGAGCCTTTTGACGATCAGGTCGAGCCGGTCGAGCTGGCCGCCAAGTTGGCCGAGAAGATCGCCGCCAACATTCAGCCGCCCGTCGTCAACATCCACCCGCAGATCATCGTCGAGCCGCCTAAGCCCACGCGCAAGGTTCCCGTGCGCGACGAAAAGGGGCTCATCGTTGAGGTGCGCGAGGAGCCCGAGTGAGCGCGCGGATCCAGCTCTACGTCGATGGAGAGCCCGCGCAGCACATCACGCTGGGCGAGATGCTGATGGACCCACGTGAGCCGTTTGGCATTGGGAAGTCGACCGAGATCGTTGTGCGTAACGAGGGTGACACTGTGCTTCGCGACGTGTCGGTTCATATAGGCGGCGAAGCGTCGTCGTTCGTGTTGCTAAGCGACGCCGCTGATGTCGAGGTTTTTCCTGGTGCTCCTGTCAGCCACGAAGAGACGATGTATCCAGGTGATGAGTTCTCTGTCTGGGCGAAGCCGATCTACAACGTCACGGACGCAGAGGGCAACAAGAGCTTCGAGATGGTAATCCGCGCCCGGAGTGGATGAGCATGGCCTCCTACTTCACGCTGACGCTCGACACTACTGCGCCTGCTGGCGTAACGCTCAACGTCAACACCGGTGCTGCGTATACGACGAGCCAGAACGTAACGGCTGAACCGGCGACTAGCGACAGTACGACGACCGGCTACCAGATGAAGGTCTGGGGCAGTGTCGACACGGCCGACAATCCGGATATCCAGGCCACCGAGGGCGCCTCGAATTGGATCGCCTTCGCCACGAGCCAGGCCGTCCGTCTTTCCACGGGTGATGGCACGAAGACGCTCAACGTCCGCATCCGCGACGACGTGGGCAACCAATCGGCTTCGGCGAGCCATTCGATCACGCTCAACACGACCGTCCCGGTCGTCACGGTCTCGGTCGCGCCCTTCCCGACCAAGATCTCCAAGGTCTCCGGCTACGACACCACGGCATTCCAGTTCCAGGCTGACGCTGCGTTGCAGGCATGGAAGATCAAGGTGGTGCCTTCAACCAATAGCCTGGAGAATGTAGGAGTGACGATCGGCACCGCCAATGGGTCCGCTAGTACGACCGGCGGATCGTTAGCAGCGTCGACCAACCAGGCGGTCACGATCAAAGGCGCAGATCTTGAGGTTGCATCGGCTGGTGATGGCGCCAAGATCGTCAAGGTGTTCGGACAGGATCTGTCTGGTTTGTGGAGTCTTTAGAGAGAGGACCCTGAGTGCCCGAGTACAACGTCTTCGACAGCGATCTTCATCGCAGAGTCGCTGGCAATCTCCAGATCCCGCGCTCCGTTGAGGCGCTGGTGTTGACGCTGGAGCGTCATGATCCCGGTGCCATCAGTAGCTGGAGCGGCAGCTACGACCGCGGCGAGACGATCGGTCAGGTCGGCGAGGTGTTATCCGATCTGGAGGCCGATGGCGTGGTGACCAACATCGGCGAGCATCAGACGCCCGACGATGCCGTGGGAGCCGTCAACGCCGACACCAACGCCGTCGACATCCCTGAGGACCAGGCCGAGCGCTTCGTGACCGTGATCCAGTCGTCTCGTCCAAGCCGTCGTCACCTCAACGTCCAAGGCGAGCTGTGGGTCCTGACCAACAAGGGTTTGGAGAAGTTGACCGGCACCATTCCCAACGAACCACCGCCGGTCGCAAGCGGAGGCTGAGAAATGACTGAACTGGCTCTGGCCCGACAGGAGCTGATCCTTCCGGAGCTGAACATCGTCCGCTTCGTGGTTGATCGCGCCATCGAACCGCTGGGTCTGAGGACCGAGCGCGTGTTCAAGAAGCTGCGCGACGGACTCGTCTTCATGGCTGGCTTCTCCGATGGCGTCGAGAACAAGGTGCTCGACTGGATGTATCGAGGTGTCGCCATGACCCCGGCGAGCCCTCGTTTCCTGGCGCTCACTACGAGCGCTGTCAACGAGACCAACACCTCGGCCAACATTACCGAGGCCAACTACACGGGTTACGGGCGGCTGTCGCTGGCCGACGCCGTGTTCGGTGCCGCCTCCTCGGGCGAGGTGCACAACACGGCCCAGCAGACGTTCGCCCCCTGCACCGCGAGCACTAGCACCGTGATCGGCTGGGCCATGTGCTCGGTCGTCACAACCGCTGGCGCCGGTGACGTGTACCACTTCGGCACCTGCACCTCGACGGTCATCTCCACCACCCAGACTCCGGCTACGATCAACGCCTCTGCTCTGAGCCTCTCGCTCGACTAATGAAGTAGTTCGTAGTGGCCGCTGCCCAGAGAGGTGCGACTGCCGCGGCCGTCTTCTCGGCGGCCACTGTCGTCACCCCGACGACTCTCAATCCGGCGCTCTCGACTGGCTATTCGGTAGGGGATCTTCTCGTTTGTTACACGGCCTGCCGCTCGGCCACGCCAACTGTGGCCACACCTGCGGGCTGGACTTCATTGGCCAATGTCACTGGTACGAACGGCCGACTGGCGCTGTTCGGGATCATCGCCACCAGCACCAGCATGACTGCGCCCACGGTCACGTGGTCTGGCTTGACCACTGGTCTGAGTGGCACGCCATGCGGCGCTCAATGCGCGGCCTTCTCGGGTCTGCCCGCTCCGGCCACGCTCACTGACCTGCTCGATGTCGTCGGCACGGTCGAGAATGGCGCCGCCTCGACCACGACTTCGGCCAGCGGCAACTCGATCACCACCGGCCTGAACAACAACCTCGTGCTCACGCTGAGCACTCGACTCGACGACGCCGGTACGTGGACGGCTCCGGCGGGCTTCACGTTGCTGGGCGGTGTCGGTACCACTTCGGGCATCGACTTCGCTCAGGCGTGGGCCTTCCAGGTCAAGGCCACCGCAGGCGCATCGGCCCCGGCGGATTTCGGTCTGGCCACCGCCGTGAGCTTCGCCTCCTCGGGCGTGCAGTTGGCGCTGGAGGCTTCGTTGCCGATCACCGTTCCGCTGGCGGTCAGCAGTGCGGTGGGAACCGGCACGACTGCGCTGCTAACACGGGCGCCCACCGTCGTTCCTCTGGCCGGGGCGAGCGTCGTCGCGGCGGCCAGTGTCGGTCTCAGCGCCCCGACTGTCATTCCTCTTGACGCGGCGAGCGCCGTAGCCACGGCCAACGCTGCGATTAGCGTACCCGCCCGTCTCTCGCTCTCAAGCACGGCGGGCGGCGTTGGCGCTCTCTATCTACGTCCAGTCACGCGAACACCCTATGACGTATTTATCGATATCGACAGTCCTACTTCGCATTGGAAGCTCGGACATCCGACCGAGGCGTACGACCGAATCGGCGCTGTCGACCTGGAGGCCAACGACTACGCCGGTGTCCTCACTTCAAAGGTGTCGATTCCGGTCGTCGCGGGAATTGTCCAAAATAATCTAAACGACCAAGCCAGTAGTTTTCCGCTCGGCTCAAGATGGCGTTTCGTCAAAAACGAACCACCGGCGTATGTGTCGGGGAGTCTGTGGAGTGTCGAAGCGTGGGTTGTCATAGACTCTCTCGATGGGTACGGGGGCATTTTCTCGTACTTCGCTGCTATGGAGCTTTCGGTCGATCTCCGCGCAGGCCCCCAGTGGGCCTGGAACATCGGTATTGAGGACGCCAGCCATGTGTACACCGAGGTGAACGTGCTGCGTGCACCGTCACCCGGCACGAGGCGACATGTGGTTGCCTCATGGAATGGCACCGATCTGATGCTCTATCTAGACGGCGCCGAAGCGGGCAGAACACCACTCGCAAACACCCCAACGGATCTTGATCCGATCATAATGTTTGGCAACCATTATGGACACTTCTCGGGAACTGTCGATGAAGTTGCCTTGTATGCCACGGCTCTTCCTCCTGCCCGTGTCTTAGCGCACTACCAGTTCGGCACCGGTATCCCGACGCTCTCACTGAGCGGTAGCGCAGGTGCCAGTGCAACGCTTGCTTTTCGTACGCCTACCTCGCTACCGCTGCAAACAGGCGCTGCTACGGCCGCCGCCACGGCGGTCCTGCGCGCCCCGGCCGTCATTACGGCGGTCGGCGCGGCTCAGGCCGCCGCCACGGCCGCGTTGTGCGCCCCGGCACGACTCCCGATGCAGACGGGCGGCGCCACGGCTACAGCCAGTGCCGTCCTGCGGACACCGAGGCGGCTCTCNCTGGCCAGCACTGCGACAGCCACGGGCGAACTTGGCGTTCCGCTTCGCCCGACCGCCTACGACCTTGTGATCGATGTCGATAATCCCATTTCGCATTGGAAGCTTGGCAATGCGCTTATGGCGACGGATCGCATGAATGTCAGACATTTGGCGGCAACTAAAGGGCCTGTTGCTGTGGCTGGCGGCCTGGTGAAGAACAATGCTAGTCAGTTGGCCAACCTGTTCACGCGCGAAGCTAACGCCAGCGTGTTCTTCCAGACCAGCAATGCGTCGGGGTATGGCACGCCCTACGAGACCGCCGAGTGGTCGATCGAGGCGTGGATACAACGCCCCTCGTCGGCGCCACACGAGGGATACGTGGTGTTGCGTGGGTATTTCGCGGATCAGGGCCTCTACCTCTATACCGCTGGCACAATCGGTGTTGAGTTCGTCACGACTGACGACGACTACAACTACATCGTGTTGGAGAGCGCGAGCGCCGTCCCCTTCGATCAACCTTGTCATGTCGCCGCCACGTTTGACGGGACGATAACTATTGTCTACATCAACGGTGTTGAGAGTGCACGGCAAGACCTTGGTTCGGCTGGTCCGATTGGAACTCTCGCAGCCCCAGACGATGTTCCATGCATCGGGAATTACGCTCCGGACGCTGGTCTTACCTTTGGTGGCACCATCGATGAGGTTGCGTGGTATGGCACCGCGCTCTCTCCAGCTCGTCTCCTAGCGCACTACCAGTCCGGCGCCGCTATCCCGATCCTCTCGATGGTCAGTGCCGCCTCGGGCACGGCGGACGTTGCGCTCCGAATTCCGACCCACTACGACAGCGTGGTCTACGAGGACTCGCCAATCTCGCAGTGGAAGATGGGTACTAGTCCGAACGCGCTCGACACGTTCGGCGTCTACAGCCCTCCACAGCAAGGGCTGTCTCCCATCGATCCGTTCCCGTCGATTGTCAGCAAGAACGCAGACGACCCTTCGAGTCTCTTTCAAACCTCCCAGCAGCACGGCTACTTCGGCCCGCCAGACTATGCCGAGGAGGGGCTGTATGCTTCCTACAGCACCCCGGCGGCCTCGCTGGAGGTTTGGTTCCAGTGCCTCTCCGACGAGCCGAACCAGTTCCTCTTCGACCGCCCGAGTGCCTTCCGCGTCGCGGCGACGTTCGGCGGCTCCGTACATAGGATCAACTGTGTATTGGAGGACGCGTCCGGCGGTGGGCACACGACGGTCGTTAGCGACATCGAGGTCTTCAAGACCTACCACCTCGTCGTCACGTGGGAGAGCGGCGGCGAGGTCGTGCTGTACATCGACGGTGCTCCCGTCGCCAGCGAGCCGCTTCCGGTCATCAGGATCGACACGATCTTCCCCCCGACGATCGGGGGCATCGGCTC
>C688J18823_10002342_pt1 | contig 11855 bp, 8 predicted proteins | sample HopSoiMetagenom1_FD_18823 | JGI IMG/M metagenome (IMG submission 18823) | reverse complement strand
TAGGGATAGTCTTTGCTTCCCTTATTATTTCTACAGCCAGAAACCCTTCCCTTCGTCCTCAACTCTTCTCTTATGCTATCTTAGGCTTTGCTTTAACGGAGGCCTTAGCATTATTCGCTCTCATGATGGCCTTTCTTCTTCTTTACGGTACGTAATTTACATCTTACCTTTTAATCCTTTATTCTTAAAATTCCCCCCTTAGCCCTCTGAAATTGGTTGAAACCTTCTAAACTATTTTCCTGTACGCTTTAGGCGATATTTTCTAACTCAAGGATTATGTCTATTTTACTTTATGCTAAAAGGATCTACTTTTCTCCGCATACGGATAAGTTGATTATTTCTTTAGAAAACCTAAACTCCTCAGGGGTTTATGCTCTTATTTGTATGGTAACTAACAAAGTGTACATAGGAAGTTCTATAAAGCTGGGTGCTCGTCTCCTAGATTATATGCAGCCTGCATACCTAGGAAGTAGACCCAATTCTCCCTTAATTAAAGCTATTATAAAGTATGGATACATAAACTTCTGCTTTACAGTACTGGAAACCTGTAAACCTTATGAGGTGTTGGAAAGAGAGCAATACTGGCTTGATTTAATTAGTCCAGAATACAACCTAAGCCCTTCGGCTGGCAGCACTTTAGGAGTTACTCTTTCTAAGGAAACTAGAGATAAAATCCGTGTTGCCCGTTTGGGTAAAGCTCTTACTCTGGAAACTCGACGACTAATGTCAGAAACTAGGAAGGGGTCAAATGCTTACTGGTATGGCAAAACCTTCAGTGATGAGACTAAAGCTAAAATGTCAGCTGCTAAACAAGGGGCTCTTAATCCCCACTTTGGTCAAATCCGATCACCCAAAACTATCAAACTTATGCGAACTAATCATCCACACACTAAATGTGTTTACCAATACGACCTTGATCGACTTACTCTTATCTCTCAGTTTGATTCAATTCGCCAAACGGCTGAGCTTACAGGTATATCTAGAAGCTACCTTAGTCGGTGCCTAGCTGAGGGCACTCTCGCCCATGGTAAATTGTTCTTCAGTTACTCCGCCCCTTCCCAAGTATAATAACCACTCTCTTCTGTTTGATGATGGGTTTTTTACTACTTTATGGAACCTAATCATCTGATACATCTCTTATTCTTTCTCAAAATTTCCCCCCCCCTAACTATACAATAATCAATAGACTCTTAAACGATTTTCCCATACGCCTTGGGCGATAAATTAATCTAAAAACATGCAAATAATTCATCACGCTAAACGTATCTACTTCTTTCCTCTTTCAGAAAAAGCTATAATCTCCCTAGAGAACCATAACCAAGCGGGAGTTTATGCCTTGATATGCAAAGTATCCAACCAATTTTACATAGGCAGCTCTGTGTATCTGGGAGCTCGGTTCTTAGATTATATGCAACCTGCTTATCTTGCTCAACAGGTCAATAGACCTATTCTTAAGGCTCTCCTGAAATATGGAGTCAATAATTGGATCTTCATTGTCTTCAGAAACCTAGAGTCAAGAAAGTAGAGACCGGGTCTACTGTGCGCATAGCACAAGAACCACGACAAAGAATGACAAGATGGAGATACTGTTCTAGTTGACAAGAACTTCAACACACTTGTAGACCCAAGAGATAGAGCGGTAGTGGAAAGGTTTGGGAAGCTGTCTGATGATAGACGCCTATTTGTAGTTAACGAGGCCTGTATCCAAGCAATTGGTGCCGGGGAGGTGACTATTACCTTCTTTGCCCAAGACCCTACTATCTACGGCTATGAACAAGTAAGTATCTGGGAAGGTAGGTTCAGGAACAATGCTAAGGTTACTAAGTCTACTCGTGGTTGAACTACTACTATACGCTTTGGACAGCCGAAGATACTAGATGAAGACGGCAAGGACTACAAGTATGACTATCCAAGAACTATTATAGCAGATATTCAGAAGAGACCTAACCTACCACCACCACCTTATGAAGACCCAGAGGGAAGAGAAGCACACCAACTATGGACTTACAGCTGGAGCTTTGAAGAAGAGGTAAAGACACTAGACTTACGAGCTTTCTCTGACATAAACATAGATAAGGCTTCTATTGAACTTCCGGTATGAGCATAACAATGACAAGCACAGGGAAGAGATACCTCTTGTCTACTCTACACCAGTTGTCCTACCTCGGTACCTAGACTATGCAGAGGATGCTTATACTCTCTTTGCAAGCAGTGAGACCTACATAGGAGGAAGTAAGTATAAGGGAGTTAGATTCTACAAGGATAGAACTGCTGCTTCTCTTGTAAACAGAGCCAAGACGTTGAGCCCTAACAAGTGATGACACAAGGAAGAAGGTAAAGCTTATAGAGTTATTCATGGTTGAGGAAGTAAAGAGTATGTTTGAGAAGGCATCTACACCAAGGGCGCTTCTACTAGAACAGAGACAGCTACCAAGAAACCTCACTGACCTAGCACCCCTCCAACTTCTACTCCCTGGCAGTTCTGACATGCTTACTATGTAGGTAGAGAAGAGCTAGTAGAGGAAGGTCCAAGTACATCTAGGAAAGTAGACGACAGGTTAGATTATGACAACGATATAGAAGAACTATCATTCACAGAGCCTCAACCAGACCCAACTTATCACTACAAGCGTCAATACTTCTCTAACCAACTAGTAGCTACTTACAAGGACAAGCATAAGACAGTAGCAGAGTTGAACGAGGACGGCACTCTGTCTTGGAAGACTACACCAGAAGTCTACTTGTTAAGAGATGGTGAAGTGTATGGTAAAGTGCTTAGAATTCACTTCATACCACCTGATGTTTACAGGCTATACCTAGCAGACATCTTTGACCCACATAGTTTGCGTTTTGTGCATCTAAGAACAGACCAAGATAAAGATATCCAAGATATCGGATGGAAACCTGCTCGTGCTGTAACTATCTTCTGCTTTTAGCAGTGTGTTCAGAGGGTGGTTGACTGCTGGCAGGAAGTATTTGGGAAAGAGAGGTCTAGGGGCAAAGACAAAACCAGTGTTGTAAGCAATGTTCCCATCCTTGTCCTTATCTCCTTCTCATGGTCTCATGTAATAGGGTAACCAGTAAGCCTAACAGAGTGAACTATAGCTGTCTTGTCTATCTTAATCTTCCTAGTTCTTTATCTACTACATTTCAATCTTCTTTGACTTCTTCTTTAGATACTTCTTCTTCTTTCTTTACTTCTTCCATTAGTCAAAGACCTCCTTAGTGTCGACCCCATTCTTTTCAGACCAATCTGTTACTACCTCTAACATGTCGTTCTTTAAATCACCTGTCAGTAACCCTTCAAAGATAGCTTTTACTTGGCTATCAGAAAGAGAATTTCTATTTGTGGACACGCTAAGAAGCGGAGTTGCCCGGTCAGGCGATGTTTTGGTCCTTAGCGGTAGTGTTAAGCATCTCAATAAAAGTAAGATTAGATTTGTCACAATAGACATCAAGCCACCCTTTAAGGTAAGGATTCATTAACGCCTGGACATGAAGTCAGCGCACAATCCTAAATGCTAGTTCTTGGTGAGAGAAACGCATCTGGTTATCAATATAGAATTCCTCCAATAGTCTACAGTATCTCAGGTTCCTTTCTGAGAGCTTATAAGAAGAGCTACCATAGGGTCATTTTTAAAGCCATAATCTAGACCACAAGAATAAGTGTTGCCTGGCTGGGTTAGCCGAGAAACATTCTTTAAAGGTTAGAGTAGACACTCCCAGATTGAGTCCCTGGAAGCCCAATAGAAACCACTTCCCACATAGAGTAGTTTTGGAAGCGCATATCTTCAAGAACCTTGATTTCCTTCTCTGGAATGGTAGGGTTAACCCGATAGTTAGCATAGTGAAAGAATTCCTTATCTTTGCTATTATAGGCTCACTGATAACCATCCCTAAGCAATGGGGTCTTGTTGAAAGGGTAACGAGTATGAAGGTACTTAATGTAGGGGTTAGCAGCATGTCAAGGGTTCGTAGACATCACTTTAATGATATACTTAGAGCCCCTAACAGCCTGGTCTACAGCAGCGTTATCTTCTTCTAGGTATTCGGAAGGGTCTTCAAACCACTTAATAGCATAAGTATAGCCAGAACATCCAGCAAGCCCTTTCTTTACGACACGTTTTCCTTTGGGGTTATAGAGACCAAAACAAATTGTTTCTCCATAGCCATTAGAGATTCTCTTATGTGTCTTATTAACTTTATGGGCTATTTTAGTGTCTGAGAGACGGTTTAAAAACTCTCTTCAAATAGACTTCTAAATTTCTCCCAATCTTCGTCCCTTCAGGCTATCTTTTTCTTAATATCTTCCCTAAACTCTTCTCAGATGGCATTAAGCTTACCAAAACCCTCTCCTATAAGTTCAATACGCTTCTCGTAATCCTTAATAGCATCTCTGCTCTGGAACTGTTCTTAGAACATCTTTAATAATCTGCCAATAATAATTGATAACAGCACATTGAATCTTATAATGGTCAGGGATGGGAGAAGAGATTGGGATTATCTGTTGATAGTCCATTAGGAGCTGTTCCATTTCTTAGGAGTTGAAGGTCAGGAGTAGTCTTCCAAACAATAAGACCGTTCTCTGCTAACTCAGCAATAGTCTTAAACTTATGGTTATCATCTGGAGCATAGGTTGCTCCTAATTGATTCGATAAATACTGACGGGTCTAAGTGTGTTGTTTGGGAGGTTCAGGAGGAGCAGGTTTGGGAATGTAACTCACATTAAAAATCTCATCAATATTCATCCCACTAAGCCACTTTCCTGTCAATAAAACTAAGAGTAGGCTCGTCTTTTCTCCATAGGTGGCAATTGAAATTTGGGGTGTTCGAAGATCGAGGGATGTGGGCAATAAGGCCGGTAATACTAGATAGTATTTGGGTGACCAGCCTTTGGCAATCAGCCTTTGGCAATCAGCCTTTGGCAATCAGAACTATTGAGGAATAATGGAGACAGCTGAGTATACTCACAACCTTTTCCCCAAACCTTACATAATTCTTTAATCCTTCGGTAGTGCCTTTATACCAATACTCTCCCTCTTTTGTAGGGGGTACTTTCTCTTCTCATCTTCACAGGAGTTCCCAAAGGGAGTTTCACCATTATCCTCTACTATCGCTTTGATTAATCCAAATAATTCAGGTAATCGTTCTACCGAAGGTTCTATTATCTCTTCAGGTTGTTTACTTAGGAAGTAAAAGATAGGTTCTCCTGATTGAAATTTATAAGGAGCTAAGGCCATAGGAGGATTTTTTAGGGAAACTCATATTGCTTTAAACCTAAAGGTTTAGGGGTATTTTGATAAAGGTGTAGCATCAAAAGCTACGAGAATGCAAAGAGTTAAAACTACAAAAGCAAAACCAAGAGGTAATAAAGAACACCAACACAAAACCATAAGCTGATCAAAACGTACACGAGGCAGTGTAGCACGAACCCATACAAAGATAAAGAAAAAGAGACTACTTTTAAGCCCCAATGTTAATGATTGCCAGAAAGGGTGGCTTGATAGCCCAAATGGAACAAGATAGCCACCTAAGAAGAATATGCTTGTTAAAGTAGACATCAGAAGTATCGATCCATACTCAGCTAAATAAAAGAAAGCAAAAGGGATAGCAGAGTGCTCAACCATAAATCCTGCTATGAGCTCTTGTTCTGCCTCGGGTAGATCGAAGGGTGCCCTGTTCGTTTCCGCCAGGATGATGATAAACCAAACTAAAGAAAGCGGTAATAAAGGTATTATTAGCCACACCCCCTGTTGAAATTCAACAATCTGAAGAAAGGATAGCGAACCTGTTATTGATACAATTATAAGGATAACCATAGCCAGAGGGAGCTCATAGCTGACGAGCTGTGCCGAAGATCTTAATGATCCAAGGAAAGCGTATTTAGAGTTAGCTGACCAACCAGCAAGCAGGACACCATAGATTCCTAAAGAGGAAACAGCCATGAGGAATAACACTCCTAGGTTGATATCCGCTAGGGCTGTACCCTTGGCAAATGGAACCACTGCCCAACCCATGAGGGCTAACGACAGGGTAATGAAGGGTGAAACTAGGAAGATTGCCTTGTTAGCGTGGCTAGGAATTACAGCCTCCTTGAGGAGGAGTTTCAACCCATCAGCAAAGGGTTGGAGAGTCCCGTAAAACCCCACAACATTAGGCCCTACCCTTCGTTGCATAGAAGCCATTACTTTTCGTTCAGCGAGAGTCATGAAAGCAATACTCCCTAGCAAAGGCAGTAGAATTATGAAAGATTCTAGTAAGAAGAATAGCATGTGAAACAGATGGGGAAGATTAACTTCTAAGTAGGAAATAAGCCNCTAATTAGTAAGGGGAATTTGGAGAAATAGAAATGGAGAAAGATTCACCAGTCAGCGAGTCAGACAAATCTCTCCAGATTTGTAAACAAACAGGCTATGCCTCTTATTTTTCCTAAAAGGTAGACTTGTAGGATCCGGAACAAGTGTTCCGTATGGGGAGGGGGGTGGGTTTTAAGAAGGAGTTGTAGGAGAATAAAAGATGGATAAGATGCTATGTACCATAAATAAGGAGGAACTGATCTACTACTACTTTATTACAGTTAAATGAACAGTGAAATGCGTATAATAAAAGGTAAAAGGTAAACCAAGAAAAGGAACACTAGGAGTTACCCCATAGGGCAATAGTCTTATATCCTAAAAAGAAATTTGAATGCATGGGCCTCATTGTTGAAGTTGCAATATCTAGGATCGGTATACCCGGCTATTTTTCTCCCCTTCTGTTCTTATCTCTTAGATAATCTCATTCTTTTGATTCCCCCAACTCATACCCTGGCCTGCAGCCAGCAGGGGGGGGTGTTCCCTGGGGTGTCTCAATTGTTTCTTTTGTTTGAGGGTTGGCCACCCCCCGCCCTGTTTCCAGATAATTTATCTAATTACATTAGAAATGTATCGAAACCTCCAAGAAATTCCCCTATTTTCTCTTATTCTTCTCTGGAAGTAAGCACTATCATCTGCTCGTTTATGTCCATCGGATTACTTTTGATTAGAAGCGTTAGAAAACATTGAGTTTATAAATAATAGAAGGTATAGAAACCCCATGGAACCAGTAAGATAGCTCAATCCCATAGAGTATCATTAAACTGAGTATGTGGGGGTTCGAACCCCAACAAAACCGTTTAAAAGACGGCTGCTCTACCTTTGAGCTACATACTCCTCATCTCTATAAGAACACCTAGCGATAAGGGGGGAATGATATATTACAGCTCACCAAAATAGAACGACTCCGACTGGAAGGAGAGCTGCTGATCGTCACACTACGCGGTAGTACCCCTCAGCAGATTAAGCAACCGTGGAAAGTACATGTTACCCATTAGGGTCAGGTAGTCTGGGGCGGGATAGGCTGCACTCGGTAACCCCCTGCATGTAGTACCCCCGAAGATAGCACCAAGAGGACCGCCAAACATACCACTTGTGAGACTCCTGTCAAGATAGCTTAAAGGGAGTCATAGTACTGGATATAACATTACGGAGCTGGTGAGAATGGATATTGAGGGTTAACCCCTTACCTTTTGGTACTTTTCCTTACTTGGTCTTAGAATAATCTATCTCCATGGCAAGGTACGCAATGAAGCAAACTCGGATCTCTTACCTATTAAACGACTAGACCTAAACTGGGCTGAGAAGATTCGAACTTCTTTTTTCCGAATCAAACTCGGATGTCTTACCCATTAGACGACAACCCATATCTGGAAGAGGGAGACAGCCTGTACTCTGACGCTCCCTAGACAAGGGTAGTTTTGTTAGGATTATAATGTAGCAGAAGAAGTGAAAGAATCAAAACCAGGATAACGTTAACCCTTTAAAATAAGAGATATTTAGAACCCGACTCGATAAGACATACCAAGCAGGTATATGAGGCCGAACTTGCCTGCGTAGACCTGCTGCAGCATACGTATGCAGCTGCAGCTGGCCAACCCCCGGCCTGAGACCCAAGGGTCCCTAGGCCTCGGGGCCGAAGGCTGGGCAAGCGGGCCAAGGCTTGAACCTTAGGCACCTCTCGCTTAATAAGGGGAACCCTTGGCTTGTGTAGTATGTTAGAGCCACCTAGGTAGGGTTGGACAAGGTTATGCTAAAGATAAGGCTAAGCTATTCCTAAAGGTGGGTAATGGTAGGGTTAATTCTAGACTATTTTAAGGTGTGTATGAGGGATAGTCTCCTACTATTGAGACCAAGGACCCGGTTGCCCAATGGCAGGGCATCGGTCTGTCCGGGCAACCCCCCGGCCTGAGACCCAAGGGGCCCGACGGCCTCGGGGCCGAAGGCTGGGTAAGAATGGTTATAGTTTACTATATTTGAAAGGAAGGGTGGAGAAAGCTTAGGTAAATTTCATTAAAGGTTAGGTATGGTTATAGTTAAGTTTGGTAATGTGATAGGTTTAGTTAAAGGTAAGGGGTAGTTATACTGAGCCTTCGGCTCCATCCGCAAGGGAGGATTAGATATGGTGAGCGAAAGCTCTTCTCAAGGTTTTCATCTTACTGTGTTCCTTAATGATCTCTAATGATAGCTTCTGTAAGGCTCTTATTATTTGGTACCGACTCGATGTTATTGTAAGGGTTTATAAACCTGTGGCTTTATGTCCGCACAGGTCCTATGCCCCTTTTCCCGTTTAGGCTCACATCAAATTATTATCAAAAGTTACAATTTACCCTCTGTATGTCATTGGCCCGCACAAGTCCCCTAGGTCCAAGCTTGGCCCCCGGGGGGCCCGTAGGGCTCAAGGCCGGGGGGTTGCCCGGGCAGACCGATGCCCTGCCATTGGGCAACCGGGTCCGGTGGGTTGCCAATGGCAGACCGGAGCCGGGCACCTTGGGTACCTCAAAAGGCTGAGGAGCGACTCGAACGCTCATCACAGATTTTGCAGATCCGTACATTAATCCTTTATGTTACCCAGCCGAAGGGGGTTCGTTTTGACCCAGCCCGCTTGCCCAGCCTTCGGCCCCGAGGCCTAGGGCCCCTTGGGTCTCAGGCCGGGGGTTGGCCAGCTGCAGCTGCATACGTATGCTGCAGCAGGTCTACGCAGGCAAGTTTTATAAGATGAACCTAATATTAATATATCGTTCGTTATAACTAATCTGTACAACGAGATAGACTTACTCTCTCCTTTTCTAGTTGCATGTAGGGGAAATTCTATTTCTTGATAAGTTTGTTTCAATCTACCTAATAGTGAACAGATCTCTTTTAATAGAGTTCTTATATTCATATCTAATTCAGTACTCATCATGGATCTTACCAACTACTTTAATTCCCGTTTCTTGTCTTAATAGATGTAATACTCTAGCAAATCAATCACTGCATGTCCCTTGGACAATAAATTCAAGGCAAATGTTCTTCTTAAAGTATGGGGAGTAATTATTCGAGTTCAACCTAGCTGTTTACTTACTGTTTTCAAGGCAGTGTTAATACTTACTCTTGGATAGGAAAATATCGTAGATAGGGGATTCTTTTCTGGTGAAGTTTTGCACTTGTATCGACTAAGCTTTTTAGCAACAGAGAAAGGGATGTAAGCTGACCAACTTGGTTGTTTTTAAATGCACACGGTTGTTTTTAGACTCATAATTTGTTTTGACTGACTTTGAATAAAATTACTGTAATCTAGTAATCTAGGGAATAATCGAATTTATTCGGAGAAAGAAAATCTGAATTAAATGCTTTACGTACAAAATGTTCCTTTTGTTGGTAATCTATTACTCTATTGGCACAACTACATAGTGGTAAAGTTTGTTGAAAAGTAGAAAGCGTCAATCTAAGCAAATTTCTTAGTGTTTGAAGGGTTCCAATTAAAGCGATTCGATTTACCTTAGCTTCAAGGCTTGTACGAGCAATAGGGAAAATTGTTATAAACTGCTCAATTCGAGTGGATTTTATGAAGGTTCCAATCTTAAAGGTTATATCCAAAAGACTTACCCAAGACCTTGCAGGACTAAACCGTTTGGAGTATACGATTTTGAGACTTATACCTTACAAGATGGAAGACAAAGAGCATATTATCTTCTAGTATATCATCCCTCGATTGGTCATACTCGAATTAGAAGGTGTGATTATCAGAATGAAGAGCAGTTCAATAGAGCTATTACAGACTATTTCAGGAGAAATCCATCTATCTATTTATCTTTCAATGGAGCCAACTTTGACCACCTCATACTGAATAGAATTATAACCCTATCCTCTTCTGATATACCGTATTATACGGAATAAGGGTTCAGAGATAAGAAGGATGGTATGGAAGGGAAAGGTATTCCTTGATGCCCTGTATTGGCTTCCACCTTGTAATCTATCTGAATTGTCTAAGACATGGTTGAACGAGGATTTGAAAGAGATATTCCCTTATAACACTATTACAGAGGACATAATACTAAATAAAGATAGTAGGTTCGGAAATCTGTCTATCGAACACTTTTCAGAGAAGGTTTCAGTTATGGAGGAAGATATTGGAGGATTATTGTAGAGATTATGAGGAAGATAAGATTACTTATCTTAGGCTTCAATATAAAGATGAATATCAAGGTATAATTTGTAGATATATGGACTTAACAGATGAATTAAAAGAGACAGAGGAATACAAGAGGTTAAAGGTATTAGAGAAGAGATTGAATGTTATGTGGAATAAGAGGCCTTTTCAAAGGGGAGAGGATTGGTATCTAAGGATGTGATGGGAGAATTGGGGGAATTATATGTCAATGCCAGGAATAGGATAGATGAGATTGGATGAGAAGTTAGAGATGTTGAGTTGTTGGGTAGACCACAACCTTTAATTAAGAGTAATCCGATGGACATAGACGAACAGATAATCACCCTTCCTATGACTTCTGATTCTCCTCTATCTAATAAGACTAAGTGGGGTGTGCTTGATTATTTTGCTAAAAAGAGTAGTGAGAGAGCTTCCGAGCAGATGAGAAGAGATGTGAAAAGATTAGGTGGCCGGACATTTAGGGATAGGATAGGGGACAGGAAAGAGAGGGGGAAGGAATGGGAAAGAGAATTTAGTTATTAATACGCAGGTTAGGGACTCCAAAAGAAATTGAATTAACAACAACAATTATATGACCCACGGGCAGAGGGCAAGCTTTTTCCGAATCCCTGAGAGAGTTATTTTTCTTATGATACTATATTTACTGAGAGATTTGAAACCAACTTAAGAATGTAAATTATATTTGTCCAGCTCTTCCCCAATTATATGGTAGCAATAGTAGTGAGCCATATGCTTTTCAACTTATACGTGATTATGACCAACCAGGCACTCCCAATGAGAATGGGGTAGGGAGAAACTTTGGGTTTATAATCCAACCCAACTTGGTAATAGATAAAGGACATGGCATCCATGTAGGAAATAGTATTGGAAAATAAGCAGGAAAAGAATTCAAATATGTAAAAAAAGGAGTAGACGCATATGGAAGGATTCCGGACGATAAGCTAACAACTAAGACTTTAACTACAAAATGGAAACAATTCATAGCTCCTATTGAGAATAATCAAAGGGTTGGACCTTTTGAAGACATGAATAAGTGAGGAGATTATGTTTACTGTGCTTTTACTGATTTCCGCTGATTTCCGTAATCAACCGGAAGCTTGAGTAGTAAAAGGACCAGAAGGTGAGATAAATATAACAATGTAGATCCCAACTTTCAGTTGTTAAAGGAATTTTGTTTTCCCAATCAAAAATAAGTATCGGGAAGAGGATTCGAACCTCTAACTTACATGTATGAAATGTACGTATTAACCCTTATACTATCCCGACTCTTAGGGACAACGCAGGGTACTTAGGAGGGGGCCCAATGGGACCATTAACGGTAAGGAGGATAGGGGGGGGGAATTTTGAGA
>C688J18823_10002341_pt1 | contig 11857 bp, 10 predicted proteins | sample HopSoiMetagenom1_FD_18823 | JGI IMG/M metagenome (IMG submission 18823) | reverse complement strand
CCGAGCGCCTCCTCCGGATGGCGAAGGAGCGAGCCGTCCAGGCGAAGGACAAGGTCCTGCGCAAGAAGGCCAACAGCGATGACGGAGGCGCCGCCTAAGCTGGCGGCATGCCCTCCCCCGGCCGCATCCTGATTGACGCGTCACGAAGCTCGCCCGTCGCTCGATGTCGCACACAGGTGCGATCGGATGCATGGCACGGCCTCTCGAACCGTAGGAGACTCCCCGCCGTCCGAGAGGGGGGTCCGATGTTCGCAACCGACGCACCCATGGTGCTCCTGCGGATCGCACACATCGGCACGGGGGTTCTTTGGGTCGGCTCGTTGTTCGTGGTCGTGGTGTTCGTGCAACCGAGCGCAGCGCGCTCGGGCCGGCGGCCGCGCCGTTCATGTCCGAGCTCCGCAGGCGCCGCTTCGTCGACATCGTCTTCATCGACGCTGTGTTCACGGTCGCCGCGGGGGCGTTCCTCTATTGGCACGACTGGCACCTCTTCCCGAGCTTCGGCGACTGGATCGGAACGCACTTCGGAGCGGCGTTGACCGTTGGCGGCCTGCTCGCGATCGCGGGCCTCGGCGTCGCCGGCTCCGTCACGCGGCCGACGATCGCTGGTCTCGTTGCCCTCGGGAAGCAGGTCACCGAGTCGGACGCCCCGCCCACGCCCGAGACCGGCGCCCGGATCGGAGCGCTGCAGCACCGGCTCGTCGTCGCCGAGCGGGTGAGCTTCTCCCTCCTCCTCGCGGTCGTTGCGATGTCGTCGGCGCGGTACCTCTGAGATGACGGGCCGGATCTTGATCGGGACCTCGTCGTGGACCGACCCGACGCTGGTCAAGAACGGCCACTTCTACCCGTCCGACGCGAAGTCCGCCGAGGGACGCCTCCGCTTCTACGCCTCGAAGTTCCCGATCGTCGAGGTCGACTCCACGTATTACTTCCCGCCCAGCGAGTCGAACTCGGCCCTGTGGATCGAGCGCACGCCGCCCGACTTCACGTTCAACATCAAGGCGTACTCGCTGCTGACCAATCACCCGACCAAGCGCGATTCGCTCTACAAGGACCTCCAGGACCAAGCGCCGACAGACAAGAAGAACGTCTACCGCGAACAGCTCCCCGACGAGGTCGTCGACGAGGTGTGGCAGCGCTTCCGCGACGCGCTGATGCCGCTGCACTCGGCGGGCAAGCTCGGCGCGATCCTGTTCCAGTTCCCGCAGTGGTTCGTGATCTCGAAGAAGTCGAAGGCGTACATCGACGAGGTGGTCGAGCGGCTGCCCGACTACCGCGTGGCGGTCGAGTTCCGGCACAAGAGCTGGATGGAGGAACGCAACGTCGAGGAGACGCTGTCGTTCCTCGAGGAGCGCGATCTCCCGTTCGTGTGCGTCGATATGCCGCAGGGGTTCGACTCGTCGGTGCCGCCGATCGCGGCCGCTACTGCGAAGGACCTTTCGATGATCCGGTTCCATGGGCGTGACCGCGACGTGTGGGAGCGCAAGGGCATCCCCGCGTCTGAACGGTTCCGCTACGACTACAAGCGCGATGAGCTCGAGGAGTGGGTGCCAAAGGTCGAGGCGCTCGCCGCGGAAACGCGCGAGACGCATGTGCTGATGAACAACTGCTATCAGGACTACGCGGTCCGAAGCGCCCGCGAGCTCGGCGACCTGCTGGACCTCGAGCTGCCGGAGTAGCTATCCCGCGACACTGACCCCAGGACTCGGCGTCGATCCGGGCACCTCGAGCTGCTCCGTCACCCTGACAGAGCGCCGAAGCGGCTCAAAGGTGAACGGCCTTCTGTCAGATGCCGCAGTTCGTCTCACGAACGCGGTCTCTCGCGAAGGGATACGGCCACGCTCCTCGGCGTCTCCCACCAGGGGATCCAGCAACTCCTCGACGCCTGATAACCGGTCCTTCCAGCCAGGGCCGGTACGCTCGGAGCATGTTCGGAACGGGCAGCCGGTTCCAGATCGCGAAGGTCAGGGGCATCCCGATCTACGCGTCGTGGTCGTGGGTAGCCCTCGCGGCGTTCTTCACCTTCGCGTGGTACTCGAACTTCGCGCCTAGGATGCCGTCGAGCGACGCCGTTCGGCTGGCCGGGATCACGGCGGTTCTCTTCTTCGGCGGCATCTTGCTGCACGAGGCCGCGCACGCGATCGCAGCGCGGAGCTTCAACCTGCCGGTCCGAGCGATCACGCTGGTTTTTTGGGGCGGTGCGACCGAGACGCGCTCGTGGCGCGCCGGCCCGCTCGCCGACTTCGTCGTCGCCGCCGCCGGTCCCGGAACGACCGCGGTGCTCGGCCTCGGGTTCCTCTATATCTCCTCGATCATGACGCCGGGCGACACCAGCGAGGCGATCCGGTCGCTCGGCGGGCTCAACCTGTACTTCGCCGTTTTGAACTCGGTGCCGGGGTTTCCGCTGGACGGCGGCCGGATGCTGATGGCCGCCGCGTGGGGCGCGACGAAGAACCGCGGAACGGCGCTGAAGGTCGCCGGCTTCGGCTCGATGATCGTCGGCATCGGGCTGATCGGGTACGCGGTGCTCAGCTTCAGCCAGGGCAACGGCGGCTTCGGCATCTTCTTGGGGTACCTCGGGTTCGTCCTGCTCACCGTCGGGCGGCAGGTCCCGGCGCGAGCGACGCTGCATCAGCAGCTTTCGCGCGGCAAGGTCCGTGACGCGATGCGCCCGCTCGGTGCCGCGATCCCCGCGAACGTCACGGTCTATGACGCGACCGAGCGGTGGCTGCGCGCCGAGCCCGCACGGACCTTCTCGGTCGTCGAGGACGGCCGACCGGTCGGCACGATCTCGCTCGAAGGCGCCTCGCACACCACCGCCGGCCAGCCGGTGCGGGCGGCGATGATGCCGCTCAGCGAGCGGTCTGCGGTGGGCGCCGACGAGACGTTGAGCGACGCGCTCGAGTGGGTGGCCGGCCACGAGTCGGTGGTCGAGGACGCGACCGGCACGGTCGGCGTGATCGACGTCGACGACATCGACCACTGGATGAAAGCGCATTGGTCGACCGGCAGCTTCGTCGATAGGCCCGCCGGTACGATCCCGCCGGCGGGTGTCCTGCCACCACGTCCCGACGTGTAACCAGCGCCTCGAGGAGTGTCGGCACCGAGGCGTAGCATGCGGTCGATGACGGCCCCCCCGTTCGTATTCGATGATGCCCAGGACTCTGTGCTTGCCCACGCCGCAGGGCCCGCGTTGGTCACGGGCGGCCCCGGCACCGGCAAGACCGCCGTCCTGCGCGAACGGTTCGCCCGGCTGATCGAGGGCGGCGCCGAGCCGGAGCGCGTGGCGCTGGTCCTGGGTTCGGGTCGCGCTCGCGACGTGGCGCGTGCGGCCCTGCTCGAGCGGCTCCCCTCGTCGCTCCCCGGCCTGCAGGTCGTCACGTTCCACGGGCTCGCCAACCGGGTGATCAAGCTGCGCGAGGGCGAGCCGCCCGAGGTGCTCGGGGCCGCCGAACAGTTCGCGAAGGTCCGCGAGCTGCTGTCGAGCCAGGATCCGTCGGCATGGCCGGCATACGGCGGGCTCCTCCACGTCCGCGGGTTCGCCGACCAGGTGCGCCAGCTGCTGACACGCATGCAGGAGTCCTTGCTCGGCCCGAAGGAGCTCGCCGAGGCAGCGACCAAGGCCGGCCTGACCGGCTGGGCCGAGCTCGCGAGCTTCGCGCAGGAATACCTCGACGGACTCGCGATGGTCAATCAAGTTGACTACGCCGGTCTGGTGCAGATGGGCGCCGCCGTGGCCGGTGACGGGCCCGCGCTGTTCGATCACATCCTCGTCGACGGCTATCAGGACACGACGCTCGCTCAGGAATCGCTGCTGCACGGCCTCGCCACCGAGAGCACGTGGTCGCCGCCGACCCCGGCGCCCACGTCTTCTCCTTCCAGGGAAGCAGCGCCGTTCCGCTCCAGCGGTTCGCCACGACGACGTTCCCCGGTGCCGCGCGGATCGAGCTCGTGCACGATCACCGGGCGCCGGACGGTCGCGACGTGCACGCGTGGGTGACCGCGCACAGCTCGGAGGAGCACGCCGCCATCGCCAGGGAGCTCCGCCGCAGCCACGTGGAGGACGGCGTGCCGTGGGGCGGCCTCGCCGTCGTCGTCCGCCGCCAGGGCGTGCCCCTCGGCAACCTGCTGCGGGCGCTCGACGACGCACGCATCCCTCGGGCGGTTCCCGAGCGCGGGCGGTCACTGACGTTGGAGTCCGCGACCTACCCCTACGTCTTGGCGTTGCGGTGGCTGGTCGCCGACCCCGCCCGGCGCGACGAACTGATCGAGCCGCTGCTGACTTCGGCGGTGGTCGGGCTCTCCCCGGCGGCGGCGCGCGGCCTAACGCGGTTGGCGAAGACCACTGGCCCGACGCCGCGCGCCGCCGCAGCCGCCCTCGATCGGACCGACGGCCTTGCGCCCGATGAGGCCGAGCGCGTCGAGCGGGCGCGGGCGACCCTGACGAAGGCCTCATTGTTCGCCGGCATGTCGGTGCAGGACGCGTTCAAGGTCCTGTGGGAGGAGCTCCCGTGCTCGGCCGAGCTGGTCGATGCCGGCGGTCCCGACCTCGACACCGTCGTGACGTTCGCGAACGTCGTTGCGGAGGCGTCCGAGCAGGGCGACAGCGGGGTCGAGGCGTTCCTCGAGGCGCTCGACGCCGGCGAGCACGGTCCCGGCTGGATCGCGCGGGAGGCGGCCGAGGGCGACGCCGTCCAGGTGCTTACCGCGCACGGCACGGTCGGCCAGGAGTTCGACACGGTGCTGGTCGCCGGAGCGACCGAGGGGAACTTCCCGTCGCTGTCGCGGCCCGAGCCGATGTTCGACCTGGCCGCGCTCGAGCGCATCCGCAGCCGCTCCGAGCAGGTGCGCGAACGCCTCGAGGACGAGCGCCGTCTGTTCCGCATGGTCGTCGGGCGCGCGCGCCGCCGCGTGGTGCTCGTCGCCGCCGACGTGCACCCCGACGCCGACGAGCTGACGCCGCGCTCGCGGTTCGTCGACGAGCTTGGCGTCGCGTGGACCCCCGCGCCGGAAGGCACCGACGACGATCCGGTGAGCGTGCGCGAGGCGATCGCCTCCTGGCGCCGCCAGCTCGCCGACCGCAGCGTCGAGGGATGGCGGCGCCTCGCGGCGCTCCGCGGCCTGGACGCGCTCGGCGCCGACGCCGCCACCTGGTGGTACCAGCGCGACTGGACGGATTCGGGCAAGCCGCTGCGCGACACATTGCGGATGTCCTACTCGCGGCTGTCCAACCTCGAGAACTGCGAGCTCCAGCACGTGCTCGGCGACGAGCTCGGACTCGGCCGCGTCGCGGGCTACCAGGCGTGGGTGGGCAAGCTCGTCCACGGCATGATCGAGGACATCGAGCGGGGCCGGCTCGGCAAGACGAAGGAGGCGATCCTCGCCGAGGTCGACCGCCGTTGGCGCCCGCAGGAGTTCCCCTCGAAGGCCGTGTCGGCGGCACACCGCAAGCTGGTCGACGAGCGCATGTTCAAGAACTGGTGGTTCGAGTACGGCGAGGACGTCTCGCTCGGCAACGAGGTGCGGTTCGAGTTCGACTTCGAGGGCACGAGGATCGTCGGCGTGATCGACCGCATCGGCCCGATGCCCGACGGCGGCACGCGCATCACCGACTTCAAGACCGGCAACCCCGACAACGCGCCGAAGGCGGAGGAGAGCCTGCAGCTCGGCATCTACTACCTGGCCGTGAAGGAATCGGACGACCTCGCGGAGTACCGGCCGGTGCGCCAGGTCGAGCTCGCGTTCATCAAGGGGCACTGGAAGGGCGACCACGCGCTGGTCAAGCCGACCTGGCAGATCACGCCCGACGACGAGGAGGCGTATCAGGCCACGGTCCGTGAGGCGCTCGCATGGCTGATCGCGCAGAAGCGCGAGCTGAACGAGACGGAGGTCTACCGGCCGAACCCGACCGCGAACTGCTTCTGGTGCGACTTCAAGTCGTTGTGTCCGCTGTTCGCCGAAGGACAGCCGGTGTTCGACGAGGCGGTGGCCCGATGAGCGTTCGCGTCGCGCCCGCCGAGATCACCGCCGCCATGGGCGCCGAGCCCACCGACGAGCAATGGGCGGCGATCTCGTGGCCGCTCGAGCCGTGCGTGCTGATCGCCGGCGCGGGGTCCGGCAAGACCTCGGTGATGGCAGCGCGGGTCGTCTACCTGGCGCTCGGGGCGCTCGGCCGCGTCGACGCGCCGGGCGTGATGCCGGGCAACGTCCTGTGCCTGACGTTCACGAACAAGGCGACCGAGAACCTGCGGCTTCGCGTCCGTCGGGCGCTCGCGCACCTCGAGCTCGCCGAGGGCGAGGAGCCCGAGATCATGAACTACCACGGGTTCGCGGCGTCCCTGCTCGACCGGTACGGCGTCCTCGCCGGGTTCGAGCCGGGGGCGCGGGTCCTCAACCAGGCGCAGCGCGAGGAGCTGTGCGGCCGCGTGCTCGACCGCATGACGTTCGAGCACGCTGCGGCCACGTACCAGCCGTCCCTGGTCAGCAAGATCCTCGACTTCGACGACCAGCTGCAGAACCATCGGGTCGCCCCGGCCGAGGCGCTCGCGTGGCTGCACGATCGCCTCGACACGTTGAAGGCCCATCGGTCGGAGCGCTCGTACCGCGCCGCCGAGGAACGGATCGAGCTGACCCAGGCGGCGATCATCTACCGCGAGCTCAAGGCCGAGCTCGGGGTGATCGACTACGGCGACCAGATTGACCGTGCGATCGAGATCGTCACGCGCTTCCCCGACGTCGTAGCCGACCACCGCGCGCGGTTCCAGGCGGTGCTGCTCGACGAGTACCAGGACACGAACGTCGCCCAGGCCGAGCTGATGGGCGCGTTGTTCGGCAACGGGCACCCCGTCACCGCGGTCGGCGACCCGGACCAGAACATCTACGCCTGGCGAGGCGCCTCGCTCTACAACCTGTTCCGGTTCTCCGATGACTTCCCGCGCACGGACGGCACGCCGGCGATGCGCCTTCCCCTGTACACGAACTTCCGGTCGGGCGCTCGGATCCTCGCGGCCGCCGACACGGTGATCGCGTCGGTGCCCGAAGCGCAGCGGCCACCGGGCAAGCGACTCGTGCCGTGGGCGGCCCGCGGACAGGGCGAAGTCCGGATCCGCCGGGTTCTCGACGAATGGACCGAGGCGAACGCGATCGCCGACCGGTGTGTCGAGCTGCACACCGCGGGCTCGACGTGGGCCGAGATGGCGGTGCTGTGCCGCACGTCGCGGCTGTTCGGGCTGCTCCGGCAGGCGTTCGACGAGCGTGGCGTCCCGGTCGAGATCGTCGGACTGGCCGGACTGCTCAAGATGCCCGAGGTCGTCGAGGTGCTCGCGTACGCGCGCGCGGTGCAGGACCCGACGGCGAGCGTCGCGCTCGCGCGGATCCTGCTCGGGCCGCGGTACCGCGTCGGGTTCAAGGACATCGCGCTCGTCTCCCGGCTCGCGTCGGTCGAGACCGCGCAGCTGCGCGAGGCCTACGAGATGGAAGACGACGACGTCGAGGCCGAGCCCGTCTTGCTCGCCGAGGCGCTCGAGCACCTCGAGGCCGTCCAGGAGCTCTCCGACGATGGCCGCGAACGCCTGGCCGCCTTCCGCGAGGAGCTCCGCGTGTTGCGCGCCGAGGCGCGACGCCCGGTGGGCGAGTTCCTCGGCGAGGTCATCCGGCGGATCGGCATCCTCGACGAGCTCGACGCCGACCCCGACCGCCGCCACGGGCTCGGCGCCCGGCGGAACCTTGCGGCGTTCCTGGACGAGGTACACGCGTTCGAGCCGGTCGAGGGCGAGCTGACGCTCCGCGCGTTCCTCGACCACATCGACGCGGTCGAGCGACTCGACAAGCAGGAATGGGCGCCGGTGCAACCCTCCGACGCCGACTCCGTCAAGGTGATGACGATCCACGTGGCGAAGGGCCTCGAGTTCGACCACGTGTTCGTGCCGGGGTTCGCGCATGGCATCCTGCCGAACCCCGAGATCCCGCAGAACCCGGCCGAGCGCGGCAAGTCACTGGACTTCGAGCTCCGCGGCGACGCCGACATCCTGCCGCGCTACGACGGCAACCTCTCGCGGTTCAAGGAGGCGCTGCGGTCCCAGGAGGTCATCGAGGAACGGCGCACCGCGTACGTGGCGTTGACGCGCGCGCGCCGGACGCTCGATGTGAGCGGCGCCTTCTGGTACGGCGACAACGCCTACCCGAAGAAGGAGAGCAAGTTCCTGAACGAGCTGATCGCGTGGGCCGACGAGTCGAGGCTCGCATCGGTCTCGCTCGACGCGGCGGAAGCCGGCGAGGAGAACCCGATGCTGGGGCTGCGCGAGCGGTTCGTGCGCGATTGGCCCGGACCTGCGAGGCCGCCGGCCGATCCGGACCCGGCGCTGGCGGGCGGCTGGCGCGCCGCGTCGCTCGACGCCGGCGTGCAGGCATCGTTGGTGGAAGCCCTCGACCCGGCCGCCAGGGCGTCGTTCGACGCCCTGGCCGCCGACCGGGTCCAGCTCGCGGCGCACCTGGTCGAGCGGGAAGCCGCCGACCGGGCGATCCGGTCGCCCGGCGGCGACCGCATCCCGTTGACGCTGTCGGCGAGCTCGCTGATGGACCATGCGCTCTGCCCGAAGCGCTTCTACTGGACGCGCGTCCGGCCGTTGCCCCGGTTCAGCGGGCCGGCGGCCCGGATCGGAACCGAGATCCACCGGTGGATCGAGCGCCGTGCCGCAGGCCAGGGGCGGCTGCTCGAGTCGGATGACGTCGTCGACCTCACACAGGAAGAGCTCGCCGGCGACCCGGGCCGGGTCGAGCGGCTGCGGCAGGCGTTCCTCGGGTCGCGGTTCGCCGAGCGCACGCCGCTGTTCGCAGAGCGGGCGTTCCTGCTGCGGGTCGGCGCCTTCGCGGTCGGCGGACGGATCGACGCGATCTACGGCGAGGCCGACGGCGCGTGGGAGATCGTCGACTGGAAGACCGGGTCGGGCGTGGCCGATCCGTTGCAGCTGGAGCTGTACGGGCTCGCGTGCACCGAGATCTGGCACAAGGACCCGTCCGAGCTGACGCTCACCTATTACTACTTGGCTCGCGACGAGGCGGTCTCCCATCCGATGGGCGATCCCGCAGACGTACGGTCGCGCGTCGAGACGACGCTCGCCTCGATCGAGTCCGGGACCTACGAGCCGACGCCTGGACGCTGGTGCACCTTCTGCGACTTCAAGGGATTCTGCGGCGCGGGCAAGGCGTGGCTCGCCGAGAACGCCTAACCGCGGCCGCGGGCGTCGAGCCGCTCGATCTGGTCCTCGAACCGCCGGTAGTTCGCCGCGGGGTCATAGCCGCCGACGATCGTGCCCGGGACGAACCGCGCGTCCAGGCCCGTTTCCTCGGTCGCGCGGTACCGGGCGACGGCGCGGAACCACTCGAGGTCTCCGGGCTGCAACGTAGAGGGGCCGTGCGTGCCGAGGCGGCGGAGCGACGGATCGTCGACGACCACCGGTGAGCGGCGGAAGGCGCGGGCGAGCGACGCGCGCAACTCCGCATCCTCGGACGAAACGGTGACCTCGCGGCCGTCCCAGTGCGCCGTGGCGACGGTGAGCTTCTGCTCGTCGTCGGGCTGGTAGTACTCGACGTTCACGCCCCTCAGGCTACCGGCCGCTAGCCGTACGCGTCCTTGCTCGTTCGGCGGATCATGCGCGACATCTCGCTCATCAAGGCGTACGCGAGCTCGGGGTCGTCCTTGAGCGCTTTCGTCAGCGCCTTGCGGTTCATCACGCCGAGCTGCAACGGGGTCTCGCTCGTCACGGTTGCAGACCGCTCGCCGCCGTCGAGCGCCGCGATCTCGCCGAAGTGGTCGCCCGGGACGACCCGGACCAGGAAGCGATCGCTCATGGTGACCGCGGCCTGGCCCTTCAGCACGACGTAGAAGGCGTCGCCCTTCGTCCCCTCGCGCACGATCGTCGCGTCCGCCATGAACTCCGCGACGTCCATCAGGCCGGCGAGGTGCTTGAGCTGACGCTTGTTGAGCCCGCGGAACAACGGGACATACGCCAGGACGTCTTCGAGCTTCGTCGTCGCCATCGTGGGCCCCCTCCTGGTGAGCCTAGCTCGTTCGTCCGTCGGCGGTGTCAGACGGTGCGGCTAGGGTGCTCGCGGGTGGTGCCGATGGTTGTTCGCCCTGTGGGCGTCGTGGAACCACTCCCCCTCGTCGTCGTCCGTACCGGTCATACCGCGGTGCGGCAGGGCGAGCCGTGTCCCGATCTGTGGTCGATCGAATCGGGTGTCTTCGCGGCGCGCATGGTCAACGCCGAGGGCAAGTCGTTCTTGATCGATCTCTACGGACCGGGCGATCCGCTCGGCGCGCCGAGCGAACAGCCGGCACACGTCACGGCCACGGCACTTCGTCCAGCGCGGCTGCGGCCGTTGTCAGGTGACAAGGCCGTCGAATCGATGAATGCGTTGGCGGCGCGGATGACGGCGCTCACGGCCGACCTCGCGTGGTTCGGCGTCGCCGAGCGGATCGAGCGACGGCTGTGCGACCTGGCCCTGCGGATCGGACAGCCGACGTCGGGTGGCACGCTGATCCCGATACGACTCATCCAGGACGACCTCGCGTCGATGGTCGGCGCCACGCGGGAGACGACCAACCGCGCGCTGCAGACGCTGTTCGCTCGTGGCGTCCTCGATCGGCAGGGACGCGGGCGATACGTCGTGCGGTCGCAGCTGCGGCTGGTGACCGATGCGCCGCGGCTACGCAGGACCGGCGGCCTCCCCCTGTAGCAGCGCGAGCGAGCACGATCCGCAGTACCGGCCGCGACCGCGCACCGGGCGACCACATCGGGCGCACGCGGTGGGCTCCTGGCGCGCCCAGGTCTGCGACGCGCCGCGGCCGTTCTTGTGCACGGCGCCGTCGTGCTCCAGCTTGAGCAGATGCGCCGTGACCGTCCGCGCGGCGAGATCGTGGACGTCGGGCGGATAGCTCGCGTAGATCCGCGCGACGAGGTCCCGCACGGTGCGGTCGCCGTCGTCGAGGCCGGCGAGCACCTCCGCCTCGCGTGCTTCCCGATGGGCGAGGTACTCGCGGAGCACCACCTCGGCGTCGACACGCACCGGCCCGTGACCCGGGTAGATCGTCCGCGGGTGCAGCTCGAGCATCCGGTGCAGGGTCGTCAGATAGCGCACGAGGTCCCCCTCCGGTGGATCGATGAAGCTCGTGCCCCTTCCGACCACGGCGTCGCCGGTGAACAGCGCCCGCTCGGTCGCCTCGAAGAACGCGACATGGTCGGGACTGTGCCCGGCGCCGTGCACCGCGACGAGCTCACACCCACCGGCGGTGAACCCCGCACCGTCGGTCAAGCGTGTCGCGCCCTCGAGCCGCCAGGCGTAGACCGGCGCGCCGACCAACTCGCCGAAGGCGACGGCGCCTTCGCCGTGGTCCTCGTGGTCGTGCGTCACGAGGACCGCCGACACGTCGCCGGCAGCGGCGCGCACCTGTTCCGCATGACCGGGATCGGGCGGCCCCGGGTCGATCACGATCGACGGCTCCGCCCCGACGACCCAGCTGTTCGTCCCTTCGAGCGTGTAGACGCTCGGATTGGGAGCGAGCACGCGCAGGATCCGGAGCATCAGACCTGCTCCATCACGTGCAGCGGCATCGTGTCTTCCTCGTCCTGCGTCGGATCGCGCGAATCGAACCGCAGCGCCATCGCGTCAGTCGCGCTCTCGCACGCGGCCACCTGCTGCACCGTGTACCACGTCGGCCAGTACAGCTTGTGCTCGTCGCGTTCCCATTCGTCGAGGAGGATGCGCGGGTCGACCCACCACGTCTTGGCGATCTCGCCGCCGTCCGCGCGTGGTTCGACGCCGTTGCCCTCGATCGTGAAGTACCGCGCGTCGAACCGCA
>C688J18823_10002340_pt1 | contig 11858 bp, 9 predicted proteins | sample HopSoiMetagenom1_FD_18823 | JGI IMG/M metagenome (IMG submission 18823) | reverse complement strand
TTTTTGCTTTCCAGGGGTTTGGCGCCCACCATTGGTCAAGTAATTCAGCTTGTGTCCATGCATCCCAGACATTTTTTACAGGAGCCGCAAATTCTCTTTTTACAATTATTTTTTTCTTTTCCTTATCTACGGAAAAATCTAATAACAAACTACTTTTCATGATTTTTAGTTTTTAAATTAATTAATAGGAGATCTTGATTTCACAATTTTTATGCACAAATAAATGCAACTATTCAGTTGCAAATATATGCGCAACTAATTGGTTTCGCAAATTATTTTTAATTAATTTTGGAAATACTCTGGAATAAGTTATTCCGAACCGGTGAAGATTATTTCCGTTCGTACTGACAACAATCTGGCAAACTTGCATAGGCTTTATCATCACCCTTATATTTAGAGTTGTCGTAACCAACAGCAGCAATGTTTTTTTGAATCTGATCCAGGCTTATTTTATTTTCATCGTAGGTAACGCGCATCAATTTAGTATCTGCATTCCAATCAGCCTTTGCAATACCATCTACTTTTAATGAACCTTCTATGGTTTCCTTACATTTTTCACAATTTCCCCATATTTTAAATTGAGAAGTTGCGATAACAGGATTAAGAGGTATTTTTGAGGCCTCTGTTGTGGTTGATTTATTTCTACATGAAGCACTTGCAACAATAACACATATAAAGAGAATACATTTAAGAAATTGTTTCATGATGATTTATTTTAATTAGCTGTTTGTAAAACGAAGTTACTAAAAAGTCGGATAGTGTTACATCCTTAAACTAAAAATCGCCAAGTGTATAACACCTGGCGATTTCATTGCTAAACATAATCAATTATGCAAGTTCTTGTATTTTTTCAGTTGCTTCGGCACTTCTTCTCCTATGTGCATCCATTCACATTGTTATTTATTTACTTCATTTATTTTCTTTCCATTTTTATACGTTTCTTCCGAATACACTTTCCCTTCTTCTGTGTAGAAAACAACCGTTCCATTTCCATCTACAAGCGTTCCTTTATCTCTTGAATTTCCTTTTGGATCAAAATTACCTTTTACATTCAGGAGCAATCCATCTTTATATTCCTTTTCTACCCACAATTGTCCGTTTTCATAATAATATTTATAATTACCCGTGGCCATTCCTTTGTTATATGAAAAAACTTCTTTGGAATTACCATTTTCATAATTTGTTTGATAATGCCCATTTAGTGTATCATTAATGAAATTAAGTTCGGCTTCTAATTTTCCAGTTGGATAGAGATAGGTATGTCTACCTACTTTTAAGCCATGTTTATATTGACGTGTACTGTAAAGTTTACCATCTTCATAATAGCTTTTTATTTCACCCTCCAGGTAATTTGCCACATAGTCACCTTCAATACCTTTAGTTCCGTTTGGAAAGAAATACGTGAATGCTCCTACCTTCTCTCCATTCACGTAATGCAATTCCTGTTGAAGTAGTTTGTTAAATGTTTTATCTTCTATAACATATATTTTCCAAGCCTTCTCTCTTTTTCCATTTACAAACTCGCCTTCCCCGTATAAAAGATAATGTCCAAATGATTGTTGAGGTTTTCCATTTTTAGATACATATACATAATCATTCACCACTTCATAGTCTTTCCAAATACCTTGTCGTTGCTTATCCTTATCCACCTGGCCTTCAGGTCGGAATGTTTTGGTTGCAAAACCACTCTTCATATATTCATCTATGATGCTGTCTTTAACAAGCGTGAGTTGTTGGCAATAAGCGTTCATTGTTATCAGGAGTAGAGTAATGGTACTTATTTTCTTCATGTAGATCGCTGGTTTTTATTGTGACCATTGTAAATGTAAGTATATATATTATTTACAATTCAATTGATAGCAAACTTCTTTTTTTAATTGTTCAAAATTTCCAATCTCCAATACTTTCACCTCTTTAGAATTTTCGAATCCGCAAGCGGTTGTTGTTATTACAGGTATGCCTTTTGAAATTGCTTTTAAAATTAATCTCGGTTGGTGTTCTATATACGTGGGATAAACAATAAGCACTATCTCTTCAAAATTACCATTGAATTTTTCAACGATTACGTCTTCTCAAAAATTAATTGCCTCTATCGCCTTGCCAGCTATTGCCACCTTTAGATTCAGCTCCTTTGCAAGTTGTCTTATTTCATAGGCGCCCTTTCGTGCTAATGCTGAAGCTGGAAATAAAATCTTAGATCCTTCAACAGCTTCTTGTTTTATTGATGGAAAATTCCAATTTAATTTCTCAACCTTATTTTTAAAAATAGCGGCGATTTCAGCATGTGTGGTAATTATTTTTCTAGCTTTTGTTAAAGCCGCATTTTCCATATTTACTACTGTTTGCGATACTCTATAATCTCTTAATGTAAGACTCTCTTTATGTTTTGAGTGTGCAAAATCAAGTCTTTCTTGGAGCTTCTCCATTGGTAAGCGGGTCATCAATACATCAAACGTACGGCCACCTAATGCACCTGTTTCATAAATGAAAGGCAGTAGGTTTTGTGAAATAACAAGGTGAGTCGATGCTACCGGAATATGCCTTGCGGCAGCGGTTGCAATTTTTTTATCAAAGCTCATATTCAATTCAAAAACATTTTTATTTCTTGCGAAAAACCGGAGCGTTAGTGCTCTAAGAATTCCACTTTTCATTGTTGATTTCGTTTTATTCTTTGTGCTTGACTTCCACAAATATTTATTCGTCTTCAAGGGGACAATATAATAATCAGAAGGCGTTGAAATCGAATGAACATATTGATCAAACTCCGGCCATTTTTCATCTACTATAAAAGTCGTTAAGGGCCGTTCCTGTTTTGTGATGGATTCAACCGGATGTTTAAAGCAGGTAAAATTCCCGCAGGAATAGCAGTCGTTGAGCTTGTTTGAAGATTGATAATAAAGGGCTTGGATTTGCGATGTATTACTTTTTTGTTTTCCTCTAAGCCGGATAATAAGTTTATCCGAAGTGAGTTCAATTTCTATTCGAAAATCGGTTGTTGATTTAAAACGCAAGTCCACATAATTCCATTTTACTGTAGCGTCCCTATCTTGTTCTGCTAAGGAACCTTGAATGACTTTGGTATGTTTATGACGTTCAACAATATCAAAATTGGCTTTTAATGCAGCATCGTAGAGCGCGTTTGAAAGTTGACAAAGCCCGCCCGCAATTGTTGGAACAATGCAACCCTCCCTGATTTCTCTACCGATGACATAACCCTTTCCAAAATTTGGATTACCAATATGCTTCCAAAAACTAAAAATTTTGTTTGCTTTAATTTCAAGACCATTTAATCTTCGGATGGCAATTCGTAAATTCTCAACTTTTCCTGCTGTTAGAATCCAATTGTCTGGATTGTCAGATAAGTTCCACAAATCACTTTCGGAAAAAGAAATGACAGGATCATTTAAAAGCTGTTTGCTGTTTGTAAAATATTGAAGAGTTGAACGTATATTTTTAACAAATCGATTGCCAATCAAAAGTATTGATTTGAAACGAAAAATCGAATCGTTAAGGAAGCTATGTTTTTCTGTCAATTTATTTCTGTTCACGTTGCCCCTTCTGTATCAAATAAACTGTTTAATCAATATGCTTCTACGCTTTTATTTTTGCCATCACAGCCAAAAGCCGGTTCGGTAATTATATTGAAATTAATCAAAATTAAGGAATAATAACAGGGGAAAGCAGTCACACTTATTTAACGGTAAGAAATTAGAATTTATCGGTTCAATAAACCACTATCCGCACACAAGAAGGATTTTTGATCCCTTTTTCCTCTCCTATGTTGGTTAATAATCCTGTTGTTTTATTTCTTCTAAAAACAACAATATTTCCTGTGTGTACATTGGACACAATTAAAAAATTACCGGAAGGATCAATTGCAAATATGCGTGGATGTTCTCCCAAAGTGGATTGATATCCAATTGTTTTTAATGATCCATTGGACTCAATGGAAAAGATAGCGATGTTATTTTCCTTTCCTCTATTTGAAGCATACAAAAATTTACCGTCCGGAGAAACATGAATATCAGAGCTTTCAAAACCCTCTGTTAGCTCATCGGGATGGGTATTTACGCGTTGAATAACCTTTGTATAAAATCTTTCAATCAAATATACGTCAATAGTACCGGACAATTCTCCAATGCAATATAGAAACTGACCACCTGGATGAAATGTCATGTGTCTTGGTCCGCTACCCGGTACTGTATTAATAAATTGTGTATAATCGGCATGTAAAGGAGATTTATCTTCAGTTGTATATTTACATCGCCAAATTTTATCTGATCCTAAGTCGGCCAAAAAAAGTGACGAACAATCCGGAGAAAAAACAGTTGAATGAATGTGTGAAGCGTCCTGTCGGGTTTTATGAATACTCTTTCCGGAAAAAACAATTGATTGTGCAATGGAATCAATTCTTCCATCTGGTAGAAGCGGATATACGGAAACACTTGCTTCCGTATAATTTCCATCTACCAGCCATTTTCCGTTTTGATGCAAGGCAATATATACCGGATTTTCACCATGACTCGGTTGGTTATTTAAAAAGGTCAGGGATTTTTGTTGATAGTTAAATTCAAAGCTACTCACACTTCCGGCTTTTGGCGTTTTGGTTTCCGTACATGCATACACAAATTTTCCATCCTTAGATATCGTCAGAAAAGAAGGGTTTGCAACACCTGCATAGCTGGTCAGTTTTGTAAGATTTCCAGTAACAGTGTCCAATTCGTACACATAAATCCCTTCAGCCGTTTTATCCCAATTATAGGAACCAACGAATACACAAATGTGTTGTGAATATATATTAGCCTGAATGAATAAAATGATAAGAAGTAGATTTATTTTATTCATTCTGATTGAAATCCTACTCTGATTAGCGTAGCGGTGTTTCTTATGATTTATTTTGATTCGCTGGAATAAAGATATTGAAAATACTTCCTTTGCCCTTTTCACTTGTCGCCGAGATAACACCTTTATGATTTTTTATTATTTTTTTGCAGATCGCAAGTCCAATTCCGGTCCCTTCATATTTACTTTTATCGTGCAAGCGTTCAAATATTTTAAAAATTTGATCCTTAAATTTAGGTTCAAAACCAATTCCATTATCCTCAATTGAGATTTGACAATACATTGTGTCTGGCAAAAGCTCCTCATTTTTCAATTTGCTTCCTAGTCCCATTTTACTTTTTATAATGATATGTGGTGCTCTTTTAGGACTGGAGTATTTGAGTGCGTTTCCTATCAGGTTAAACATCAGTTGGTGAAATTGGAAACCAACGACATTAACAACATGCAACTTTCCCATTTCTATGCTTGCATTCTTTTCTTTGATCTCATCAGCAAGCTCTTGTTTAACTTCTTCAAGCAGTTCACGAATATCTATTTTTTCAAATTTACGTTCTCTAAGGCTTATATGCGAATATGATAGCAGATCCTGAATAAGGGTTTGCATTTTATCTGCCGACTTAGCAATGCGTTTAAAATAATCATTTGCTGCACCCGACAGGTGGGCTTGCTCTTCATTTAAAATTAAATTAGTAAAGGTTTTTATTTTACGCAGTGGTTCCTGAAGATCATGGCTGGATACATAATTAAAAGAGGTAAGTTCTGAATTTAATTCATTCAATGCTAGATTTGCCTCTCTTAATTCTTCTACTAACTTTTGTTCCTTATTTCTTAAGGTGGCACGTTCTGTAATATCTTCAATTACCAATACGATTAATTGTTCACTATTATCCTTTTTGGTAAGACGAGCATTTACCAGCATTATTTTTTCACCTAATCCTTTAAATGTATGCGCTAATTCAAAATTATGTACTATTGCTTTTTTTGCAATCAGTTCATCCAACAATTTAATTAATTGGGGAATTTTCCATTGATTCTTATTAAAAGCAACTAATTTTTTATTTTCTATTCTCTCATTAATCCGAAAGTGCTTATAAAAGGGATCATTCGCCGACTTTATGTGAAACTCTTTATCCAACACCAGCATAGGGTTGTGGATAGTTGCCATTATCGTGTCCGAATACTTATGTAATTTTTCTACCTGATCGGTGTGAGCTTGAAGTTTTTGGTATGCGTTCAATAATTCTTCATTAGTGGATTGTATTTCTTCCTTTGACGTTTCCAACTCTTCATTTAGAGTTCGTAATTCTTCATTACTAGAAACAACCTCTTCGTTGGCACTCTGCAATTCTTCAATTGTTGCCTCATGATCGTGTACAACAGTAAGCATATCAGAACGGGAGGAAGCTAACTCTTCTTCTAATTTCTTTATGCGATTATCCATTCCAGAAGGTCTCCTTTTAGTGTCATTGTACACTTCAATGAGTTGCTGTTCTGTAAACAAAATAAGCAATAGAGGTTCTTCACCTTCGATTTTTAATGGCACTACTTCCAAATTTACAAAACGAACTCTAGCAGAGTCCAACCTCATTTCTATTCCCACCTTAATTACGGTTTGTTTTGTTTTAATACACGCTTGAACAGCATTACGAAGTTCATAAGCCAGTTCCAATCGTGCCATTTTTAAAATATTTAAGCTTGCTTTGCCGGATGACATTCTTAAATAATTTTCTGTGGCACCACGAACTTCTATAATATCCATATCATAGTTGATGACCACACTCGTGGGCATATATCGTTGTAATAAAACGGTGTCTATTGAACTGCCCAAATGATTATTATTAACAGATGGCAGGTGACCTGAAGAAAGTTCGTGCAAATTTTTTCGATGTTTTTTTGGTGTAGAAAATCGCGAAACCAGTGTGGGAATGGTTCTCGATCCATTATTTTTTTTTCGTAAAAAAATTTTAAACTTTTTATTAATTGGAGAAAACAGATGATTCAGACTGCCAATGGTCTCAGATTTACTCAGCATTAAGTATCCATTATCTCTTAATGCGTAATGAAAAGTTGAGATCACTTTTTTTTGTGCAGTTGCATCCAGGTATATAAGTAAGTTGCAGCAACTAATAAAGTCGACATTGGAGAAAGCGGGATCGTATAAAATATTGTGTTGGGCAAAAACGCAGGACTCTCGTAACAATTTCCCTACACGATACCCTTCCTTTGACTTTATAAAATATTCGCTAATAAAGTTCGAAGGCACACCAATCAGATCAGCATCACTATATTCACCAACTCTTGCCTTACGTATGGCAGAAGCACTTAAGTCGGTTGCAAATATTTGAATGGGTATTTTAGATTTTTTCTTACTTTGGAGATCCAGCAATATCATTGCTATGGAGTATACCTCTTCTCCTGTGGAACTAGCAGGTATCCACAAACGTAAGGTTTCATCCGGAGTTTTACTTTTTAATAATTTCGGAAATAAACTAGTCTTTAAAAAAGAAAATGCTTCTGAATCTCTATAGAAACTTGTTACATTAATTAATAAATCCTGACAAAGCATTTCAATTTCTTCATCTTTCTTTTTCAGAAATTCGGCATATTGTTTTAATGTCTTTAGCTTATGCATTTGTATACGCCGAATAATTCGCCGTTTAATTGTATTCATTTTATAGTGACTAAAATCAATACCTTTCTGTTGATACACTAGCTGTAAGATAATTCTTAAATCCGGATGTTTGTTTTCAATTTCATCACTCTTCGTTGTTTTTAAGATCCCCTTTTCAAAGTTTCTCTTACTTAACTGAATCAGAGCTGCTGCAATTTCTTTTGGCGGCATTACGAAATCTACACTTCCCTCTGCTATTGCAGATTCAGGCATTCCACTAAATTTAGCAGAACCATCCTGTGCAAAGGTCAACCCTCCTTCTTGTTTGATAATTTTTAGTCCTTTTGTACCATCGCTTCCTGTACCCGACAAAACAATACCGATCACATTCTCGTCATGCTTTTCTGCTAAAGAAGAAAAGAAAATATCAATGGGCAAATTACCAACCTTACCTTTTTTACGAGGTAATAACTTAATATGTCCATCGGCAACACTCATTTCTTTATTTGGAGGGATAATATAAAAGTTATTCGGTTTCATCTCTACATTATCGGTAGCTTGTTGCACCTTCATACGAGTTGATTTGGAAAGAAGCGAAGAAAGTAAACTTTCGTAATCAGGACTTAAATGCTGAACATATATAAATGACATGCCCAGGTTGTCGGGCAAGTATCGGATAAGTTGTGTGACTGCTTCTAGTCCTCCAGCGGAGGCGCCAATTGCAACTAAAGGAAACGATTTTTTTTTAAGTGATTTTTTTGCAGATTGGATCTTCTTCGCCATCTAAAGGTCTTATTAATATACAGGTACAAGCACAAATTCTGATCTTTTCAGTTTAACTCTATTTCCCCGGATTGATTCAAACACGGAAATAATTGCTTCCTTTCTTGCCTTATAATTTGACGATTTCAGTATACAATTATATGCATCTGCTTTATACAACAGATCTAAAATTTCAGGTTGAAATGAAGTGGAATAAATAACAATAGGAATATGCTCCAATCTTTCATTGCGCTTAATTTCAATAAGACATTCTAAACCGTTTACACGCGGCATATTTAAGTCGAGAAAAATTACGTCCGGCAGATTTGAAAAATTTTTTTCTAAAAAATTTATTAAAACTTCGCTACTATCAAAACATACAAGTTCTGTCGGAATAAAAATTTCATCTAATGTTTTCGCAAAAATGAAATGATCATCTTCATCATCATCAGCAAAAACTACTTTTAGGGGGGATGTTGGTTTCATGTTACAAAAATATATAAATTATAAAATGAAATTAGATTTTTCAAATAAATATTTTTTAGAGCTCTTTTCCATTTAAAATGGCTTATTAAATTATACTCAATTATTAAGCTATAATAAATCGCTATCCCCGCATATCACGATTTTATCTAAGTTTGCGAGTAAATTATTGGTACCTACTTTAGCATGCTAAATACCAATTTTTTTAAAACATTACTCCAAAATATTTTATGAGAAATATTATCGTCAAGTATTATTTTTTTACAAAAAGTGCGAGCAATTATTTGCTTAATATCCGTTGAGAATAGGGTTCTCAATTCACTCAATCAGTTGCCAAATGCGAAAAGCAAAAGAAACAACCTAAGCATTTATACTGATTGCCAGCTAAGAATGGAACATTGCAAAGTGCGCAACTTCTCCTTCAGAAGTTTTTAAAATAATAAGAACGAGGTTTGAAAGGGGGACGTCGAATAACAAGAAGCAATAAAAAATAATGAAATGAAAAAACATCAAGAGATAGGTGCGTTGGCATCGGCATTGAATTACAAAATGCAACAATTTATTTTTATTAATCTTCATAGACTATTTAAAATGGCAGCTAAAACAAACGGTTTCACTGAACCAATTGAAAAAATCAACGATCATGTTTATCGTTCAAAAGAAAATGCAAACAGAGGAAAATCTGGTAAAGAGTCCTTGAAGAAAATATTCGAAGAGCTTTTACAGGATACATACAGTGCTGAAACACAACTAACCAAAGCATTACCTGAAATCGCAAAAGCTTCTAAGAATGAGGATTTGCAGCAGGCATTCGAAAATCATTTAAAAGAAACAGAGAAACAGATTCAACGCATTGAAAAAATATTCAGCCGCCTACATGTAGAAAAAGAAGGTAAATCTTGTAAAGCAATGAAAGGGTTAATCGAGGAATCACAAGAAATTATAACAAAATATGATCGTGGTGCATCCAGAGATGCTGCATTGATCGTTGCTTCTCAAAAAGTTGAACACTACGAAATTGCCGCCTATGGCTCATTAATAGAGCTGGCTGACGTTCTTGGTTTGGATAATATTGCCGATGTGTTGGAAAGAACACTTGATGAAGAAAAAAATACAGACGAGTTGCTTTCCATTATTGCTCAAGATGTAAATGATGAAGCATATGTTAACTAAACTGTAGAAATCTTATCCTGTGCGGAATTTCGAATACAGTTTTTGAGTTTTTTTTTCCATAGGATAATTCTTCATTTACTTTAAACCCCTGTAATCAAAGCAATGAGCATTTAATACTTGTGGCACAACTTTCACTATTAATTAGTTGTTGCGTAACAAAGGGTAGATACCAGGGGTAAGCAACATAATTTTATTAGTAGTATTAACAAGAAAAATTTAATTAAAATGGCAACAAGAAGAAGAACAAATAGCCGTTCATCAAACGGCAGAAGTAGTACACAAAACCGGAGCGAAGGTCGTGGATGGTTTGGCGACTCTCAAGGACACGCTGAAGCAGCTGAACTAGGATGGGAACATCGTGGATATGGTTCCTCCAGAAACCGCGATGATTATGACACTCAAGACAGAGGACAAGACAGAGGATATGGTCGTAGCAATGAGCGTTCACAAGGCTATGGCTCGAGCAGTGGTTACGATAACCGTCAAGATCGTTATTCCAGAAGTGGAAATGATAACGGAAGAGGATATGGCCGTTCATATGGATCGAGCCGTGAATCTGACAACCGTGGAGGAAATTATTCTCGCAGCCGTTACAATGATAACGATGACAGAGGAAATGGTCAAGGTGGTTGGTTTGGCGACTCAGAAGGACATGCAGAAGCTGCACGTCGTGGATGGGAAAGCAGAGATGATTATAGCAACAGTAACTACAATAGCCGCAGCGATCGCAATCGTGGTTACGGTCGTAGCGATCGCGACGACGATAACGATTACGGCAATGGTCAAGGTCGTGGCTGGTTTGGTGATTCCGAAGGACATGCTGAAGCAGCTCGTCAAGGATGGGAATACCGTGATAACTAAAACCGTGATAACTAAAAATAATAAACAAATCGCCTGAATTCAGGCGATTTGCTTTTATACCATTTAACTAATTTTTTATTTTGTATAATCTGTAACAGTGAAAAAAGAATATCCTTATTTATATAAAAACGGGTTGTGTATCACCTTTTTTATTTTAATGTTGCTCTCCTTCACTGGTCAAGTGTATACAGGATGGAAAGAGCACAATGATTTTTTAACTGATTATGGAGTAGCTTCGTTATCACTTACTCGTTATTTATCCAGTGGCCACTTTTTACAAGCTACATTCGAAAATTGGGAAAGTGAATTTCTTCAAATGGCACTTTTTGTAATCTTGAGTATTTTCCTAAGACAGAAAGGTTCATCCGAATCGAAGAAATGTGATGATAAAATTTATGATCCTAAGGATTTGGTTGCGAAGCATAACTCTCCCTGGTGCGTAAAAAAAGGAGGGGCCTATTTAGCAGTTTATAAACATTCTTTATCACTCGCGCTTTTTTTTCTCTTTCTCTGTTCCTTTTTTTTCCATTGGTATGGAAGCTGGCTTGATTTCAATGAAAAACAATCATTAGAAAGTAAACCGTTACAATCCTTTATATTATTTATTGAAAATAAGAAATTTTGGTTTGAATCATTCCAAAACTGGCAAAGTGAATTCCTCTCTATCTTTGCCATTATTTTTCTCTCCATTTATTTAAGGCAGATAGGATCTTCACAATCCAAAGCTGTAAACGCCCCCCATGATAAAACCGGAGAAGACTAAATACTTAAAAAGTACTTAAGGATTGGCATGTTTTTGATATAATACTATCAAAACATAAACATGAACACTTCAGCTTCGGAGATCATCTATGCAATTATCGCAATAACCGGAGGATTGATAATTTATCAAATCTTTTTTATTTCCTTAAAAAAATGGAGTCATAAAAAAAAATGGTTCATTCCTTCATTGCTGAGTAAATACATCTATTATCCGGGTCTTATTCTGATGTGTAATTTAACGGCCTGGATTGCTCTATCTTTTCTGGAAAATCATTTGAGTACACGTATGGACAATACAATTCGCCATACGATAACCATATCCAATATTATCTTTGCAGGCTTTTTTATTAGTCGTATCATCACT
>C688J18823_10002339_pt1 | contig 11858 bp, 11 predicted proteins | sample HopSoiMetagenom1_FD_18823 | JGI IMG/M metagenome (IMG submission 18823) | reverse complement strand
CGCCCGCCGCGACGGCAGCGAGACAAAGCCGGTCGGGCCGAAGACCTCGGAGGGAGCTTGATGGCTGAGGTAACGAACGAGCTTATGTATGAGGTCCTGAAAGCGCTCCGGGACGATGTCGCCCGGGTGCAGGATGGGCAGCAGGATATCCGCACCGAGCTTCAGGCCATCCGCGGTCACATGCTGGCGGTGCAGACCGATATCGGCAATGTGTACACGATCCTTGCGCGGCACGACCTCCGGCTAGGCCGTATCGAACGCCGTCTCGAAATCGTCGATGAACCCGTGGGCTGAGGTGCGACGTGCTCTCTGACAAGGATCGCATCTTCACCAACCTCTACGGCCTGCATTCGCCGGGCCTCGAGGCGGCGCGCAAGCGCGGATCCTGGGACGAAACCAGGTTCCTTCTCGACAAGGGGCGCGACTGGATCGTTGACGAGATGAAGAAGTCGGGCCTGCGCGGCCGCGGCGGCGCCGGCTTCCCGACCGGGCTCAAATGGTCGTTCATGCCGAAGCAGTCGGACGGCCGGCCGCACTACCTTGTTGTCAACGCCGACGAGTCGGAGCCCGGCACCTGCAAGGACCGGGAGATCATGCGGCACGACCCGCATCTCCTCGTCGAAGGCTGCCTCATCGCCTGCTTCGCCATGGGGGCGCACGCCGCCTACATCTACATCCGCGGCGAGTACATCCGCGAGCGCGAGGCGCTGCAGCGCGCCGTCGACGAGGCCTATGAGGCGCGGCTGATCGGCAAGGACAACGTCCACGGCTTCCCGTTCGACTGCTACGTCCACCACGGCGCCGGGGCCTATATCTGCGGCGAGGAGACGGCGCTGCTCGAGAGCCTCGAGGGCAAGAAGGGCCTGCCGCGGCTGAAACCGCCGTTCCCCGCCAATATGGGCCTCTACGGCTGCCCGACGACCGTCAACAACGTCGAGTCCATCGCGGTCGCGCCGACCATCCTGCGCCGCGGCGGCGCCTGGTTCGCGGGGCTCGGCAAGCCGAACAACACCGGCACCAAGCTCTTCTGCGTCTCCGGGCACGTCAACAAGCCCTGCAACGTCGAGGAGGAGATGGGCATCACCTTCCGCGAGCTCATCGACAGCCATTGCGGCGGCATGCGCGGCGGCTGGGACAACCTCCTGTGCTCGATCCCGGGCGGCTCGTCGGTCCCGCTCGTGCCGGCCGAACAGATCATCGACGCCTCGATGGACTTCGACACCTTGCGCAACCTCAAAAGCGGACTTGGCACCGCGGCCGTGATCGTACTCGACCGCTCGACCGACATCGTCCGCGCGATCGCCCGCATCTCGTATTTCTACAAGCACGAGTCGTGCGGCCAGTGCACCCCCTGCCGCGAGGGCACCGGCTGGATGTGGCGCGTCCTCTCCCGCATGGCCGAGGGGCGAGCGCAACGGCGCGAGATCGACATGCTCTTGGAGGTCACGACCCAGATCGAGGGCCACACCATCTGCGCGCTCGGCGACGCCGCCGCCTGGCCGATCCAGGGGCTGATCCGGCACTTCCGGGGCGAGATCGAGCGACGAATCGACGACTACGCGGCGAACCCGCACCCCGAGCCGGCGCTGATGGCGGCGGAGTAGGGCGATGGACCTCCAAAGGAGCATAGGCACCTGGGCTCTGGCCGCCGCAGCCCTTGCCGCCGCTTCGGCCTCCGCGCAGGCACGCACCTGCGCCATCGAGGTCGAGGAGCTGCAGCAGATCCAGCGGCTGGCGCTCGATCTCGCGAAGCAGAACCTCAAATTCGACGCCGGCCGGGCCAAGGCGGCGCAGAGGAAGGTCATGCAGGCCTATGAGGATACCGGCGCCATCACAATCGATCCGAACGCGCTGAAGGGCATCGTCCGGCTCAAGGGCACGCCGCCGAAGGAATCGGTGCAGCAGCTCGCGCTGCGCATCCAGAAGATCGTCGAGGGCTGCCATCTATGACCAAGCTCATCGTCGACGGCATCGAGGTCGAGGTTCCGCCGGAGTACACGCTGCTCCAGGCCTGCGAGGCGGCGGGCGCCGAGATCCCGCGCTTCTGCTTCCACGAGCGGCTGTCGATCGCCGGCAACTGCCGCATGTGCCTCGTCGAGCTCAAAGGCGCGCCGAAGCCGGTCGCCTCCTGCGCCTGGGGCGTGCGCGACTGCCGGCCCGGCCCGAACGGCGAGCCGCCGCAGGTCCTGACCAAGACGCCGACGGTCAGGAAGGCGCGCGAAGGGGTGATGGAGTTCCTCCTCATCAACCACCCCCTCGATTGCCCGATCTGCGACCAGGGCGGCGAGTGCGACCTGCAGGACCAGGCGATGGCCTACGGGATCGACACGACGCGCTACCACGAGAACAAGCGCGCCGTGCCCGACAAGTACATCGGCCCCCTCGTCGCGACCAAGATGAACCGCTGCATCCACTGCACGCGCTGCATCCGCTTCGCGACCGAGGTCGCAGGCGTCGCCGACCTCGGCGCGATCGGCCGCGGTGAGGACATGGAGATCACGACCTATCTCGAGACCGCGATGCGCTCCGAGCTGCAGGGCAACGTCGCCGACCTCTGCCCCGTCGGGGCGCTCGTCCACAAGCCGCAGAACTACAACATGCGGCCGTGGGAGCTGTCGAAGACCGAATCGGTCGACGTCATGGACGCGGTCGGCTCGGCGATCCGCGTCGACGCCCGCGGCCGCGAGGTGATGCGCATCGAGCCGCGGATCAACGAGGCGATCAACGAGGAGTGGATCTCCGACAAGACCCGGCAGGTCGTCGACGGCCTGCGCCTGCAGCGCCTCGACCAGCCCTACATCCGCGACGGCGGGCGATTGCGCCCCGCCTCCTGGCCGGAGGCCTTCGCGACGATCGCGGCGCGGGTCAAGGGCGTCGACGGCAGGCGCATCGGCGCGCTCGCCGGCGATCTCGCGGCCGTGGAGGAGATCTTCGCGCTGAGGCTCCTGATGCAAGCCTTAAGCTCGCCAAACCTCGATTGCCGCCAGGACGGAAGCGCCGTGCATCCGCGCTTCGGGCGCGCCTCCTACGTCTTCAACCCGACGATCGCCGGCATCGAGAGCGCCGACGCAGTCCTGATCGTCGGCGCGAACCCGCGCGTCGAGGCCTCGCTTCTCAATGTCCGCATCCGCAAGCGCTGGCGCCTCGGACCGCTGCCGATCGGTCTGATCGGCGAGCCCGCCGACCTGACCTACGACACCGAATACCTCGGCGCCGGCCCGGAGACGCTTTCGGAGGTGATCGCCGGCCGGCACGGCTTCGCCGACAAGCTCAGGACCGCGAAGCGGCCGCTCATCATAGTCGGCCAGGGCGCGCTCAGCCGCCCCGACGGCGCGGCCGTGCTGGCGCTCGCGGCGCGGGCTGCCCAGAGCTTCGACGCCGTGACCGCGGAGTGGAACGGCTTTGGCGTCCTCCACACCGCCGCCGCCCGAGTCGGGGCGCTCGATCTCGGTTTCGTGCCGGGGGAGGGCGGGCTCGACGCCGCCGCGATGGCCCGCGGCGGCGCGCTCGAGGTCGTCTACAATCTCGGCGCCGACGAGATCGACATCGCGCCGGGCGCCTTCGTGATCTACCAGGGCACCCATGGCGACCGCGGCGCGCACCGCGCCGACGTGATCCTGCCGGGCGCCGCCTACACCGAGAGGTCAGGCACCTACGTCAACACCGAAGGCCGCGTACAGATGGCAAACCGCGCCGCCTTCCCGCCGGGCGACGCCCGCGAGGACTGGGCGATCCTGCGGGCGCTCTCGGACGCGCTCGGGCGCCGGCTGCCCTTCGACTCCCTGCCGCAGCTGCGCCAGAAGCTCTATGCCGAGCACCCGCACCTTGCGGCGATCGGCGCCATCGCGCCGGGCGACGGCGCCGCGGCGGTGCAGGCGCTCGGGGCTTTCCCCGGCACGCCGTCGCGCGAGCCGTTTCTCAGCCCGGTGCTCGACTTCTACCTCACGAACCCGATCGCCCGCGCCTCGCGCGTCATGGCCGAATGCTCAGGCCTCGCCTGCGAGCGCCGGCTCGAGGCGGCGGAGTAGGGCCATGAGCTTCTGGGACATCGTCCTCACCGTCCTGATCATCGTCGGGCAGAGCCTGCTGCTGCTGGTCTCGCTCCTGATCTACATCGCCTATGCGCTCTATGCCGACCGCAAAATCTGGGCGGCGGTGCAGATGCGCCGCGGTCCGAACGTCGTCGGGCCTTGGGGCCTGCTGCAGTCCTTCGCCGATCTTCTCAAGTTCGTGCTCAAGGAGCCGGTGATCCCGTCGAGCGCCAACAAGGGGCTGTTCCTGCTCGCGCCGCTCGTCACCGCGACGCTTGCCTTCGCCTCCTGGGCCGTGATCCCGCTCGCCGAGGGCTGGGTCGTCTCCGACATCAATGTCGGTGTGCTCTACATCTTCGCGATCTCGTCGCTCGGCGTGTACGGCATCATCATCGGCGGCTGGGCCTCGAACTCGAAATACCCCTTCCTGGCGGCGCTGCGCTCGGCCGCCCAGATGGTGTCCTACGAGGTCTCGATCGGCTTCGTCATCATCACCGTCCTGATGTGCGCCGGATCGCTCAACCTCACCGACATCGTGCGCTCGCAGGACACTCGCATCGGCCTCTTCGGCTGGTATTGGCTGTGGCTGTTCCCGATGTTCGTGATCTTCTTCATCTCGGCGATGGCGGAGACGAACCGGCCGCCCTTCGACTTGCCGGAGGCCGAATCCGAGCTCGTCGCCGGCTACATGACCGAGTACTCCTCGGGACCCTATCTGCTGTTCATGCTCGGCGAGTACGTGGCGATCATGACCATGTGCGCGCTCGGGACGATCCTGTTCCTCGGCGGCTGGTTGTCGCCGATCCCGTTCCCGCCCTTCACCTGGATCCCGGGCGTCGTCTGGTTCGTGCTCAAGGCGAGCTTCCTGTTCTTCATGATCGCGATGATGAAGGCGATCGTGCCGCGCTACCGCTACGACCAGCTCATGCGGCTCGGCTGGAAGGTCTTCCTGCCGATCTCGATCGGCGCCGTCGTCGTCGTCGCGCTGGTCCTGAAGCTCTTGAACCTAGCGCCGGTCGCAACTTAAAGGAGTCCGGGCCATGAAGCTCGACCAGGCCGCCCGCTCGATCTTCCTGCGGGAGTTCATTTCCGCCTTCTGGCTGGCGATGAAGTACCTCGTCGGGCCGAAGGCGACGATCAACTACCCCTTCGAGTCGAACTACCGCTCGCCGCGGCTCAGAGGCGAGCACGCGCTGCGTCGCTATCCCAACGGCGAGGAGCGCTGCATCGCCTGCAAGCTCTGCGAGGCGATCTGCCCGGCGCAGGCGATCACCATCGAGGCCGGACCGCGCCGCAACGACGGCACGCGCCGGACCACCCGCTATGACATCGACATGGTGAAATGCATCTATTGCGGGTTCTGCCAGGAGGCCTGCCCGGTCGACGCCATCGTCGAGGGGCCGAACTACGAGTTCTCGGTCGAGACCCGCGAGGAGCTGCTCTACGACAAGGACAAGCTCCTCGACAACGGCGCCCGCTGGGAACGCGAGCTCGCGCGCAACATCGCGATGGATGCGCCGTATCGATGAACGCCTCTCCCGCTTGCGGGAGAGGCCGAGTCAGCGCAAGCCGACCGGGTGAGGGCCAGCCCGGACTCCCCCCTCACCCCAACCCTCTCCCGCAAGCGGGAGAGGGGGTTTCGACAGGTTGTCCCGCCGGGAGCCGGGAACTATAGACGAGGCCGCCGGGGTTCCCCCGTCCGGTCGCGAAGGTCCACGAAAACGAGCCGCCCCTGAGGGTGGCGTGAGCAGCGCATGACGGTCACGGCCGGCTTCTTCTACCTGTTCTCCGCCGTCACGATCGCCTCGGCGTTCATGGTGATCGCGTCGCGCAATCCCGTGCATTCGGTGCTGTTCCTGATCCTCGCCTTCGTGAACGCTGCCGGGCTGTTCCTGCTGCTCGGCGCCGAGTTCCTGGCGATGATCCTGGTCGTCGTCTATGTCGGCGCCGTCGCTGTCCTGTTCCTCTTCGTCGTGATGATGCTCGACGTCGACTTCGCCGAGCTGCGCGAGGGCTTCCTGCAATATTTGCCGATCGGGGCGCTGATCGGGGTGATCTTCCTGATCGAGCTCGTGCTCGTCGTCGGCACCTGGGCGATCGACCCCGGCCTCGTCCGCGCCCCCGCCTCGACGATCCCGCCCGCCGACCAGGTCGCGAACACCGCCGTCCTCGGGCGCGTGCTCTACACCCAATATTTCTTCTACTTCCAGGCCGCCGGCCTCGTGCTTCTCGTCGCGATGATCGGCGCGATCGTGCTGACGTTGCGCGAGCGGCTCGGCGTCAGGCGCCAGGACATCTCGCTGCAGGTCGCGCGCACCCAGGAGATGGCGGTCGAAATGAAGAAGGTGCCCTTCCGCGAAGGCCTGAAGGACGTCGCATGATCGGCCTCAACGACTACCTGACGGTCGCCGCGATCCTGTTCACGCTCGGCGTGTTCGGGATCTTCCTCAACCGCAAGAACGTCATCGTGATCCTGATGTCGATCGAGCTCATCCTGCTCGCCGTGAACATCAACTTCGTCGCCTTCTCGAGCCACCTCAACGACATCGTCGGCCAGGTCTTCGCGCTTCTCGTCCTCACCGTCGCGGCCGCCGAAGCGGCGATCGGGCTCGCCATCCTCGTCGTCTTCTACCGCAATCGCGGCTCGATCGCGGTCGAGGACGTGAACATGATGAAGGGCTGANCCGGCCCNATGTACCAGGCCATCGTCTTCCTTCCGCTCGTNGGCTTCCTGATCGCCGGGCTTTTCGGGCGCCTCATCGGGTCGCGCCCGAGCGAGGTCGTCACGACCGCGCTCCTGTTCCTGTCCTGCGCCCTGTCGTGGATCGCCTTCGTCGATGTCGGGCTGCACGGGGCGACGACGCGCATCCAGCTCGGGCAGTGGTTCGCCTCCGGCGACATGGTGGTCGACTGGGCGTTTCGGGTCGATACCCTGACCGCCGTGATGCTGATCGTCGTGACGACGGTCTCGGCGCTGGTCCATCTCTACTCGATCGGCTACATGGCCGACGATCCGCACCGGCCGCGCTTCTTCGCCTATCTGTCGCTCTTCACCTTCGCCATGCTGATGCTGGTGACGGCCGACAACCTCGTCCAGATGTTCTTCGGTTGGGAGGGCGTCGGCCTCGCGAGCTATCTTCTGATCGGCTTCTGGTACGAGAAGGCGTCGGCCCGGGCGGCCGCCATCAAGGCCTTCATCGTCAACCGGGTCGGCGATTTCGGCTTCGCGCTCGGCATCTTCCTCGTCTTCGTGCTGTTCGGCTCGGTCGCCTTCGAGGGCATCTTCCCGCGCGTCGGCGACCTCGCCAGCGCGAATTTCCGCTTCCTCGGCATCGAGTGGCATGCGCTGACGCTCGCCTGCCTGCTCCTGTTCATGGGCGCGATGGGCAAATCGGCGCAGTTCCTGCTCCACACCTGGCTGCCCGACGCCATGGAGGGGCCGACCCCGGTCTCGGCGCTGATCCATGCGGCGACGATGGTGACGGCCGGCGTCTTCATGGTGGCGCGGCTCTCGCCCTTGTTCGAGGCGGCGCCGCACGCCCAGACGGTGGTGATCGTCATCGGCGCGACGACGGCGTTCTTCGCCGCCACCGTCGGCCTCGTGCAGAACGACATCAAGCGCGTCGTCGCCTATTCGACCTGCTCGCAGCTCGGCTACATGTTCGTCGGGCTCGGCGTCGGCGCCTATTCGGCCGGCATGTTCCACCTCTTCACGCACGCCTTCTTCAAGGCGCTTTTGTTCCTCGGCGCCGGCTCGGTCATCATCGCGATGCATCACGAGCAGGACATCCGCAACATGGGTGGCTTGCGCCGCTACATCCCGTTCACGGCGGCGATGATGGCGATCGGCACGCTCGCGCTCACCGGCTTCCCGCTCACCGCAGGCTATTTCTCCAAGGATGCGATCATCGAGGCCGCCTACGCTTCGCCCCGGCCGGGTGCGGCCTACTCCTTCCTGTGCACGGTGATCGCCGCCTTTATGACCTCGTTCTACTCCTGGCGGCTGTATTTCCTGACCTTCGAGGGCGCGCCGCGCTGGGGCCATCACGGGCACGCCGCCCATGAGGCGCCCCATGAGGCGCACCCGATCGCGCACGGCGCGCCGGCCGACCACGAGGGCGTCGAGCACGACGAGCGCGGCCGCGACGTCGAGCCGGGCACGGCGGCGCCGCACGAGCACGGGCATGGCGACCATACCCCGCACGAGAGCCCGCTGACGGTGCTGATTCCGCTCGCCGTGCTGGCGCTCGGCGCGCTTATCGCCGGCTTTACCGCGAAGGAGTGGTTCGTCGGCCACGGCTACGATCATTTCTGGCGCGGCTCGCTCTTCACCGCGCCCGACAACAAGATCCTCGAGGAGATGCACCACGTGCCGTTGTGGGTGGCGCTGTCGCCGAGCGTCATGATGGTCGCGGGCTTCCTCCTCGCCTGGTGGATGTACATCCGCGACCCGGGCGTGCCGGCCCGCCTCGCGGCCGACCACCCGCTGCTCTACCGCTTCCTCCTCAACAAGTGGTACTTCGACGAGCTCTACGACCTGATCTTCGTGCGCCCGGCCTTGCGGCTCGGCCGCTTCCTCTGGCGCACCGGCGACGGCCGCGTCATCGACGGGCTTGGGCCCGACGGCATCGCGGCCCGCGTCATCGACGTGACCCGCGGCGTCGTGCGGCTGCAGAGCGGCTACGTCTACCACTACGCCTTCGCGATGCTGATCGGCGTCGCGGCGCTGATCACCTACTACCTGACGGTCGGCGGACCCGGGGGAGGGCACTGATGCTCGGCCTCGGCATCCTCTCCGGCCTCCTGATCCTGCCGCTCGTCGGCGCGGCCTTCATCCTGACGCTGCGCGGCGACAACGCCTCGGTACGCTCGAACGCGCGCTGGGCGGCGCTGTTCACGACGATCGCGACATTCCTCCTGTCGCTCTGGGCCTGGGGGCGGTTCGACCCGTCAAGCCCCGCCTTTCAGCTCGTCGAGACCCATGCGTGGCTTGCCGACACGATCCGCTTCAAGCTCGGCGTCGACGGCTTCTCGATGCCGTTCGTCCTGCTCACGACCTTCCTGATGCCGTTCGCGATCCTCGCCTCCTGGGAGGCGATCGAGCACCGGCTGAAGGAGTACATGGTCGCCTTCCTCGTCCTCGAGACGACCATGGTCGGCGTCTTCGAGGCCCTCGACCTCGTTCTCTTCTACCTGTTCTTCGAGGCCGGCCTCATCCCGATGTTCCTGATCATCGGCATCTGGGGCGGCAAGCGCCGCATCTACGCGAGCTTCAAGTTCTTCCTCTACACGCTCCTCGGCTCGGTCCTGATGCTGCTCGCCATCCTGGCGATGTTCTGGAACGCCGGCACGACCGACATCCCGACGCTGCTCCAGCACCGCTTCCCGTCGGGCCTGCAGACCTGGCTCTGGCTCGCCTTCTTTGCCTCCTTCGCGGTCAAGATGCCGATGTGGCCGGTCCACACCTGGCTGCCGGACGCGCATGTCGAGGCGCCGACGGCGGGCTCGGTGATCCTCGCCGCCATCCTCCTCAAGATGGGCGGCTACGGCTTCATCCGCTTCTCGATCCCGATGTTCCCCGACGCCTCGGCGGCTTTCGCGCCGCTCGTCTACGCGCTGTCGATCGTCGCCATCGTCTACACCTCGCTCGTCGCGCTCGCCCAGGAGGACATGAAGAAGCTCATCGCCTACTCGTCGGTGGCGCATATGGGCTTCGTCACCATGGGCCTCTTCACCCTGACGCCGCAGGGCATCCAAGGGGCGATGTTCCAGATGATCTCGCACGGGCTCGTCTCCGGGGCGCTGTTCCTGTGCGTCGGCGTCATCTACGACCGCATGCACACCCGCGAGATCGCCGCCTATGGCGGGCTCGTGAACCGGATGCCGCTCTATGCCGTCGCGCTCCTCGTGTTCACGCTCGCGAATGTCGGCCTGCCCGGCACCTCGGGCTTCGTCGGCGAGTTCCTTGCCCTCCAGGGCGCCTTCCGGGCCAATCCCTGGGTCGCCTTCTTCGCCACCACCGGCGTCATCCTGTCGGCGCCCTACATGCTCTGGCTCTACAGCCGCGTGATGTACGGGCCGCTTGAGAAGCCGGCCCTCAAGGGGATCGCCGACCTCGACCGGCGCGAGATCGCGCTCCTCGCGCCGCTCGTCGTGCTCGTCATCTGGTACGGCGTCCTGCCGGGATCGGTGCTCGACAGCTTCGCCGCCTCGACCGAGGCCCTCGTCAAGGGCTACCAGGCGGCGCTGTCGGCGACGAAGACCGCGGCGCTCACGCTTGGGGCTGGCCTGCCATGAACCCGGCGCTTGCCATCCCGGCCTTCGGCCCGGCCGTGCCGGAGATCATCCTCGCCGCCGGCGCGCTCGTGCTCGTCCTCGTCGGCGCCTACCGCGGCGAGGGCTCGACCCGGCTCGTCAACCTCCTGGCGCTGGGACTCCTTGCCGCCGCGCTCGTCGCCGTGCTGGCGCTGCCGGCCGGGCGCGTCACGACCTTCAACGGCGCCTTCGTCGTCGACCCGTTCGCGAAGTTCATGAAGGTCCTGACGCTCCTCGGCTCCGGCGCCGCGATCGTCATGTCGGAGGATTATCTGCGCCGCGAGGGCATCGCCCGCTTCGAGTTCGGCATCCTCATCGTGCTGTCGACGGTCGGCATGCTGGTGATGATCTCGGCGAACGACCTCATCGCGCTCTACCTCGGGCTCGAGCTGCAGAGCCTTTCGGCCTACGTCATCGCCTCCTTCCACCGCGACAATCTGCGCTCGACCGAGGCCGGGCTGAAGTACTTCGTCCTCGGGGCGCTGTCCTCCGGGATGCTGCTCTACGGCGCCTCGCTCGTCTACGGCTTCACCGGCACGGTCTCCTTCGAGGGCATCGCGACGGCGCTCCACGGCGCCGCGCCGGGTCTCGGCATCATCCTCGGCATCGTCTTCGTCGCCGCCGGCATCGCCTTCAAGATCTCGGCGGCGCCGTTCCACATGTGGACGCCCGACGTCTACGAGGGCGCGCCGACGCCGGTGACGGCCTTCTTCGCCTCGGCCCCGAAGATGGCCGCGATGGCGCTGATGGTGCGCGTCTTCGTCGGCGCCTTCCCGGGCATCCTCGCCCAGTGGCAGCAGATCATCGTCTTCATCTCGATCATCTCGATGACGCTCGGCGCCTTCGCGGCGATCGGGCAGCGCAACTTCAAGCGCCTGATGGCCTATTCCTCGATCGGCAATGTCGGCTACGCGCTGATCGGGCTTGCGGCCGGGACGCCGGCCGGCGTCCAGGGCGTCGTCGTCTACATGGCGATCTACCTTGCGATGACGCTCGGCGCCTTCGCCTGCATCCTCGCGATGCGCCGCGGCGAGGTCATGATCGAGGACATCGACGAGCTCTCCGGCGCCGCCCGCACCCATCCCGTGATGGCCTTCTGCCTCGCGATGATGATGTTCTCGCTCGCCGGCGTGCCGCCGCTCGCCGGCTTCTTCGCCAAGTTCTACGTCTTCGGCGCGGCGATCGAGGCCCGGCTCGTGACGCTCGCCGTCATCGGCGTAGTGACGAGCGTCGTCGGTGCCTATTACTACGTGCGCATCGTCAAGATCATGTATTTCGACGAGCCCCGCGGCGCCTTCGAGCCGATGGCGCCGGCGCTCAAGATCGTGCTCGGCCTCGCGAGCGCCGTGATCCTCCTGTTCTGGATCGTGCCGGCCCCGCTTGTCGGCGCGGCGGCGGCCGCCGCGCGCTCGCTGTTCTGAGCGGATGCGGTTTCGTCTCGCCCCGGGCGCTGAAGCGGCGGGCTACCGGATCAAGAGCTACGATAGCGTCGGCTCGACGAACGCCGAGGCG
>C688J18823_10002338_pt1 | contig 11862 bp, 13 predicted proteins | sample HopSoiMetagenom1_FD_18823 | JGI IMG/M metagenome (IMG submission 18823) | reverse complement strand
ACATTGTATCCTCTTTTCTATATGGTTCAAGATTTCAATTAAGAAAAATACATAACAATACCGAAAATTCAAAATATTTTAAAAAAAGTTCTTTCACCGTCATAACTTTTTCAAAATCCAATATCAAAATTAGAAAACGCGGCAGAAATTTCCTTCAATCGCAGGCCATTTGTTCCATACTTTTACTTTTTCTAATCACCATTACTATTTTACATGATCACAGATTATTTAGAACTCCTTTGTGAATAAATTAACAAAATTTACAATAAAAGGCACCAAGCATCATCCTGAAAACTAGATGGTACCTGGCACCTTTCATTCGTGGTGAGAAACGGACTCCTATAGAATTATTTCTGAGAAGTACACACGCATTTATTATGACTTTCAATATTTAATAAAAATATTCATTTTGTGAGTTCATTGATATACCAACTGTCCAATCTTGCTTTTGGGGATTAAAAAAGTCTACCAACAATAAAAAGTTGATTAGCTTTAAAGATAATCAACTTTTTACTTTTCAGTTTCTGAAAAAAATGATAGTAAAATTAGATACTGATTTTAATGATTCATTTTACTTTCAATTCGCTTGACAACCTCGTCTGCTGATAAACCGCTTGCTTCAATAACCGAACCTTTGCTTAGAGCATCTTGCATTCCCATTACATCTGCATCTAAACCTGATACAACACAACAATCCATATTTTGCATGTCTGTTCCACTATTTAATTCAACAACATCATAACCTTTTTCACGTAACGCTTGATGAATATTTGTTAAGGATCCTTCAACTCCAATTTTTTGCATAATTACACCTCCTCTATATCTATTTTTTCTTATTACATGCCTTAATATGTATTCCCTTCTATTTCATTTTGCATACGGTTACAAAGGTACGGTTCTTTTGTAACCAATTTGGTATTGGTTTTATTGCACTTCAGTTCATAATCCCCAATCTGCTTTTAAGATATCTTTGAGGAGCATTAGTTGTTCCGCACCAATATGATTAGCGATCTTCTTCTCAATTGTAGCCTTTAAAGACTCGTTTTTCTCATAGCATTCTTCACCTAATGCCGTTAACTTTATGCACTTATCTTTCTTGTTATTTTCTACATTTTTAACGACAACAAGTCCTTTTGACTCAAGACTTTTAATTAATTTATGAGTTGCTTGCCGAGAAATATCTACCTGTTTTGATACATATGAAATCGTTGGTTGCTTTTGATAAATCCTCGCTATTATAAACCATTCAGAATTTGAAATATTAATATCACTGCTATCATTCCACAATTTCTCAGAAATTCTGCGAAGCAAAATATGATGTTCACTTAACAAGTCTATTAAATCTAAGTTATGCAATTCAGAATTCAACCACTTCACCTCAATCCTTTTATCCGCTACTTAATATACAAAAATCAACCACTAATGTCAACTAAGTTGACATTCTTCGGACTTTGAGGTAGAATTAATATAGTAAACTTAGTTGACAATTATACGTATAGGAGCCCATGCAATGTTTAATATTGGAGATTTGATCATCTATTCAGGACATGGTATTTGTCAAATAGATGAAATATGTGATAAGTCCATTATAGGAGTTACGAAAAAGTATTATGTTTTACACCCAGTTCAAGATCCCAAGTTAACCATAAGTACTCCTGTAGATAATGATACAGTTGTGATGCTCGCACTTATTAATAAAAATGAAGCAGAAGAAATTTTGGAATCTTTCAAGTGGCCAGGTATAGAATGGATCGAAAAAAGTAGTCAACGTTCTCATATCTATTATGAAATTGTCAATGCTGGAAATCGCAAAGAAATTTCTAAAATCGTGAATACGTTGATGCGAAAAAAGCATGAAATTGAAATGAGCGGAAAAAAATTTCATGAATACGATCGCAAACTTTTAACTTTTATTTCAGATATATTATTTGCAGAATTAGCCATCTCATTAGATAGTACTTTTGAAGAAATATTTGATAGAGTTACTAATCTCATCAGTCTAGAGGAGTAATACAAAAAGAATAATCCCCCAAATTGGATCAAACAATCTATAATGAACGATTCCCATTAGGGGTTTTGTATTTGGCCGTTATAACCATTCTCATTCTAACTCGGTTAGCAGGCTCCCTCCTAATATGGCGGAATAAAATAAGTTTAAAAAAATAATCAAAACTTTTCTCTTGAAGTTTACTGAATAATTTGTTAAGATGAGTGCAATTAAAAAGCTATGTGTAACTGGCGAACGCGGATAACCGCGAGGGAGCACATAGTACGAAATAGCCGTTCGCCTGGGCAGAGGTAAGGGATTTATTTTCCTTACCTCTTTATGCTTATTAGGTGGGATTTTTCAGGGGATATATGTGATGGATTGTACTCTTTTGTGAATTTTTTCATTTTTATAAGTATTGCTTAAATTTAAAAATAAACATATTGAATAAGGGGAGAGATATGAATATGAGTACAGTAACTATTGACACAGTGAAGACAATTAAAACTTTAAATGCAATTGCAGAATGTGGATTAAATGTTTTTGATAAAGACCATTATAAAATCAATAATGACAGTGAAAATCCAGATGCCATCGTTCTACGTAGTTTTAACATGCATTCAATGGAATTCGAAAATCAATTAAAAGCCATTGCACGAGCAGGTGCAGGGGTTAATAATATACCTGTTGACAAATGTACTGAACAAGGAATTGTCGTTTTCAATACACCAGGAGCTAATGCGAACGCTGTAAAAGAACTAGTTCTAACTACACTTATGGCTTCATCTCGTAATTTATTTGCAGGAATATCTTGGACAAAAACACTTGTAGGTGAAGGCGAACAGGTTCCAAAACTTGTTGAAGCAGGAAAAAAACAATTTGTTGGTAAAGAAATTAAGGGAAAAACATTAGGTGTTATTGGATTAGGTGCCATTGGTGCAAATGTTGCAAATGATGCACTGCAATTAGATATGGATGTTATCGGATTTGATCCTTTCATTTCTGTTAATACTGCTTGGAACTTATCTCGCAATGTTGAACGCGCCATGACAATTGAACAACTATTTGCAAATTCTGATTATATTACGGTACATGTACCTTTAACGGATGATACAAGAGGAATGTTTAACAAAGAAACCTTTAGCATCATGAAAGACGGCGTTCATATATTGAATTTCTCACGTGGTGAACTCGTGAACGAACATGATATGGCTGTGGCACTTGAAGGCGGAAAAGTAGGTAAATATATTACAGACTTCCCAAATGAAACTGTTTTAAATATGAAAAACGTCATTGCTATTCCCCATCTTGGTGCTTCTACTACAGAATCTGAAGAGAATTGTGCTATTATGGCGACTCGTCAAGTAAAAGCATTTCTGGAAACAGGAAATATTAAAAACTCAGTGAATTTCCCAAATGTTACTCTACCCTACAATGGAAAACGCCGCTTAACTGTATTTCACAAAAATGTTCCAAATATGGTTAGTCAGTTTACTACTGCTCTTTCAACTTATAACTTGAACATCGCAGACATGGTAAACAGAAGCCGTGGAGATTATGCTTATACCATGATTGATATTGATAATGAAATAAACGGAGATATTGTTCCTAGTTTGGAAAAAGATATCCAACAAATTGAAGGTACTGTTACAGTTCGTGTAATTTAATACTTACATTATTTAAACAAACAATACAATCGATCATTTAAATTTAGTTCGATGCTCATAAAACCAACAAAACAAAAGGGAAACATCCATTAGACGGGTCTAATAGGTGTTTCCCTTTTCCATATCATTCACCCTCTTCATCCTCATTGTGGTCATTAAATAAGTTATAAGCCCGGTCAGAATACAGAATGAACCACACACGGTAAACAGAACAAACATTTTTTGACCACCTACTGTTGAAGATTCAAAACTGAAATAGCTAAGTAAAAATAAAGCGCCACCTATCAAGAATAGATAAAAGGCATACCATTTCCTCACTTTCTTAAATATATAGTATCCTAAAAAAACGAGTAAATATAAACCGCTCACAGTCATAATCATCGGAAAGGTGGGCTGGTATTTGGCCGCATAAATAAAAAAATCCCATTGCAAAATATTACTTGATTCATGCACAGCTCCATACATCAACTGTGTAATAGGTGTGGAATTCCGCCATTCCAAAGGTTTATCCAGAATAGCACTGCCTTCATACCAGGCAGCAATCGTAGAAAATAAAAAAACAGTAGAGGCAGCACCGAATTGAAAGATAAATCTAACCATGAAAAATAACCTCCCTAATAGGATTTGACAACTTTTTTTGTTGTACACTGGCTGATTTTCCACATGATTCATTCGTCCCAAAACCTAAAGAAACCAAAGCACGATGTATTAACTTTAGTTTTTCAATCGATGTTTTTACTCCACTGTATGAACTATTGATAAGTACTATATTCTTCGTTTTCCCAAAAAAACCTTCTTGCTTCAACGAAATTCTTATTCTTTTTTTTACTAATAAAAAAACCAATCGAATAGAATATTTACATATCCATTCGATTGGGTGCACACACCTATAACTTTAATGAATTTTTTGACTTACTCTGCTTTACCCATTTTTAAATCATAAATAAATAAAGAATTAGCGTCATTATTAATTCGTTTTAATTTTTGGACGATGCTATCAAATACTGATTCTTCCTCTACTTGCTCGTTAATGAACCACTTTAAAAAGGAAATGGTTGCATACTCTTTTTCATCACCAGCAATGTCAGAAAGATTATAAAATCTGCTCGTCACTTCTTTTTCATGTTCTAATGCCTTTTCAAAAACATCTAAAATAGATTCAAATTTATTTGTTGGATGCTCAAAACTAGAAATAATCGCTTGTTCTCCACGATCTTGAAGGTAATTAAAAATCTTCATTCCGTGAGATCTTTCTTCTTCAGCATGACCCTGGAAAAATTGTGCAAAACCATCATAATTTTCAAATTTGCAATAAGAGGCCATGGCAAGATAAGCATGGGAAGAATAGAATTCATAGTTCATTTGATCATTTAATACTTCTACTAATGTGGTTGAAATACTTGTACTTGCGCTTTTATTTAACTTTGACAACATAGAAAAAAACCCCCATTTCAATTAATTCATTCTACTATACAAAGGGAGTCAATAGCAATTTTCACTTTAGAATTATTTTAAATGATACTTTTAGAGATTCATACATTTTGCATTTTCCAAAACACCCTCTATCTATCAGTTTTACTTTAAAATTGAGATCTGTAAGAGCTTGGAACACCGTTTCATTAAATAATCACTTAAAAGGTTTAAATAAAGCGTTTTCATTATTAGTTATTCTTAACTCAATAAAATAATTTTGTCATGATAGTTCAACGGGTATTTTTCCGGCTATTCGATCATAAAGAAAGGATGATTCTTTTTTATGTTCAAAAAGATTTAAAAATAATTGCTTATTACGTAATTCTAATGCTTTGTCCAATTGATAAGACACATTAAAATATTCAAGCATCGTATCAATAATAGACATTAGTTTATTAGAGTTCATCGCTTTCTCTAGTTCCTTCGCAGACATAAATTCTTTTATTTTTTCATTAATACTGATTAAAACAAACCATCCAACCCCTACGACATATCTTTTTTGATTTAAAATAGTTAAAATATCCCCATGTTGTAGCGTTTTTGAATTGCTCACGAGATTGTCTTTATTATACCCATAATATAAACACTGAACCTCNATACCGTTTTTTGCAGCAACAATTGCATCCATCCTTTTACTCTCCCTCCCAAATATCCCTTANGCATAGTTTATNAGAATCGAATAGNNCTGTATTTTATACGAAATGATTAAANCNTNAAATTNACTGTTTGAGTTGTGTAAAGAAATAGTAGTTAATGAGATATTTGTTTCTATCCTCTTTCAGCTTAATAATACTTTTATTACCATTGATAACTTATCATTAATGATAACTGTTCTCAATGAGAATATCAATAAATAAATGAAAATATTTTTATCATTTTTAATATTCTTTGAAATTGTTTAATTGTCAATAATAAAGAGGATAGCCGAATGCTATCCTCTAATATAATGTTCCGATTTCATTTGTTAAAGCCACTACGGTAAGAGAAACCGTTTATCCCCCAAATTTCTTTCTATATCCGCATTTCCTACACATTTCTTCAACAGCCTCTCTTCTAGAAAATCCATCAAAGAGTTGATTTGCTCGCTCACCCTCTACAATGTCAGAAAAAGGAGTGTGATTAATATTCCCTAAATCAATCACGCCTTCTCCATCCAGACAACAAGGCACGACCGTTCCATCGACAAGAATGGCCGCTTGACTACGAAGGGCATGACAAAATCCTTTTCCATCATCCTCAGGTGCCTGTAAACTAGGCCACTTGAACTCATGATCCTGATTAATATAGATTCGATCTGCCACTTTAACCCCACTACCTGGCACTACTTTTTCTTCAATCCTATAATCTAGGTTGTACTCTTTCTCTAAGATTGCTAATGTTTCACGGTTTCTATCTTTTTCCACATTTGTCGTATTATCTTGATCAAGATTCCATAATCGAAAAGAGATGATCACCTTATGCTTCACAGCTTCACGGACAAAAGAAAGAATATTTGACAAGTATTCTTCCCGATTTGTGGACCCTTCATGTCCATCAAAACTATGAAGCGAGAAATTCATTTGTCTTAGTGCAGGTTTTCCTAGTAGTTTATCTCTATTTTTCTTTATGAGTGTCCCGTTTGTCGTGATATTCACCTTAAATCCCTTAGCATGACTGGCATCCAGCAATTCATCGATTCTAGGATGGAGAAGTGGCTCCCCTTTGACATGTAGGTAAATATATTTTGAATGAGGTTTAATCTGATCTAGCCTATGATTAAACTCATCTAATTTGATTAACTTCGCCGCTCGACTCGTTGGAGGACAGAAGCTACAAGCAAGGTTACACACACTTGTAATTTCGATATATACTTTTTTGAATGTTTTCAAGTCTTGTTCACCATTCCAGTTCTTTTTTAATAAATAATTCTACTTATTTTAACAGAATTTTGTCGTTTAAAGTGAAAAAAAGAACAAACTTATCTTCCAATTGAAAAAGACAGTGGTTCCAGCTCCTCTGCCCTGAATATAATGTTCTTTCTGATTTAGACTCTGCTAATTTTCCTTCTTTAAATTCCTCTTTTGATCGTGAATTTGTTATTTTAAAATTGGATTACTTCCCTGCCATCCAATTGGATGAATACAAAAAGATTATTTTGATTTATCATACTAATGGATTGACACTTCACGATATTTATCATTAGGATGGTTTGTCGTGTTATCTTTTTAGAATAATAAGTAATAAAGGAGAATTTAGCTTATGTTAAAAATTATTTTTCCATTGCTTGCGCTAATCGGAGGAATGGCACTAGCAACGCAAGGTCAAATTAATGGCGGATTAGGAAAGAAAGTCGGTGTGTTTGAAGGTTCGTTTATTAGTTTTTCAGTGGGAACATTAGCACTTTTATTTATTTTACTTTTTTTCGGAACTGGTAATATTTCAGCTCTTTCCACCGTTCCAAAATGGCAATTAACGGGTGGGTTATTAGGAGCTTTTTATGTGGTGGTTCAGGTTATTGTCGTTCCTAAGATCGGGGTTTCTGCCTCTTTAATGGCTGTCATCGTGGGACAGATCATTCTTGGTGCTGTCATTGACCATTTTGGCTTTTTTGGTGGCAATCGCTTTCCAATTGATAGACAGAAAATGATCGCTATTCTTTTGCTGTTATTTTCATTGTACTTATATAATAGAAAATAAAGTACAAATCGTTGTGGTTCAAGGGACAACAGTAAATGTTCATGCATTTATTACTCCAAGAACCACAGTCTTTTTACTCATCATATCCTCTAACTTTGCTGCATTTTCCCCTCAGATAAGATTGAAAGTAGAGCTTTTTATGATTATTTAAGTTAATTTTATCATTACAAATTTGAATATACTTGAAAATACGATGGTAACACTTCAATACTTACTGGGGATACTCCTGCTGATTCTCCGTCTGTATGTATGTGCAATGATTCATTACTAGTTATTGTGACCTTTTTACCCGTTCGTGTTCTTACTTCTTTGAACATGGTATGTTTTCCCAAAAATACACTTACAAAAATAAGAAGTAGTTTAATACGAGAAAGATCATGAACGACTGTTATATTTAATAGACCATCATTTGGTAGAGCTGAAGGGGATATCTGCATTCCACCTCCATAGTAAGGTTGGTTTGAAACTGTAATAAACCAAACCTTCGGGTAATACAATATTTGATCATCAATGGTTAACTCAACATCTGTCTGTTGAAAGGTAATAGCTTTTTTAAGAAGTGCCACTACGTATGTAAAACTACCGATTCCTAGTAGGTTTAACCATTTTTTCATTCGCAATTTGTTTGCTTCCATTGAAACTTCAGCATCAAAACCTACACCTAAACTATTAATAAATAGACGTTTTTCTGGCATATTATTTAGCTGAAATGAACCTACATCAACCTTTGGTATAGATCCATCAAAGTTTAAAATAAATTCAAGGGCTTTGCTCGAACTCTTAGGAATTTGAAACCCTCTTGCAAAATCATTTCCTGAACCAGCAGGAATAAAACCAATGTTCACATTCGAATGATTCATGAGTCCATTCACCACTTCATGTATCGTTCCATCCCCTCCAACTGTGATAATGGCTGCTATTTTCCCCCGTTCAGAATGAACAATTTTTTTAGTAATCACTTCTGAATGATTGGGGTATTGTGTGAAATAATATCGATATAAAATATTCTTTTTATCCAATAGTCTTTTTAAACGGCTCCATGTTTTTTTCGACCTTCCATTTCCTGCTGCGCCATTAATAATAAAAAAGAATATTTTCAAAAGAGCCTCCCCCTGCCCTGTGAAGTGTCACATTCTCTATACTTAGTATGACTGCCTACATCTTATAGTAAGCAATGGTCTGGTTTCTTCCTAAAGTGGACTTCATTGATTTTTAATATTAACTCATATCTACTATTGAAAGGTATTTCATCTATTAATCTCTCTTCATTAAGTCTATAGCACTTTATGAAAATAGTGATTATTCCTACTAAAAGTGACATAACCTCTTGTGTTTATCAAATAAATAACTCATACTATTGAAATTTCATCATCCGCAAATTGTTTAATATTATTTTAGAGAAAAGATAAAATTTTTCCTTTATATAGTTTTAAGCTATTATTTATATAAAGTATGTTCAATACTTACGCTATTTTTTGACGATGTATTTTTGTTTCATGGAGAATGATAGAACTTTATGTTTTTTTAGATATANATATAAAGCAACATATATTGGAGGAAAATTTATGAACGGGCTGTACTTTAAGGAGTTTTTTAATAAATCACCTAACGCCTATTCCTATCACAGGAAAATAGTAGACAAACAAGGAATTCCTTATGACTATGAATTTTTAGCAATCAACGAGGCATATGAAAAAATAATGGGTGTTAAATCTCACGATGTAATAAATAAAAGATTTTATGACGTATTCCCAAAAGGTTGGGAAGGTGAATCGCAATGGAAGAAAACCTTCAATGAAGCAATCCGGAATCAAAGGAGCACTCATTTTGATATGCATCATGTTTCAATACAAAAAAGGATTCGAGTCACAGTATTTCCTTTAGATGCGGATATTTTTGCTTGTATATTTAATGATGTAACAAGGGAATATATGCTGGACAATGAAATACAAGGAATTCTAACCGTAAATCCTGATATGCTCTGTGTTGCCAATACAGATGGAGAGTTCATTAAAGTCAATCAACAATTCGAACAGGTATTGGGCTATACGGTTGATGAACTGGAAGGCGAAAGCTTTGTTTCACTCGTGCATCCAGATGATATCCCTACTACTTTGAATATCATTAAGGATCTAGAAGAACAAAAGTCTATCAGTAGTTTTATCAACAGAGTTCGCTGCAAGGACGGTTCTTACAGGTTTTTAGAATGGCGTTCCCAGCCAAANGGGAAATTTATATATGCTTCTGCAAGAGATATTACNGAAAAGCGCTTGAAGGAAATGAATTTGATCCAATTAGCTGAAGAATTGCAGAAGAAAAATGAATCCTTAGAAACGCTTGCAGTTACAGATGAATTAACTGGTCTTTATAATCGGCATTATATAGATATAAGGNTAGAAGAGGAAATNAANTGTTCAGATTGTCAGAACACCCCCNTTTCCNTGATCATTTTAGACTTGGATCNTTTTAAACAAGTTAATGACANATGGGGTCATCCTGTTGGAGACGAGGTACTGAAAAAGACTGCAGATTTGNCACAAAGTATNGTACGAAAATCAGATATTTTGGCTCGATTTGGTGGTGAAGAATTTGTTATTTTNATGCCAAAGACNGANATTCATNTNGCACTNGTTGTTGCAGAAAANATTCGTCAAGCNATGGAAANGACTCACNATCCCCTTGTTGGTGGANTAACTGCAAGTTTCGGTGTAGCTGCAAGAAAGAAAAATGAAACATTTTACAATTGGTACAAACGAGCAGACGAAGCCTTGTATTGTGCTAAAAAAGGCGGCCGAAATCTAGTAATTTGCTCGAATCAGAATGAAACCGTTCCCGTCGCGTCAGTTAATCTAAGTTGGAAATGCGATTGGGAAAGCGGGCATAAACAGATTGATGAGCAACATCAGGAACTCGTAAAACAAGGTGATCTTCTCATTCACATGTCTCTTTCCAATGCCGGTTATAAAAAAATATTGCATCAGTTGGAAATCGTATTAAATCATATCGTAGATCATTTTGATGCTGAGGAACAAATTTTGAAAGAGATCGGGTATCCTGATTATGAGGAACACACCTCCATTCATAAAAGTTTAGTTCATCAAGCATTAAAACTCAAAGAAAACTATCAGAATGGAGAACTCAAATCATCTGCCTTCTTTTCATTTATCGTTGATGAAATCGTTATGGGGCATATGTTAGAAGAAGATCAGAAATTTTTCCCTTATATTCCTAATTCAAAAAAAGTTGCCTGTTCCCTAATGCAATAATCTCCTTTGCATTGGGGAATAAGAACATCCATCCAATATAGAAGTTGAAATCGAAAAAATTCCAAATAACACACCATAATAGGAAATGTTTGGGTTTTTTCGATTTGAACCATTATCGACCTCTCTTATTTTCTCATAACCTCTGAAAGTACATACGTAAAGAATTTTTAGATTTTCCTTTACGATCCTTTCTTTCACTCCACTAACATGAATTCCCATATGAGCGGTATTAAAATTCCATCTCTTATCTTCACAAAAGTCATGAATATCATGAATATATCAATACCATTTAAGGAAAGCTTTTATATGTGTTTAACATCTTTTTGAAATAATAATGAAATTGAGTGAAGAAAATGCTAAAAAAAAGTATGACAGCTCTTCTTTTATCTGTGACCCTCATCCTTAACTGTTCAAATGTTTTTGCTAAAGATGGCGGTGTAGGACTTCAAATTGAAATGCTACCATGGGAAAAAGTGTATAAGATTTTACCGAAGTACAGTAAATTTACCGTGTTGGATGTGGAAACTGGGGAAATGTTTCATGTACAAAGACGGGCAGGCAGTCGCCATGCGGATGTTCAGCCGTTAACGCCAAAAGATACGAGTACCATGAAAAAGATATATGGTGGAAAATGGAGCTGGAAACGTAGAGCGATTATTGTGATTCACGATAATCAATGGATTGCTGCTTCCATGCATGGAATGCCACATGGCGCAGGTGCATTGAAGAATAATTTTCCTGGTCATTTTTGCATCCATTTTTACGGAAGCCAGACCCACCGCACAAACTCCAT
>C688J18823_10002337_pt1 | contig 11863 bp, 12 predicted proteins | sample HopSoiMetagenom1_FD_18823 | JGI IMG/M metagenome (IMG submission 18823) | reverse complement strand
GTCGAAGGCAAGGGCAACGACGAAGACAAGTTCGCTTACCTGCGCGATGTCAGGCAGTATCTCAATCTTCTCCTGCTCGAACAGCCGAACGGCGACTTCGCGCGCACGATCGTGCGTCAGTTTTTCTATTCCGCGTTCGCCGACCTTTACTGGCGCGCGATGATGAACTCCAGCGATGCGACGCTGGCTGCCATAGCCGCGAAATCCGAAAAGGAAAGCGCCTACCATCTGAGGCATTCGTCGGAGTGGATCGTCCGGCTCGGCGACGGGACCGCGGAGAGCCATCGGCGGGCGCAAGCCGCCATCGACGATCTCTGGTCGTTTACCGGCGAAATGTTCGGGGTTGATGATATCGAGCGCCCGTTCATCGCTGCTGGGATTGCGGTCGACCCTGCCAGTTTGCGTGAGCAATGGCTTGGGACCCTTTCGCGCGTCATAGGACAGGCCACACTGGCGCTGCCGCAAAGCGAGTGGATGCAGCAAGGGGGCCGCAACGGACGTCATAGCGAACATCTCGGCCATCTCTTGAGCGAGTTGCAGTCGCTGCAACGCACTTTTCCGGGCGCCACCTGGTGAGCACCATGGATAGCGATCACGAATTGCGGCAGCGTGCCTGGGACGTTGCGGCCGGCGTCGTGGATCCGGAGATCCCGGTGCTGACGATCGCGGATCTCGGCGTGCTGCGCGAGGTCGTCATCAATGACGGTTGCGTGGAGGTTGCGATCACGCCGACCTATTCGGGCTGCCCCGCAATGAACATGATCGCGCTGGAGATCGAGCTGGCGCTGAAGCGCGAGGGCTTCGGCACTCCAAGAGTGCGGACCGTGCTGTCACCGGCGTGGACCACGGACTGGATGAGCGAAAGCGGGCGCCGCAAGCTCCGGGAATACGGCATCGCGCCGCCGCAACCCGGCAGCTCCCGCCGGGCGTTGTTCGGCAAGGAGCAGGTGGCGTGCCCGCAATGCGGCTCGGTCGAAACCGAGGTGCTGTCCGAGTTCGGTTCGACCTCTTGCAAAGCGCTGTGGCGCTGCAAGTCGTGCCGCGAGCCGTTCGACTATTTCAAATGTCATTGAGAGAGCCTGAACTTTCGATGTCCCACGTACCTCGGTTTCATCGTCTCGCCGTGAACGATTTGCGGCGCGAGTCCGCAGATGCGGTGTCGCTGACGTTTGCGGTTCCGAAGGCTCTCGCCGAGAGCTACAGGTTTTCTCCGGGGCAATACCTGACTTTGCGCACGATGATGGACGGGGAGGAGGTACGGCGTTCATATTCGATCTGCTCCGGGCCTGACGACGGCGAATTACGGATTGCCGTAAAAAAGGTCGACGGCGGTGCGTTCTCCGGTTGGGCCGCCGATGAACTCAGAGTCGGCGACGAACTCGATGTCATGACACCGACCGGTCGTTTCGGCGTGACCCTGGCCCCGGCCGAGGCGCGGGTTTACGTAGCCTTTGCAGCCGGCTCGGGCATTACGCCTGTTCTTTCGATCGTCAAAGGCGTGCTGGTCCACGAACCTGAAAGCCGGTTCTTCCTGTTCTACGGCAACCGCTCGGCAGCGGGGATGCTGTTTCGCGAGGCGCTGGAAGAGCTCAAGGATCGCTTCATTCAGCGGCTCTCGATCTTTCATGTGATCTCGGGTGAAGAGCAGGACATCCCGATGCTGGAAGGACGTCTTGACGGAGAGAAGGTGAGGGTGCTGCTGCGCTCGCTGGTCCCGGCGGCGAGCGTCGATCATGTCTTCATCTGCGGTCCCACCGGCATGAGCGAGGATGTCGAGGCGGCCTGCCTCGAGTTGGGAATCGCCGGCGACCGTATTCACGTGGAGCGCTTTGTCTCGGGACTGGGCGGCAAGCCGCGCCCGAAAGCCGCCATATCCGCTGGTGCACCGCCAAAGGCGATGGCCTCGTTGGTCATTGACGGAAAGCGCCGCGAGGTCCCGGTCGCGGAAGGCGAAGCCATTCTCGATGCGGCGTTGCGCGCCGGGATGGACCTGCCGTTCGCCTGCAAAGGCGGCATGTGCTCAACCTGTCGCGCCAAGCTGGTCGAAGGCCATGCGCAGATGGAGGTGAACTACTCGCTGGAGCCGTGGGAACTCAAAGCGGGATTTATACTCACCTGCCAGGCCCGGCCGACGACGGACAAGGTCGTGGTGGACTACGACCACGTGTAGCCAGGCCCGGGGGCATTCGTTGCTTCGACGAGCCGTACCGGCCCTCATTCTGATCCGGCAAATCTCGGCACTTTGCTCGGCGCCTGAACTATTCCCTGGGCCGCTTGTCGAACACGCGCTTGGCTTTGCCCAGCGAACGCTCCAGCGTATCGGGAGGCACCGCTTTGACGCGCGCGTTGATGCCGGTCGTGTTTTTGATGCGCTCCATCAATGACGTCGAATGAGCCACGAGACCGCTGGCGTCCCAACTTTCGGGCCGCGCTTCCGCCATGACGGTCATCACGTCCATTCGCCCTTCGCGTGTCAACTCGATCGCAAAATGACCGCCGCACCAGTCGGTGGCCAGCAGCACCTCCTCGATCTGGGTTGGGAACACGTTGACCCCGCGCATGATGATCATGTCGTCGGAGCGGCCGGTCACCTTCTCCATCCGCCGCATCCCCGGTCGCGCCGTGCCGGGCAACAGCCGTGTCAGGTCGCGCGTGCGATAGCGGATGACCGGAAAAGCCTCTTTCGTCAGCGAGGTGAAGACAAGTTCTCCCTTTTCGCCTTCGGGCAGCACGGCACCGGTCACGGGATCGATTACCTCCGGATAGAAGTGATCCTCCCAGATGTGCAGCCCGTCCTTGGTTTCGATGCACTCCTGCGCCACACCGGGACCGATCACTTCGGAGAGGCCGTAGATATCGGTAGCGTCCATGTCGAACGAGTGTTCGATCTCGCTTCGCATCGCGTTGGTCCATGGTTCGGCGCCGAAGATGCCGATTTTGAGTGACGATTTGCGCGGGTCAGCCCCTGCCGCTTGAACTCGTCCATTATCGCAAGCATGTAACTTGGCGTGACCGTGATGATGTCAGGCTTGAAATCGTTCATCAGTTGCACCTGCCGCTCCGTGAGGCCGCCGGAGATCGGCACTACGGTGCAGCCGAGCCGCTCGGCTCCGTAGTGCACGCCGAGGCCGCCCGTGAAGAGGCCATAGCCATAGGCGTTGTGGATGATCATGCCGGGCCGGCCACCCGCGGCTCGGATCGAGCGCGCCATCACCTCCGACCACATATCGATGTCGGCACGCGTATAACCGACCACGATCGGCTTGCCTGTGGTACCGGAAGAGGCGTGCACGCGGACCAGCTGTTCGCGGGGCACCGCGAACATCTTGAACGGATAGTTGTCGCGCAGATCGGTCTTAACCGTGAACGGGAAATTCTTCAGATCCGACAGCTGCCGAAAATCGGTGGGATGTACGCCGGCCTTGTCGAAGGCTTTCCTGTAGTGCCCTACATTGTCGTAGACGCGCGCCAGCGTCGCCGCGAGGCGCTTTGTTTGCAGCGTCGTCATCTCATCACGAGATGCGCGTTCGGCTAGGTCCAGTTCAGGGCTGGTGGAGGCCATCGTCGTTTCCTGGATCGGCTCTATTCCAAACCGGCGTTGGGCCGCGCCGAGGGCACCCAAGCGCCGCCGATGGTGCGGGAATGACCGCGCAACTCAGCGATGGCGATTTCCTCGACGGTAACACGCACATCGTAGATCCCGGAGCGTCCGCTTCGCGAGATTTCGCGGGCCGTCGCGATCAGGCGGTCGCCGAGTTTACCGGGTTTGATGAAGGAGATGTTGCAATGCGCCGCCACCGCGCGCTCGTTATGGGAGTTGCAGGCGAAAGCGAACGCCGAATCCGCCAACGTGAAAATGAATCCGCCATGGGCAATGCCGTGCCCATTGACCATCTGCGGCAGAATTCGCATCGCCAGGACCGCTTCGCCTGCCTTGACGGTCAGGATCTCCATGCCGAGACCCTTGGTGGCGTCGTCTTCTTTCCACATGGCATCAGCGCACGCGCGCGCCAGATCGTCCCGGGACAGCATGGTCTTGACGTTCACGGGGCTCTCCCGGCGCTTGTCAAATGCGTGGGATCCTGTGGAACCGATACAAAATGCGTCTCGCGGCTCATGCCGGGGTGGTCGGAAAAGCCTCGTTGGTGCAAGATCACTGCTTAGTCTTGATGCGAACCTGCCTTGGTGTCAACGATCCCCGGCTTTCGAGGCTGGCCCATGTGGCAGCCGCGAAAACCTTTCTTATCTAAGCCCTGGCCGATCTAGCCTTTTTGCCGATGGCCGCAGTGAACCAGGTTCGGGAATAAACAATGCAAGACGGTGGCAACATTGTCCTTGTCGGTGGATTGCTCATCGGTCTCGTCTACGGGGCGGTCGCCTTGTTGAGCGGCTTCTGCCTGCTGAGCGGGTTGCGTGGCTGGTGGGCCGAGGGCGACAGCCGCCTGATCCGGTCCTACGCGCTGGCGCTCGGTGTTGCGATCGCGCTGACCCAGCTTCTCGCCGGCGGCAGCTTTATCAATCCAGGCAAATCCATTTATCTGCAGCCCTCGTTCTCTCCACCGCTGATGTTCCTCGGGGGCCTGCTATTTGGGTACGGCATGGTGCTGTCCAACGGCTGTGGATCGCGCGCGCTGGTGTTGCTCGGTCGCGGCAATCTCCGTTCGTTTGTCGTCGTGATCGTACTCGGGATCGCTGCCGAGATGACGCTGAAAGGACTGATCGCGCCGGCTCGCATTGCTCTGCTTCAGGCCTCGCAGATTGCGCCGAACACGATCTCGTTGCCGCAGCTCTTGTCCTCACTGGGCCTAAGCGAAACATTGGCGCGAATGCTTCCGGCCTCGGTCCTCGCGGGTGCATTGATTATCTTCGCCTTTGCGCACGCGCCGTTCCAGCGCGCTCGGGGACAGATCGCCGCCGGTTTCGCTGTCGGATTGCTGGTCGCCGCCGGCTGGTTCACGACCGGCTATCTCGGTGCCGATGATTTCAATCCTGCCGCGGTCACCTCGCTCACTTTCATCGCGCCGATCGCGGACGCGGTGCAATACGCCATGCTCTCGACCGGGCTGAGCCTGAACTTCGGTATCGCGGTGGTTGGGGGCGTGTTCGCCGGCAGTCTCGTGACCGCACTCGCTACAGGCCGCTTCAAGTTGGAAGGGTATTCGTCGCCACGGCACATGCTGCGCTCGATCGCGGGCGCGGCGCTGATGGGAGCGGGAGGCGCAATGGCCTATGGCTGCTCGATAGGACAGGGCCTGACCGGCCTCTCGACGCTGGCGTTGGCGTCCTTTATCGCGGTGGCGGGAATTCTTCTCGGCACTGCCGCGGGCCTGCGCGGCGTGCTGCGAGTTCAGTCGTTGATCCCGGCGCAGGACGCCGGTTCAGGCCCTCTGGCGTGAGGTCGCAAGCCGCATCACCTCGGCATAGCCGGGGCGCACTTCCATCCGCTTGATCAGGCCCTTTTCAGTCAACAATCGATGCGCCTCGGGCAAGTGATAGCAGGGCAGGTACATGAACAGGTGGTGCTCGGCGTGGTAGTTCACCCAATAGGGTGCGATCAGCAGCCGCTCGATCGGATTGGCACGGGTGGTACGCGCGTGACTGAACGGATCTTCGCCGGTCGACGTGCAGGCGTGTTCGGCGATGTTACGGATGCGTGTCACCAGCGGCAGCCAGGTCGCCATCGCAAAGACCCAGACCCCCCAATACCAGATGCCCGCGCCAGCCAGCCAGAATAGTCCGAACAGAACGGCATTCAGGCAGAGGAAGCGCATCATCTTGTCGGCTCCGGAGGAGACGAAGCTCTCATGTGAGATGCTGTCCTGCTCGTTTCGCCGCCTGAACAAGGAGAGGAACAACGGCAGGCGCTGTTTGACAAACGTCTGCCCCGTAAGATCTCGGACCATCTTGCGATAGTAGCTTTCCTTGGTGATCGGGAACGGCGCCGAAAGCGAGAGATCGGGGTCCTCGGGCTGTTGGGTGAACTTGTGATGCTGAAGGTGATATGACCGGTAGCTGGCAAGATCGGCGCCGACGGGAACGGCGCATAGCCATTGCCCCACCCACTCGTTGATCGCCTTGTTGGTGTGAATGCCGCCATGGGCCGCTTCATGCATCAATATGGCAAGCCCAAGCTGACGCGCGCCGACGACCATCACCGCGATCAGCCAGGTCAGCGGATTTGGCCAAAGCGCCACCAGCGTTATCGCCGCGGCAATGGTGCCCCAGGCGTGAGCGACAAGCCACATGCCTCGCAGCGAGCTGCGTGAGGTCAGCAGGCTCCATTCGGCGGGCGTGAAGATATTCTTGGGGTCGACGCGAGCGACAATCGGCATTTGATCTTCCTTGCAACCAGCGATGATACGCCGGCTGGATTGCCCGTCAATCCGCCGCTCGGGTTACGATGTGAATCTCGGAGGTGAGCGTGCGATGCACCGGGCATTTGTCGGCGATTTCCATCAACTTGCCGCGCTGCTCGGCATCCAGCGCACCATCCATGGCGATGACGCGCTCGATTCGATCAAGCATTCCGATCTTGGTTTCGCAATCCGCGCACTCCTGCGCATGAATCTTGCCGTGCTTCAGGGTGACGGTTACGCGCTCAAGCGGCAGCGACTTTCTTTCCGCATACAGGCGCATCGTCATTGACGTGCAGGCGCCGAGCCCTGCCAGCACGAGGTCGTAGGGCCCTGGTCCCGTGTCCTCGCCACCGACGGCAAACGGCTCGTCGGCCAGCAATCGATGCGGCCCTACCGAGACGCTCTGCTGGAACTTGCTGTTGCGCGTTTCTCGAACCACCACCTGCCGCGGCGCTTCACCGGTTTCGATAAGCAGTTGCTCCGCCGCGGTGGTCTCAACGTAACGCGTCGCCCAGGCTGCGATGATATCCGCAACGTAGGCGGCATCGCGCCGGTCGCTGAGCAAATGGTCCGCGCCGGCGAGAGAAACAAAGCTCTTGGGGTGCTTGGCTGCGACAAAGATGCGGGTGGCATTCTCGATTCCGACGACGTTGTCCGTCGGTGCGTGCATGATTAGCAGCGCCTTACGCAGGTTGGCGACATTGTCCATCAAGTTATGTTCGGCGATGTCGTCGAGGAATTCCCTCCTGATCTGAAACGGCCGGCCAGCGAGCGAGACTTCCACCTTTCCATGTTTGCGGATGTCCTCGATCCGATCCTTGAACAGTCCGGTAACATGGGCCGGATCAGAAGGCGCGGCGATGGTCACCACCGCCTTGGCTTCGGGGATTCGACCTGCACAGGCAAGAATTGCGGCCCCGCCAAGACTGTGCCCAATCAGAATCGCCGGTGCGTTCCGGACGTTTCGCAGATGGTCGGCCGCCCGCACCAGATCGGCAACGTTGGACGAGAAACTGGAATTGGCGAAGTCGCCTTCACTGGAGCCGAGACCGGTGAAGTCGAACCGCAGCACGGCGATGCCCTTGGCGGCGAGCGTCGCCGAGATGCGCTTGGCTGCCAAGGTGTCCTTGCCGCAGGTGAAGCAATGCGCGAACAGCGCGAAAGCCGAAGGCTCCCGATCCGGCAGCTCGAGCGAGGCCGCGAGCTGATGGCCACCTTCGCCCGTGAACTGGAAACGTTCGATTGGCACGTACGGTCTCCATCTGTTTTACGCTGGCGCAAGCGTCAATCGCCGGAATAGCGCTGTTCCTGCCACGGATCGCCGCGATTATGATAGCCCCGCACTTCCCAATAGCCCGGCGCATCCTCGGCACGAAATTCGATGCTTTGAAGCCACTTGGCGCTCTTCCAGAAGTACAGATGCGGTATTACCAGCCGCACGGGGCCGCCGTGCTCTTCCTGTAGCGGCGCGCCAGACCAACTATGTGCAAGCAGGGCGTCTTGCGCCGCGAAGTCCTCCAGGGCGAGATTTGTGGTGTAGCCGTCATGGGAGTGCAGCACCACATACCGCGCCTCTTCGCGCGGCTGGCAGGCCGCGAGCAGATCGCCCGTCCCCATGCCTTCCCATTCGTTGTCGTACCGCGACCACGTGGTGACACAATGGATGTCGGAAACTGATTTCGTCTGCGGCAGCGCGGTGAATTGGGCAAAGTCCCAGAAGATGGGATTGCGAACCGCGCCATAGACATCGAGCCGCCAGCGCGCTCGGCTGATCCGTGGAGCCACGCCGAGGTCGAGGACCGGCCAGTCACGAGTCAGATGCTGTCCCGGCGGCAAGCGCTCGTGTTCGGCGCGCGTAGTCGTGCCGGTGAGGAAACGCCCCTCACGTGCCCAGCGCTGCTTGGTCCGCGTCAGCTTGCTTTCCGGGAGCTGCTCGTCTTCCTCGGCCATCTCCGACGCCTTGGTTATTGATGACGATGCATTGCCGACGCATGCTTGGTATCGCGCATGCTGGCGTAGATGATCAGCGAGAGAAAAATGATGCCGCTGAGATAATAGTAAAACCAGTCCTCGTGGCCGAGGCTTTTGAAATAAAGTGCGATGGCCGGCGCGGTGCCGCCGAACAGCGAAACCGTGATGGCATACGGAAGCCCGACGCCGAGCGCGCGGACATTGGTTGGAAACAATTCGGCCTTTACGACGGCGTTGATGGAGGTGTACCCGGCCACAAAGATCCAGGCCGCGCATATCAGCAGGAAAGCGGTGAAAGGCGTCTTCGTAGCCTTCAGGGTCGTCAGGATCGGTATCGTGCAAACGCTCCCCGCGATGCCGAAGAAAATCAGCAGAGGCTTGCGGCCGATGCGGTCGGACACCGCACCGTAGACGGGTTGCAGGATGGTTGCGAAAATCAGGGAGCCGAAGATCACGAGTGTCGTCTGGTCTTCGCTGAGTCCGGAGGAAAGCTTCACGAAGGTCTGCATATAGGTGGTGAAAGTGTAGAACGCGGCGGTGCCTCCCGCCGTCAGCCCTGCCACCAGCAGCAACTCGCGCGGATATCTCAGGAGACCGCGGATCGATCCGGTCGACGGGGCGACCCTCTTGGCTTCCACGAAAGCTTCGGTCTCATGCAGGTTTCGTCGCATGACCGCGGCGACAATCGCCAAGGCGGCGCCGATCACGAACGGAATGCGCCAGCCCCACTGCTTCAGTTCCTCGGGCGTCAGAAAAACTTTTTGCAGCAACAGCAGAACGATGATCGCTGTGAGCTGTCCTCCGATCAACGTGACATATTGGAAGCTCGAATAGAAACCGCGATGGCGCGGGTCGGCGACCTCGGTGAGGTAGGTAGCGCTGGCGCCGTATTCGCCGCCAAGGCTCAGTCCTTCGATGATACGGGCCAGGGCCAGAATGGCTGGCGCGGCGAGGCCGATAGAGGCATAGGTCGGAGTGACGGCGATGATCAGCGAGCCGAAGCACATGCACAGAACTGAAAGCGTAAGCGAGACCCTGCGGCCGAACCGATCGGCGATGTAGCCGAACAGCCAGCCCCCGAGCGGCCGCATCAGGAAGGTCGCGGCGAACAATACCGCGGCGTTGAGCTGCTGGACGACGGGGTCGCTCTGCGGGAAGAACGCCGGCGCGAAATAAAGCGCGAACGCCGTATAGGCATAGAAATCATACCACTCGACGAGGTTCCCGATCGAGCCGATGAAGATCGCCTTGATCCGGCGTTCAACGTCGGCGACGTCGAGCCGCCCGTTCGAAGGTGTTGTTGCCGTTTGCTCTGTCACGTCCGGTCTCCACGAACGAACGATGCAACATGTGGTTAGTCTTAGCCGGCCTTTCCGAACAGCAATGGAAGCTGGCGCGGACCTCGCACCGTACCTTCCGACCACGTTACCTGACCCGCCGGGTCCAACTTGAAGTCGGGGATACGCTTGAGCCATTCCTCGATCGCGACCGTCATTTCCATGCGCGCGAGATTGGAGCCGACGCAGCGGTGAATGCCGAGGCCAAATGCGGCGTGCCGGTTCTCCTTGCGGTCGATCACCACCTTGTCGGCGTCCGGGAACATGGCGGGGTCCCGATTGGCGGCGGGGAACGACAGCAGCACCATGTTGCCGGCCTTGATCGGGCAGCCGCTGATGACCGTGTCCTTCATCACCTCGCGTGCCATCGTCACCGGCGCATAAGCGCGCAGCAACTCCTCCACCGCGGTCGGGATCAACGCAGGCTCTGCCACCAGACGCTCGCGGTCGGCGGGGGTTCTGGCCAGATGCCACAGCGACGAGCCGATCGCGCTCCAGGTGGTGTCGATGCCGGCGATCAGCAGCAGCCGCAGCGAGCCCAGAACATGATTGTCGGACAAAGGCTCGCCGTTCTTGTCTCGTGCATCCATCAGCGTCGAGATCAGATCGTCGGTCCGGTGTTTCTTGCGCTGCTCGATATGACCGACGAAGTACCCGGCCATCTCGTGCACCGCCCGCATCAGAGCTGCATCGTCCTTGATCCCTAGCTCGAGGATCTCGTGGATCCATTTGATGAAGAGATCGCCATCCTTTTCGGGAATGCCGAGCATATGCGCGATAGCGCGAACCGGAATGTGCTTGGTGTAACGCGCCGCCGCGTCGCATTTTCCGTCGCCGACGAATTCGTCGATCAGCTCGTTGCAGATCGCGCGAACCCTCGGCTCGAGTTTCCTCATGGCGTCGGGCGTGAACGGCGGCAGCAGCAACTGTTTCGCCGGCTTATGCCCAGGCGGGTCCGACGTAATCGGCGGCGCGGTATTGGTTATTTCCGGCCGGACGTCGCGGACAATGACGCGGCGCGAGGAGAAGTGCTCGGTGTCGTTTGCGATCTGCCTTACCGCTTCGTAGGTCGTCGGCAGGTAACACCCCAGGAAACGGTCGGTGTGAACCACCGGGCACTTCGCCCGCAACTCGTCCCAGATCGGGAATGGATCTTCCGTCCAGCGGGGATCGGTATGATCGAAATCGTGAAACCAATCGGTAACCGGGGGGTGATCGGGCATTACGGGGCCGGCATCGGACATCGGAATTCCTTTGTTTCGGTCGGTCAAGTCAAGTATCGCGGTCGCAAATGGTTGCCCTCGGGCTCATTCCTCGACCACATCGATCGCCAATTCGGGGCAGTTGGCTTGTGCCAGCCAGGCCTTGTCTTCGAGTCCGTCCGGGACGCTGCCGTCGCCGATCTCGTGGGCGTTGCCGAATTCGTCGAGATTAAACAGCTCGGGGGCCAGCGACTTGCAGCGGGCGTGTCCCTGGCACTTTTCCTGATCGACGTGAATCTTTAGTCTTGCCATTCCAGCACTCCCCTGTGACCCGCGTCTATAACCCGCAGGTTCGTCTTTCCTGAACGAATATAGCATGCGCCGGCTACCCGCCATCGGCCAATCGCCCGATTTGACGCCAATTCTGCTGTCAGATCAGTTGGCCCGGGGTGCTTTTCGCGGCTCGATCGGCGTCGTGCCGCGCATGCCGAGAACATCCTCCAGCAGTTTTGCGCCTGCGAGAAGTTGTGCTTCGGCGCGGGGGGCGGCGACGATCTGAAGCCCGATCGGGAGGCCCGACGCGGTAAATCCGCACGGCAACGACAGCGCCGGGCAGCAGACCAGGGTAATCGCGTAAACGATGCCGAGCCATTCGACATAGTTGTCGAATTTCTTGCCGTTGCATTCGGCGAGGTAACGCTGCTCGATTGGAAACGGCGGCACGATGGTCGCCGGCGTCAGCAGCAGGTCGTATGTCCTGAAGAACTCCAGGGTTCGGCTTGTCATCGCCAAGCGCTGCGCTTCGGCGCGTTCGAGCTGCTCGACGCTGAGCTTGAGGCCCTCTTCGATGTTCCAGATCACCTCGGGCTTGAGCAGATCCCGTTTGGTTCGNAAGAGCGCGCCCCTGCTGATCGCAAAGTCGAACGCGCGCAGCACGTGGAAGCATTCATGCGCTTCGCGCAGATCGGGATGCGCTTCCTCGACGATCGCTCCGGCT
>C688J18823_10002336_pt1 | contig 11867 bp, 12 predicted proteins | sample HopSoiMetagenom1_FD_18823 | JGI IMG/M metagenome (IMG submission 18823) | reverse complement strand
CGACAGCCTGGACATCGTCGAGCTCGTGATGGAGTTCGAGAAAGAGTTCAACATCGACATTCCTGATGAGGACGCCGAGAAGCTGCGCACCGTCGGTGACGCGCTCGGTTATCTGAACCAGAAGGTCGGAGCTTAATGAAACGAAGAGTCGTCGTCACTGGCATGGGGGCCATAACCCCTGTCGGTAACGATGTGGCGACGACCTGGCGATCCCTGATCGAAGGGAAGTCGGGAACGGCACCCATCACCAAGTTCGACGCATCCAAGTTCCCGGTTAGGTTCGCGGCGGAGGTGAAGGGATTTGATCCGCTCAATTACATGGAGCGGAAGGAAGCCAAACGCGCTGACCAGTACACCCAGTACGCGGTCGCTGGCGCCCGACAGGCAATGACCGACGCGGGACTCGCCGATGGCCGAAACGGAATGGATCCGGATCGCATCGGTGTCATCGTCGGTAGCGGGATTGGCGGCCTCAAAAGTTTCGAGGAGCAGCACGACGTATATCGGGAACGGGGCGTCGGCAAGATTTCGCCTTTCTTCATCCCAATGTTCATCGCCGACATCGCCGCCGGCATCGTCTCGATGCAATGGAACGCCAAGGGTCCAAACTACGCTACGGTATCAGCTTGCGCGACCAGCGCTCATGCGATAGGTGATGCGTACCGAACCATCCAGTACGGCGATGCTGACATCATGATCACCGGCGGAGCGGAAGCCACTGTGACGCCGATGGCGATCGGTGGATTCGCCAATATGAAGGCATTGTCCGAGCGCAATGACTCGCCGGAAACTGCTTCGCGGCCGTTCGACAAAACCCGCGATGGATTTGTTATGGGCGAAGGCGCCGGCATCCTGATCCTCGAGGAGCTGGAGCACGCGCTCAACCGCGGCGCCAAGATCTACGCCGAGATAGTTGGTTATGGAGCGACCGGCGATGCTTACCACCTGACGGCACCAGCGCCCGACGGCGAAGGCGCGCAGCGAGCTATGAAGCGCGCCCTCAAGGATGCCGGTCTCGAGCCGAAGGATATCCAGTACATCAACGCCCACGGTACCTCGACGCCGGCCAATGACTTCAATGAGACGCGGGCCATCAAAGCTGTCTTCGGCGATGCGGCGAAGAACGTCAACGTCAGCTCGACCAAGTCGGCGACGGGTCACATGCTCGGCGCTGCGGGAGCAGTTGAAGCCGTAGTCAGCGCGATGGTGGTTGGAAGCGGCGTCATACCGCCGACGATCAACTATGAGCATCCCGATCCCGAGCTCGATCTCAACTACACACCGAATGTCTGTGTCGATCGCAAAGTCGACGCGGTTCTCAGCAACAGCTTTGGCTTTGGTGGACACAACACCACCCTCGCCATCAAACGCTACGAGAGCTAGGCGATGAGCGCCGAGATCGCGCTGGACCTCGGGAAACTGAGAGATCGTGATTTGCGGGCAATCGGCGAAAAGGTCGCTTCCCGCACGCGACTGTCTCCCTCCGACGGTGAGTACTTGTTCAAGACGCCTGATCTGCTGGGCGTCGGCATGCTCGCCGACTATGCCAATCGGCGCAAGCACGGCGACATTGTCACCTTCGCGGCCAACCAGCACATCAATCCGACCAATGTGTGCTACCTGCGGAAGACCTGCGTCTTCTGCTCCTTTGCCCGTTTGCCGAAGGAAGAAGGGGCGTATCACTATACGCTCGATCAGGTGTACGCCGAAGCCGAGTCAGCCGCAAGCGGACTGACGAAGGAGTTTCACATCGTCGGTGGCCTCGACATGAAGGCCGGCCTCCAGTACTACACCGAGATGTTTCGCGGTTTGAAGTCGAGATATCCGCACGTTCACATCAAGGCGCTGACCGCAGTCGAGATCGCCCATATCGCGCGCATCGACAAGATGTCGATCGAGAACGTCCTCATCGCGCTTCGCGAGGCGGGCCTCGATACGCTGCCTGGTGGCGGAGCCGAGGTGTTCGGGAAGAGCGTGCGCATGAACATCGCCGATAAGAAGCTCGCCGGTGAGGACTGGATCGAAGTGCACCGCGTAGCCCACCGTCTCGGAATTCGCTCGAACTGCACCATGCTGTATGGTCACGTCGAGTCGATCGAAGATCGCATCGAGCACTTATCCATGCTGCGTGATCTCCAGGACGAGTCGCACGGATTCCTCGCTTACATCCCGCTGGCCTATCATCCGGATCACAACGAGCTTGGCAAAGAGCTCGGAAGAGAAGGGACGGCGACGACAGGATTTGACGATCTGCGTAATCTCGCCGTCGGTCGCCTCTTCCTCGACAACTTCGACCATATCAAGACCCACTGGATCATGGTAACTCCATTCCTCTCGCAGACATCTCTGGCCTTTGGCGTCAACGATCTCGAGGGCACAGTGGTGCGGGAAAAGATTTACCACGAGGCGGGCGCACATACCGCTCAGGGCTTGAGCCTCGACGAGATCCTCGATCTTATCAGAGCAGCGGGGAAGACTCCGGCGGAACGCGATTCGTTTTACAACATCCTTCGCGTGTTCGATCGCGCGACTCCCGCGGTAGCGGCGTAATGAAGCTTCGCCGACCCTCAGGCTTTTCGGTTTCATGAAGATTGGGCGCATTCCGTACATCAACTGCTACCCGGTTTACGGCGCACTCGATCGTGGTGTCGTGCGCCTCGACGCAGATCTCGTCGACGGAGTCCCAACCGATCTCAACCGCCGGATGGCGGCTGGCGATCTGGACATCAGCGTCGTATCGGCAGTTGAGTACGCTCGCGATTCACGGCGATATTTGCTGCTGCCCGATCTCGCGATTTCGTGCGACGGGCCAGTGCGCTCCGTAATGCTTTTCTCGAGACGGCCGGCGACCGAGCTAACCGGGCGCAACGTCGTTGTCAGCCGAAGCTCGATGACCAGCGTCGCTCTCCTCGAATTGCTGTTCGAGAACGTGTGGCGCTCCAGTCCGCGTTTCATCGCGGGTGATGCCGAAATTCGCGATGTTACAGAGGCCGACTCTGCCGACATCGATGCGAGACTGGTAATCGGCGACGCGGCGCTCGTGCTCGGCTCCAATCATCGAGAGCGCTATCCGCACGTGTACGACCTCGGCGAGATATGGAAGCAGTGGACTGGCCAACCCTTCGTGTTCGCCGTATGGGTTGCTCAGCGCACCACCGCTGTGAAAGACGCGCTGCTGGCGCACGCCGGACTGATTGCCTCGCGCGACTGGGGTCTGGAGCATCTCTCAGAGCTCGCCGAGCAGGCCCAGCGCGCTACAGGCGTCGCTCTCGCGGTTTGCGATGAGTACCTCTCCGGGCTCGACTACGGACTGTCCTATCCGCACCTCGCCGGTCTCACCGAGTTCTATCGCAGGCTCGTGGAACGTGGCAGAATTCCCAACGGTACCCTGACTTTTCTTCCCGCCGCATGAGCGAGACCGCAGACCTTCTCGATTTCTACACCAACGCGCCGCTGCTCGAGCTCGGTGCGGAAGCAGATCGCATTCGTCAGCAGAAGCATCCTGGTGACACGGTCACCTACATCATCGACCGCAACATCAACTACACGAATGTCTGCGTCGCCGATTGTGGGTTCTGTGCCTTTGCGCGCCGGCCAAAGCACGGTGAGGGCTACACCCTCTCCTTCGAGCAGATCGGCGCCAAGATCGACGAGCTCAAGGCGCTGGGTGGCGTCCAGATTCTGATTCAGGGCGGACACAACCCTTACATCCCGTTCGAGTGGTACCTCGACTTGATGAAGTACATCAAGCGGAATCACCCGATTCACATCCACGGTTTCAGCCCGAGTGAGATCGATTTCTTCTCCAAGCTGTTCCGGATGGATGCAATCGAGGTGATTCGGGAGCTCCGCAAGGCGGGGCTCGATTCGATACCCGGTGGCGGGGGCGAGATTCTCGTTCAGCGCGTGCGCGACATTGTCGCGCCCAAGAAAGCCGGCGCCGACCGCTGGCTCGAGATCATGGAGCTCGCCCACAACGAAGGGATGAAGACGTCAGTCACCATGATGTATGGCCTCGGCGAAACTCTCGCGGAGCGTCTGGAGCATTTGCAGCGGGTTCGGGAAGTCCAGGCGCGGACGGGCGGCTTCACCGCTTTCATCTGCTGGCCGCTGCAGCCAGAGAACACCCCGACAATGTCGCACCAGCCAAAAACGGGCGCTTCCGAATATCTGCGCACCGTCGCCTTCGGCCGGATCGTCCTCGACAACGTTCCCAACCTGCAATCCAGTTGGGTCACCATGGGCATGAAGATCGGGCAGATCGCGCTTCGCTTTGGCTGCAACGATTTCGGCTCGCTTATGATCGAGGAGAATGTCGTCTCCGCCGCTAACACGACGCACCGCACGTCGACCGACGAGATGGAGCGTTTGATTCGCGATGCCGGTTTCACCCCAGCCCGCCGCAAGCAGGACTACACGCTGATCGATCCGTCGCCAGCAATCCGCGCGGATGCCGCGTGAGAACGACGCGAGCTTTCGCGTTGGCGTCGGCTACGACTCCCACAGGTTCGCCCGCGGTCGGCCACTAATACTCGGCGGGGTCTCCATACCATCGGAAATGGGCCTCGATGGCCATTCCGATGCCGATGCGATTTGCCACGCCGTAACTGACGCCATTCTTGGCGCTGCCGGACTGGGCGACATCGGCGAGATTTTCCCCGACACCGATGCGGCCAACAAAGACCGCGATTCGATTCAGATGCTCGAAGCGGCGGTGGGTCAGGTTGCTCAGGCAGGATTCGCGATAAACCAGATAGATGTCTGCGTCATAGCAGAAGCGCCGCGGCTCACGCCGCACAAGGAAAAAATTCGTTCGAGACTTGGACTCGCGCTCGGTATCGATTCGGGAAGCGTGAGCGTCAAGGGTAAGTCCAACGAAGGCATGGGTTGGATCGGGCGCAAAGAGGGAATCGCCTGCATCGCCGTCGCCACCCTGAAGACAATTATCTAGCGAATGCTTCAGTCCATCACCGGCTGGCTAGGCGATCTGCCGCTCGGATCGCTCTACATTGCCATCGCAGCCCTTTCGGCATTCGAGAATTTCTTTCCGCCGTTTCCGTCGGATGCGGTCATCGCATTTGGAAGTTTCCTGGCTGACCGTGCGCATGGCTCCCCGTTTACCGTCTTCTTGCTTGGCTGGCTCGGCAACCTCGCCGGCGCGGGCGCGACCTACACCCTCGGCCGGCGATACGGCGCAAAGGCATTCCTCAGGCGAATCGAGAAGTATGCCGGCCCCGACGCCGAAGACAGGATCAAGAAGCTGCACAAGAAGTATGGCTTTCTGGGACTGTTCGTTAGCCGCTTTCTTCCCGGTGTCCGTGCGATAGTCCCGCCCTTCGCCGGGGCGATGCGGCTTCCTGCCTTGAAGGTGATGCTCTCCGTCGCCAGCGCCTCCGCCGTCTGGTTTGCGCTGATTACCTTTCTCGCATTCCGAGCTGGCGACAACTGGGATCAGGTTCAGAAATACCTCGTTCGCTCGGGGAAGGTCGCCGGAAGCATCGCCGTCGGCATTGCCATCCTTGCCATAGGGTTCTGGCTATGGAAACGAAGCGCCAGGAAAAGTGACTAGAGCACTGGCTGACGAAGTTGGTCGCGCGTTTTACACCGAGCGCTTCGATGACTTTCTCGCCCTCGAGCAGGGCGCTTCTGTCCGCACTAGCCTGGCGTATAAGCTCGACATCGCACGCTTCGTAGAATACGTCAGCGTGAAGGGCGCCAAGTCGCCAACCGATGTCACCGCGCGCAACCTTCGCGAATACGTCTATCACCTCAAGGACCTCGGTCTCTCGCCGGCGTCCATCCGGCGCAACATCTCGGCAGTCCGCAGCTACTTCCGCTTCCTCCTCGCGGAAGGGCACGTGGTCCGCGATCCAAGTGAGCGTTTGGAGACACCGAAGAAGTGGCGTACTCTGCCGGAAGTCCTCGACGTGGGCGAAGTCGAAAAACTTCTGGCAGCGCCGTCGCTCGACGAACCCCTCGCGTTTCGGGACCGTGCGATGCTCGAGCTCGCGTATGGCGCGGGTCTTCGAGTGTCGGAGTGGATTTCGCTCGGCGTTCGCGATGTGATGCTTCAGGATCACCTCGTTCGTGTCTTTGGCAAAGGCGCCAAGGAGCGACTGGTTCCGATTGGACGACGCGCGATCGCCGCGATCGCCATCTACCTTCGCGAGCTGCGCCCCAAACTCGAGAAGGGCGAAGGGAAGGGTGTGCTCTTTCTCAACGCCCGCGGTGAACCGCTCTCGCGAATGGGCGCGTGGAAGATCCTCCGCAAGTACGTCGACCAGGCCGGAATCAAGAAGCCTGTGTCACCGCACACTCTCAGACACTCATTCGCCACCCATCTCCTCGAGGGTGGCGCTGACCTGCGCGCCGTTCAGGAGATGCTCGGACACGTCGATATCTCGACGACCCAGATTTACACCCACGTTGACCGCGAATATTTGCGATCGGTCCACAAGCAATTTCACCCGCGCCCGTGAACCTCATCCACTACAATTAGCAATGCTTCTCGTCCTCGATAACTACGATTCCTTCACCTACAACCTGGTGCAATACCTCGGTGAGCTCGGCCAGGACCCTGTGGTGAAGCGCAATGACGAGATCGGCGTCGAGGATATCGGGTCGATGGGCGTCGATCGAATCGTTATTTCGCCCGGCCCGTGCACGCCTTCCGAAGCTGGAATCAGTGTTAGCGCCATTCGGCGGTGGGGCAAATCAATTCCGATTCTCGGAGTTTGCCTTGGACACCAGGCGATTGGCGAAGCGTACGGCGGTAAAGTCGTGCGCGCGCGAACGCTGATGCACGGGAAAACATCCCGCATCACTCACGATGGGAAGGGAATATTCTCGAACGTTCCCAACCCTCTCGAGGTGATGCGCTATCACTCACTGGTGGTCGAATCGGATTCGCTTCCCGCCGAGCTCGAGATAGTGGCGCGAGCGAAGGATGACGCAACCGAGATTCATGCTATGCGGCATCGGACGCATCCGGTATGGGGCGTGCAGTTCCACCCCGAATCCATCCTTACCGAAAACGGAAAGGAGATTCTCAGAAACTTCCTGACCATCCAACGATGAAAGCGGTCAAGCTTGCGGTGCTCGGCATCGCGTTGACGACATATTCCTCTCTGATGCACGCGCAGGATAGCATCAGCGTGCCTGTGCCGGATACGTCTTACGCAGACTATCACGAGTCACCGGTTTCGCTCCCACTCGGACTCGGCCTGCGGATACCGACCTACGATCGAATCAATGGCCTCGCTTTGCCGTGGGGCCCCAAGCTCGAGACGAGCGATGGGAAGTTCGACATCGACGGACTCGTCACCTACCGCTCCAACCTGGGGAAGTTTGATCCTTCGATTGAGGGCGTCATTCGCCCCGCCGGAAGCCAGGAACTGAGGCTCTACGCGGGTCGGGGGACCGTCACCAACGACAAGTGGATTCGCGACGATCTGACCAATTCTGCGACCGCTCTGTTCGCCGGAAGTGATGCACGCAACTGGTTTCGCGCCGATCGCGCGACAGCGCGGTATGCAGGTACGATTACGGGAAAAACCGTGACGGTCACGCCCTTCATCGGCGGAAACATGGAGCGTGACTGGTCCACCGGGTCCAACGCCCCGCCGCCAAAATCGCCGTGGGCCTTCTATGGTCATACGAGCGATCTAAGGATGCGTCGTCCAAATCCGGCCATCTCTCGCGGACATATCGCGTCCCTTCTTGGCGGAGGCACGATGGATGTGGTGAGTGGCGGCTTGACCGGGACTCTCAACCTGAACCTCGAGCAGTCACTGCGCACCCGCTACGACGACGTTTGCGTAGCCACCCCCGGAGGAGTCTTTTGCGATGGCCCGAGCGGAACCTTCACGCAGATGCGCTTCGACGCGCGCCTCATGTTCCCAACTTTCGGTAATCAGACTTTCACCTTCCACGGCCACACGGTTTTGACCGGCGGCGACGGCATTGCCCCAGCCCAGCGGTTCGCCTATCTCGGTGGCGTCAATACGCTTTCCAGCGTGGAGCTTCTGGCCCTCGGCGGAGACCAGCTGCTTTTCGTAATGGGCGAGTACCGCATCCCGTTCGAGCGAATCCAGGTGCCGTTCCTCGGAAATCCGTTCCTGGCGCTCAACTATGCTGCCGGCAACGCGGGCCCTGACAACATTCCGGCTCTTATCCAGAACCTGGGAGTGGGCGTCGGGATCGGCGTCCTCCGTTTCGACTATACGCTCGATCCATCGCACAATCGGTCTCCGTTCTCCCGGCGTAACACATTCTCGTTCGGACTTTCTCTATCGCCGTGATCGGATTTGGTTTGCCCAGAGCATCCCCGGTTGGTATATTACTGAGCGTGACTTTTGCATCGTGTCGCGCGAAAACAGGTGGGTAAATGGGGACGCTAGTGGTCATTCCAGCGCGCCTCGGAGCCATGCGCCTCCCCCGCAAACCCCTGCGTCTCCTCTCCGGACTCCCCCTCATCGTCCGGGTATGGCAAAGAATCTCCCAAATGAACGTCGCTGATACCGTCGTCGTGGCTACCGACGACAAGTCCGTCGCGTCCACCGTGCGTGAAGCCGGGGCGGAGTGCGTGATGACCAGCGACCGGCACTCATCGGGAACCGAACGTGTGGCAGAGGTAGCCGCGCAGCCAAAGTTTCGTGACTACTCCACCATTGTGAATGTGCAGGGCGACGAGCCCTTCATCGGTCCCGGAGCTGTCCGGGGCGCTGCGGAGCTCGTTTCGAGCGGAGCGTTTCCACTCGGTACGTCGGCTTCACGCGCGAGCGCGGAAATTCTCGATACGCCAAGCCTCGTCAAAGTCGTCGTCGGAGACGATGGGCGGGCTTTGTACTTTTCACGGGCTCCGATTCCTTACCTCAGGGACCAAGGCGATCGCGCAAAACTGCCAGAGCGTACTTTGCAGCACATAGGTGTGTACGCGTACTCCCGCGATGCGCTCAACAAATGGGTCTCACTGCCGCCTCATCCACTCGAAGAGATCGAGCGGCTGGAGCAGCTGCGCCCTCTTGCGGCGGGAATTCCGATTGGCGTGACCGTCACGAACGAGGCACCTGCGAGCGGAATAGACACTGAAGAAGACCTGGAGCGCGCAAATGCGCGCTGGAAATCCTTTATGGCGGGAGCAGCTACAAATGGGCAGTAACCAACAGACGCGCTACATCTTCGTAACTGGCGGCGTCGTTTCGTCGCTCGGAAAGGGGATTGCGGCGGCATCTCTCGGACGACTCCTCGTCGAGCGCGGCATGCGCGTGACGATCATGAAGTTCGATCCCTACCTGAACGTCGATCCTGGAACGATGTCGCCGTTCCAGCACGGTGAAGTATTCGTGACCGACGATGGCGCCGAGACCGATCTGGATCTCGGACACTACGAGCGCTTCATCGATCGTTCGCTCGCCCAATCCAACAACATTACGACCGGGCGCATTTACCTGAGCGTCATCACCAAGGAGCGCCGCGGCGAATACCTCGGCTCGACGGTCCAGGTGATCCCGCACGTGACGGACGAGATCAAGGGCGCGATGAAGCGACTCGCCCCCGAGAGCGATGTCGTGATCGTGGAGATCGGCGGCACGGTCGGCGACATCGAGTCGCTGCCGTTTCTTGAAGCGATCAGACAGTTCCGGCATGAGATTGGACGCGAAAACGCGATCTTCATCCATCTAACACTCGTTCCGTTCATCGCCGCTGCCGGTGAGGTCAAGACCAAGCCGACCCAGCACTCAGTACGCGAGCTCATGGAAATCGGAATTCAGCCGGACATCCTGATCTGTCGCACCGAGCGCGCCCTCTCCGAAGAGGTCAAGCGCAAGATCGCGCTGTTCTGCAATGTCGAATTCGGCGCCGTCATCGAGAGCAGGGACGTCCCGACGATCTATCAGATTCCCTTGCTGTTCCATGAGCAGGGTCTCGACGAGCGGGTGATGCACAAGCTCGGATTGCTTGGTCGTCGGGCACCGGATCTGTCCAAATGGCGCGGGATGGTAGAGCGGGTTCTCCATCCGCATGGTCGCGTGAAGATCGCTGTGATCGGCAAGTATACCGGTCTCGTTGACAGCTACAAGAGCGTTCAGGAAGCTCTCATTCACGGTGGCATCGCCAACGATGTCGGTGTCGAGATCTCCTGGCTCGCCAGCGACCTGTTCCTCAACCGTGAGCGCACTCGCGAGCTGCTATCCGATTATCACGGCGTGCTGGTGCCTGGGGGGTTCGGCGTGCGTGGCGTCGAGGGAATGCTCGAAGCAATTGGTTTCGCTCGCGAGTCGGGATTGCCATTCTTCGGGATATGCCTCGGCATGCAGACGGCGATCATCGAGTTCGCCCGCAACGTGATTGGATTGTCGGACAGTCATTCCAGTGAGTTTGCCCCTGAGTGTGGCGACGCGGTCATTTCACTGATGGAAGACCAGCAGCACGTCACCGACATGGGCGGTACCATGAGGCTCGGCGCGTACCCGTGCAAGCTGGGTCCGGGAACGTTGGCAGCGTCCATTTATGGCTCACCCCAGGTGAGTGAGAGACATCGGCACCGCTACGAGGTGAACAACAAATATCGTGACCAGTTCATCGAGCATGGCTTGAACCTGTGTGGTCTCTCGCCCGATGGCTCGCTCGTCGAAATGGTGGAGCTGCAGACGCATCCATGGTTTGTCGGTTGCCAGTTCCATCCCGAGTTGCAGTCGCGTCCTACTCGTCCGCATCCGCTGTTCGCGAGCTTCATTGGAGCCGCGGCACAGGCAAAGTCACCAACCCGAAGCAGCCGGAAGCGCACGCCGCTCGAAGCGACGGAATAGCGTGCGCGAATTCTTTCCGGCAGACAAACTCTTTCTGATCGCGGGTCCGTGTGTCCTGGAGAGCGACGAGCTCAACCTCCGTGTAGGCGATACACTCGCACGCCTTGCCGAGAAGGTTCCCGGCGGCATCATCTATAAGGCGAGCTTCGACAAGGCAAACCGGTCAAATCGCGATGCCGCGCGCGGGCCGGGAATCGACGCCGGACTCGAGGCGCTGGCTCGTGTTCGCAAAGCAACGGGACTGCCCGTTCTTACCGACGTACACACTCCAGAGCAGTGCGCTCCGGCCGCGAGCGTTGTCGACGTTCTGCAGATACCCGCGTTCCTCTGTCGCCAGACTGATCTCCTCGAGGCTGCCGGCGCGACTGGAAAGCCCGTGAATGTGAAGAAAGGTCAGTGGCTCCAACCCGAAGGGATGCGCGGGGCCGTGCAGAAAATTCGCGGCGGGACGACACCCAACGGTCGCTCGCGGGACATCGCTGTGACGGAGCGCGGGACTTTTTTCGGCTACGGGGACCTCGTCGTCGATATGCGGTCCTTCACCAGGTTGCGTGACGCCTGCGACGCGCCCGTGATCTTCGATGCGACCCACAGTGTCCAGAAGCCGGGTCAAGGTCCCGAAGGCGCGAGTGGGGGTGCGCGCGAGTTCGTCCCTGTGCTCGCCTTGTCCGCGATTGCTGCTGGTGCGCAGGGACTCTTCCTCGAAACTCATCCTGATCCGGACTGCGCGCCGAGTGATGGTCCGAACATGCTGCCGTTGTCGGAGATCGGGAATCTGATAAGCAGGGCCGTCGACATCTGGGCGCGCATCAACCAATGACGCGAAGGGACATCGTCGAACGAGGTAAGCGCGTCCTCCGGATGGAGACTGAGGCGCTCACCGAAGCAGAGCGTCGCATCGGCGACGAGTTCGCGCGTGCGGTCGAGTGTATCGCGCGCTCCGACGGACGCGTGATCGTTTCCGGGGCGGGAAAATCCGGCCTCATCGGTCGCAAGATTGCCGCGACGCTCACATCCACCGGTACGCCGGCGACGTTCCTGCACCCAGCGGACAGC
>C688J18823_10002335_pt1 | contig 11878 bp, 14 predicted proteins | sample HopSoiMetagenom1_FD_18823 | JGI IMG/M metagenome (IMG submission 18823) | reverse complement strand
ATCAAGAGAGGGTATAATGTCCGCTGGAATTCATGTCGGTAATTCCGATATAGTAGGAGAATTTGTTTATGAAGATAGCGAACAATTAGTGGATCTGATTTCACATGTAAAGGAGGTGAATTCGGTAGATAGAGTTGTGTGGTCAGAAGAGGTCTTTCTCCTCCAGGGAAAAGAACATAGCATTCTTGCAGTCTTGGACAGAATAATTGATAGACAGTAATATGTTTATTAATATCACTCATTGGCTATAGGTAGTCTGTAGTTTAGTCGATCAACTATAACGTAAGGATTAGATGAAAATGATTTTAAAAACATTTAGATAGATTAATTAACTAATTCTAAACACCCCCTGATGAAGATCATTATGAAGAAATATATTAGAATGTGATAAGATAGATAATTAATTAAATATAATAATTTTAGCCAATTAAAGTTATGTCAATGACATAACGAATTAAATTTATTGTTATCATTAATTGCCTATCATTTTTGTCATCACTTTACTGGTTTAATCAAAGAAAGCATTAAATAATTCATTATTAGTTACTCTTCAGGACAAGTTAAGATGATACTCATAATCTATGATGATGATGATTATGATATTGCATTTAATCCAGACTAGTTTGGAGAAAGCAGATCTTTCAGTATCATCTTTTACTGATCCGTTAATGGCCTTGGAAACGTTTAGGCAGACGCCATCCAGTTATGATCTTGTAATCTCAGGTATCCGAATGCTATATCTTACATCTTATCTTTAAATTTGAAGTATACTGGTTAGGATTACACACTTAACACTTATATAAGCTGCATATTGTTCTTCTATGGAGAAACTGGCCAAATATTGGTTGCACACACTTAAAGCTTGAAATCAATTGTAGTGCTCTATATAGTAACACTACAAATTGTTAGTGTCATAACTGATAAATAGCACAAGGAATATGGTTTGAATATGAGAAAATTGTTAGCTGTATAACAACAACAATGCTTCTGACTGCATTCACTAAGGATCTGCATTTACTAAGGATCTGCATTTACTACAAGTCCATCCTGAACTGAACTATAAATAGTTTAATATCATAAGTGCTAATCTTGGTTTAGTAGTCTTCAAATTGGACTTTTCTGACTGCATAATCTTTTTCAGTCTGAATTTCTGCTTCTGCATCTTGTTCAGTATTTTTACTTTCTTCGCAATATATATTATATAGTAACATATCTATAATACAGTACAAAATAAATTATAAGACCTTGCTGGCGGGACATGCATTTAGATTATTGTTCATCTAAAATAATATAAAGCGTAGTGTATTATGGTTTAAGACCAGATAATGGCATGGATCCATTGTCATGAGGATGGATCACCATTATCCCCTTGCAGAATAATAAAATGACAAAAAATAATACAATTGATCTGGTTTGCTATAGATAGACACTATCTCCGTAGTGATGTGTACTTAATATAATAACGTTCTAAAAATAATATATATGCCAAAATTGACAACTAGGTGCAGGAATTGACAACATTTAGAGATCACTAATAATAATAATAATATATCTCAATTATCATACGATATTAGAAGCTGTCAAAAGCGACTGCAGGATATACAGAGAATGAATATTCTGAAAAATGCGAATTTACATATAAGGTTTCAGAGATGAAAAAGGGTTTCTCCAAATCTCATCAATATATATGTTCAATCAGCAGGCCTCACTAATACATAAAATCACTTATAGGATGATCTGTTTTCTTGTAGCTTAAGTTGTCTCTTTTTTTAATTGACCAACTAACTCTTCCAATACCTGTATTAATCGCTTTTTTTGTGCCTTATCTGTTGTACTCCATTTTTCGCTCGTGGATCGCTTGTGTGCTAATTTGTATTTGATTCCGGTCATAGAAGTTGTATAACTATTCGCATCTAGTTTTTTAACATTTTGATGCGCAAGAATATACCAATGATACTCTGTCCCTACCGGAACACCCGATCCTTCTGGAGCGTGGCCTGCCCTTCTTTTGTNGACATCATAAGTAAATTCCCATCTATCTGGCATTATCTTTTTCTCCTTCCATTCTCCTTTATCATAATACCACTTGTGGCTTCCTCCTACTTTCATGCCAGTATATTTCTTACCTTCAAACTCTTTGTATTCATTATAAGAGTTCAAGTCATTTCTTTTAATTTGACCATTTTTTCTTTTAATAGTTTCTTGGCCCATAAGAAGATCATGTCCATAATAATTTATTAAAGATATAGAATTATGAAGAATACTACACTCCTAAAACCTTTCCTTCTTATATTATTTGCGTTAAAATTAAAATCCAATACATTTTCTAAAGATAATATGAATAGTAGACCAAACGGTCAGATAATTATCATTTGCAATAGTTTTGCTGATTCTTCATTAGTGCAGGAGTGAATGACAGATTTCCATTTTGCTTTAAAATGCTTTTAAATTATTTGTATTATAGAATGATTATCGAATATCTGTTTGCCATTAGAACTTATTATCTTCTATTTCGCATACCTTTTTTAAGCAACTTCAACGACTGCGTTTTCGTTCCAATATAGCAGCTTTACCCTGTTTAAGGCATATCGTGAATTTCTGACCAAGAGCTATGTTGTAGACCCTGAGTTATGTTAACTATTCTAAATTCTACGCCGCTATCTTTCACGCCAATTTAATTAGGCCCAAACTTTCTAACCGGTCTAGATAATATAAACTTCCTTCTTAGGTAATCCACTTTGTGTAACAAGGGCAGTATCGTATACGCCGTTACGGGTATTACCCTCTTACATCTCTGCAATGTGACCGGGGATATTTTTCATCTCTTGCTTACAAACATAGCAATCAGATTGATTAATTACTACTTTAATTCTTCGATGGCATAGAATGTTGAATCAATTGTTCATAGATTGTTTGAGTCAGTTTAATATTGTCAATCCAAGCTTTTAAAAATTCATTATATACATTAAGCCATGCGGTATTATGAGCTTGCCAAAACTTTACTCCAACAATGAATGGATTGTTATTGTTATTATTAGACAGAATAGAGTGAGATTCTTTATTTTCGTTGTCATAAACCATAACAGATTTATCTAAAGAATCTTGTTTTTTAGATTCCTCGTAAACCTGAGCAATATTTGTTTCTACGTTATGCCACGGTTGTTCTAGCGCCTCCTCTATCGATTGCATTACGCTATGTTCTCTTCCTTTTAGTGTCGGATTTGTGATAACAAGAAAGCCAGTGGCATAAAAGTTTGTTTTTAAACTATTTTTAGGATCGCATTTCTAATACTACCACTAATACTTGTAGTTAAAGTATCTAGCTATCGTTTTTCTTTAACGTGTGAGAATACTTTAGCTGTCTTATCTGGCCTTATATCAGCTACTTCTTTCCTTTCCGACATAGCATTATCACTAGATGAGTCAAATACTTCTGGTTGAGGTGTTGGTGGTGATGGTGATGTATATAGTGGCGATAAGGATTGCATCGTGATTGCTCCTGGTGGTGATGGTGATGTTGGCTTTTCTTCCTTTTGATTTATTTTTTCAGTCTTTAATCTCATCTCTTCTTCCAGTCCTATGCTATCTATATTTCGAGTACTATCCTTATTATCAGCTTGATTGGATTTACCATACGCTACAATGAATGTTAAAGCCTTTTCTTCCTTTATTTACCCATTTGTTGAAAATAATTAATAAACATGCGTAATAAATATGTCGTGACAATAGTTGTAGTGTATCACCTTAGAATTATCAACGAAATCAGGGATTCTCAACAGTTAGAATGTACTCGACTTTCATAAACCACGTTTATGAACAGTATATTCTGAAGCTATTCATTTTTGAGATGAGCTCTAAGCAGAATATGCATCAGAAGGAGTCAATGTTGCAGAGCCAGTAACATACTCTATTTGAGGATCGTCAATTAATAATTTGTCAAGCTCATCAATATACATGCGCATTACTTTGAATCTGAGCATTCTGTCTTCTTCCATTGAAGGAACACGTTGATATCTCTTGAATATCAATTCCTTTTTAGCCTCTAGATTTGTTCCTGCTGGATAGACTACCTTGAGCATCACACTCCCTTCCCAGTCCTTGTACATACCTTCTAAGTGTAAAATATCCAATACTAACTTTTGATCTACCTTGGGAAACAAGGTCTGCACATCATGAAGAAGATTTTGGTATGAAGATTTCAATTTTGAGGAGGATAATGACATCTTTGTATATTCACCAGCACGATCGATTGTCATACAAATAAGAAATGGATAGCATATAATTTAACTATTTATAACTTATTCAAATTTATAATTTTCATCTATAAATTCTGAGGTGTTATTCAAATGTACAACTCCGCTTTCGAAATCCTTTACAGATGATGTTGGAATAAGGTACTTGTCTGGAGTGATCGGTCCGGATGTAACTAGAAGTTTTTCGGATTGAACTGAAGAAATAATCCCGATTTCCTTACCATCGCTAGCATATACAGGTTTGTTTACCAAGTTTTGTAGTTCATTAATCCATTTATTTTCAGAGCCCATGATATATACTAAGGATCTAAAACATCGCTTATATCAATTCTAGTTTAGGGGTATTTGAGATGTTATCCCAAGATATGAACTAAACCAAATTGATTGACTTTATATTCCATTACAACCCACGGTCTTATCTGGTACGTGGTTTGATCTTTTAGATTCAGTATAACTTGAACTATAGTTCGAGATGCATTGTAAAAATCATGCTTGAATACAGTTAGATCTTTCTAAACGCATGATCCGCTATACATGTTGAGAGCCAAGATATGTCAGGCTAGCGAATACTATCTAACAGCTTCTCCTGAAGGCATTACCTAAGAATAAAGGATGCCATATAAAGTCAAGTTAACACAGATTTCGCGAACATCATTATGAGTTATATATAATAAGTACCGATTTTTTATAGTATCAATACCCCTTGTTGTAGTACTGCCTATTCCTCTAATTGTTGAGGTTAATCTGTGACTAGCCGTCACTATTACATCAAATTAGCTCTGATTTGCTACCTTAATTATCTCGCCTACAGCACAACCTATGAATCTCAAACGCAATATTCTTTAGTACTCTTTTTTACATAATCTTACCTTCTCCTCTATATTCCCTTCAATAACCTTAGGTAAAGAATCTTACTTTACATTTTCAAAATGAATGACAAGAAGTGAGATATACGAGTAAATAGTGTAAAAGAATCCACTGAATTAGGCCACGAGCTAATAAAGTAGAGATTCTATGGCAACAGATATTTTATTCAAAAATTTATTCACACCATGTCTATATAATATTTATCTACAGTGTAGAATCTCGATTATATTATAAAGCCTATCATGGTTGGAATGATCAGTTTTGTTTGTATGTCTTGCATATAAGATCATGTACATCATAAGACCAGCACTCATTAAAATAACAAGTTCATAAATATACCAGTATTATGAATAAATCAACAGCAGATGAATATCTCAGAAGATTAGCCTCTTTCAGGAATTTTATATCCAATACATTTTCTCTCAAATCCACTCTTCAGTCCTTCACTGCTTCCTAGTATCCTCTTCGATTAGTTTGGCATCATTACTTACACTGAGTTATTCCATGACCTATTCTTAATAGTCATAAAGACCATAAATTGTTATGAGTAACGTACTTGGCGTATCACCTTGGTGTCAAAGAGGAGATCACGAAAAATGTACTATTGAACTGGCAGATATTGGATATCCCACCTGTCAGTGTATTTGTCATAAGGAGACATTCCTAAGTACAGACATTACAAGTAACAAATAAGGAACAGAACAAAAGGCTTGTTACAAAACAAACGCGAGGGCCATTTAAAAAATGGGAGAATATACAAGAGTTTCAAGTAAATGGAACAAATACCACTCACATAAGGCACATAATTGATTATGAGCTTCCAACAACTGGTAAAATCGCAAATTCTTTATCGACAAGTTAAAACAGGCATTAGAACAAGCCGCGCAGACTGTAAAGCAAAAGCTAGAATCAGGTTGAACGATAGGAAAACATAATACATAAGGTGAAATATTATGTCGAGAAATAATAACGGCTTCAAAAATCAAGTGATATATTTTGAAATACCTGCTGACGATGTAGATGGATTGAAGAACTTTTATTCTTTCTTTATTTGACGGGGACTTTGAAGAAAGACAAACACAAGGCTATCGTATGATAAAAAATGCAGGAAGTAATGGTGCATTAATGCATATAGAAAATCCACAACAAGTATATACACAGTTTGTTAATGTGGAGTCATTAGAGGAGTATATTACCAAAGCAAGACATTAGGGGCAAGAGTAGTTAAAGATAAACAGGAAATATCCGAGGGATATTACGCTGTATTAGATCCGCAGAAAAATGCAATTGAAATATGGCAGAACAAATAATACGGAACTATCTTTCTTTATCTGATAGTTACGATAATTGATTTTGCACAGTTGCTCTTTCTCTATTATCATCATCAAAATAGATGTCAATATTGTCAGGTTCAGGTTCAGATAGTCGTCCAAGTAATGTAAGTAGCTGTCTTACATATCATAGAAGTAGATTCGAGGAAGAGATTAAAGAAGCTGAAGAATGTAAGAAAAGAGGCGATGACATTAATGCAGGGTTCATTATAAGATTGCTAGTTTGTTAAATGAGTCTTTAAATTATATAATCAACGGCTACCTACTAGTACCTGACCAGTAAACAATGACATATCATGATTAAATGGCATGAGTGCTGTAAAGCAAATTAGAGAACAATCTAACGATCTTGTTATCATAGGTGAAATAAAGTGCGATGCTCGACTCTGACAAATTAGACGGTCTATAGCAATGTAGACAACACTAGCCTTATACGAAGAGTTGCGAGAAAAACAGATGATAAACAAGGTATTTCCATTTTACGTGCAATCAATAGCATACCCGACTGTCATGCATTCACACATATCAAAGCCAAGTTTTTCTGTGCATTCTTTTTGTACATGTATGTATGTTTGAGCGATAGATATAGCACCCCTATTGTTCGCCAGGGCCATAATAATCAAATGGTATCATTAATGTAGCATTATTCGTTTTCTACGGAATATGGTTGTCTCTTCTTTTCTTCTTCTAATACTTGTTCCGGATCTACATTAATTTGTTCTGATTCACGCTGTTCTTTCTTTAATTCCTCTGCAACCTCTATTGCTTTGGGCTTCACTTTCTCATCCTTACTAGTGCTATTATCATGGTTTTCATTTTTTGATGACAAAATCATTACCTAGAACAAGTTTTAATATATTAAACATTTCGTAGACCATTTCATTAATTATTGTTTATGCTTCTGACCGAAAAGATTTAGCAGATCTATCCATGAATTAAAGTCTGAAATATTTAAAACCCTAGTGCTTAGTGCCATATCAACAAATGAGGCAGAGTAGATACTTTTCTCGTTATTATCATAAGTTAACCATTCAAGGTCTATTGCTACATAGTTAACGAAAGGATTTATTTTTTCAGTAACGGCATTGCAACTCTACACTGATATGCAGGTGTTAGTGGATAACAATGCAGTATCAGTGGTAGTAATAGCATTACGAGCTGGCACATGCAGTCTACTCACGGTATTAGAAAATACTTCCACTAGGCCACGACGTCCACTTTATATTTTGAGCACGATTTTTGGTCAGGTAGACTGGTGGACGTAGTGGAGGTTTTTTCCATATCCTTATAGTAGAAGTATTCTGTTTCTCCAGTTATATTTCTGCTAGTTTTCAAAATTGCTATTTTAGTCTAATATAGTCCAATATAATGTGAGTAGAAAAATCCCTTTTTCAGGATATAATATACTGCTCGGTTTACACTGTTTTATACTATCAGCTTACATTAATTCCAATAAATAGGAATAGAGATCTGAAGTCTAGAACACTAGAATTTTGAAAAATGCTTATTCGGGAAACTATTTGGCTGAACATGTAACTGAATATTGATCTAGAAAGGTCCCGGGTTGAAATACAAAAATCGTTCTTTAGTCATAGCTAGTTAAATTTCTTTATTTTGTTATTATAATATATATTTGACCAGATGATGACATTTCCAATCTAATGTAATATACAGTTGGTTTGGTTTATCAATATAGGCATTGGGAAGTTATGAATTAAACAAATATCTCTAAAATAGCAATAGATGTAGAAAACTAAACAGAATTGATTTTTCTTCGGTTGGAGATAAGATTCATTAATGCTACCATAATGACGTGGAACAATTGTACTAGTTCAAGCAATTTTAATTCAACTCGTTAGTCTTCAGAAAATGTGATTTTAGTAGTGTATAGTATTGTATAGTGAGAGTGACTAAATCGTCTGATTTCTAAATTATCATATTTACCGACTTAAATGCTTGTAGAAATTCAGTCTTTCGCAAAAATGTGATTTTACTTTGTATACTACTATAAAATGAGATGACTAATTGTGCTTAATTTTCTAAATTAGTCTATTTTACAGTATTTCACAGACGGTGAGGAGTAAAAAAAGGAGTTGTTCCTGACCTCCAATATTGAATACAGGATTTTCAACCCTATGTGATGAATGTGATACATGTGATCCAAATTACTGTCGAAAGTATTGCCATAAATATTATTGCACCTGTTTTTGGTACATAAGCATCATTTTCTGCTTCATCACATACATCACATACATCACATGCAGCACATTGTACCTCACGCATTTGTTCAAGCTAGTATCTGCTGGACAAAGGACTAAACTAACCGAGCTGTGCAATAAAAAATAAACAAGATCTTTATCACGTGTTAACAAATCTAGAAATGTTTGATATGATCCTGGAACAAGGACTTGATTATGTATTATCTGATAAGGAGACATTTGATGATAAGTCTAGGTTCGAACAATTATAGAAAGATAATAGGGATAAAATTATCGACTATTTTATGAACATTAAAGACAAGGTAAAATTGGAAGAATTAAGATTTTACTAGCACATTTGCATTTCACTTCTGACTAATTCAACGCTTCTCTATGGTTAGAAAAATCAAATAGTTTATTAAATACTATCGTCAGCCTAATACTAACTGGAAATTATACAAATTAGGGAGAGTTTTCGTGCAAACGTTAAATTTCTTACAAATTCTACTATAAAAACAAATACTTTTATTGTTCGCATGAATCATATCATTCTGTTTCCTTACTACATACTGCAAAGAAATTCAGATCATAAGTAGTATTAGTTCTATTTTCTTATGTCATCTTGATCTGATAAAAATAACGATTATTATTCAGCAATCATATCTATCTCTTTCATATGATTTCTTGATATCATTTTCTTTTGTTTTATTACAAGTCTATTATATTCCAGTTTGTTGTAAAGACAGAATGCTTCAGCTTTAATCCAAGGTTTGTATGATTAGGATGGCAAAGCTTCGTATCTTAAATTAGTTTGTTATATCTATACTTGTCTGCTAATTTTTTAATTTATAATAGAGATAAAGTCCATCTATAAATTGGCATTCGAAACCGAAGATAACATCGGTCGTTGTGTGTGTGAATTCCGCCTGCTAATTCTCTGGGAGTTAGGGTTGAATTCTTATAACGGCCGCTTGTGACAGTCAGGTTATGGAACCTAGTGTTATCATTTACCCTCTTCCATACTTTAGTTTATTTCTAATCCTTCATACATTGTCATGAGAGAAAGAATTGCAGTTAGAACAAATGAGTGTTAACAGAAAATAAGAATCCTTGACTATTTTAGCTGCCTAATTATGCAAAACTAATTATGCAATAAAGATATTAGATGGTCTATCCAGTCAATTTCGTGAAAAAGATAATCCCAATCCTTATTTTGGTCAGTTTAACTGTAAGCGTAATTACGATAATGTCTCAACACGTAACCTTTGCCCTGTATTTCTTACCACTTAACAATACTGTCATTAATCAGGAAGGAGAAAATGTTACGAATCGAACTATGCCTGCTGGTCCTGCTCCTGCGCCTACCAATAATCAAACTACGCTTGCTTTACCTGCTGGTCCTGCTCCTGCGCCTACCAATAATCAAACTACGCTTGCTTTACCTCCTGCGCCTACCAATAATCCCTCACTATTATCATATATCGATCCTACATTCAAATTCAAAATATCTTATCCGTCAAATCTTACAAAATACGGTGTGCTAAATCTAAACATAAATAAAACTACAAATATAGGACACGAAAGCCTTGGGGAAGTTGCGTTTGGATTACCTAAAAGCAGCGGAACTTTTTTAACTATATCCTTTGGTAAAGAACCAGGAAATTTTCTATTAAAAGATTATGTAGCAGCAGAAATCAATTTCTTGAGTAGATACATGGGATTTAAACAAGTTGAATCGACTCCCATGTCATTGGGAGGAAATCCTGCACATAGAATTGTATACGTTTACAATATAGTCAAAAATGGATCAGAGGTCAAGCAAGGAAAGAGTATGGAAATCATCACAATAAGCAATTCCTGGCCCATTTTCGTAGAGTATAGAGGTTCATTAAGTGACTATCAAAAATATTTTCCTCTAGCACAGAAAATCATAGATTCTTTTCAATTTACAAAGTAAATAAGAAAAATCCGAAACAGAGAATAGTAAGATCAAGTCCATAAATAGGATTATTAGATTGTAAATATTCTCTCGCTGCAAAGTATTTCTAGTCTGTCTATAATAATCACAAAAAGCTTCGTAATCAAGACCATTAACGTATTTAACTGAAAGGACATAGAGGTAACAAGAATAATCTATAAATAAATCATTTGGCAAAAAAAGCACGATACTACTAAATGAGGCCATCAGAATGAAATCTTTTCTATAAAGTTATATTCTACTCACTTTACTAAAGATAAATCAGATTTAATTAAATGCATTAATTGCTCCTAAATGAAATATACTACAAAATCCAACTAATTTCTAGAATTATGAACAACAAAAACACAGTGATAGCTAGTCTAGTATTAACAGCCTTGTTTATTGAAATAATAGCAATTATGACAATCCACGATGCATATGCATCAAGCAAAAGCTCCAGAACAAGCACGCAACAAAATAGTTGTGGAAATGATGATCTAACAACGAATATCATCTGTCAAAATAATGGTTCAAAAGATCATGGAAGAGATAATACCGTAATTATGAATTCAACCCACCTAGGATAATAACCAATTTTCTTATATAGCTTCACTTTTTCTTTTGGCAAGTCTTTCATAAAAAATCAGGGATCCCATATTATAATTGGGTGTTAAAGAGAACGAGTAGATGCATAGAGCATATTATAATAGAACTATAAGGAAGAATAATTAGGAATCATTCATTATATACTTTAGAAACCAAATATTCTATGGTGGTAGGTGAAAAGGTAGGCAGGAAGGTAGTGAGGTTGGTGCGGCATGGCTAGACTCGTGCCATAACATCTGGCCAATGCAAAGCATGACTTGGGTTAATGTAAGTGGTCTTTAACATTTCCCTACTTACATTGACAAGTTCCTATTCCATTGATGCCATGTCCGCTGACTTTCCTATTCTATATTTTATCACTTTATTTTCTCCTTTCTACCACAGTTACTATACAACATATCATAGTGCTTTCCTAGAAATGATCTCTTATTCATCTTCTTATTTGGTAGGCGATTGTATTTGATAAAATTGATCTAAAAGATTGATTACTGGATCCTCTCCATTCTCACTCCGTCATATTACCCCTGTTACCTTCTATATGTTGGACTGTGCTAAGGTAGCTGAAACCTCTTATGCCGCAAGAAAACAAGTTCCAAGAGACCAAAGAGTCAAGCCATTATCAACAAATGGAATAGATCCTGAAAAATGTGGGCTAGTCCTCTC
>C688J18823_10002334_pt1 | contig 11880 bp, 10 predicted proteins | sample HopSoiMetagenom1_FD_18823 | JGI IMG/M metagenome (IMG submission 18823) | reverse complement strand
CGTAACGCGGTAGTAGTACGTTCCTGCCGTCCTGCCGGTGTCGACGTAGCTTGTGCCGGTTGGCTGTGCGATCCGATTCGCTGTAGTCGGGGTGAAGTTCGGGACAGTCGAGCGGTAGACGGCGTAGTTTGCGATCCCGCTCGCGTCGCTCGACGCGTTCCAGGTCAGCGCGACCTGGCCTGAGGACGGCGTCGCGAGGAGGTTCGCTGGCGCCGTCGGCGGTGTGGTGTCGCCCGTCGTGGAGATGCGGATGAACTTGCCCTCCGAGGGGACGCCGTTGGCGTTCAGGATGAAGAGCAGATAGTCGCCAGGTGGCGTCCCGTTTGCGTTGCCCGGCGCTTGCACCGTGATCTTGCCGGCGCCCTGAGTGAAGCTCAAGAACTGGAAGCGCTGGTTCTGGTCGAACGCGTGAGTTACCGACGGCGAGCGGATCAACGAGACCTTCGTGATCGAGGCTGCATCAGGAGTGCTGACGTCGAACGACGTTCCATAACCGGCACCCTGGGGCGAGGAGCTGATCGTCGGCCGCGCACCCTTGAAGAGGTAGGGCGGCGAGTAGAGCTCAGCGTTCTTCTGATCGGTGGCCCGACCGGGAAGCGCGCCTCCTCCGGCCATTACTACTCGGCCATCTAGCAGGAGCATTGCGGTGGAGTGGTACTCGCGTCCATTGGTCAAGGAAGCCACGGTCGTCCATGTCTCCGTATCGGGATTCCAGATCTCTGCCGGCAGCACCGCCTTGCTCAGGTCGGTGCCGTCCGAGGTCGACATGCCACCGCTGGCCAAGACGGTGCCGTCGGGCAGCATCGTCAGGTTTTGGTAGGCACGCCCGAAGGCCATCGGCGCGGTCGACCGCCAGCTCGGCGTTGCGGCTCCCATGTCGATTACGGCGGTGCGACCGTCGGCGTTGTAAACCTTCGCGCCGTTGAAATCGGGGTCGGCCCAGGTGCCGGCTTTCATGATCTTATCCGGGCGGTACATGACCGCGCTCATCCCGTCGAACGGACTCGTCCCGACGGTCGCCCACGCGCCGGTGGCGGGATCCAAGGTCCTCGTCACGGTATCCGGGCCGGCGTCGAAGACCTTTCCGTTGGAGAGGAGGAACATGAACGGATACAGCGGCGACGTCAGGGTCGAGCTCGTGAGATCGGTCCAGGAGTTCGTCTTCGGGTTGTAGATCTCCGGGAGCGAGTTGACGGACGCGTCCTCGAACGGATGCGGCTGACCCGGCCGGTCCTGGGCAATGCTGTCACCCGAGAAGACGAGCGCACGTCCGTCTGCCAGCTGCGTCACGGTGGGATACCAGCGACCCACCGACATGTCGGGCCCACGCGTGTACGCCTGAGTGTGCGAGTCGAAGAGCGTCGTGTCCGCGGTGCCGAGATCGGAGGCGATGTGACCGCCGGCGATCAGCGTCCTTCCGTCTGCGAGCTGCGTCTGGCCCGCACAGAAGAGGTTCCGCGTGTACGGAACTGCGATGAACGATTGCAGGACCGGGTCCCAGAGTCTCATCGAGCCGGGCGCCGCGTCCCAGCCGTCCCAGGCGAGCACCTGGTCCGTGGGCTCGAGCGTCATATTGACGGCGACCATGGGCCACGGGGTGGGAGCGCTCCACTCGCCGACCTGGTCCGGCGTGGCCAGGCTTGCGGCGCGAGAGCCTCCGAGCATCATCAAGGCGCCCGCGAGGACGCACAAGGCGAGCACGAGGCGCTGCCAGCGTGGCAGCACGCCTAGGGCTCGTCGGGTGTACGAGGCTGTTGTCCGCACGGTCAGAAGGGCGGTGACTCCGCCGAACCCCTTTATCCCGCGCGCGTGCCGCAGGGGCAACGGCCGCAAGGTCAGGCATCGCCTAGCCGACTGTCGAGGGTCGTCCCTTGCGCTGCGGCGCCCTTCCCGCCGCCCGTCCCTGCAGCTAGCGGCGGATTCGAGCGAGGAGCCGCAGATCCAGTCCCCCAGTGCCCTTGGCCCGCGCGGCTACGCGAACGGCCGCTTCCTCGGCGATCAGAGCTAGGCCGTACGCGGCGAAGGGCACGAAGACGAGCTCGAGCCGAAACGCGCTGAACACGGGTGCCGCCAAGACGTAGCCGACTCCCGCGACGGCGCCCGCCGTCAGCAACGATCTCCAGACCTTGTGCCCGGGATCCCGGCGGCCCAGGAGTAGGAGGGCGGCCAGCCCCGAGGCGAAGTAGAGCGCCGTGTACCACTCGCCGCGCCGGAGAAAGCCGACGTTTGCCCTGACGAGCTCGAGCACGGCACGCGGGTAGTGGGTCGCGATAAACGTCCAGGACGTGTCCGACGGCACCTGGGACTGGTTGACGAGCAGGGCGAGCAAGTCCCGAACCGGCGACCTGAAGAGCACCACCGCCGGCAGCGCCGCGACGACGCCGCTTGCGAGGAGTGAGATGGAACGCCGAGAGCGGTAGCGAAACGCGCACCAAGCGACCGCAGCCAGCGGAATCCACGTGCTGTCGCGCACGAGCGACAGCAGTGCGATCACTGCCACCCACGGTACGAGCCACCGGCGCCCGCGCTCGAGGGTAAGTGCCGCCGTGATGAAGGCTGCGATCTCGAGCGCAAGGCCCCAGCTGTCCGTCAGCGGAAACGACGAATGGTTCACGAGTGGCGGGAGGAACGCGGTCGCAGCTGCGACACCGGCCGCGACCTCCATCCGAAAACGCAGCAGCAGCAGCCAGAAGGTGGCGAGCACGGCGGCCACGAACCCGGCGAGCGAGACGTAGAGCAAGGAGCGGCTGCCCGTGAGGGGATACAACGCCGCGCCCACCAGCGGGACTGCGACGCGTCGGTGGTAGAAGGGCTCGTTGTATCTCACCCACGCCGGATTTCCCGTCTTCTGCGGGTCTCGAGCGCGGAGCTCGGCGGACAGCGGGCCGCGGAACGTTCGAGTCATCGCCTCCTCGTGACCGCTGCCCCGGATCTCGAGCACGCGCGCCTCGTAGTAGAGGGCATCGGGGGTCCATCTCACCGGCTCGCGCGGAGCTGGCCAGACCGAAACGCAGGCAAGCACCGCCAGAACGGCGGTCACGACTACTAGAGAGACCCTGCTCACGATGAACCGCAGCGTGCGTTTCGCGCCGCGGGGCTCACAACCCTCTTCCGGCCAGGGTTTCTGGCCGGGCCGCGCCTTCCGTGTAGGCCGGCGGCCGAGGAGGTTTGGGAAGCCGTCCCTCGGACCGCCCGAATGCGGGTCGTGCCGCAGGCCCTTGCCTCACACAATTGGAGACATGGTCGTCATGCGGAAATTGGTCGTCCACGTGGTGGGCGCGCGCCCGAACTACATGAAGGTCGCGCCGGTCTACGCCGAGCTCGAGCGCCTCGGCAACGTCGACCAGCGGCTCGTGCATACGGGCCAGCATTACGACCGCGAGATCAACGACGTCTTCTTCGAAGAGCTACCGCTGCCGAAGCCTCACCACCAGCTCACGATCGGCTCCGGCACCCACGGCGAGCAGACCGGCAAAGCACTGATCGAGCTCGAGCGGCTCTTCATGGAGCTCCGGCCCGACCTGGTGGTCGTGCCCGGCGACGTCAACTGCACGCTCTCCGCTGCACTCGCCGCGGCCAAGCTCAACATCCCGGTCTGCCATATCGAGTCCGGGTTGCGCAGCTTCGACTCGACGATGCCCGAGGAGCACAACCGCCGGCTGACCGACCAGCTCTCCGCTCTGCTGCTCACGCACTCCGAGGATGCGAACCAGAACCTCCTCGACGAGGGCATCGACCCGACCAAGCTCGCCTTCGTCGGGAACACGATGATCGACACGCTGCTCGCGAACGTCGAGCGCGCCCGCGAGCTCCAGGCGTGGACCGACCTCGGCCTCGAGAACCGGGGCTATGTGCTGGTTACGCTGCACCGGCCGGCTCTGGTCGACGCCCCGCTGCTGATGCGGCGCACGTTGCGCGGCCTCGAGGAGATCGCGCAGGAGTTGCCGGTCGTCTTTCCTGTGCACCCGCGGACGCGCGAGAGGCTGAAGTCGCTCGTCGTCGCGGGCAGCAAGATCAAGCTCGTGCCTCCCCTCTCGTACACGCGGTTCCTCTCGCTCCAAACCGGTGCGGCCGCGGTGGTGACGGACTCGGGCGGCGTCCAGGAAGAGACAACGGTTCTCGGCGTCCCCTGCTTCACGCTCCGCGACAACACCGAGCGTCCGGTCACCGTCACGCACGGGACGAACGTCGTGCTCGGGCTCTCTCCGGAGCGCCTGAAGGACGTCCCCGCGCTCATGCGAAAGGCTCGGCGCGGTGTGGTTCCGCAGTTCTGGGACGGCATGGCTGGAAAGCGCGCGGCGTTCGCGATCGAAGAATTCGTGCACGCAGGCGAAGCAGTCCCGGTCGAGGCGCCCGCGCACGTGCGTCGCCGCGCGCAGCGGGCCGCAGTCGCGGTTCCGGCTCTCTCGTAAGGCGGCTTACGCCTCTGCCGCGGCGCTGCGGCGAATGGCCTGGTGCCATTCGACCGTGTCGCGAAGACCCTCGGCGAGCCCGATCTGCGCGTCGAATCCGAGCAGTTGCCTCGCCTTGGTGGTGTCGGGCGTCCGGTGACGCACGTCCTGGTACTTCCCGGGCAGCGACTCGTAGGGCACGAAGCGCGTGCGCAGCGGATCTGCCGGCAGCCCGAGCTCGAGCTGCAGGAGGCGCGCCAGTTCCAGGATCGTGATCGTCTCGGTACCGCCGAGATTGATCACCTCGCCGCGCGACTCGGGCCGGTCTAGCGCACGCACGATCCCGTCCGCTGTGTCGCGTACGTGCGTGAAGGTTCGCGTCTGGCGCCCGTCTCCGTGGACCTCCATCGGCTCGCCGTCGAGCAGCGCCTCGATGAAGGTGACCACGGGGCCGCCCCACCAGCTGAGGTGATTCCGTGGACCGTACGCGTTGAAGAGTCGCAGAATCGTGACGCGCAGCCCCTGCTCGTCCGCGAGCGAGAGCCCGTAGTGCTCGTCGTACATCTTCGAGACGGCGTACGCCCAGCGCTTGGACGTCGGCGGCCCGATCACGAGCTCGTCGTCCTCGGCGTAGGGCGGTGTCCCGTCACCGTAGACGTCGGAGGTGGACGTGAAGATCAGGTCGGCATCCAGCGAGAGCGCGACTGCGGAGGCAGCCTCCATGCCCTTCGCGTTTACCTGGAGCGTCGCGAGCGTGCCGCCGAAGCGCGGGATCTTCTTCGCCGCGAGGTGCACGATCGCGTCGCAGCCGCTGAAGGCGCGGCGCAGCTCTCGCTGGCGCGTGCAGTCGAGGGCCTGGAACTCGAANCGAGCGTTGTCGAGAAACGGCGCGATGTTCGGGACGGAGCCATACGAGAGGTCGTCGACTCCCACNACCTCGTTCCCGTCGGCCAGCAGCAGCTCGCAGACATGCGAGCCGACGAAGCCGGCGGCGCCGGTCACACCGACTCGCCTCACGCCGCCTCCCTCGCCGCCAGCGGCAGCCGCTCGAAGACGCCGGGCAAAACGCGCTCGGCAACTCCCGTCACTGCCTGCCCGCTCACGATCTCCGGGTAGACGTGAGCGGTCGAGGCCAGCGCCGCGTTCGGAATCGAGAACATCTCGGGCATGTTTTGCGCGCCGCCGAGGGTGTGAACCGGCTCGGTGACCCGCGCGCGCTGGACGATCGAAGCGAGAATGTCCTCGTCGGCCAGGTCCGGGAAGATTGTCCGGGCGTGGCCGAGAAACTCGCGCTCGATCTCGTCGACGGGCCGCTCGTGGAGCGGCGACGACGGATCGACGTACTTGGAGACGTAGAGCAGATGACCGCCGACCGCTTCGGGGTCGACGACGTGGGTCGTCTCGACGATCGTCGTCAACGGCACGCGCCGGTCGGTGATGTTGAGGTGGTAGTAGGGGCTGATGCTCCGGCGCGTTCTCAGCAGGAGACAGATCACTCCGAGGTAACGGCAATGGTCCTCGGGCGCCTGCTCGAGCAACCCCGGTCCCAGGAGCCGGCGCGCCATCGGCGGCGCCAGCGTGCAGAGGACGAAGTCGAAGGGGCGGTACTCGCCGTTCACGAGGAGCCCGCTCGCGGAGCCGTTCGAGCCCACGATCTGCTCAACAGCCACGCCCGCGTGGATCTCGCCGCCGAGCTCGACGATCCTCCGCTCAAGTGCGTCGATCAGGGTCTGGTAGCCACCCTCGAGCCAGCCCATCACCTCCGCGCCCGACCGGTCTCGCGTCTTCGACATCCGCCGCGTGCGCGCCCAGATGTACGTCGCCGGCAGGTCGTCGTAGTGGCCGTCGAACTTCGAGTCGAGCAGCGGCGCCCACATCCGCTCCAGCGCCCGCGCACCCGACCGGCGCCGCAGCCACTCGAGCAGCGGCGTGCGATCGAGCGCCGCGTAGTCCTTCGTGAGCTGGCAGCGCGCGACGAACGCGCCGAGGCGGACCCGGTCGTGCAGCGGCAGCAGCGGAAACCTCAGCAGCTCCTTCGGCGAGGTCATCGAGAAGAGGCGGCCGTCGGCGTAGAAGCCGACCTTGGTCGGACGGAAGCGGAAGCGGTCGCCGAGCCCCAGTTCGTCGGCGAGGCCACGGACGCGATCATCGGTCGGCAGGATCACGTGGTAGAAGCGATCGACCGGATGGCCATCGAAGTCGAACGACCCTACGAGCCCGCCGAGGTCGGTCGAACGCTCGTAGAGCGCCACGGGGATGCCCTGCTGCGCGAGCCGGTACGCGGCGGTCATCCCGAGGATGCCGCCGCCCACGACGGCAACCGTTGGCCGGCCGTTCACGAGGGCGCTCCGGAAAATCGGAGGCGGATCAGCATCCGCCAGTAGTCGACCATCGTCCGCAGCACCGGCATCTTGCTCGTGCCGAGGCGGCGGCTCCAGTCGAGTGGAACCACCACTTCGTCGACGCGAATCCCCAGGGCGGTCAGCTTCGCGAGGATCTCCGCCTTGCAGGCGAAGCCGTTCTCGCGGATGAAGTCGTCGCCGTAGCGATCGAAGCCGAGCTGGAGAACCGAAGCGCGATAGACGCGGAAGAACGAGGAGACCGTTCGAGCGTTCAGGCCCAACGCGCGGCGAACGACGACCCCGGCCCCGTAGCTGAGGGCCTGCCGGACCCGGCCGACGTTGACCATCTGCCAGTCGGCGAGGACCAGGCCCGCCCCGTCTGCGGCCCGCTCCAGCATGGCCGGCAGCGCGTCGATGTCGCTCGTCGTGTCGCCCTCGAGCGTGACGACCAGCGTCTCCTCGCCGGCTCCGGCGAGGGCCGCGGCGAAACCCGCGCGAAACGCGGCGCCGGGCCCCTGGTTCTGGTCGAGCCGAACGAGTTGGAGCGGGGTCGAGCCCCGATGTGCGGAGACCAGGTCGCTGGTGGCGTCCGTCGAGCCGTCGTCGACGACGATCAGCCGGCCGCCACCGGCGAACAACTCTGGCCGGCGCTCGAAGTCCGCGAGCAGCCGTGGGACGTTCTCGGCCTCGTTGTAGACCGGCACCACGAACACCAGCATGGCCTGGGTCGGCCGTTGCCCGTCCTCTCGGGTGTCGTTGGAAGGCCGTTTCGCCTCCGCCGCAGCTGTGATTGCCGCCATTCCCCTCTCGCCCTCGTTCGGCCCTGTCCCTGTTCGTGCGTTCTGCGGCTGAGGGTATGAAGCACCGCCTGGCACAGCCAGACCAGGAAGGAAAAACCGTTCGCGAGTGTGGGCCGCTGGCCGAACGGCTAGGTGCGGCGCGAAACTCCCTCCCTCCGGGGATTCACGCAGGTGGCCGTGCCGCCCATCATCTCTTGCATGACGAGGGGTCGGCAGCGTTGGCAGCCGTGAGTTCGCAGGTTGCGGCGGTCGAGCGCGGAGAGGCCGCCGGGCGGCCGAGGGCGCTCGAGCTCACGGGGACGTGGCTTCTTTCCGCGGCCATGGCCGGAGCGGGGCTGCTCGCCTACGCCTTCCACATCCTCGCGGCCCGCACGCTGACGACGAGCGAGTACGGCCAGGTGGCGGCGTTCTGGGCGGCGCTCTTCATCGTCGTCGTCGTCCTCTTCAGGCCGCTCGAGCAGACGACCGCGCGCTCGATCGCCGATCGGCTCGAGCGCGGGCAGGAGGGCTGGACGGTCCTCCGGTCGGTGGTTCACGTGTACCTCTACCTGCTCGTCGGCGTGGCGATTGCGACCGCACTGGCCTGGAACACGGTGACGCAGAAGCTGTTCGACGGGTCGTCCTTCATGACCGCGATGCTCGTCGTGGGCATCGCGGGCTACGGCGTGCAGTACATGGGCCGTGGAGTCCTCGGTGGGCTGCGCCGGTTCCACGCCCTGACTGGGATTCACATCGGCGACGGCACCGTCCGCTTGCTCGTCGCCCTGCCGTTGCTCGCGGTCGCTTCCAAGGAGGTGGCCGCAGCTGCGCTGGCAGCGGCCGGCATCGGAGGGGCGATCGCGCCTCTCTGGCGCTCGCGGACCCAGATCGCCGAGCTGCGCAGCGGTGCTCAGGACGAACGCTTCCATCTGCGAGCGGTGCTCGAGTTCGCGGGGCCCGCGGGGGTGATTGCGGGCTCCGACCAGCTGCTCGTCAACGGGGCCCCGTTGCTGGTGATCGCCGGCGGAGGTCGCGATGCGACCAGAGCCGCCGCGGTCGTCTTCGCCGCCACGATGCTCGTTCGCGTGCCGGTCTTCGTCTTCTCGGGGGTCGCGGGGTCGATCCTGCCGAACCTCACGCGCCTGAACGCGGCCGCCGACCACGGACGGCTCGCGCGCACCGTCACCCGCGTGTGCCTGACGTTCGGCGCGGCGACCGTCGCCATGACCGCTGCTGCGGGGCTCCTGGGGCCAACGGCCATGCGGACGTTGTATGGGCCCGACTACGTGATGAGCGCCAGAGACCTTGCGCTACTGGGATTCGGTGCCGGGTGCTACCTCGCCTGTGCGACGCTCTCGCAGGCACTGCTGGCGGTGGCGCGAGCGGGCAGCGGTGCGCTGGCCTGGGCCACGGCGGCAGGGCTCTTCGTGCTCGTCGAGAGCCTGTCGGCCGGAACCGACCTGCACCGGGTCGCGCTCGCCGTCGCGACCGCAATGGCGGCGAACACGCTCTTGCTGGCCCTCACGTTCGCGCGGCAGGTCCGGAAGGGTGCGCAGGGCGGCTAGAGGCCCCGCGCTCGCGTGGTTCGTCGCTGCGACGCTCGGTCTTGTCGCGCTGACGGCGGAAGTGATCTCGCATAGCGCTTGGTTGAAGCCAAGCGCCGAGCGGTCACCTTTCAGCTGGGTGGCGGCGGTTGCGATCTTCGTCGGCGCGGGCTGCGTGGTGGTCCTCGCCCGGCGCGGTCGGGGCCGGCAGCGCGTGGTTCTCGCGACCCTGCTCGTCGTGATCGGGCTGGACGAGGCGTTCGGACTACATGAGCGCTTCGCCGCCGACCTCAACGTCCACAGTTTTGCGCCGGGGTGGTCCGGCGTCGCGCTGGCAGTGGATGCCGCCCTGCTCGGCGTCGCCGCGCTGCTGCTGGCGCTCGAGGCTCGCGTGAGCCGGGAAGCCCTCCTCGTCGGCGGCGTCGCGCTATTGGCGATTGCCCTGACCGCACGATTCGCCGGCGGCGCGCTCGCCGCGCTTCATCAGCTCCCTGCCGGTGAGCCCCGGCGCGCCGGTGAGGCGGCCATAGAGGGGATGGCGTTGTCAGGCTGGGTGCTCGTCGCAGCCGGTCTGCTCGGTGGAGCTCTCGCGCGAGGTCCCGAGCGTCCAGCTCACCCTCGCGACCGCCGAGCTACAATCCGGGGCGCAAAGGGGCCGTAGCTCAGCTGGGAGAGCGTTTGGCTGGCAGCCAAAAGGTCACGGGTTCGAGCCCCGTCGGCTCCATCTCTCGAGACGTTTAGCGCCACCCGGAAACGCGGCAGAACGGGTCGGTGCGCTTCCGGCCAGGAGCAAGGCTCGATCCCTCGCAGGTCTCGGACCGCCGCGGTGCCGGCGGGATGTCCCTCCCGGGCGGCGGGCTGACCGTCGGCGGCGGGGGTCTCGGGATCGTCGGGCTCGCGGTCTACCTGTTGATCACGCTGCTCGCGAACGGCAACGGGCTCTCGGCGCCGCTGCAGAACCTCGACGACCGCTCGGTCGGCGCCCAGCCGACGGCGAGCTGCACGACCGCACAGGACGCGAACACCCGCGAGGACTGCCGCATCGTCGGCTACGTGAACAGCGTCCAGGCGTACTGGACGAACCAGTTCAAGGCCTCGGGCCGCCGCTACGCGATCGTCAAGACGGTCTTCTTCGACGGCTCGACGCCGACGGGCTGCGGCACCGCGACCTCGGACGTCGGGCCGTTCTACTGCCCGGTCGACAAGCACGTCTACATCGACCTCGGCTTCTTCGACGAGCTGCGCTCGCGCTTCGGCGCGACCGGCGGCCCGTTCGCGCAGGCCTACGTGCTCGCGCACGAGTACGGCCACCACGTCCAGGACCAGCTCGGGCTGCTCGGCAACGGCTCGAGCCAACAGGGCGCCACGGGGCGCTCGGTGCGCACCGAGCTGCAGGCCGACTGCTTCGCGGGCGTCTGGGCGAACCATGCCGCGCAGACCGGCTACCTGACCGCGCTCACGCAGACGGATATCGCCGATGGGTTGAACGCGGCCGCCGCAGTCGGGGACGACCGCATCCAGCAGGCGACACAGGGCCGGGTCGACCAGGACACATGGACGCACGGCTCGTCCAGCGAGCGCCAGCACTGGTTCCGCGTCGGCTATGCGAGCGGCAAGCCGGCCACCTGCGACACGAGCGGCAAGCTCTAGCTCTCGACCCAATCGCGGGTCAGGTAAAGCCAGAAGGCCAGCCCCGCGTACTCGCGGTAGCGGCGAAAGCGGCGCTCGATCGTCCGGTCGGCGGCCTTGCGCCCGCGCAGGCGCGCGTACGTGGGACGCGTCCAGGAGTCGAGCACGAGCCGCGAGTAGCGGCCGAGCAGCATCATCACGTGCGCCGCGGCGTACGGCCCGCAGCCGGGGAGCGCGAGCAGCCGCTCGGCAACCTCGTCGTCGCCGAGCTCCGGGTCGTTCAGGGCCTCGAGGTCGAGCCGGCCGTCGGCCACGCTCTCGGCGAGCGAGCGCAGGTAGGGGCCGCGGTAGCCGCGCGCACGACGTCGCGGTAGAACGCCTCGTCCGCGGCGGCGAGCGAGGGCGGGGTGGGGAAGGCCCGGCGCCCGTCTGGCGCCTCGTCACCCAGGTGCTCGACGAGCGCGGTCGTCATCCGCACCGTCGCCGACCAGGCGCAGTTCGTGGTGCAGATCGTCTTGACCACGTCCTCGAAGACGGTCGGGCTGCGCAGCAGCCGGCCTGACCCCGCGGCCGCCCAGCTGAGCTCCGGGTCCGCGACCGCGACCGCGTAGAAGCCGGACAGGTCCGCGTCCAGGCGCAGCAGGTGCCTGACCGCCTCGACCGCACCCGCCGACGGGCCCGTGCCTTCGACGCACGCGAACCCTTTGCGCCCGGGTGAGACGCGCACCGTCGTCGCTCCGCGCGGCAGCGCCAACGTCGTTGTCAGCGTCCCGGCGTGCGCGTCGATCTCGTTCGGCGGCAGGTCGGCGACGCCGTGCGAGCCCAGCGTCCGCCGCAGGTCGACCGGCTCGCCGCCGGCGCCTTTCAGCTCGAGTTCCGCCGACCACGCCCTGGCCATCGAGAACCCGAACGCGTTGCGCGCGGAGGCATTCCCAACGAACATCTGTTCGTGTCCGTCGAAGCCACGATCCTGCACGCGGACCTCGACGCGTTCTTCGCGGCGGTCGAGCAGCGCGACGACCCGCGGCTGCGCGGGCGCCCGGTGATCGTCGGCTCGTGGGTCGTGCTCGCGGCCAGCTACGAGGCGAAGCGGCGCGGCGTCCGCACCGCGATGAGCGTCTCGCGCGCCCTGCGCCTGTGCCCCGGGGCGGTGGTGGTCGAGCCGCGGATGGCTGCCTACTCCCAGGCGAGCAAG
>C688J18823_10002332_pt1 | contig 11883 bp, 10 predicted proteins | sample HopSoiMetagenom1_FD_18823 | JGI IMG/M metagenome (IMG submission 18823) | reverse complement strand
CCCGCTGATCATGGCGGGCCATGGTGTGCTGCTTGGCAATGCCACCGCGGAGCTGACGGCGTTGGCCGAGCGGATCGACGCCCCGGTGATCACCACGCTGCTGGGCATCAGCGGGTTTCCCGAGTCACACCCGCTCCATCTCGGCATGCCCGGGATGCACGGTGAAGTCCACGTGAATCGCGCGATTCAGCACGCCGATGTCATCATCGGACTGGGACTTCGCTTCGATGACCGGGTCACCGGCAACCTCGCCGGATTCGCCCGGGGCGCTCGCGTCATCCACGTGGACCTCGACGCGTCCGAGATCGGGAAAAACGTTCCCGTCGAGGTTGGGATCATCGGCGACGTGCGAGAAGTACTCAGCGGTCTTTTGGAGCGAGTTCACCCCCGGAGCTCCGCGGAATGGCGCGCGGAGATCGCCGGGTTCGTGCGCCCCCGCCAGGAGGGTTTTCGGGGCGGGCTCTCCCCGGAGTCGATCCTGGATGCGATTGACGCCGAGAGTGGGAGTCGAGCCACCATTGTCTCCGATGTGGGTCAGCACCAGATGTGGGTGGCGAAGCTGTTCCGCTACCAGCGCCCTGGCAGTCATGTCACGTCGGGCGGTCTGGGCACGATGGGCTTCGCGGTGCCGGCGGCCATGGGGGTGGCACTGGCCCGTCCGGGCGAGCCGGTGTGGGCGATCTCCGGTGACGGCGGATTTCAGATGAACATGCAGGAGATCGCGACGATGGTGCAGGAAGGGATTCCGGTCAAGATGGCCATCTTCAACAACGGCTACCTCGGCATGGTGCGTCAGTGGCAGCAATTCTTCCACGGCCGCCGGTACTCCGCCACGCCGATTTGGAGTCCCGATTATGTCCGCCTGGCCGATGCCTACGGGATACCGGGCTGGCGAGTGGAGTCGCGTGACGGGCTCGAGGCCGCGGTCCAGGCTGCCGCCGCCGAACCGGGTCCTGCGCTGGTCGAGTTCATGATCGAGCAGGAGGCCAACGTGTATCCCATGATTCCTCCAGGCGGCTCGCTCTCCGAGCCGATCGAGGGAGATCCGGCGGTTTCTCTGGTGTCCGCGTGAGTGGAAGCCACACCGTCTCCGTCCTGCTGCAGGACCATCTCACCACCCTTACCCGGGCCGTTGGACTGATCCGTCGGCGCAACCTTCCGGTGCGAAGTCTTGCCGTCGGGCCCAGTGGAACGCCGGGAGTCTCACGGTTGACCATCATGATGCAATCAGATACGGCCACCGCCGATCGGGCGGTGCAGCACCTCCAGAAGGTGGTTGGCGTCCATGCCGCAGTCGCGTTTCCGGCGGGAGAGGGAGTCGCCCGGGAGCTGGCCCTGATCAAGGTGCGGGCGTCAGCGGAGCAATACGGCGAGCTGCTGGACGTCGTCCAACTCTATCAGGCGTCTATTATCGACGACTCGCCCGACGCCATGATCGTGGAGCTCAGCGGGTCGGAAGCGTTCATTCTCTCATGTATTCGAGCCCTCGAGCGCTTTGGCGTGATCGAGGTCGCCCGCAGCGGAACGGTNGCGCTCGGGTCAGGCACTGACATTCAATCCGGGACCAANCCATGACCGCACCAGTGCGGGTGTACTACGATGCCGATGCCGACCGCCGCCGATTGAACGGTCGAACCTTTGCCATCATCGGGTTCGGAAGCCAGGGCCGTGCGCATGCCCTGAACTTGAGCGAGAGTGGCGCCAACGTGGTGGTCGGTCTCAGAAAGAACCGGCCCTCCTGGGAGAGCGCCCGAGCGGCTGGGCTCGACGTCCGGACGGCGGCCGACGCCGCGGCGAATGCCGACGTGATCATGATGCTGGTGCCCGACCAGGATGCTCGGCGGATCTACGAGGACGCCGTTGGACCATCGCTCACCCCTGGCAAGACGCTGATGTTCGCGCATGGCTTCAACATTCACTACGGCGAAATCGTCCCTCCCGTCGGAGTCGACGTGTCGATGGTGGCGCCCAAATCTCCGGGCCATCTGGTGCGGAGCGAGTATGAGGCCGGACGAGGAGTTCCCGGGCTGGTCGCGGTTCACCAGGACGCCAGCGGCGAGGCNCTCAGCAACGCGCTCGCGTATGCCGCCGGNATCGGCTGCACCCGGGCCGGCGTGATCGAGACCTCGTTCCGCGAGGAGACCGAGACCGACCTGTTCGGCGAACAGGCGGTGCTGTGTGGCGGAGTGACAGCACTGGTGAAGGCGGGATTCGAGACGTTGACCGCGGCGGGATATCGCCCTGAGATGGCGTACTTCGAGTGCCTGCACGAGCTCAAGCTCATCGTGGATCTGATGTATCGCGGCGGGTTGCACTTTATGCGGCATTCCATCAGCGATACCGCCGAGTACGGCGACTACACCCGCGGTCCTCGGATAGTGACGGCGGAGACGCGGGCTGCCATGCGGCGGATCCTCGATGCGATCCAGGATGGCTCGTTCGCCCGGGAGTGGCTGGCGGAAAACCAGGCTGGACGGCACCGGTTTGAGCAGCTCCGGCGGGAGGACCGCGACCATCAGATCGAGCAGGTCGGTGAGCGGCTGCGGGCCATGATGCCGTGGTCGGAGGAGGGAAAGGCGGAAGCGGGGAAGCGGGGAAGTGACAAGCTATCTGAGGAGCGCGCGGCGGAACGGCCCCGCCGCCCCGCCGCCCCGCTGCCCCGCTGATCCATGGCACCTCGTACCCTGTTCGATAAAGTGTGGGACGCACATGTCGTGAGCCGGATGCCGGGTGGACCGGATCTGCTCTACGTCGATCTCCACCTGATTCACGAGGTCACTTCACCGCAGGCCTTCGAAGGCCTGCGGCTGGCCGGGCGCCAGATTCGACGTCCGGACCTGACGGTCGGGACCATCGACCACAACGTGTCCACCGGGGACCGAAGCCTTCCCATCGCCGATCAGATCTCCGTCCGGCAGATCGACGCACTGCTGCACAACGCGCGAGAGTTCGGGGTCGAGCTGTTCGACCTCGACTCGCCGGAGCAGGGCATCGTCCACGTCATCGGCCCGGAGCTGGGCCTCACCCAGCCGGGGATGGTGATCGTCTGCGGTGACTCGCACACCTCAACGCACGGGGCCTTCGGTGCGCTCGCGTTCGGCATCGGCACCAGCGAGGTGGAGCACGTGCTGGCCACTCAGTGCGTGGTGCAGAGCCGTCCTCAGACGATGGAGGTTCGGTTTTTCGGGAATCTCGGCCTGGGCGTGTCGGCCAAGGATCTGGTGCTCGCCCTGATCCGCCGCATCGGGACCGAAGGTGCGGCGGGGCATGTCATCGAGTACACCGGCAGTGCAATCCGCGCGCTCTCCATGGAGGGCCGGATGACGGTGTGCAACATGTCCATCGAAGCGGGTGCCCGGGCCGGCATGATCGCCCCGGATGAGAAAACCTTCGCGTATCTGAAGGAGCGACCGCGCGCGCCTGCCGGTGCTGCCCGGGATGCGGCCCTCGCGCGCTGGCGTGTGCTCCGTACCGATCCAGGGTCCCGCTACGATCGAGAAGTCCTGATCGATGCCGGTGACGTCGGACCCCAGGTGACGTGGGGCACGACACCGGCCATGGCTGCCGATATCTCTGGTGCTGTTCCTGATGTCGATAGCGTCGTTGCGGCAGAGCGGCCGGCGTTTGCTCGCGCGCTCGAGTACATGGGCCTCAAGCCAGGCACCAGACTGGAAGGCATCCCGATCGACCGCGTGTTCGTGGGGTCCTGCACCAATGCCAGGCTCGAGGATTTGCGCCAGGCGGCAGACATTCTCCGCGGACGCCACGTGGCCCATGGTGTTCGTGCGTTGGTCGTGCCTGGATCGCAGAAGATCAAGCACGCCGCCGAACGAGAGGGCCTCGATCGGCTCTTCATCGATGCCGGATTCGAATGGCGGAATTCAGGCTGCTCCATGTGTCTTGGCATGAACGACGATATCCTCGGTCCTGGCGAGCGCTGTGCCTCCACCTCGAACCGCAACTTCGAGGGTCGTCAGGGAAGGGGCGGGCGTACCCATCTGGTCAGTCCCGCCATGGCGGCGGCCGCGGCGATCGCCGGATACCTCACCGATGTTCGGCCGATGCTGCGCGAGCCGCAGTATGCAGGCGAAGTTCCGTCGTATGCAGGCTCAGTAGTTCGTTGATACGGCTACATGTAAGTAGCAGTACACGCAGAACTTACTAGTTTCTCATAAACCAGGTTGTAAGAACATCACGGGCGGCCGAATGCATAAGGGTTTCTGAGCTCATGCAGGCGTTCATTAGTCATCGGGGCACCGTCGCTGCCATGGGCCGAGCGAACGTCGACACCGATCAGATCATCCCCAAGCAGTTCCTCAAACGAATCGAGCGGACCGGCTTCGGGCCGTTTCTTTTCTTTGATTGGCGCTTCGATCTGGACGGGCATGAGCGACAGGAGTTCGAGCTCAATCAGCCGCGCGCTCGCGGGGCCAGCATTCTGCTCACGGGTGCCAACTTCGGCTGCGGGTCCTCCCGCGAGCATGCTCCCTGGGCGCTGGCCGACTACGGATTCCGCGTCATCATTGCCCCTTCATTTGCCGACATCTTCTACGGCAACTGCTGCCAGAACGGGCTGCTGCCGGTGTGCCTGCCCCAATTCCACATCGACGAACTGTTCCGGCGCGCCGAGGTGCCATGCCAGCTCGAGGTTGATCTCCGGCGTCAGATTGTGTCGGATGATTCCGGCTTTCAGGCAACGTTCGAGATTGCGCCATACCGGCGGGAAATGTTGCTGCTCGGTCTGGACGAGATCGGGAGCACGTTGTTGCAGGAAGAGCGCATCGCAACCTACGAGCGGCAGCGGGAGCTGCTCCAGACGTGACGGCCTTTACTATAGCCGTGCTTCCCGGTGACGGTATCGGACCGGAAGTGACTGCCGAGGCTATCGCGGTCCTGTGCGCCGTGGGGAACCTGTTTGGATTTGAGCTGAATCTTCCAGAGTATCCAGTCGGAGCGGCGGCGGTCGCAGAGAGCGGTGATGCCTTGCCAGCAGGCACCCGGGACGGCGTCCTCGACGCCGATGCTGTCCTGCTCGGCGCGGTCGGCTCTCCCGGCCTGGCGAATGCCACGGGAAGCCGGAGTCCTGAGGCCGGGCTCCTGCGACTGCGTGCGCTCCTCGGCGTGTACGCCAACCTTCGCCCCGTATCGATTCATCGGGCATTGCGCGATCTCTCACCCATCCGGCCCGAGCGGCTGGACAACGTGGACCTGATGATCGTCCGCGAGCTGACCGGGGGTTTGTACTACGGGGAGCCACGGGGAAAGAATCAGCTGGCGGCCTGCAATACCCTTCGCTATACCGTCGTGGAAGTCGAGCGGATTGCNCGCGTCGCGTTCGAGACCGCCCGAGCGCGCCGCGCAAGTGTGACCTCGGTCGACAAGGCGAACGTGCTCGAGACCTCACAGCTCTGGCGGGAAATAGTGAGCCAGGTTGCCCTGGATTATCCCGAGGTGCAGTTGAGGCATCTGTACGTGGATTACGCGGCCATGCGACTGGTCACCGATCCAGCCTCGTTTGACGTGCTCGTCACCGAGAACATGTTCGGTGACATTCTGAGTGATGAGGCGGCGGTTCTCACCGGCTCACTCGGATTGCTGCCCTCTGCCTCCTTGGGTGANGGTCCGGGCCTGTTCGAGCCGGTGCACGGGTCGGCTCCCGATATCGCCGGACGCAACGTGGCCAACCCCATCGGCGCGATCGCGTCGGCCGCTCTGCTGTTGCGCCATGGGCTCGAAATGCCGGAAGCTGCCGATCTCGTCGACCAGGCCATTGCCGCCGCTCTCGACGCAGATCTTCGGACTGCCGACCTCGCTCTGCCGGGAGAGCGGTCTATCACCACACGGGAGATGGGACAGGCGATCACTCGCCTGATTGGCGAGCCTGCCGAGTCCGTGGAAGGGATCGAACGAAAGATCAAGGCGCCCGCTGCATCCTGACCCACCCCAGCAGCCAGAGGCAGCTCCACGCCGTCCCCAGCAGCAGGCCGCCGATCACGTCGGTGGGATAGTGCAGGCCGAGATACACCCGAGACAATCCGACTCCGAGCGCAATAAGCGTAGCAACCGCCAGAGCTACCCGACGTACTGTGGTTGATGGCCATGGTGCGGTCCAGGCGATCACACCGAGACCGAACACGAGCGGGGCCAGCATGGCGTGCCCGGACGGGTACGAGTACCAACCACCCCCGTGCGTGAGTCGGGATACCACGTGAGGTCGGGTCCGGTGAACGGCCAGCTTGGCCAGTGCGTAGAGTGCCCAGCCACTGAGCACCGCGACGGCGTACCAGCGGGCTTCCGCCCGGCGGCGGCGGATGACGAGAGCGGCGAGCAGCAGAATGGCGAGAGGAAATTCGACCAGGCCCGAGCCGGCGATGCTTAATGTCTTCATCGCGTCGGTCAGCCAGTCGCGACGCTCATTGGCCAGCCTGAGCATTACCTCCGCATCCCAGAATTCGGTGCGGTGCTGCATCACTGCGCCGGTCAAACCGACGAATAGAAGGAAGCAGCCGGCCGCCAACAGGGCGTAGGCCAAGCGCTCGCGTCTTCCCCCGTTCAGTCGGCCGGGGTCAGAGATCGGTGACCGCTCCGAGGCTCGCGCTGGATACCAGTCTGGCGTACTTGTGGAGCACTCCCCTCGTGTAGCGAGGGTGTGGCGGCTTCCATTTTGACCGGCGGCGGTTGAGCTCGTCGTCTGAAATGCGGAGCTCCAGCGTGCGCTGCTCGGCATCGATGGTGATCTGGTCGCCCTCGTGGACCAGAGCGATCGTGCCACCGGCCGCCGCTTCCGGTGCCACATGACCCACCACCATGCCGTAGGTCCCGCCGGAAAATCTCCCGTCGGTGATCAGTCCGACGGAGTCCCCCAATCCGGCACCGATGATGGCTGAGGTGGGCGCCAGCATCTCGCGCATGCCCGGTCCTCCCCGGGGTCCCTCGTAGCGGATCACGAGCACATCGCCCGGGCGAATCTCGCCGGCCAGGATCGCCTCTAGGCAGCTCTCTTCCGACTCGAACACTCGAGCGGGACCGCTGATGCGCGGCGTCTTGATTCCGGTGATCTTGGCGACCGCTCCCTCNGGAGCGAGATTCCCACGAAGAATTGCCAGGTGACCCTGAGGATACAGCGCGTGCGCCCATGGCCGAATCACCTCCTGATCGGCACGGGGCTCGGCCGGAATGTTGGCCAGCGACTCGGCAAGTGTCTGTCCCGTGATCGTCAGCGCCCTGCCATGGAGCACGCCGTTTTCCAGCAGAATCCTCAGCACCTGAGGAATCCCTCCTGCACGGTGCAGATCAGTGGCGACAAAGCGGCCCGAGGGCTTGAGGTCGCAGAGCACTGGCACCCGGCCGCGGATGGTTTCGAAATCGTCGAGGTCCAGGGGGACGTCTGCCGCCCGGGCGATCGCCAGTAAGTGGAGCACGGCGTTAGTGGATCCGCCGATGGCCATCACCACGGCGATTCCATTCTCGAACGCGTCTCGGGTCAGGATGTCGCGCGGCTTCAGTCCCCTGCGGATGGCCTCGACCAGCACTCTCCCGGAGAGCGCCGAGCTGTCGGCCTTTTCCGCGTCTTCGGCAGCCATGGTCGAGGAGAACGGCAAGCTCATCCCCATGGCCTCAAATACCGAGGACATGGTATTGGCAGTAAACATCCCTCCGCAGGAACCCTTGCCCGGACAGGCTCGCTTCTCCACTTCGAGGAGCTCGCGGTCGTCGATCATTCCGGCGCTCCGCTGGCCCACCGCTTCGAAGGCACTGACCACGGTGAGGTCCCGGCCGGCATAGTGGCCCGGCTTAATGGTGCCGCCATACACGAAAATCGCCGGGATGTTCATCCGCGCGATCGCGATCATCGCACCCGGCATGTTCTTGTCGCACCCGCCCACCGCCAGCACCCCGTCCATGCTCTGCGCCCCGCAGGCGGTCTCGATCGAATCCGCGATAACCTCACGGGAGACCAGGGAATACTTCATGCCCTCCGTCCCCATGGAGATGCCGTCACTCACCGTGATGGTGCCGAACATCTGCGGCATCGCCCCGGAGGCCCGGATTGCCGATTCCGCCCGCCCCGCCAGTTCATCTAGGCCGGCATTACAGGGTGTGATGGTGCTATGAGCGTTGGCTATGCCGACGATCGGCTTGGTGAAATCGCCGTCACCGAAGCCCACCGCTCGGAGCATGGCGCGGTTAGGTGCACGCTGAAGGCCTTGGGTGATGGCGCTGCTACGGGCGTTGTCGGACATGGAGGGAATGTATGGGAAGGACGGGAAGGACGGAAAGGACGGGAGGAGCGGTAAGTCTCCCGCCCTTCCCGCCGTTTCCGCCTTTCCCGCTACGTACCCACCGCCACTCCTGGCGTCACCGCTGCCTCATTGCGCTCGCCGGTCCGGATCCGATGGACCTGAGCCACGTCGAGCACGAAGATCTTTCCGTCACCGACCTCGCCAGTTTGGGCGCTCTTGAGGATGGCGTTCACAGTGACATTGACAAACGGCTCCGAGACGCCGATCTCGAGGCGGACCTTCTCCTGCAGATCNACTTTCACCGTGGTGCCTCGATAGGTCTCCACGTGCTCCGTNTCACCGCCGTGACCCAGNACTCGGGAAACGGTNAGTCCTCGGACCTCGGCCCGGTAGAGTGCCTCGAGCACCTCGTTCAGACGGTCCGGGCGGATGATCGCAACAATGAGCTTCATGGTCTGCCTCTCAGCGTGCGATTTGAGGAGTGAATGCCGGCAGCGGCTCGGCGACGAGCGCCGGCTCCGGGGGCACCAGGATCGAGCCTTCGCCACTGGCGTACGCCTCTTCACCATGCTGGCTCACGTCCATGCCGATGCCCTCGATCCGTGGCACGGCACGCAAGGCCGTCACCAACGCAAGCCCCTTCAGAATTGCGAAGGTCATTAGTCCCGCATAGAGCGCCGCGCTGAGGCAGGCGAGGGCCTGAACCGCGAGCTGATGTGGGTTACCGAACAGCAGCCCGTCGCTGCCGGCGGAATTCCAGACCTTCTGCGCCAGCACCCCGGTGAGCAGGGCGCCGGTGAGCCCGCCGATGCCGTGGCCAGCAAAGACATCGAGCGAGTCATCGATCCGCGTCCGGGACCGGACCGAGATCACGAAGTAGCTCGGGAACGCAGCGATGGCGCCGAGGATGAGCGCGCTCGAGGGACTCACGAAGCCGGCCGCAGGGGTGATGGCGACAAGACCCACCACGATTCCCGTTGCGCCGCCCACTGCGGTGGCTTTGCCGGTACGCACGTAGTCCAGCAGAGTCCAGACCACCAGGGTCGCCGCCGGGGCCAGGAAGGTATTGGTGAATGCGAGTGCTGCGAGCTCGTTGGCTGCCAAGGCACTGCCGCCGTTGAAACCAAACCAGCCAAACCAGAGCAGCCCAGCCCCGAGCAGCACGAAGGGGACGTTATGCGGCAGCACTGCGGTGCGTCCGTAATCCTTACGGGAGCCGAGCACTAGTGCGGCCACCAGTGCCGACACACCGGCATTGATGTGCACCACCGTGCCGCCGGCAAAGTCCAGCGCGCCACGGGTCATGAGCCATCCGCCACCCCAGACCCAGTGGGCCACGGGGGCGTACACCAGCAGAGTCCAGAGCGTAATAAACGCGACATAGGGTCCGAACCGCATGCGCTCGACCACAGCGCCGGAGATCAGCGCCGCCGTGATGATCGCGAAGGTTGCCTGGTAGGCCATAAACAGCACATGGGGGATGGTCCCCTTCGCCTCGGTTCCTACCCCACTCAGGCCTATGTTCGCCAGACCGCCGAGGAAGGGCCCGCCCTCACTGAAGGCCAGGCTATAGGCAACAATGGCCCAGGTGACCCCCACGATTCCGAGCGCCACGAAGCTCATCATCATCGTGTTGAGGGAGTTTTTGTTGCGCACCAGTCCGCCGTAGAAGAAGGCCAGCGCCGGGGTCATGAGCAGGACCAGGGCGGTCGAGACCAGCATCCAGGCGGTATCGGCGGCGTTGATTTTTTCCACGTCAGATCTCCAGTCGGTTGCGAGAGTCCAGGGACAACGGTCTAGGGTTTAGATCTGGGTCGGCATGGACCCTCGACTCTAGACCCTAGACTTCTCTGGCGTTGATCAAGCGTCGTAGTAGAGAAAGAACTCATACGGATGCGGCCGGAGCGCGACCGGCGCGATGTCTTTGGTGCGCTTCATCGTGATCCAGGTGTCGATCACGTCGGGAGTGAAGACGTCGCCGGCCAGCAGGAACTCGTGATCCTTCTCCAGTGCGTCGACCGCCTCGCTCAACGTGCCCGGGACCTGCTTGATGAGCTGCTTCCTCTCGTCGTGAAGCTCGTACAGGTCTTCATCGATCGGCGCCGGCGGCTCCAGCTTCCGCTGAATGCCGTCGAGTCCCGCCATCAGCATGGCCGAGAACGCGAGATACGGGTTGGCTGTCGGATCGGGAGCGCGGAACTCGATGCGCTTGGTCTTAGGACTGCTGGAGTACATCGGAATCCGGCAGATCGCGGAGCGATTCCGGGCGGAGTACATCAGATTGACCGGTGCTTCGAATCCCGGCACCAGCCGCCGATAGCTGTTCGTGGTCGGGGCGCAGATTGCCAGCAGAGCAGGGGCGTGGGCGATCAGTCCTGCGATGTAGTGGCGCGCCGTGTCAGAGAGCAGGGCGTAGCCGTTCTCGTCGAAGAACAGCGGTTTGTCCGCTTTCCAGAGCGACTGGTGTACGTGCATGCCGGAGCCGTTGTCGCCGAAGAGCGGCTTGGGCATGAACGTCGCCGTGTAGCCCAGGTTGTGACAGACGTTCTTGACCACGTACTTGTAGGCCAGGAGGCGGTCGGCGGTCTGCACCAGCGTGCCAAAGCGGATATCGATCTCGGCCTGGCCCGCAGTGGCTACCTCATGATGCTGCACCTCCACTGGTACGCCGGCCTCGATCAGCGCCAGCATGATCTTCGAGCGCACATCCTGCAGGCGGTCGGCGGGTGGGACGGGGAAGTAACCTTCCTTATGCCGGGGACGGTGTCCCAGGTTGGGTGTCCCATTGCGGCCCGAGTTCCAGACGCCTTCCTCAGAGTCGATGTGATAGTACCCCTCGTGGGCGTTCTGGTCGAAGCGAACCGAGTTGAAGATGAAGAACTCCGCTTCAGGCCCCCAGCATGAGGTCGTCGCGATCCCGGTTGTCTTGAGGTACTCCTCCGCCTTGAACGCGATGAAGCGGGGGTCGCGAGAGTAGGGCTCGAGGGTCAGGGGATCGTAGATGTCGCAGGTGAGGGACAGGGTCGGCACCGAGAGCACCGGATCGACAAACGCCGTCGACACGTCCGGCAACAGCAACATGTCGCTCTCGTTGATCGCCTGAAACCCGCGAATCGACGACCCGTCGAAGCCGAGACCCTCGCGGATCATGGCCTCATCCAGCGTGGCAGCCGGAATGGAGAAGTGCTGCCACGTTCCGGGCAAGTCGCAGAACTTCACGTCGACCACCTGGATGTTCTTCTGCTTGATCAGCTCCAGCAGCTTCTGCACGTCAGTGCTCGTCGACTTACGGGCGGTAGTCGTGGGTCGTACGGTGGTGGCCATGGCGCTCTCGGGTGGTTGGTTGAGGTTCTCTAAAAGACGATGCCCCTGCGCTGAGTCATCGAACGCAGGGGCATCGGGTGAGCACGGTACTACTCAGCGCCAAGGGCCGGGCGATTCGATGCGGCAGAGCAGACGGTTTCGCTGTCCGCTTGCCAGGCTCTGGGGCTGAGGATTGGGTCCGGGTTCGGTGAGGTAACGCATGACTGAGCTCATGTGTAATAGAAGGTTTCTTCGCTGCTGGAACAATAACGTTGGGCTGCAGAACTGTCAAGCATTTCGTGCAACATCTGCACAAAATCGATGACACTTCTACCAA
>C688J18823_10002331_pt1 | contig 11884 bp, 12 predicted proteins | sample HopSoiMetagenom1_FD_18823 | JGI IMG/M metagenome (IMG submission 18823) | reverse complement strand
ATGCGGACGTTCTACGAGCACGAGTACTCGAACGTCCACCGCGGCGTCTACAAGCTCGCCGAACGCGCGACCGCCGGCTACGAGGAAGCGCGGCAGAAGGCCGCGACGTTCATCAACGCTCCGTCGCCGCGCGAGCTGATCTTCACGCGCAGCGCGACCGAAGGCCTCAATCTCGTCGCATACGCCTGGGGGCTCGACAACCTCGGGCCCGGCGACGTGGTCGTCGCGAGCGAGCTCGACCATCACTCGAACTTCGTCCCGTGGCAGTTCATCGCCAAGCGAACCGGAGCCGAGTTCCGCGTCATCCCGACGGACGCGCAGGGCGAGCTCCACCTGGACGAGCTCGACGCGATCGAGCGCGCCGGCAACATCAAGGTCGTTGCGAACAACCTCGTGTCGAACTCGCTCGGGACGATCAACCCGGCCGAACGCCTGGCAGCGTGGGCGCACGAGCGGGGCGCGATCATGGTGGTCGACGCCGCCCAGGCTGCGCCTCACCGCGCGATCGACGTCCAGGCGCTCGACTGCGACTTTCTGGCGTTCTCGTCGCACAAGCTGTGCGGCCCGAGCGGGATCGGCGCACTCTGGGGCCGGAGCGAGCTGCTCGAGCGAATGTCGCCGTTCAACCTCGGCGGCCACATGATCCGACAGGTCAAGGTCGAGGAGACGACGTGGGGCCAGCTTCCCTACAAGTTCGAGGCCGGGACGATGCCGATCGCCGAAGCAGTCGGATTCGGCGCGGCGATCGACTACGTCGGCGGCGTCGGCCTCGACGCGATCGAGCGGCACGAGCACGAGCTGGTCGCCTACGCGCTCGAACGCCTCGCCGAGATTCCGGGGCTCGTCGCGTACGGCCCGCCGCCGGAGCGCCGCGCCGGCATCGTCTCGTTCAACCTCGACGGCATCCACCCCCATGACGTCTCGCAGATCCTCGACATGGAGAACGTCGCGATCCGCGGCGGCCACCACTGCACACAGCCGCTGATGCGCCGGCTCGGCGTCGCCGCGACCAACCGCGCGAGCTTCTACCTCTACACCATCCGCGAGGAGATCGACCGCCTCGTCGACGGACTGCACAAGGTCCATAAGGTTCTGGGCTAGATGTCGGAATTCGACCAGCTCTATCGCGAAGTCATCCTCGACCACTACAAGAACCCGCGCGGCCACGGGCTGCTCGAGGGCGCGGACGCCGAAGCAGACGGACAGAACCCGCTCTGCGGCGACGAGGTCTCGATCTACGTCGCGTTCGGGGACGACGGGGAGACGATCGACGAGGTGAAGTTCTCCGGCCGCGGCTGTGCGATCTCGCAGGCGGCGACGTCGATGCTGACCGAGCTCGTGCAGGGCCGCAGCGCCGCCGAGGTCGCGGCGCTGCCACGCGACGAGCTGCTCGAGGAGATCGGTATCCCGCTGACGCCGGTCCGCCTGAAGTGCGCACTGCTCGGGCTGTCGACGCTGAAGCTCGCGCTGCACAAGGCAAAGGGCACGCCGCTGCCCGAGGAGTGGGCAGGCATGGCGGACGAGCTCGACCTGAAGTAGGCGCCGCGTGCCGTCGATCGACGTCTGCCCGGTCGAGGAGCTCCCGCCGGGGCATGTGAAGATCGTCTACGCCGGAACGCTCGCGATCGGCGTCTACAACCTCGGCGGCGAGTACTTCGGGATCGAAGACCGGTGCTCGCACGACGACGGACCGCTGTGCGAGGGCGACTTCGACGCGGACGAGGGCATCGCGATCTGCCCGCGCCACGGCGCGAACATCGATATCCGCAGCGGCCGCGCACTGACGCTCCCGGCCGTCGATCCCGTCGACACGTACGCTGCGCGCGTCGAGGACGGGACCGTCAAAGTCGACATTGGCTGACGCGCCGCCCGTCGTCCGCTGCTGGACGTCAACGGACGCGACGTACAACGCGTACCACGACCACGAGTGGGGCCGGCCCGTGACGGACGAGCGCGGGCTGTTCGAGCGCCTGTGCCTCGAGGGGTTCCAGTCGGGACTGTCGTGGCTGACGATCCTCCGGAAACGCGGCGCGTTCCGACGCGCCTTCGCGGCGTTCGAGCCTGATGCGGTCGCGCGGTTCGGTGAAGCGGACGTCGAGCGGCTCCTGGGCGACGCGGCGATCGTGCGCCACCGCGGCAAGATCGAGGCGGCGATCGCGAACGCACGGGGAACGCTCGAACTGCGCGAGCGTGGAACACCGCTGCACGAGCTCGTCTGGTCGCACCGTCCCGCCGACCACCACTCGCCGCGAGCCCGCGACGAGTGGCAGTCGACCTCGCCCGAATCCGTCGCGCTCTCGAAGGCGCTCAAGAAGGAGGGCTTCCGCTTCGTCGGCCCGACGACCGTCTACTCGACCATGCAGGCGTGCGGCGTCGTCAACGACCACGTCGTCGAGTGCCACGTGCACCACGACGTCGAGCGCGAGATCGCAGCGGTCGTCCCACGGTAGGCCTCCGAGCGGGCGACGCGAGCTAGGCTCTCTCCGTGCTCGACGATCGCGTTCGCGCAGTTCTCGATCGTCTGGAGCGTGAGGACGCCGACGAGCGCGCACGAGGGCTGCCGGCGGCGGAACGCGCGCGGCAGGTCGAGCCGACGACCGGCCGGTTCCTGTTCTCGCTCGTCGCGCCGCAGGCCGACTGCGAGGTGCTCGAGATCGGCGGTTCGCGCGGGTATTCGACGATCTGGATCGCCGCCGGCGTCCGCCACCTCGGCGGCCGCGTTCTCTCGCTCGAGCAGGACCCGCGCAAGACGACCGCGTGGCGCGCGAACCTCGCGGAGGCGGGGCTCGACGGCTGCGCCGACCTCATCGAGGGCGACGCGCACGAGACGCTGCCGGCGATCGATGACGTGTTCGACCTCGTCTTCCTCGACGCGGAGAAGGACGACTACGAGCAGTTGTTCGAGCTGGCGCGGACGAAGCTCGAGCCCGGCGCGCTGATCGTGGCCGACAACGTCCTGTCGCATTCGCACACCCTCGGCGCGTATTCGAGGGCGCGCCAGGCGGACGCGACGCTCGAGTCGGTGACGGTCCCGCTCGACCGCGGGCTGGAGTTGTCGGTCGTCCTGCGATAGGCGCCGGGCGGACCGCTACAGTGCGCGTTAACCGCGGAAAGGAGGTGGTCCGAGAGTGGAAGATTCTTGTTCGGGCAGTGGAGGTACCAGCGGGTAGAGGTGCGTCCCCGGACCTACGGGGAATCGCCTAGCCAGCGTGGGGGACGACGCGTTACGCGCCGCCCGGCTCTCGGGCCGAGGCAGGAAGCGCCTCTACAAATCCACCGCTGGTCACCGGATCAGAGGCCGCCGAAAGGCGGCCTCTGTCTTTTTACGAAGACGCAAGGGTCAGACCCTCCGGGTCTGACCCTCTTCGCGTGAGCCGGCCCCTCGAAAAGCGAAAGGGTCTGACCCGGAGGGTCAGACCCTTGAAAACGCCCCTAGAACGCCTTTCTGCGCCTTACGCCGCGACGAGCCGTGGGCTGACTTCCGCCAGCAGTGCGCCCAGCGCTTCTCGCAGCTCGGTGCGGACCTCGTCGTCGATCAGGCGGCCGTCGTCGTCGAAGCGCGTCTGCGCGCGTCCGACCGCGACCTCCGCGTCGGCGACCCGCGCGCCTGCGGTGGCGAGCGCCTTCCGCAGCTCGGCCTGCGCCCAAACCGCGCCGTACATCCCCGTGCTCGCACCGATCACGACCACCGGCTTGCCCCACAGCGCGCTCGCCCGGAACGGGCGCGATGCCCAGTCCACGGCGTTCTTGAGCTGGCCCGGGACGGACGAGTTGTACTCCGGCGTTGCGAACAGCACGGCGTCGGCGCCGGCGATCGCATCGCGCAGGAGCGCGGCTTCGAGCGGTGCCTCGTCGGTGTCGCGATCCTCGTTGTAGGGCGGCACCGACTCGAGCTCGCCGAAGATCTCGAGCTCGATCCCGTCGGGGAGAAGCTCCCCCGCAGCGCGGAGGAGCTTCGTGTTCTGCGAGTCGCGCCGGAGGCTGCCCGAGATCCCCAGGACTCGCATCTACGCCTCCTGCACCAACTGGACGTGGGCCGTCAGCTTGACGTCGTTCGCGAGCAGGTTCTCGCCCGACGGAAGCGGCGCGTTCCAGTCGATCCCGAACTCGGTGCGGTCGACCGTCGTCTCGAGGTCGAGACCGAGGCGCGTGCTCCCGTAGGCGTCGCTGATCGGGCCCGCGATCGCACCACGCAGCTCGACCGGCTTCGTGACGCCCTTCAGCGTCAGCTCGCCGTCGGCGGTGACGCGGCCGCCCTCGATCCGAATCTCCTTCGACTCGAACCGCAGCTCCGGATTGCGCTCGGCATCGAAGAACTCGGGCGAGAGCAGGTGCCCGGTCAGGTTCTCGTCCTCCGTCGTGATGCTCTCGACCTGGGCCGTGCCTACGAGCTTCCCGTCCTTCAGCGTCGCAGCGAAGTCCTCGAAGCCACCACGGAACGGGGTCAAGCCGTTGTGCACGACCGAGAACTGGACCGACGAGTGCTTCGGGTCCGACGTCCATGTGCCGGCCGGAACGCTCTGAACTGCTTCTGCAATCGTCACTGGTGTTTCCTCCCTCATCGCGCTATAGTTGAGTAGTCAACAATCTAGCGAGGAATCCTTGAGTCGTCAAGTATTGAGAGGACAAGCTTTCCAGGAGCGGCCGAGCCTAAACGCGTGGGTCAGCCTGCTCCGCGCCCACGCCTCCCTGACGCGCGCGCTGAGCGCCGAGCTCGTCCATGCCCACGGCCTGACGATCAACGACTACGAGGTGCTGCTCCACCTCGCCCGGGCCGACGAGCACCGGCTCCGCCGCGTCGATCTCGCCGAGCGCCTGCTGCTCACGGCGTCGGGGATCACACGGCTCCTCGACGGTCTCGAGCGGGCCGGCTACGTCTGCAAGGCCCACTGCGACTCCGACGCGCGGGTCACCTACGCGGTGATCACGGACGCCGGCTTCGCGAAGCTGAAGGAAGCTTCCGACACACACCTCGCCGGGATCCGCGCCCTCTTCGAGGATCGGTTCTCCGGCGACGAGGTCGAGACGCTGGGCGATCTGCTCGGGCGTCTCTCCAGCCCGGCCGACGCGAGCGACTGCAGCGTCCCCGACTAGGGCTGCGTCAACCGAGGCGCGGCCGGGGGACGTTCCTCGCCCTCGAGCCGCGGCAGCCAGTCGAGCCAGCGCGGGAAGTACCAGTTGCGCTCGCCGAGGAGCTTCATCGCGCTCGGGAGCACGACCGAGCGGATCAGCGTCGCATCGAGGAGAAGGGCAACCGCGACGCCGAAGCCCATCTGCTGGAACATGATCAGGTCGCCCATCGCGAAGCCGAGGAAGACCGCGACGATGATCAGCGCCGCGCCGGTGATGATCCGCGCGGTCGCCGCCACGCCGTGGGTGACCGCATCGGCCGTGACGCCCGTGGCGTCGTACCGCTCGCGGATCCGGCTGAGCAGGAACACCTGATAGTCCATCGACAGGCCGAAGAGGACGGAGAACAGGAACAGCGGCACCCATGCCTCGATCGTGTCCGCGTGGTGGAAGCCGAGGAGGCCGGCTCCGACGGCGTGCTGGAAGACGAGCACGAGCAGTCCGTACGCGGCACCGACGGACAGCAGGTTCAGCAGGACGGCCGTCGCCGCGACGACGACGGACCGGAAGACGATCGTCAAGAGGACGAACGTCATCCCGAGAACGAACAGGAAGACGTACGGTGCCGGGCTCGAGACGGACGTCAGGTAATCCGCGGTCTCCGCCGTCTCGCCGCCGACGAGCACGTTCCCAGCGGTGGCGCCGAACGCAGACGGGACGAGACGCCGACGAAGGTCGCGCACCGCGGTCACGGCAGCGCGGCCGTCGGGGTCCCCGCGGACGGGCACGACGAGTTGCGAGACGCCGCCGCGAGGAGCGCGCACGATCGTGCCTCCGCCCTCGAATCGCCGATCGCGCGCGAGCTCGTGTTGCAGTCTGCGCACGCCACTCTGCGCACCGGAACTCCCCGCGTCACGCGCAACGACGACGCGGACGGGGTTCGCCGTCGCGTGCGGAAAATCCCGTTGGAGCGCGACGAAGCCGTTCCGGGCGGCAAATCGATGGGGCAGCGTCGAGACGCCGTTCGAGCCGACGCGCAGCCCGAGCACCGGAATCGCGGCCAGTAGGAACACCCCGACTGCCGCGACGAGACTGATCGTGGGGCGCCGAAGCACCGCGGACACGATTGCGCGCCAGAACCGGCCCTCCGGGTTCGACGTCTCGAGCGACGCGCGGCCGACGAGCGGGATTCGCCATGCGTTCACACGGTCCCCGAGCAGGCCGAGGAGCGCCGGCAGCAACGTCAACGCCGCAACGACGGAGACGATCCCGACGAGGATTGCACCGAGCGCGAGGCTGCGCATCACGTTGTTCGGGACGATCATCATCCCGCACATCGCGACAACGAACGCCGTCCCGCTGACGAGGACCGAACGGCTTGCCGTCGCGCCGGTGCCGCCGATCGCGTCGACCGGCTCCGCACCGGCGGCGCGTTCTTCGCGATAGCGCGACACGACGAACAGGGAGTAGTCGATCCCGAGCGCGAGGCCCATTCCGGTGAGCATGTTGATGATGAACACGGAGAGGTCGAACGCCTGCGAGAGCACCGCGACGAGCCCGAGCGCGACGACGATCGAGATGATCGCCATCAGCAGCGGGACGAGGCCGGCGACCACGGTGCCGAAGACGAGCAACAACACAACGAGCGCCGCCGGAATCCCGAATCGGAGCTCACCGGACTTGAGATCGTGCTGCGACAACGTGTTGACGTCGTAGTCGTTCGTCGCATCACCCGTGATCGCGACGGCGAACGCCGGGTCGGCGTTGCTGCGCGCGACGACGTCTTCGACGGCGCCCGCGTCGTCGCTCGTCCGGATCAGGATCGGGACGAGCAGCGCGTGACGATCCGCCGACACGGTGCCGCCGGCGCCGGTCCGGTAGGCGAGCTCCACGTTCGAGACGACACCCGTCGCGCGCACGCCGGCCACGAGCCGCGAGACGAAGCCGCGAAATGCGGGCGACGCGACCGTGTCGCGCGACGAGCGCACGTCGATGAAGTCGCTCACGGCATGGTGTGGATCAGGGGGGAATGCCCGGTCGATCGCGGCTGCCGCACGTTGCGACTCCGGGTCGTTCGTCGGATGGCCGTTGGTGGTCAGGCTCCCGAGTGCAAGGACGAGCGCCGCGGCGGCCAGGGCCATCACGGCGATCCACGCGATGATCGTCGCCCGCCGGTGGCGACTGCACACGCGCGCGAGGCGCTCCGTAACGGCCATGCGACGAGTGTTGCGCCGGCGAGGCCCGGTGTCTAGGTGGCTCGTCGAAGCTGGTCGTCGAGCGGGACGAGCGGCATGCGGAACGTCTCGACCGCGGCCGTGTCCGCGACAACGTTGTCGCCGTGCTCCAGCATCGTCAGCAGATCGTTCGTCAGCGGGATGTCACCCGGCAGGCGCTCGGTGACCAGCGCGTTCAGCCGCATCAGCGGGACGGGGACGTGGACGGACGGCCGGCGCGAGCGCCGGACTCGCTTGAGCCGCTCCCAGAACTCGTTCCAGGTGACCGCGTCGGGGCCGCCGAGCTCGAAGATTCGTCCCTCGACGCCGTCGCGGTCGACCGCGAGCGCGAAATACGCCGCGACGTCGTCGATCCAGATCGGCTGAATCCGCNGCCTGCCCTTGCCGATGATCGGCGTCACCGGCGCGAGTCGCGCGAGCTTCACGAACGTCGGCAGGATCCCGCCGTCGCGCGCGAAGACGAAGCTCGGCCGGAAGATCACGAACGGAATGCCGGACTCCTGCACGAGCTGCTCCGTCTGCCACTTCGCGCGGAAATACGGGACGAGGTCTTTCGTCTCCTCGCCGGTGCCGAGCGCGCTCATGTGGACGAAGCGGCGGACACCCGCCTCCCGCGCCGCCGCGAGCAGGTCGCGCGTGCCGTCGACCATGACCCGCTGGAAGCGCGCGTCAGGCCCCTGCCGGACTGCAACGAGATGCACGACCGCGTCGCAGCCGTCGACGGCGCGACGAATGCTCGCGGCGTCCGTCATGTCCCCCTGCGTCACGGTCGCGCCCCACGACTCGAGCCGGCCCGCGTGCCGGGGGTCGCGGGCGAGCGCGCGCACCGGCTTGTCCTGCGCGCGCAATGCATGAACCACGTGGCCGCCGACGAAACCGGTCGCGCCGGTGACGAGGATCAACGCGCCGGCTCGCGCTGGAAGTTCTGCCAGTACCGCGACGGCGTCGGCCCGCGCTGGCCCTGGTACTTCGAGCCGATCGTCCCGCTGCCGTACGGCGTCGCCGCCGGCTCGGTGAGCTGGACGAACGAGATCTGGCCGATCTTCATCTCCGGGTAGATCGTCACCGGCAGGTTCGCGACGTTGGAGAGCTCGAGCGTGACGTGCCCGTCCCAGCCAGGATCGATGAAACCGGCGGTCGAGTGGATCAGAAGGCCCAGCCTGCCCAGGCTCGACTTCCCTTCCAGGCGGGCGACGAGATCGTCGGGAAGCCGCACGCGCTCCAGCGTCGAGCCGAGAACGAACTCGCCCGGGTGCAGGACAAACGGCGTGTCACCGTCGACCTCCACCAGCTCGGTCAGGTCCTCTTGCTCCTCGCGGACGTCGATGAAGGGGTAGCGGTTGTTGTGGAACACGCGGAAGAAGCGATCGACGCGGACGTCGACGCTCGACGGCTGAAGGAGCTCCTCGTCGTACGGGTCGATCAGGATGCGTCCCTCGGCCAGGAGGCGGGCGATCGTCCGGTCGGAAAGAACCACGGCACGATTCTAGGGAGAACCCGTTTCGGGGCCTGCGGGAGGGGTTCCGACAGGCTGTTAGGGTTCCGCGGCGTTGTCGAGCATCCTCCAGCCGGTCGATCCGAACGAGCGCCTGCGGGCACGCCGGACGGCACGGAGGCGGCAGATTCGCAGGCGGCGGCTGATTGCAGCCGGGACGCTGCTCGCGCTCGTCGCTGCAGGCGTCGTGGGCGGCGTGATCGCGACGCACGTGCACCGGCACGCGACGGCCGTCCGCGCGGCTGCCCCGCGACCGAAAGTGCCGACGAAGCTCGAACCGCGTCCGTATCCCGCCGAGGTACGCGGCGTCCACGTCACGATGGCGCTCGCGAGCATCCCCGGGAGGCTCGAGCAGTACATCGCGCTGAAGTCGCAGGGGCTGAACACGATCGAGCTCGACGTGAAGGACGAGAACGGCGAGGTCGGGTTCGTGCCCGCGGCCGTCCCGCTCGCGCGCGTGGTCGGAAGCGCCCATCGCTACTACGACCCGGAGCGCGCCGCCGCCAAGATCCATGCCGCCGGCCTCTACCTGATCGGCCGCGTCGTCACGTTCGAAGACCCGATCCTATCCGCGAACGCGCCGCAGTACGCGATCCGGCGAGCCGACGGCTCGCGCTGGCTCAACAACAGCGGGCTCGGCTGGACGAACCCGTACGACCGCCGCGTGTGGCGCTACAACGTGCAGATCGCCGAGGCTGCCGCGCGTGCCGGGTTCGACGAGATCCAGTTCGACTACGTGCGGTTCCCGAGCGACGGCGACATCTCGCAGATCCGGTATCCGGGCGCACACGCGCAGCCCATGGGCTGGACGGTTCCGATGTACGTCAAGTACGCCGCCCAACGCCTCCATCCGCTCGGGGTGCGCGTGTCCACGGACGTGTTCGGGCTTTCGGCGACCCGAAACCTCGGGATCGGCCAGTTCCCGGGACGGATCAGCCGCTTCGCCGACGCGATCTATCCGATGGTGTACCCGTCGCACTACGGGTCGGGCGAGTACAACATCGTCGACCCGGACTCGCGGCCGGGGACGACGGTCGCGTACTCGCTCCGCGACTTCCGCGCAAAGCTGCGCGGACGCACGACGAAGATCATCCCGTGGCTCCAGGACTTCTCGATGCGCCACCACTACACGCTCGCCAACATCCAGGACGAGATCCAGGCCGCACGCCTCGAGCACTCGAAGGGCTTCATGCTCTGGAATGCGGCCGGCGTCTACACGGCGCCGGCGCTTGGGACGCCGGCGTTTCGCTGAGCCTGCAAGCGCACTATTCAGCTATCCAGGCGACCGGTCGCTGAGGTATCTTCACCTCGATGGCGGCGACCAAGACGATCGAGCTGAAAACCGGCATTCCAGGCCCGCGATCGCAGGCGATCCTCGAGCGAAAGACGCGTGTCATCGCCAATCCGCTGTCGATCTTCCTGCCGGTCGTGATCGAGCATGGTGAAGGCGCGACGCTGACCGACGTCGACGGCAACACGTTCATCGACTTCACGGGCGGCGTCGGCTGCCTGAACGTCGGCCACGCGCACCCGCGAGTCGTCGAAGCGGTCCAGGAGCAGTCCGCGAAGTACCTCCACACGGATTTCACGATCGTCCCGTACGAGCCGTACGTGACGCTCGCCGAACGGCTGATCGCGGTCGCGCCGTTCCGCGGCCCGGCGAAGGCAGCGTTCTTCAACGCGGGCACGGAAGCAGTCGAGAACGCGATCAAGTTCGCGCGCGCGTACACGAAGCGCCCGGCGGTGATTGCGTTCGAGGGCGGCTTCCACGGCCGCACGCTCCTGTCGCTGTCGCTCACCTCGAAGACGCATCCGTACAAGGCCGGCTTCGGCCCGTTCGCGCCCGAGGTCTACCGCATGCCCTTCGCGCAGGACTACCGTGGCCCGTCGGCGGCGGACGCGCTGGCGACGCTCGAGCGCGCCCTGGTCACGACCGTCGCGGCGGAGAGCGTGGCGGCGATCGTGATCGAGCCGGTCCAGGGGGAAGGCGGCTTCGTCGTCGCGCCGCCGCCCGAGTTCCTCGAGGGCGTCCGCCGGATCTGCGACGACAACGGCATCGTGCTCGTCGTCGACGAGGTGCAGACCGGCTACGGGCGCACGGGGAAGATGTTCGCGATCGAGCATTACGGGATCGAGCCCGACCTGATGACCGTCGCCAAGTCGATCGCGGCCGGGCTACCGCTGTCCGGTGTCGTCGGCAAGGCCGCGATCATGGATTCGGTCGGCGATTCGGGGATCGGCGGAACGTACGTCGGCAATCCGGTCGCACAGGCCGCCGCGCTCGCCGTACTCGACGTTTTCGAGGACGAGGGGCTCGTCGAGCGGTCGACCGCGATCGGCGAGACGATCCGCGCGCGGATGGAGGCCTGGCAACAGCGCTGGGACGCGATCGGCGACGTCCGCGGCCTCGGCGCGATGCTCGCGATCGAGCTCGTCCACGATCGCGACACGAAGAACCCCGCACCCGAGATCGCGAGCGCGGTCGTCGAGGCGGCGGCGGAACGTGGGCTCCTGTTGCTCAAATCGGGCATCTACTCGAACTGCATCCGGGTGCTCGTGCCGCTCGTGGTCTCGGACGGCGAGCTCGACGAAGCACTGGGCGTCTGGGAACAGGCGCTCGAGACGACACTCTCCGCGTAGCGCTTTTCCCGGCACGGGTACCGTTTCGCCCGTGGTCGGCGAGCGGATTGCAGACCGCTACGAGCTCGAGGAGCTCGTCGGCACGGGCGGGATGTCGAGCGTCTACCGCGCGCGGGACACGCTGCTGGAGCGCAACGTCGCGCTGAAGATCCTCCACGAGCAATTCACGAGCGACGACTTCGTCGAGCGATTCAAGCGCGAGGCGCGCGCGGTCGCCCAGATGTCCCATCCGAACATCGTCACCGTGATCGACCGGGGCGAAGACGGCGGGCGGCAGTACATCGTCTTCGAGTACATCGACGGCGAGAACCTGAAGGAGCACGTCGTCCGCGCCGGCCGCCTACCTGTGCGGGAGGCGCTCGAGCTCGCGGTGCAGGTCGCGCACGGCCTTGCGTTCGCGCACACGCAGGGACTCGTCCACCGGGACGTGAAGCCGCAGAACGTC
>C688J18823_10002330_pt1 | contig 11885 bp, 9 predicted proteins | sample HopSoiMetagenom1_FD_18823 | JGI IMG/M metagenome (IMG submission 18823) | reverse complement strand
AAGCCGTAACAGATGCCGAAGTAGGGAATCTGCCGCTCGCGCGCGATCTCCGCCGCACGCATCATTCCGCGCGTGCCGCGATCGCCGAAGCCGCCCGGCACGAGGATCCCGTCGGCGCCATCGAGCAGTTGCTCGCCGCCCGGCTGCTCGAGCGCCTCGGCCTCGACCCAGCGGATGTTCACTTTCAGCCGGTGCTTGAAGCCGCCGTGATACAGCGCTTCGTTGAGGCTCTTGTAGGAGTCCTCGTAGCCGACGTACTTGCCAACCACGTGGATGGTCATCTCGTCGATCGGGTTCTTGATGCGATCGATCAGGTCGACCCACGCTTCCATGTGCGCTTCCGTCGCGGGCAGGTGCAGCCGCTCGAGGACGATCCGGTCGAGCCCTTCCTCGGCGAGGACCGTCGGCACTTCGTAAATATTGGAGACGTCGCGCGCGGTGATCACCGCTTCCTCGTCGACGTCGCAGAAGTGCGCGATCTTCCGCTTGATGTCGGCATCGAGGTGCCGGTCGGTGCGGCACAGCAGGATATCGGGCTGGATGCCGATCGCGCGCAGGTCGCGGACGCTGTGCTGCGTCGGTTTCGTCTTCAACTCGCCGGCGGCGCCAATGAACGGCACCAGCGTGAGGTGAATGTAGAGCGTGTTCTCGCGGCCGACATCCTGGCGCAGCTGGCGGATCGCTTCGACGAACGGCAGGCTCTCGATGTCGCCCACCGTGCCGCCGATCTCGACGAGCACGATGTCGACGTCCTTGGCGACCGTCTTGATCGCATCCTTGATCTCGTTGGTGATGTGCGGGATGACCTGCACGGTGCGCCCGAGGTAATCGCCGCGCCGCTCCTTCTGGATCACCTGCAGGTAAATCTTGCCGGTCGTCCAGTTGTTGTTGCGGGTCGTCACCTGGTTGGTGAAGCGCTCGTAATGACCGAGATCGAGGTCGGTTTCGGCGCCGTCATCGGTGACGTAGACCTCGCCGTGCTGATACGGGCTCATCGTCCCGGGATCCACGTTGATGTAGGGGTCGAACTTCTGCAGCGCGACCGTGTAGCCGTGCCCCTCCAGCAGCGCGCCGATGGAGGCCGCCGCCAGTCCCTTTCCAAGGGAGGAGACGACGCCACCGGTGACCAGGATGTACTTGACGGGCCGCGTATCGGACTTCTGCATTCTGGGGATCCCTCAGGTGGTGATGACGTGCGCCATCAGCGCCCGCACGCGTTCGAGGTCCTCGCGCGTGTCGACACCGATGGTTGCGTGACTCGTGGTGATCGCCTTGATCCGGATGCCGTGTTCGAGTGCCCGCAGTTGTTCGAGCGCTTCGGCGCGCTCCATGGCGGTCTGCGGCAGCGCGGCCAGCCGCAGCAGCGTCGCGCGGCGATAGACGTAGAGACCGATGTGCGCCCAGGCGCTCGCGGCGGGCTGACCGGCGCGCGTGAACGGGATCGGCGCGCGCGAAAAATAGAGCGCGAAACCGTCGCGATCGACGACGACCTTGGTCACATTGGGATTGCTGCGCTCGTCGTCGCTGGTGATCGCGCGGCGCAGCGTGCTCATTTCGAGCGAGGGATCGGTTGCAAAGGGTGCGACCGCCTGGTCGATCGTCTCCGGCGCGAGCAGCGGCTCGTCGCCTTGGACGTTGACGACCAGATCGCAGTCGAGCGAGGCGGCGGCTTCCGCGAGGCGATCGGTGCCGCTCTGGTGCGACACCGCCGTCATCATCACCTCTCCGCCAAACGCGCGCACGGCATCGGCGATGCGCGCATCATCAGTCGCCACGATCACGCGTGACACCGAACGCGCCGCCGCGGCACGCCGATAGACGTGCTCGATCATCGGGCGTCCACCAATGTCGGCGAGTGCCTTCCCCGGAAGGCGACTCGACTGGTAACGCGCCGGGATGATGGCGGTTGCGGAGACGGAAACAGGAAAAGGGGAAGGCCCGGTGTTGGAAACAGGGGGCACGAACAATCTTACCACGCTTGACGTGGCATAATGTCCCTGGTCAGTTGATGACGTCAGGCAAGACGGCGATTTATGGCATCGGCGGTGCGCTGCTGGTAGCGTGTCTTGCCGCCGCCAACATGCCGAGCGGCGACGGCCCCGCGGCACCCGAGCGGCAGCCCTCTCGCACGGCCGGTCCGGAAGCGATCGCGGCCGAAGTCGGATCGCAGGCCGCGCGACTGCAGACGCGCATGTCGCAGGCGCCCGCCCCCGAGCAGAATCCACGCAATCCGTTTTCGTTCGGCCTCGCGCCGCGCGTCGCGCGCCCGGCGACGGGCATGGTGCATGCGGCTGTGGCTGACGAGCCGCCCGCTGAACCCATGCCGCAGATTCCCGCGCTCACGCTGATGGGGATTGCCGAAGAAACCACGCCGGCCGGTCTGCGACGCACCGCCGTGATTGGCGGCGCCGGTGACACGCTGTTCATGGTCGGTGAAGGCGACGCGGTTGGCGATCGCTACACGGTGAAGAAGATCGGCGCCGACGCCGTCGAACTGGAAGACGTCGTCACGAAGGCGTATCGAAGACTCGCCCTCCGCTAGCAGATCTCCCGCCTGAAGGCGGGAGCTGTCTACAGCCGCACGATAGAGGCCTCGCGGACATTTTTCAATTTTCCTGCCGCCGCGACCGCTGCATCCAGGTTCGGACTCTCATCCACGCTGATCACGCTGACCGCGCCGGAGGTGTCGCGGCCAAGCGCGAATGTACCAATGTTGACGTCGTGCCGGCCGAGCGTAGTGCCAACGTCGCCGATGACCCCCGGCCGATCTTCGTTGGCCATCACGATCAGCGTGCCGGCGAGCGGCGCTTCAATCGGGATGCCGTCCAGCACGCAGACGCGCGGGCTCGACGGCTCGATGACGGTGCCCTCGATCCACCGCTCGCGTTTCGCGTCGCGGAGCTTCACGGAAATCACGTGCATGAAGTCGCGCGGCCGCGTGCTGCGCGATTCGACGACGTCGAGCCCGCGTTCGGCGGCAATCGCGCGCGCGTTCACCGCGGTGACACTGTCGAAGCTGCGCGCCAGCACGCCGGCGAGCACCGCGCTGCCGATCACGTTTTCGTAGGCGGTCATCAGCGGACCGTAGTAGCGGATGCCGATCTGCTCGGGACGATCGGTCATCAGCTGCGCGATGAACGCGCCCAGCCGCGTCGCGAGATCCAGGTAGGGCCGCAGCTTCGGCACGTCGTCGGGCGGCACCGACGGAAAATTCACCGCGTTTCGAATCACGCCGTCCTTCAAGTAATCGCGCACCTGCAACGCCGTCTCGTTGCCCACGAGCTCCTGGCCCTCGACCGTCGACGCCGCGATGTGCGGTGTCGCGATCACCTGCGGCAGCTTCGTGAGCGTCGTGTCGGTCGGTGGCTCGGGATCGAACACGTCGATCCCCGCGCCGGCCACGTGTCCTGATGCGATCGCCGCGGCCAGCGCCGCGTCATCGATCAGTTCACCGCGCGCGGTGTTCACAATTCGCACACCCTTCTTCATCTGCGCGAGACGTGTCGCGTTCACGAGGTGCCGCGTTTCCGCCAGCGCCGGCACGTGCAGCGTGATGAAATCGGCACGAGACAGCAGCGTGTCGAGATCCACGAGCGGCACGCCGGCTGCATCTCCCGCGCGCGACGCGATGAACGGGTCGTAGGCGACGATGTCCATGCCAAACGCGCGCGCCCGCGCCGCCACTTCGCGCCCGATGCGCCCGAAGCCAATCACGCCCAGCACCTTGCCGCGCAGCTCGACGCCCATGAACTTCTTCTTTTCCCAGGCGCCCTGCTTCATCGACGCGTCCGCCGCGGGAATCGCGCGTGCGAGCGACAGCATCAAGCCGAGCGCGAGCTCGGCCACGCTGATGCTGTTCGCGCCGGCCGCGTTCATCACCAGGATGCCGCGTCCGCTCGCCGCAGGCACGTCCACGTTGTCGACACCGGTGCCCGCGCGCGCAATGACGCGCAGTTTCGGCGCCGCGGCGATCACCTCGGCCGTCACTTGCGTCGCGCTGCGTACGATCAGCGCGTCGGCATTCGTGAGATCGCGTGCCAGTTCGTCAGGCTTGCGTCCGGATTTCGCGTCGACAGTCCAGCCTTCAGCGCGAAGCGCCTCGGCCGCAGATGCAGGAAGAGAATCGGCGATGACGATGTGCACGCGAGATTATAATGTCCCGTTTGCGACGTTGAACAGATTGAGCTCGCACCATGATGGTGCAAACCGCATGAAACGCCCGATTTGATGCGGTGGAAGCGGCGATTGGACGGCGGTTTTCCACAAGCTTTTCCACAGATTCTGTGAACAACCGCCCGCGCCGGGACGGGGACGTGACCTAATGCCGAATTTTTCGATTTTGAAGACGCCGACCAGCGGGACTGCCATCACGCGAAAGGGCGGACGCCTCGTGGTGCCCGACGATCCGATCATTCCTTATATAGAAGGTGACGGCACGGGACCCGACATCTGGAAGGCGAGCGTGAAAATTTTCGACGCCGCCGTGCAGAAGGCGTTCGCTGGCAAGAAAAAAATCGCGTGGTTCGAAGTGCCCGCGGGCGAGAAGGCGAAGGACCAGCACGGCGAGTGGCTGCCCAACGATACGCTCGAGGCCGTGCGCGCTTACAAGGTCGCAATCAAGGGACCGCTGACCACGCCGGTCGGCGGCGGCATCCGCAGCCTCAATGTCACATTGCGACAGGTCCTCGATCTGTATGCGTGCGTTCGGCCGGTGCGCTACTTCGAGGGTACGCCGTCGCCCGTCAAGCAGCCCGAGTTGATGAACGTCGTGATCTTCCGCGAGAACACCGAAGACGTCTACGCGGGCATTGAATGGGCCAAGGGTACGCCGCAGGCCGAGCGCGTCATCGAGTTCCTCTCCTCGGAGATGGGCAAGCGAATCCGTCCCGATTCTGGAATCGGCATCAAGCCGATGTCGGAATTCGGGTCGAAGCGGCTGGTCCGGATGGCCATCCAGTACGCGATCGAGAACAAGCGGAAGACCGTCACGCTGGTCCACAAGGGCAACATCATGAAGTTCACGGAAGGCGCGTTCCGTGACTGGGGCTACGAGGTCGCCAAGGCGGAGTTCCGCGATCGAATCGTCACCGAAGACGAGCTGACGGCGGGCGCGTCGCGCGACGGCAAGATCGTGATCAACGATCGGATCGCCGACAGCGTGTTCCAGCAGATCCTGACCCGCACCGCCGATTACGACGTGTTCGCGACGCCGAACCTGAATGGCGACTATCTGTCGGACGCGTGCGCGGCGCAGGTCGGCGGGCTCGGCATGGCGCCGGGCGCCAACATCGGCGACGATATCGGCTTCTTCGAAGCCACGCACGGCACCGCGCCAAAGTACGCGGGCAAGGACGTGATCAATCCGTCCTCGGTCGTGCTGTCGGGCGTGATGATGTTCCGCTATCTCGGTTGGCCCGAAGTCGCCGACCTCATCGAGACCGCCCTGGACAAAACCATCAAGCAGAAGAAGGTCACGTACGATCTCGCACGCCAGATGACCGGCGCCACTGAGCTGAAGACATCGCAGTTCGCCGATGCCATTATCGGGAATATGTAGGAATCTGATCGATAGACAGCTCCCGCCTTCAGGCGGGAGGCCGGAGCAGGAGTGGCATGAATAGAAAAGTGACAGTGGTAGGGGGCGCCGGCAATGTCGGCGCGACGGTTGCGCGCGCGATCGCCGACAAGGAACTGGCCGACGTCGTGATCATCGACATCGCCGACCAGAAGGCGAAAGGTATCGCGCTCGACATGTACGAGGCATGTCCGATCGAGGGCTCGGACTCGCGCATCATCGGCGCGGGGGCGGACGAGGCGGGGTGGAAAGAGACGGCGAACTCCGACGTCGTCGTCATCACCTCGGGCGTCCCGCGCAAGCCCGGCATGAGCCGCGACGACCTGCTGCAGACCAACTACAAGATCATGCAGTCGGTCACCGAGCAGGTGATCAAGTACTCGCCGAACACGATCATCGTGCCGGTGGCGAACCCGCTCGACGCGATGTGCCAGGCGGTGTATCGCCTGAGCAAGTTCCCGCGCGAGCGCGTCATCGGCATGGCCGGCGTGCTCGACTCGGCGCGCATGCGGACCTTTATCGCGATGGAGACGGGCGTGTCGGTGGAGAACATCCATGCGTTCGTCCTCGGCGGGCACGGCGACACGATGGTGCCGCTGCCGCGCTACTCGACGATCGCGGGCATCCCGCTGCCCGACTACCCGGGGCTGACCAAGGAACGGATCGACGCGATCGGCAAGCGCACCGCCGAGGGGGGCGCCGAGATCACCAAGCTGGTGGGCACGAGCGCGTGGTACGCACCGGGATCGGCCGCCGCCGAGATGGTCGAGATCATCCTCAAGGACAAGAAGAAGATCGTCCCGTGCTCGGTGTTCCTGCAGGGGGAGTACGGCATCCGGGATCTCTTCGTCGGCGTGCCCGTGAAGCTGGGCGCGCGCGGCGTGGAGCAGATCATCGAGATCAAGCTGACGGCTGAGGAAGATGCGGCGCTGAAAAAGTCCGCCGCTGCAGTGAAGGAACTAACGGACGTGATCAAAGTCTGACGCCTGATCCCTGCTTGCCGGGGGTCGTTGCTTCTTTGTCGCGGCTGTTTCAGCACAGAGGCACAGAGAGCACAGAGACGCACAGAGACTGCAGGCTGGGCACGCCGGCCTGCGGCCGTCGTGTGGGGCGACACGAGATCCGGGGCCGCAAGACGCGCTGGATCGTGAGCGTCTCGCGTCCACGGATCTCCTCTCGCCCCTACCGCGCTTCGCGCGGTGCCCAGCCTTGACGTCTCCGCTGTCATGCTAGCGCCTTGCTGGTGTCTTGCATCGTTTCGTCAGCAAGATGCAGACGCAAGACCACAGGTCGGGCGCCGGCCTTGGCCGGCGTACANCGNGNGANGNGCGGTGCCCGACCTGCAGTCGCACCGACTGCTCTGTGCGTCTCTGCGATCTCNGTGCCTCTGTGTTGANGCCGTCGCTGGAGTGAGGGCTACCGTCCGCGCAGCAGCGTCGCCTTCAGATACTCGCGATTCATCCGCGCGATGTTGGTGATGGAGATCTCCTTCGGGCAGACCGCCTCACACTCCGCCTCGTTCGAGCAGCTGCCGAACCCCTCGGCATCATGTCGCTCGACCATCCGCACTACGCGCGTGTAGCGCTCGACCTGCCCCTGCGGCAGCAGCGCCAGGTGCGAGACCTTGGCCGACGTGAACAGCGCGGCCGACGCGTTCTTGCACGCGGCAACGCATGCGCCGCACTGGATGCACTGGGCCGAGTCCATCGCCTGTTCGACCGTCGGCTTGGCGATGAGGATGGCGTTGGCGTCCTGCGCGCCGCCGACGTTGATCGACGTGTAGCCGCCGGCCTGGATGATCCGGTCCATCGCGCTGCGATCGACGACGAGATCCTTGATCACCGGGAAGGCGCGGGCGCGCCAGGGCTCGAGCGTCAGCGTGTCGCCATCCTTGAAGACGCGCATGTGCAGCTGGCAGACCGTGGTGGCGCGCATCGGCCCATGCGGGATGCCGTCGACCATGAAGCCGCACGTCCCGCAGATCCCCTCGCGNCAGTCGGAGTCGAACGCGATCGGATCCTCGCCGCGCGCGATCAGCCCCTCGTTGACCACGTCGAGCATCTCGAGAAACGACATGTCGGGGGAGACGCTCTCTGCCTTGTACTCCACGAGCCTGCCTGGCTTGTCGGGTCCGGCTTGGCGCCACACTCTCAGGGTTATTCGCATCGTTGTGATCGCGCTGTCAGTATCCAGTCGCCAGTTTCCAGTCGCCAGTTTCCAGAATGATCCTAGCGGCAACTCGCAACTGGCACTGGGAACCGAAAACTGGCAACTGGCAACTGGTTACTGGCCACTGGCCACTGGCCACCTTCACTTGTAGCTCCGCTGTGACGGCTTGACGTATTCGAAGTTCAGCGCTTCCTTGTGCAGCTCGGGCTGCACGCCGACGCCCTTGAACTCCCACGCCGCCGCATACGAAAACGCGTCGTCATCGCGCAGCGCCTCGCCTTCGGGGGTCTGGCTTTCCTCGCGGAAATGGCCGCCGGCTGACTCGGTGCGGTGCAGCGCGTCGAGCGCGAGCACCTCGGCGAACTCGAGGTAATCGGCCACGCGGCCCGCGTACTCGAGGTTCTTGTTCAAGTTGTTCGGATCGCCCGGGACCGAGAGGTTCTGCCAGAACTCGTCGCGCAGGCGCGGGATCTCGGTCAGCGCGTGCTGCAGCCCCTGCGCGTTGCGCGCCATGCCCACGTAATCCCACAGCAACTGCCCGAGACGCCGATGCAGTTGCCGCGGCGTTTCCTTCCCCTTGACGCGCAGCAACTGGTCGATGCGCCCCTGGACGTTGGCTTCCGCCTCGTTGAACGAATCGTGATCCGTCGACACAGCGGGGAAGGCGGTGCCGCCCAGATAGTGCGCGAGCGTGTACGGGATGACGAAGTAACCATCGGCCAGTCCCTGCATCAGCGCGCTCGCGCCGAGACGATTGGCGCCATGGTCCGAGAAGTTCGCCTCGCCGAGCACGTGCAGGCCGGGGACGTTGCTCATCAGGTTGTAGTCAACCCACAGCCCGCCCATCGTGTAGTGGATCGCCGGGTAGATGCGCATCGGCACCGAGTACGGATCCTCGTCGGTGATCTTGCGATACATGTCGAACAGGTTGCCGTAGCGTCCCTTGATCGTCTCCGGGCCGAGGCGCGCGATCGCATCCGCGAAATCCAGATACACGGCCAGCCCGCTGTCGCCGACGCCGCGTCCCTCGTCGCAGACGACCTTGGCGTTGCGCGACGCGACATCGCGCGGCACCAGGTTGCCGAAGCTCGGATACTTCCGTTCGAGGTAGTAGTCGCGCTCGCTCTCGGGAATCTGCTGCGGCGGCCGCTTGTCGTCCTGCTGCTTCGGTACCCACACGCGGCCGTCGTTGCGCAGGCTCTCCGACATCAGCGTCAGCTTCGATTGATGGGTGCCCGAGACGGGGATGCAGGTCGGATGGATCTGCGTGTAGCACGGGTTGGCGAAGAACGCCCCGCGCTTGTGCGCGCGCCACGCGGCGGTCACGTTCGAGTTCACCGCGTTGGTGGACAGGTAGTAGGCCGTCCCGTAGCCGCCGGTGCACAGCAGCACCGCGTGACCGACATGGCGCTCGAGCGCGCCGGTGATCAGGTTGCGGCAGATGATGCCGCGCGCCTGACCGTTGACCAGCACCAGGTCGAGCATCTCGCGGTTGGGGAACAGCGCCACGCTGCCGCGGTCGACCTGCCGCATCATCGACTGGTAGGCNCCGAGCAGCAGCTGCTGCCCGGTCTGGCCGCGCGCGTAGAAGGTNCGCGACACCTGCGCGCCGCCGAACGAGCGATTGTCGAGCAGCCCGCCGTACTCGCGCGCGAAGGGCACCCCCTGCGCGACGCACTGATCGATGATGTTGACGCTGCACTGCGCCAGCCGGAACACGTTCGCCTCGCGGGCGCGGTAGTCGCCGCCCTTGATCGTGTCGTAGAAGAGCCGCTGGATGCTGTCGCCGTCGTTCTGGTAGTTCTTCGCGGCGTTGATGCCCCCCTGCGCGGCAATGCTGTGCGCGCGGCGCGGGCTGTCATGGATGCAGAAGCTCTTGACGTTGTAGCCGAGTTCGCCGAGCGACGAAGCCGCCGACGCGCCGGCGAGGCCGGTGCCGACGATGATGACCGTGTACTTGCGGCGGTTCGCCGGGTTCACCAGCTTTGATTCGAAGCGGTGCCGATCCCATTTCTCTGCGAGGGGGCCGCCGGGAATCTTCGAGTCCAAAGTCATCGCGTCAGGTACACCCACAGCGGAATGACCGCGAACCCGCCGCCGATCAGGATGGCCAGCGTCGTGCCGAGCACCACCAGGCGTTTCGTGTACACGGGATGATCGGCGCCGACCGATTGGAAGGCGCTCGAGATGCCGTGACGCAGGTGAAAGCCGATGAGCACCATGCAGACCACGTAGACGCCGACCCACACCGGCGATGAAAACACTTCGACCTCGGTCCGGTAGAGATCGCGGATCGGCGGATCACCGATTTCGTACCATGCGCCGTACTTCATCTGCGCGAGGTGCACGATCACGAACGCCAGCGTGATCAGGCCGGTCCAGATCATCGTCGTCGAGGCGACGCTCTTGCGGCTGGTGTGGCCGGCCCACACCTTCTTCTCGTAGCCGATCCGCCGGGCCCGCTGGTTCGCCGTCCACATCGTGACCGTCTTGTAGATATGGAGCAGGAAGAGCAGCGCGAGCGCGATCTCGGCGGGGACGACGAGCGGGTTCGAGACCAGCGTGTGGGCGTAGTGGTTGAACGTCTCTCCGCCGGCGAAGACCATCAGGTTGCCGACGAGATGCAGCAGCAGGTATGCGAAAAGAAGAAGTCCGGTAACGCCGATGAGCAGCTTGGTGCCGACTGACGAGGAAAACACCCGACGCAACGCCATCAACCTCTGATGATAGCGCACATAACGTATGATTAAATGATCCCCGATGAAGATCCACGAGTATCAGGCGAAGAGCGTGCTGGCCAAGTACGGCGTGCCGGTGCCGCAAGGCGAAGTCATCTTCAACGCCGCTGACGCCGCCGGCGTCGCGCAGCGTCTCGGCGGCGGTACCGTCGTCGTGAAGGCGCAGATCCATGCGGGCGGCCGCGGCAAGGGCGGCGGCGTCAAAGTGGTGAAGGGCCCCGACGAAGCGGCTGCTGCGGCGCAGAAGATGATCGGCATGAACCTCGTCACCTACCAGACCGGGCCGTCAGGACAGAAGGTGCAGCGCGTCCTCGTCGAGCAGGGCCTGAAGATCGTCCGCGAGCTGTATCTCGGCATCGTCCTCGATCGCGCCAGCGAGCGGCTGGTGATGATGGTGAGCCAGGAAGGCGGCGTCGAGATCGAGAAGGTCGCGCACGAGACGCCGGAGAAGATCTTCAAGGCGTTCGTGCACCCCGGTCTCGGCCTCGCCGGATACCAGGCGCGCCAGCTCGCGTTCGCGCTCGGGCTGCAGGGGGAACAGGTCAAGCAGGCCGTCAAGGTGATGAGCGCGCTCTACGCCGCGTTTGTCGCGACCGATGCGTCGCTGCTCGAGATCAATCCGCTGATCGTGACCGAGGAAGGGAACCTGCTCGCGCTCGACGCGAAGATGAACTTCGACGACAACGCGCTGTTCCGCCACGCCGAGTTCAAGGAGCTGCGCGATCCGGCGGAAGAGGACCCGCTCGAAGTCGAGGCGTCCAAGTACAGCCTGAACTACATCAAGCTCGATGGCACGATCGGCTGCATGGTCAACGGCGCCGGCCTCGCGATGGCGACGATGGACATCATCAAGCTGGCGGGGGGCGAGCCGGCCAACTTTCTCGACGTCGGCGGCGGCGCCAATGCGGATCAGATCAAGAACGCCTTTCGCATCCTGATGGCCGACAAGGCGGTCAAGGCCGTCTTCATCAACATCTTCGGCGGCATCCTGCGCTGCGACATCCTCGCCGAGGGGGTCATCGCGGCGGTGAAAGATCTGGGCGTGCCGGTGCCGATCGTCATCCGCATGGAAGGCACCAACGTCGAGAAGGGCAAGCAGATGCTGAAGGAGAGCGGGTTGAATTTCGCACGGCGGACGACATGAGCGAGGGCGCGGCCAAGGTCGTCGCGTTGGCGAAGTAATCATGGCCGTCCTCATTGATAAGAGCACGCGCCTCCTGGTCCAGGGCATCACCGGGCGCGAAGGCACGTTTCACGCGAAGGCGGCGCAGGCCTACGGCACGAACGTGGTCGGCGGCGTAACCCCTGGCAAGGGCGGCACCACCCACGAGGGCTGGCCGGTGTTCAACACCGTCGCCGAGTGCGTGAAGGCGACCGGCGCGAACGCGTCGGTGATCTTCGTG
>C688J18823_10002329_pt1 | contig 11886 bp, 14 predicted proteins | sample HopSoiMetagenom1_FD_18823 | JGI IMG/M metagenome (IMG submission 18823) | reverse complement strand
TATCGACGATCAAGCTGCCGATCGGCTCCTGGATCGGGAGGCCGGCGCCGATCGCCGCCGCGAGCGGCTCTTCGACGAGCGTCACCTGTTTCGCGCCGCTGATCGCGACGGCTTCCTCGAGCGCCCGACGCTCGACCGGCGAGCTGCCGGACGCGATCGTGACGAGCACGCGCGGCTTCGGATACCGGCCGGGCGCCGCCCGCCGCATCACGACCTCGAGCAACCGCTGCGTGATCTCGAACTCGGTGAAGGTGCCGTCGCGAAGCGGCCGCACCCCGACCACATCGCCCGAGCCGCTCCCGATGATGCGCCAGGCCTCCTCGCCGACCGCGACGACGCGATCGGAATCGGCGTCCAGCGCGACCACCGTCGCGTCGTCGAACACGATCCCATCGCCCAGCCGATAGACCAGGACGCTCGCGGTCCCGAGATCGATCGCCAGATCCCGTGCCATCGGCTAGGCCCCCATCACCCAGTCGGCGCCGCCCGACGAAAGAGCCTCCTTCTTCCAGATCGGGACGTCGCGCTTGAGCTCCTCGATCCCGAACCGCGCGGCGTCGAAGGCCTCAGCGCGGTGCGGCGCCGACACCGCGACGACGACGCTGATCTGCCCCACCGCGAGCGTGCCGGTCCCGTGGAGGAGCGCAACGGCGCAGACCGTCCACCGGTCGTGGATCTGGCCGGCGATCTCCTCGAGGCGCTCGGTCGCGAGCTCGTCCCACGCCTCGTACGTGAGCTCGGTGACGTCCTCGCCCGCGGCAGAGTGCTCCCGGACGGTCCCGACGAACACGCAGGTGCCCCCCGCGGCCGGGTCGGCGACGGCTGCGAGCGCCTCATCCACTGACGGCGGAGCGGCGGCGATCCGCACGAGCGTCCGACCTCGGGTCACGGCGCCCATCGTAGCGGCCGTGCGCCGGCCCTTCGCCGGGCAGCGCGTAGGCTGGCTCGCATGTCGACACCGCAGTTCCCGTTCGGGATGGATCCGGAGTCGTTGCGGGACGCGCCACTGTTCCAGGAGCTCCAGCGGGTGATGAGCAGCTCGTCGGGCCCGGTGCAGTGGGAGCTGGCGCGCCAGCTCGCCGTCGCCGGCGCCGCCGAGGCCGGGGCGGATCCCGAACCGAGCGCGGCCGCTCGCGACGGGCTCGAGGACGCCCTCCGTGTCGCGGAGCTGCAGGTGGTCGACTTCACCGGCCTCGAGCCGGCGACCGACCTGCTTCGTGTGGCGCTTTCTCGCCGCGCCGACTGGATCGCGGGGGCGATCGATGCCTACCGGGCGCTCGTCGAGTCGGCGGCGGGCCGGCTGCAAGACGCGCTGGGCCGAGCGATGATCGAGCAACTGCCGGCCGACGCGGAGGCAGAGGAACCGCTCGCGGCGCTCGGGCTCGGCTCGCCACAGGACCTGATCCGCCAGCTCGGTCCGTTGCTTCAGGCGACGCAGATCGGCCAGGTCTTCGGGTTCCTCGCGGCGCGCGTGCTCGGCGACCACGACGTGGGCATCCCGCGCGCGGCGACCGGCCCGGTCGGGTTCGTGTTGACCAACATCGAGCGGGTCGAGTCCGACTGGTCCCTCGACCCGCGCGAGTTCCGGACGTTCGTCGCGATGCATCAGGTGGCCCACCGCCTGCAGTCCGAGCGGCCGTGGGTGCCGGCGTACGCGGCGCGCATCGTCGACGACTTCCTCTCGACGATGACGATCGACGTCGACGCGATCCAGCAACGGTTCGCCTCGCTCGCACCGAGCGACCCCGAGTCGTTGCAGGCGGCGTTCGGCGGTGAGGACGACGCCATGTTCGGCGTCGTGCTCGACGACGAACAGCAGCTGAAGCTCGACCGGATCCGCGCGCTGGTCGGGGCGGTCGAAGGCCACGGCGATCACGTCGCGACGACGATCGGCGCGCGGCTGCTCGGCACGTATCCGCGGATCGAGGAGGCGATGCGACGCCACCGCGAAGACGAGGAACTCGACCCCTTGTTCGCGCGGCTGCTTGGCGTCGACGTCGGGCGCGAGCATGTCGAGCTCGGCCGGCGGTTCTGCGAGACGGTGGTCGAGCTCACCGACGAGGCGACGCTCAGCTCGATGTGGGTCGACGCCGACGCGCTCCCCGGGCTCGCCGAGCTCGAAGAACCGCGGTTGTGGCTGGCGCGCACCGTCTGAGCCGGGACGTCCGGTATCCTTCGCGCCATGCCGGAGCTGATCGCGGGTGAGCTGGTCGCGGCCGCAGTCGTCGACGCCCGCGTCTGGGAGTCCCAGGGCGACGTCTCGCCCGACGGGGTATACCTGACCGGCCAGCCCGGTCCCGCGCTGCCGTTCGTCATGTTCCGCGCGTGGAAGGTGCCCGTCGGCATCGTCCAGGAAGAGGTCCGGCTGTTCGGCCCGTCGGGTCGCATGATCTTCCGCTGGGGCCCCGAGTACCGCCGGATGGGCGGCATGTTCGACCTCACGACCGAGGTCGACCGCGTCACCAACGCCGTGTTCGACGAAAGCGGCCTGTACGTCGCGTCGTTCGTCCTCGATGGGCAGGTGCTCGGTGAGATCGAACTGCCGGTGTACGTCCAGGCCGAGCCGCCGGCGCTCGACAAGGCGGTCGAGGAGGGCCTCAAGAAGTCCGACGTCATCTGGGTTGGCGCCGACATCGCCGGCCGGCGCAAGACCGTGCCGGCGTGGTTCGCCTACAAGAACGGCAAGGTCTACGTGCTCTCGCAGCGGGAGGTCGGGCCCGACGAGCAAACGATTCCGGGTGCCGGAACGGCGCGCGAGTTCGTCGTCATCACCCGCCGGAAGCTCCGCGACACCTCGCTCGACGAGCTCGCCGCGGCGGGGCGCATGCTCGAGGGCCCCGAGTGGGAGGCCGCCGCGGCGACGCTGGTCGACCGGCGCCGGTCGCGCAACGGCCCGCCCGCCGACGCGATCGCGCGCTGGCGCGGCACCTGCGACATCCTCGAGCTGACGTTGAACGTCCCGTCGGCCTAGCGGTTCACCGGCCGACCGAGCGCGTCGGCGATCGCTTGCAGCTGCTTGCCGAGGGCCACCATCTCCTCTGGTACCAGCGCCTGCGCGCCGTCGACGAGCGCGTCCTCGGGACGCGGGTGGATGTCGATCATCACCGCGTCGGCCCCGGCGGCGATCGCCGCGCACGCCATCGGCGCAACGAGCGATCGCTTCCCGACGGCGTGCGACGGATCGACCATCACGGGTAGGTGGGATTCCTGTTGTGCCACGGCCATCCCACCGAGGTCCAGCGTGTTGCGCGTGGAGGGCTCGAACGTACGGATGCCTCGTTCGCACAAGATCACCTCGGAGTTGCCGCGCTGCGCGACGTACTCCGCGGCCTGAAGCCACTCCTCGATCGTCATCGCGAGCCCGCGCTTCAGCATCACGGGCTTGTTGGTGAGACCGACCTCTTTCAACAGCTCGAAGTTCTGGGCGTTGCGCGTGCCGATGCGGATGCAGTCGGCAACGTCCGCGACATGGGCCACCTGTGAAACGTCGACAACTTCGACGACGAACGGCAGCCCGTAGCGTCGCCGCGCCTCTTGCAAGATCTCGATCCCCTGTTCGCCGAGCCCCTGGAACGAGTACGGGGAGGTCCGCGGCTTGTAGACGTCGCCACGCATCACCGACGCGCCCGCGTCCTTCGCCGCCTTGACGGAAGTCATCGTCTGCTCTTCGTTCTCGACGGCGCACGGTCCGGCGATGATCGTGAACGAGTCGCGCCCGATCGGCACCGTCCCGATCTTCACGACGGTCGTCTCGGGGTGGAGGTCCCGCGACACCATCTTGTACGGCTTGCCGATCTGGATCACGTGGTCGACGCCGGCCATCTGCCGCCAGTCGATCGACTTGAACCGCTCCGTGTCGCCGACGAGCCCGATGATGGTGTGCACCGTGCCGCGGGAGACGAACGCCTCGCCGCCGTTCGACCGCACGCGTTCGGAGACGGCTTCGATATCGCCGTCGGTGGCGCTGTGCTCCATCACGATGACCATGTGGTCGAACCTCCACGTTCGGCCCGGTCGCACAGCCCGGGAAGTCGAAACCCCGGGCGGTTCGGCCCGGGGTCGCTGGCTGCTCGGTGCGGCTGGCGACTACGCCGGGGCGAACCCGACGTAGAAGAACCACGAACCGTTGGTGTGCTGCATCGCCGCCAATGGTGTCAGACGGGTGCAGGGCTGGCAAGCGTTGACCAGCCCCGATGGTCCACCACTTGGCGCACCGCCCAGGCCGGATCGGGCTCGGGATGGTCCACCCGGAAATGGCCGCCACGGCTCTCGGTCCGGCGAGACGCCGCCTGCGCCATCAACCAGGCGATGAGCGTCGCCGCGCGGCCGCCGCCGGCGTCGGCAGCGGACGCGAGCTCCGCGGCGAGCTTGTCGAGCTCCGGTCCGTCGCGCCGAACACCAAGGAACCGATCGGCCCGCTCACGGATCGCCGGGAGCGNCATCGCGCCGGTNGGCTCGGCGTCCAGCGCGTCCACCGGCTCCGGCGTTCGGAGCACGCCGTCGCTCGCGATCGCGGCGCGCTTCCCGAAGACGAGCGCCTCGGCCAGCGAGTTCGAGGCGAGTCGGTTCGCCCCGTGCACCCCGGTGCTCGCCACCTCGCCCGCGGCGAAGAGCGCCGGGACGCTGGTTCGGCCCTCCAGATCGGTCAGCACGCCGCCCATGCTGTAGTGCGCCGCCGGGGCGACAGGCACAGGTTGGGTCGCGATGTCGAAGCCCACCTCGTGGCACTGCTCGTCTGCCGTCGGGAACCGCCGCGCGACGTCGGGACCGCGGTCGCATCGAGGTACACCGGCGCGCCCGTCTCCTCGCGCACCTGGAGCGATGCGCGCGCGACGACGTCGCGGGGCGCGAGGTCGCCGAGCGGATGGAACCGATCCATGAATCGCTCGCCGCCGGTGTCGCGAAGGACCGCGCCCTCGCCACGCAGCGCCTCGGTCAACAGGCGCGCAGGTCGTCCGGGCACGTCGAGCGCCGTCGGGTGGAACTGCACGAACTCGATGTCGGCGAGAGCCGCGCCGGCGTGCCACGCGAGCGCCATCCCCTCGCCCACCGACGTATCGGGACCTGTGCGGCGGCCGAAGATCCCGCAGGCACCGCCGGTTGCGAGCACCACCCGGTCCGCCGACACCACCGCGCCGCCCTCCACGCGCACGCCGCCCGCGGCGCCGTCACGCGTCTCGAGCGCGACCGCGCGCGCGTCGACCCGGACGATCCCGGTGTGCTGCTCGACGGTTTCGGCCAGGAACCGGTGCAGCGCCCGGCCCGAGCGATCGCCACCCGCGTGGTGCACCCGGCGCCGGGAGTGGCCCCCTTCGAGCGCGGAGTCGCTCTCGTCGAAGCGCATCCCCATCGCGCGCAGTTCGGCGACCGCTTGCGGCGCCTCGTGGACAAGCACGTCGACCGCCGACGGGTCGCAGATCCCCGCGCCGGCGGCGATCGTGTCGGCCGCGTGCTGCTCGGGAGAGTCGTCCTCGGCTGCGACGGCGGCGACCCCGCCCTGCGCCCACGCCGTCGCGGTCAGCTCCGCGGCGCCCGGTGCGATGACCGTGACGGCGCCGCGCTCGGACGCGTGCAGCGCACACCAGAGGCCTGCGGCGCCGGCGCCGATCACGACGGTGCGTGCGCTCACTCGCTGAACACCGGGCCGGCCGGCACCGTGCGACCCGCCGTCGGGCCGATCGCGATCATCCGCTCGACCGCGGCGCGCGCCCGTTCGGCGATGGCCGGCGGCACGTCGATATCGAAGATGCCGTCGCGGAGCGACGTCACCAGGTTCTCCGGCGTGATCATCTTCATGTACTTGCACTCGGCCTTGCCGTCGATCGGCACGAACTCCTTGTCGGGCCGCGCCCGCCGCAGCTGGTGCAGGATCCCGGTCTCGGTCGCGACGAGGAACCGCTGGCGCGGCGAGGCCTCCGCCTCGGTCACCATGCCGCCCGTCGACAGCACCTTCGTCCGGTCGGCCGGGAGCTCGCCCTCCCCGAGCAGCCACATCACGTTGGTGGTGCATCCGCACTCGGGGTGGACAAGAAGTTCGGCGTCGGGGTCGGCGGCGAGCTTCGCCTTGAGGTCGCCGGGCTGGATCCCGGCGTGCACGTGGCACTCGCCCATCCAGATGTGCATCTTGCGGCCGGTCTGCCGCTCGACGTGCGCACCCAGGAACTGGTCGGGCAGGAACAAGATCTCTTGTTCCTCGGGGATCGATGCGACGACGTCGGCGGCGTTGGACGACGTGCAGCAGATGTCCGACTCGGCCTTCACCTCGGCGCTCGTATTCACGTACGCCACGACCGTGGCCCCGGGATGCTCCGCCTTCCACGCGCGGAGTTGCTCGGCATCGATCGACGCGGCCAGCGAGCAGCCCGCCTCGAGGCTCGGGATTAGGACCGTCTTGTCCGGGGAGAGCAGCTTGGCGGTCTCGGCCATGAAGTGGACACCGCAGAACACGATCGTCGACGCGTCGGTGTCGGCGGCGATCCGCGAAAGGGCGAGCGAGTCGCCGACGTGGTGCGCGACGTCCTGGATCCAGGGCACTTGATAGTTGTGCGCCAAGATCACGGCGTCGCGTTCCTCGGCGAGGCGCCGCACCTCGTGCGCCCACTCATCGAACGTCATCGTCGGGTGCGTCTCAGCCATCGATCCCGATCACTTCCAACGAAAGGTCCAGCGCCGGCGCGGAGTGCGTGAGCCGGCCGACCGACAGCACACGCGCACCGGCGTCGACGAACGCCCGGACGTTGTCGAGGCTGACGCCCCCGGAGATCTCGAGCCGTTCGGGGTCGCCGACCTTCGCGATCGCCTCGCGAACCCGATCGGGCGTCGGGTTGTCGAGCAGGATACGCTCGGCGTCTGCGGCAAGCGCCTCGTCGAGCTGGTCGAGCGTCTCAACCTCCACCTCTATGGGATGGCCGTCGGCGCGGGCGCGGCGGACGGCCTCCGTCACGCCGCCCGCGATCCGCACGTGTGTGTCCTTGATCAAGATCGCGTCGGATAGCGAGGCCCGATGCAGCGTGCCTCCACCGGCCGCGACCGCCTCGCGCTCCACCGCCCGCAGGCCGGGGAGCGTCTTTCGCGTGCAGAGGATCGCCGCGGGAGCGGCGGCGTCGACGTAGGCCCGGGTAAGCGTCGCGATGCCCGAGAGATGGCCGAGGAGGTTGAGCGCCGGCCGTTCGGCGCGCAGCACCGTCCGGGCGTCGCGGCGAACCAGCGCGGCGCGGTCCCCGACGCGGACGCGATCGCCGTCGGCGGCCTTGCGGTCGATCTCGACGGTGGTCCCGTCCTCGTCGCCAGCGGCCTCGAATACGGCGACCGCGGCGTCAAGCCCCGCAAGGACACCGTCCTGTTTGACGACGAGCTCGGCCTCGCACGACGTGCCCTGGGGGATCGTCGCGCGTGACGTGATGTCGCCGCCCGGCGCGTCCTCGGCCAGGGCGAGGCGAGCCAGTTCTTCGTGTGTGTGCATCATGTGTGGTCCCGTCGTCCATCGTAGCGCGGTCCCTGCAGGTCCCCGTGAGAGACTCCCGCGATGCCCGACGCGACCGACGACCTCGCCGCGCTGGTCGAGGCGTCGCCGTTCTACCGATGGAGCGGGGTGCGGATCGCGGCCGTCGAACCGGGATCCGTCACCGTCGCGCTGGACCTCGGCGAGCAGCACGCCAACCTGCAGGGGTTCGCCCACGGCGGCGTGCTGGCGACGCTCGCCGACGCCGCCATGGGCCTCAGCGTTCGGAGCGCCCTGGAGCCGGGACGCCGGCACGTGACGATCGAGCTCGGTGTCCATTACCTGCGCGCCGTGCGAACCGGGACCGTGACGGCGACGGGCCGCGCCGTTCGGATCGGCCGTGAGGTCGCCTACGCGGAGGCGTCGATCACGGACGATCGCGGGACGGACCTCGCGCGCGCGAGCGGGACCTACAGCGTGACGTCGCGAGCGGCTCAGTAGGCGACGTCGAGCGTCGCCATCGCATCAGCCAGCTTTCCGAGGGCGCCCGCCAGGCCCATCAGCATCCCCATGTTCCCGTCGACCTTGATCTTGCCCATCATGAACGCCGTCACGGGGTTGATCTCGCGCTTCGCAAGCGCCACGGCGGTCGCGTAGCTCTGCGTGATGGTCGCGTCGACGTTGTCGATGTCACCGGTGCCGAGCTCGATCTTGCCGTCGTGGACGATGGTCCAGTAGTGGGCCGGCTCGTCGCCGTCGCGGGTGATCACCTGCTGGATCCGCGCCGACTGCGTGCCCGCCGCCTGGGAGAAGTCCTGGCCGGCGTTGACGGCGTCCATGACGGCGGCGGCCCACTCGTCGGACAGGAACGGGATGCTCACGATGTCGCCCTCCCTCGATGGAAGCGGCAAGCCTACCGCTGATCGGGGAACAGCTCTGGCGAGGTGTAGTGCGTGTCGTCGCCGAGGAACCACATCGTGCGACGGTCGCCGTCGACCTTGACCGTGTTGATGCTCGTGTTGGGCGGCAGGAAGAACATCTCCTGATCCTCGACGCCGAGCACGTGGCCGATGTAGGCGTTGATCACCCCGCCGTGGCACACGACCCACACGTCGCCCTGCGGGTGCGCCGCGACCGCGCCTTCGACGGCGTCGACGACGCGGCGCCGGAACGCACTCACCGGCTCGGAGTTCGGCGCCAAGACGAAGACCGGATTCTGGAACAACACGCGCTCGGGCATCTCGAGGTGCTCGGTGAGCAGCTCCTCGAACTCCTTCAGCTCCCAATCTCCGAGGTGCCACTCGGCAAGATCGTCGAGGTACGTGGCGGTGCCACCGGTCGCCTCGAGGTACGGCGCGATCGTCTCGCGCGCCCGCGTGAGCGTCGAGCAGTAGATCGCCGCGGGGTCCGGCATCATCCGGAGCCGCCGGGTCAGTGCGATCGCCTGCTCGCGGCCGGTGGCGTCGAGCGGCGGGTCGGCCGCATCGCCGCGCGGCGTCGGCGTGTGCGCGGTCGAGCGGTGGTCCGCCTTGCCGTGGCGGATCAGGTAGATCCGGCGGTCCGTCACCGCGGGACCGCGTCCGGATGTCGCGCGCGCCAGTCCTCGGCGTACGCCTCGACCTCTTCGCGAAGCCAGATCCGGCCGCCCGCGAGCGACGCGATCGGCTCGGGGAAATGCCCGCGGTCGATGTAGGTGACCACGCGCCGCTTGTCCCAGCCCATGATGTCGGCGGCCTCGGAGACGCCGACCAACTCCGGGACGACCTCGACCGTCAAGACGACGTCGTCACCGATCGCCGTGCGGAGCTCGTCGAGACAGCCGAGTCGCGACGTGCCGGTCACCTCGACGTACATCGGGGCGTCCAGCACTCGGGCGTACCAGCGTCCGCCGGATCGCCACAGCCGAGCGCGCACCGGGTCCGCCACGGAGCGGAGCGTATGACAGCGTCGCGCAGCCGGACAAGCCGCCCCGCCGGCTCACCAACCGCAGCAGGGAAGGATGTAGTGACAGGCCGGGCACTTGTAGTGCGCGTGCTCGGGCTCCATCGGGTGTCCGCAGAGGTCGCACGGCAATCGCTTCGAGGCGTCGATCGGGACGCAGACAGGCGTTCCCGTGGCGGTCTCGTCCGACATCGGGGACGACCGTACACCCGCCCACCGACGTCACCGCGGAAGGATCAGCCGCGGAGCAGCCCCTGACGCCGCAGTTCTTTCCGCCAGCACTCCGTGTGCCAATGCCGGCGATCGTCGGCGGCTCCGTTCGGCACGACGACGAGATGCCGGAGGCCCGGCCGGATGACGTGATCGCAGCCCGGACAGCGGTACTCCTTGGGGCTCGCGACCTCTCGCACCTCGTAGCCCTGGACGATCGCCCACGCGGGCGCTCGTGGACCGCCGACCGGCGCCGGCGAGGGCAGGTACTCGAGCGGCGCACGTTTGTTCTTCCGCGGCATCAGCTGTTCGCCCTCACGAAATCGACGATGTGCGGGACGAGCTGTGCGGCGTTGTCGCGCGGCTTGTCCTTGCGCGACCGCTCGAACGAGTGGCCGGCGTCCGCGAACGGCACGTACGTCGCGCGCTTCCCGAGCTTCCGGAGCACGCCGGCGAGAACGTCCGGATCTGCGAACGGATCCTTCGTCCCTTGGAGGAAGAGCATCGGGATCGTCAGCCCGTACAGGTGCTCGTCACGCGGCTGGTCGGAGCGGCCGGGCGCGTGCAACGGGTAGCCGAGGAACACCAGGCCGGCGGCCGGCATGCCCTCGGCGGCGGCCATCGAGGCCATCCGCGCGCCGTAGCTCTTGCCGCCGGCGAACACCGGCCGGCCGCCGGTGCGGGTTGTGGCCGCATCGACCGCGGCGACCACCGCCGCGGTCGCGTCCTTCGGCGAGCCCGGGGTCTTCCGGCCCGCCTCGAGGTACGGGAAGTTGAACCGGAGGGCCGACACGCCGGCGTCCGCGAGTTCCTCGCAGCAGCCCTTGATGAACGGGTGATCGATGCCGGCTCCGGCCCCGTGCGCCACGACTAGGGCGGACGCCCGCTTGCCGCCGTCGTGCCACACAGCGGAGACGTCGCCCTTCGGGGTCTCGATCCGGAAGCTTTCGCTCATCACCTGCCATGATGCCAGCGTGAGCGGCCGTTTCTATCTGGGCACGTCGGGATTCGCCTACGACGAGTGGCGCAAGGGTGTCTTCTACCCCGAGGACCTCAAGAAGGACGACATGCTCGACTACTACTCGACGCAGCTGTCGTCGGTCGAGATCAACTACACGTTCCGCCGCTTCCCGACCGAGAAGACCGTCGAGAAATGGAAGTCGAAGGCGGCCCCCGGGTTCGTGTTCACGCTGAAGGCGAACCAACGGATCACGCACTGGAAGAAGCTCGAGGACGTCGGTGAAGACGTCCGCGACTTCGTGGCGCGGGGCCAGCTCCTCGGCGATCGGTTCGGCTGCGTGCTGTTCCAGTGCCCGCCCTCGATGAAGTACGACGGCGCGTTGCTCGATTCGTTCCTCGCGACGTTGCCGGCCGGTGGCCCGTCGTACGCGATGGAGTTCCGCCACGACTCGTGGGCTGCGGCGCGCGACCGCTTGCTCGATGCCGGCGTCGGGTGGTGCGTCGCAGAGACCGATGACAAGGACCCGAAGCCCGAGGACCTGTCGTGGGAACCCGTCGGCTATCTGCGTCTGCGCAAAACGGAGTACTCGGACGACGAACTGCGCGAGTGGGCCGGACGGATCCAGCCCGCACTCGACGGCGGCGCGACGATCTTCTGCTACTTCAAGCACGAGGACGAGGGGGCGTCGCCGAAGATGGCCAAGCGACTCGAGGCGATGCTCGATATCCCGGCTGTCGAGGTTCTCCCCCAAGCGGAGTCGACATCCGTCGAGGCGGCGACGCCGGAGCTGACGCTGACGGCGACGGCACCCACGAGCGGCAAGACGCAGTACTTCACCGCGACCAGCATCGACGGGTACATCGCCGACCCGGACAACTCGCTCGACTGGCTGTTCCAGGCGCACCAGGACGACCACGACGACGGCCGGTGGGACGCGTTCATCGGCGGTGTGGGGGCGATGGCGATGGGCGCGACCACGTACGAGTGGATCCTCGAGCACGAGAAGCTGCTCGACGACCCGGCCAAGTGGCGCGAGTTCTACGGTGACATCCCGTCATGGGTGTTCTCGCATCGCGACCTGCCGGCGATCCCGAACGCCGAGATCCGGTTCGTGCAGGGCGACGTGGGGCCGGTCCACGATGAGATGAAGGCGGCGGCTGCGGGAAAGAACATCTGGCTCGTCGGCGGTGGCGAACTCGTCGGCCGGTTCGCGGACGAGGGGCTATTGGACGAGATCCAGCTCCATGTCGCACCGGTGACGCTCGGCGGCGGCGCGCCGCTGCTCCCCCGCCGGATCACGGCGCCACGATTGGCGCTCGCGAGCGCCGAGATC
>C688J18823_10002328_pt1 | contig 11888 bp, 10 predicted proteins | sample HopSoiMetagenom1_FD_18823 | JGI IMG/M metagenome (IMG submission 18823) | reverse complement strand
GTCAGGTGATTCCATTTGTATCCGACGGGCGTGCTGCAGGTGACACCGGTCGAGGTCCACTTCTTGGCGACGTTGTCGTAATAACGCCAGGTGTGCGTGGCGCGGATATCGCATTCGGTGCCGAAGATGTACTTGGTCGCATCCGCAGTCCGCGTCTGGTTGACGTCGAACTCAAGGGCCTGCGCCGCGGTGGGGTTTGTCATGTAAAAGTACAGGTCGTAAACAAGGTGCGTAGCCGTGTCGTGCCCGCCAACTTCATTCCACCAAAGCGCTGTCTGATAGCTGGTGGAAGGCTTCAGCGTGAACTGTGCCGCGCTGCCGTCCATTGCGGGGGACGAGATCGCCTGGGTGATGGCGTAGGTGGTCGTGGTTCCCGCGCCGCCCGGTCCGGAGCATACGTCGCACCCCTTCCATCCCGTGCGCTGGTCGATGTTAGAGATTGTGGTCTGCGCAAACGAATGCGCGGCAGCGATCATCATCACAAGAAAAAGCAATGCTCGAGTCGTCCTCAAGGTCAGGTGTCCTATATCTAGATTGCCGTTCAGACTCCCTGGCCCGGGAGCATTTGGCTGCTAAAAAATTAATGCAGCTTTCATACAAGACGAAGCGCAATCGAAAGTAGCTCCTCGATTCCACGGTGACGGTAGTAAGCCGGTACTAAGGTGCTCGCTCTAACCTTAACCCTCGTCCCCCGTTATCGCGTGACTGTGATGTTCACCGTCTTCCAGTACAAGCCGGCTGCGTCCTTCGCCTGCACAGTCAGACGGTGGGAGCCAACGCTTATGGTCAGGTATTTGTCGAGTTTCTTAGTGTTGTTGATCTGGTACACCTTCGCGCCATCAACATAGATCTGCATGTACGAGACAGTCGAACTATCGGTAGCCTGCGCGACCACGTGGACCGGCGACTTCGAACTGCTGCCCGCGATTGGCGAGCAGATGGTCACCGTGCGGTTGGTCCTGCTGATGGTGCACGCGCTAGTTACGACCGGGGCGGTGGCCGTGACCTTTGTGGTGGCCTGCGAAGTTGCACCACGCTTGTCAGTGACGGTGGCAGTCACGGTAAAGGTTCCCGCTGCCGCATAGGTATGGTTTGCGCTCGTGCCGGCTACGTCCGCACTGCCGTCGCCGAAATTGATCGTTGAAAGAGCGATCGAGCCGTCGGGATCGCTGGAACCTGCGGTCGAGGCAGTTACGGTCAGCGGCACCGTTCCGCTCACAGGAGTAATCGTTAGTGCGGCATTCGGGGGCTGATTCGCGGGAGTGAACGTCGCCGCCTTAGAGAAATGATTCTTTATCGAGGGCTTGCCAATCGCCTCCACGTAAAGCGTGTATGTGGTACTCGGGTCGAGCCCGAGGGCCGAGAGGTCACGGGCATATGAGGCCGCACCGGTCTGCGTATCGCCCAGCGGCATCAGATTCTCTCCATCCACAGAGATATAGACCGTGTAACGGTCCAGCGTGTTCTCCTGCCCGGTAATGCTCCAAGTGAGGGAGCTTCCCGAAATCGACGCGTTCACAGTGACGCAATTCTCAATCCCGCTTTCGATCTCGGTCCCTTCCTCGTAATCGTTCCAGGTGACTAGTTGCAGAGCACCAAGCTGGTTCGAACTTGAATACTTCTGACCGGCGCGTGCAAGGGAATCAAGCCAAGTCTGGCCGCACTTCTGATTCATCTTCTTGGGAGTGCCGCCCGCCCAGGAAGCCATTGAGTTGTCGAACCCCAAATAACCTGAGCCGACCACCGACTGTGACGGATACTTCAGCGCGGTGCTGTAAAAGCTGTCGAGATAGGCAAGGCCTTCATCGTCTGCGTTGCTGGTGTTAAGGGTGAGCCAGCTAAAACTTCCGGACGTCGCGGCATGCGTGAAGCCGCTGTTATTGCGGAAGATGAATACGGGATTGCCGGGCAGCGCTGCCCTCACCGCGTTCCAGTCGATGGTCGGGTAGGCGTCCATGCCAAAGAAGAACACCGCGGGACGACCATTCAACTGCATGTATGCGGGGGACTGCTCGTAGTTGTTGTACGCGTACGTCAAATCGCTGATCACTTGCTGCGTCAGATCGCAACCTGCAGTCATATTGCATGCGGTGAGGGCTCCGGCATCTTCCATGACAGCGAACTCGAAGCCGCTGCGTGATTCTGCTTCTGTCTTCATGAGTTGTGTGGTCTGGTCTTCGGCCGTATGGTTTGGACCGTACCAATCGATGATCATTCCCTGCAGGCCGCGGCTGATCATGTCGTCCACTTGCTTTGTGACCTGTGCCGCATCGTTCGAGGCATAGCCCACGTTGATGTGGTTCGACTGGCCGAACCACGGCATGAAGTGGGCGTAGATCTTTGTAGTCGCCCCCGGGTAGAGCAACGACTTCGTCGCCACTTTGCTCACGCTGCTGGCCGCAGCATTGCCATTGCTGGACGCGGTGAACGAGTCGGCGGCGCTGGTGTTATTCGCGGTCTCGTGCGTCAGGGTGGTTGTAGGAGTGAGAACAAAACCTTGTGCTCGTAAAGATTGAGCAGGTAGAAAGACGGCTAGCGCGAGGAAGAACCCAGAAAATCGATACAGCATGCGACGGGACCCAGGGGATTGAAGATGAACGCCATGTTAATCCCGATTCTGAGTACGTTGGACGGTACTACGAAGAAATTACCAGCGAAATTCGGCCGAGATTAAGGGGAGGCTCGGCACTGCCTTCCCCAGCGCGCAGAACTTTTACGCCGCGGTGCTCGCGGAGCGTTTGACCGAGTCCGTGATCAAGCGGTTTGATTTCTCAGCCATCTCCATCATCTCTGCTGCTTGCGTTTGACCGATAGCCGGCAAGTAATCGACGAACCGATTGAGAAAATCTCTGGCTGAATCGCGCACCTGCCGCAGGAGTTCGGGCAATTGCTGAGAGACGGTTATCGTAACCGCCTCGAGCTGGGCGGATTTGGCGCGGATAAGTTCCTTGTTCCGGGCGATCTCGGCTTCCAGGCTCCTGCTGTGCACCCAAAGCACTCCGAACACTAGCCCCGTCAAGCCGAGCAGGAGTGCGGTCGAGCCGATGGTCTCTTTCACGGCGCGATCGATGTTGGAGCCGGTCTGTTGTATGTACTCCGAGGACCTTGCAACTTCTGCAGCAGCAAGGGCGCTTACGCGCAGGCGCGCGTCGTCCATCAACTGCTTGCCGCGATTCGAGTCAATGATCCCGAAAGCGCGGTGCCTGTAGCCTTGCTGGCGCAGATGGATCGTCTCCTGCGCCTCCGCCAGCTTGGCTTCCGCCAAAGCCTCGAGCTGCGACTCTGAAGCACGCTCATCATCAGGCCTTGCCGCCAACTCGGAGCGCAACGTACTGAAGTGGACTGGCAACTGTTTTGTGGCGTCTTCATAGCGCTGCAAGTAGGACGAGTCGCCGGTCAACAGGTAGCCGCGCTGCGCGGCTTCTACGTCGAGCAGGTTCACTTCCACGGCCGAGATCTCGTCCTGCAGCGCAGCCGATTGCTGCTTGAGTCCTTCATTCGCCTGAACTGCTTTGAAATTTCGGGCAGTCGAGTAAGCGCCGGCGATGATCAACACCAGCAAAAGAGGGATTCCGATCAGAACAGCAGTTTTTCTTATCATCGCCAGCACGCAGTTCTCCTCATCGAGCAAAAAGTTTCGGACAAGCGGTCACGCTAACATCCCTGTTCCGAGTAGCACAATACATAGGCCCGAAGAAAAACTACTTAGGTGGGATTAGGGCGTTTCGCGTTAGCGACGGCAGCTTAGTAGATAATCAGCGCATGAAAGCTTCACGCGTGGCGATCGCGGTGGTGGTTTTAGTCGGAGCCACAGTTGCTTCCTCTGCCCAGAACAATGATCGGCTCACGATCGCGACTGATTCCCTTGAAACCTGTGTCGTCGATCAACCCTGCTACCAGCAATTGCGCGCTGGAGCGGCCACTGCGCCATTGCAATGGCGCATCGTGAAGGGCTCGCTTCCCGAGGGATTGCAGTTGGACGCTCGCTCCGGCGTGATCTCGGGATTCGCGACAACCGCTGCAGAGTATGAGGTGCAGATAGAGGTCAGTGATTCCAGTAATCCGCCACAAACGGCATCGCGCAGCTTTTCCAGTAAGACTGTCCCTACTCTCGCAATGGATTGGGGAACGCCTCCGACACTGCAAACCACCACGATTTCTGGAACGGTAACGGTATCAAACAATGCCGAAAACGTTCTTGATCTCACGGCGATCATCGTGGCGGTGAATGAGAGGGGGAAGGCGTTCGCGCTCGGATATCAGCATTTCGATCTACCCGCGAAGAGTACCGAGCTGCGGATCACTTTCTCGTCGCAGCTTCCCGGCGGCCGCTACACCATCCGCGCCGACGCGATCGGAGAAGTGGCGGCACGTCACAGGATTTATCGCGCGGCCCGCGAGGCGGGGGCATTCCAAGTTCCGGCGCAGTGACGAACGGCGCCTAGGCGGGGATGGGCGCGACCACTCGTCGTTAATTCGGCGTATGCTTTTCCCGAGTACGTGAATTCTCGAGCTGCTTTCTCGCAGCCACTCGAGGTCCAGCCATGAAACGTTTCCTGCAGAGCTGTCTGGTCGTGATCGCTGTCGCTGCAATGAGTGCCTGTGGGGGTGGCGACAGCCACTCCAGTCAAGACAATGGAAACAATGGCGGTGATGGTGGGCCGAGCGGCCCTCCAGTCGTGGCATCGAACGCGCCGTTCTGGACGCAGTGGGGAGCGAACCCGCAACACTCGGGCGCGGTGGCGATCGCGGGACAAGGCGCAGTCCGTCAACTAGCCGATATTGTCTATGACCAATTTGTCGCGGCTGAGCAGCGCGAGAGCGGGGAAGACCTGCTCGCCCACTACCAGTCACCAATCCTCGACGGCAACGACGTCTACTTCACGGTCAAGTCCGGCTCGTACACCGCGTGTTCATCACCGGGCAATTGGCGGAACGGCGAAGCCTGCGGACCGAATACATGGCAGACGATGGTATGGAACGAAGCGCGCGATACCTGGGTGAACGGATCGCTTGCCCGGCAGTGGACCTTCGCCAGCGACTGGAAGCCGCCGACAAACGGCGCTTCGCTCTCCGGATGGGAGCCGGTCTTCCATCCCGTAGACGCCAACAATTTTCTCTATGTCCCGGGCGCTGCTGGAACAATTTGGAAGGTCGACAAGACCAGCGGGCAATCGGTCGCGCACATCAATCCATTCTCTGGCGCGGGCATTGATGCACCACACATGTTCGTCGCGGGCCCTCTCTCGGCTGATTCGCAGGGCAACATTTATTACAACGTGATCCAGCTCGCGAGTCCCACGCCCGACCCGTGGTTGGTGGACTCCGTAAATGCGTGGCTGGTGAAGGTGACGCCCGCCGACGCCACCAGCACCGTAACGTTTTCCGCATTGTTGCCTGGAGCTCCTGCTGCCGATGGGCAGTGTCCGGGAAGATTCACGGGAGCGAATCCGCTGCCCTGGCCACCTTCTACCACCGCGGTGCCAGCGACTACCGCATGCGGTTCGCAGAGACCGGGAATCAATATCGCTCCTGCCGTTGCTCCCGACGGAACCATTTACACGGTCAGCCGCGCGCATTTGAATCCTCGCGTTGCATATCTGGTGGCGGTGAACCCTGATCTGACTGTGAAGTGGGCTGCTTCATTGCAGTCACGATTGCATGACGGTTGCGGTGATATCGTTCCCATCGCGCCGTCTGGAAATCCGAATCAACCAAGCTCCTGCCGCAATGGTGCAACACCCGGCGTAGACCCAACCACGAATGATTTCGGTTCGGGGAGCGTGATAGACGAGTCGTCCTCATCACCGACGGTGCTGCCTGACGGCTCGGTGCTCTACGGCGCGATCACGAACTACAACGGCGCGCGCGGACACCTCTTCAAGTTCGATTCGGCGGGAAGTTTTCAGGGTGCTTTTAGCTTCGGATGGGATTCAACCCCGGGCGTCTGGCAGCACGATGGGACCTACTCGATCATCATTAAAGATAATCACTACGAGACCGGCCTCTACTGCAATTTCAACAATCCGATCTGCCAGACTCTGCCGGATGGCCCTTACTACATAACGCAGCTCGATCCGAGCATGAAGATCGAGTGGCAGTTCCGCAGCACAAACACGCAGAGCTGCCATCGTAATGCGGACGGTTCACTGAGCTGCGTCTCCGACCATCCGAACGGATTCGAATGGTGCATCAACATGCCCGCAGTGGACGCGAACGGAAATGTCTACGCGAACAGCGAAGACGGAAATCTATATCTGATTCCGCAAGGCCACTCAGGAGTATTCACGACAGCGAGCAGCGTTCATTTCCTGAACCTCGCCCTGGGCGCGGCCTACACGCCGCTCTCCATCGGTCCGGATGGGAAGTTATACACGCAGAATGCAGGGCACTTGTTTGTTGTCGGAAATTGAACAGAACTCTAGAGCCCTTTGGAGGGATGCGCACGCGAAGGGTCGGACTTTGAAGCGTTCGGTGTTAACTTCCTCACCACGAACTCCTGCAGAACATTGATCGCGGCGGTGGTGCCGATGCCGACCGCGGCATTTTCAAAGGTCAATCCGACTCCACGCTCGTTCTTCGGGTAGTAAGTATTGGAGAGCCCGCTCGCGGCGAGCGCGCCAAGCATCCCAGAATAATTCGGCTGCAAGCGCTTGTTGTCGCCCCTTGCGATCACGGCACTTGCGACTGCGTGCATGAAGCGCGACCTCTTGCTTCCCGTTCCTCTATAGAAGTACCGAGGATCTTGCTTGAACAGCGCAGGAAATATCCCGCTGCCGAAAAATGTGCTCGTCACCGAGTCAGCGTACGAGGCTCCGAAGCGTTTTGCGTAGCCCTCGGCGCCTTGTCCGTATCCGCTGTAATAGTTCTGCCACTGCTCGACTCCGGCAAGCGCTCCGGCGAGTACGAATGAACCCGGGTCGATGCTCTGCTTCCATGCCAGCTGGAATTTTTGTTTGGAATTCATCGGAGCCGGGTCAGGCAGATAGGTCACGTAAAAATTCGGGACGAAAGCGATCACGCGCTGCTGCTCTTGCTGCTTGATCTGCGCTTGCGCCACTTCCGCGACGGACGAGCCTACCTGCACCACGACGTTGGCTTCGCCCGCACCCAGCACAGTTGGCGGTGCTTCGAAGGCCTGCCCCGGCTGCAGCATTCCCGCAAATGTTTTGGGCGCGAAGCTTGCGGCGGTGACTATTACCTGAAAATCTCCCGGCGTGACATTTGCAAACGTGTAGCTGCCATTGCTACCAGTGACTACTTCCTGCGGTGGCACTTGATCTTTGCTCGTGAGCCGTACCTTGGCTCCGGAGACTACCGCTCCGCTCGTATCCACCACCGTGCCGTTGATGCTTCCGGTCATCTGCTGCTGCGCGGCTGCGGTTTGGTCGCCCGCCTGTTGCGTATATGCAATTCCGGGAACGAGCAAGAAGACGACTAAGAAAAAACCCCCGAGGCGAGCGAGACAAGAAGTCATAGGGGAGATAGACGTATGGCGCGCCCGGAGAGATTCGAACTCCCGACCTAACGCTCCGGAGGCGTTCGCTCTATCCAGCTGAGCTACGGGCGCGTAGGTTGATTTTAGCAGTAGTTACGAGTGGTACATCGCTGACTGTCGCCCGGCCGCCGGCCAAGCTGCTTACTGCCCCGCGCCCATCAAGACCATTGGCATGGTCGGCTTCTCGCTGCCGGGCGCGTCCTCTACAGTCACGGCGAACGCTTTGGCCTCTGTTCCCGGCGGTATCGGCGGATTCATCACCATCGCCCCGCCTTTCGCGTCAGGCATAAAGGTTCCCGCGGGCATAGGAGCCGCCCCGCTCATCGGCACCAGCCACAACTCGTACGTCTTCGAGCTCGGGAGAGGAGCCAGGTTGCTGGCCATGAACAGCAGATGCCCTTTATCACTCTTGTACATTGCTTTGGCCACGGGCTGCGGCGCGCCCTTGGGAGTAGCGAGCGAAACTTTCTGTACGTCGGGCGACGTCATCATGTAGAGCATCTCACGCGCTTTTTCAGACTCGTGTTCAGTCCGCGCCAGTTCCGCCACAAGCGACTGCTGCTTCTGCTGCATCTCGGCTTGTTGCTGGCGCAGGTTGGTGTTCTCGCGCCACAAAAATAATCCGAAGATGGCCAGCGCCAAGGACGCAGCGACCGGCGCGATCGCCCACCAGGGTTTTGCGTGATAAAGGATCATCCGCTGACGTCGCGGCGCGTTCTTCACTGCCGCAAGTAAGCGTTCACGCGAGCGTGCCGGCGGCGCAGGACCTGCAGCCGACAACGCTAGCAGTGCAGCGTCGCCGCGCAATGATTCCAGTTCGCGACGGCACTCAGCGCATGTCTCCAGATGCTTTTCCACCCCGGCCGCTTCCGATGCGGGGAGCGAGCCAATGGCGTACAGCGCCAGATCGTCGGCGAATTGTTCGTGCGCTGCCATCAAGCCATTACCTTTCGTAGAGTTTGCAGCGCGGTGCGGATGCGCGTCTTCACGGTTCCCAGCGGCTCTCCTGTTCTTGCCGCGACTTCCGTATGCGTGAGCCCTTCAAAAAACGCAAGCCCAATCGCTCGCCGCTGTTCCGCCGGCATGCCGGCGAGCGCGCCTCGCACTTTTTCGAGCGCGATCTTGCGCGCGGCGTCGCTTTCGAGATCGATGTCCGCCGCGACCACCACGTCATCCACGCTGGTTTCAGGACGTCGCTTTCGAAGCGCGTCGATGGAGCGGTTCCGGGCGACCACCGCGAGCCATGCGGCCAAGCTGCCGCGGTTCGCGTCGAACGCGCTCGGATTGCGCCACAGCTGCATGAATATCTCTTGCATCACGTCCTCAGCTGCGCTCGTGTCGCCCATGACGCGTAGAGCGACCGAATACACCATGCTGGAATACCGGTCGTACAGCTGCGCCATCGCATCCTCGCGGCCGTTGCGAATGCCGCTGATGATCGAGCGCTCCGCCTCTCCGGGTTGAATACGCGCGCTAGCCAAACCTCTTCCTTATAAGTACGCTTCCGGCAGTGCTTCCGGATTCCCGTCTGCCAAGACGACAGGGAACCATAACAGCCTGATTCCGTCGGAAACAAGTACCTGAGAATGCTGACGATACAACGGAGCGCGCACCATGGTCTTCTAAGTCAGAGTCAATCAGGAGGGGCGATGGAAAACTGGAAGAAGGCTTTGATCTTCGGCACGCTAGGCGCAGGCGCGGTGTTGTTTGCTACTGGGCGCCGTCCGGCAGGCGCTATTCTGGCCGGCGTTGGGGCAGCGACTCTGGCTATGGAATATCCGGACAAGTTCCGTCAGTTGTGGGAGCGCGCGCCCGAGTACATGGACCGTGGCAACGAGATGATGGCTGCTATCTCGCGCATCGCGCAGCGTCTTGCGGATTTGCCCATCGGGGGCGGAAGCTCCGAGTGGCGCGAGTCCGTGCAGTAGGATTGCTTATTTAGCGGTTGCGAACTTCAGGAAGAGGGCAGCGCAGGTTTGGCTGCGGCGAAAGACCCGGGCGGCCGCGCGCTCAAAAAAAGAATTCTGGAATGAAATTGTTTTGCCCGCGCGTCGTATCTCAGTGACATTGCCCAGGAACTCACTTTCATGCACAGCAGCATCGGGCACCGACAGGGAATCCCCTTGCGTGACGATTCGCCCATTCGAATCACGTCTTACCATTCGGTGAAGGAACAAACGGCCTTCCCGGTTGAAAGCGATCACATCGCCGGGTTCAGCATCCTGATGATCGGAACGTCGGACCAGCAAATCATCTCCAGGACGGATGGCGGGCAGCATGCTCGATCCCTGCGCCCGCAGGCGGGTTGATCCGAAACGGCGCAGAACCTCAGCAATTAGGTCAGCCTTTACTCTGTCGCAATGATCCAGAGTGGCCATTACGGTTAAGAATTTTTCCGGTTCGCGCGACAGGAAGCCTGTGTGCCGCTGATCTTTCCACACGCGAGCGCCATCGTCTCAAACACTTTTTCGTGTTGAAACGCTGGCTTCTTGTACGGTTTCTTGCCGCGCGCGTTCTCCTCAGCGCGCCCCTTCGGGCTGTTCTTTTCGCGGTTCATGATGACCCTTTTTATTGCAGCCCCACTTGTGTGAGTTTCACTGCATTCTTGGTCGTACCTTGCGTGCTGAAGTACACACTCGATGCCTGTGCTGACGTACTCACATTATCCACTACGATGCCGCTCGTGCCACCAGATTCTGATACTGAAGCTAACGAAGCTCCCGGGAAGGCGCCGCTGATATCAAAACTTAGCACAGAGCCGGTGGCTGTTTGGAGGCCCGTGAATAGCAGATCGTGTTGCGCCCCCGCCACCCCCGAGTTCACATCAACATTCGGGTTGAAGAACTCCGTCATTGGTGCGCACTGCACACCGTTCGCGTTTAGGAGCTGCAGCGGGCCTGCACTGGCGCTGGAGTTCATCGCGGGGTAGGCGGTATTGAATCCGATTCGCCAGAGTGCTGGTTTCGTGTTGGCGGTGTTGGTGCCGCAAACATACAAGAATCCCGTGCTGGGAGTTGCTCCGAAGTAGTTGTTGTCGAAGGCTGCCATATGTATATCAACAGGAACCCCTGCCGAGCCGATCCCTTTACTCCCTTGACCCACGCCCACTCTCACGGTGCTAGCCAAGGAGGTGCTCGCCTGGACCACGGTGGCGCTGCTTCCGGTCACCCCATCGTTGCCGGCAAAGGCAAAGACTTTGGAATTACCGCTNTCTAAGATCACCCCATCAACCACACCGAACTTCGCGTCGGTGGTAGCGCACGGGACCGGAGTGCCCACCCGGTTCGGCGGATTGGTGACCGTACATCCGGCGCCGCCGATCATGATCGGACCGGCTGCTACGGCGCTACCGTCGCTTTTGATCGCCCACAACTCGCCCAGTGAATCTCCTATGAATACGCGGTTGGTGGAAGAGTCGAATACCGGCGCAGTCAACGTCACCGCACTTCCCGTTCCGGCGACAGGCAGCGTAAAGCTCCAGTCGATAGTGGGGTTGGCATTCAAGGCGCAGTTGAAGACGCAACTGATCCGGCGAAGCACACCGTTATCGTCTCCCACGTAGGCTTTATCGCTCGCATAGTCGATCCAGGGCGATGAGATGGTATCGCTGGCGCTGTTCGAGAAAGTCACGGAAGTAAGGCACGAACTGCCGACGGTGCAGCTGCCGACCGTGGTCGGAGCAACCGTGTTCGTGATAGCGGGTCCACCTTCACCGGTTTTCCAGGTGAGCACATGAAAGATCGCGCTCGTTGCGGTACTTTCTACGAACGCCACCTTGGTGCCGTCGAGCGAGAGCGACGGAGAGGTCAATACCGCGCCCCCTGCGGAAGTGGTCGTGTTGTAGGCCCACATCACCGAAGGATTTGCTTGGGGCGCCAGCGCGGTGGGGCAGATTCCGGTAGGACCAGGTCCACTGTAGAGATTGTTCAAGGCCAACAGGTTGGGCTGGCCCAAGGTTCCGCTGGTTGTTCCAGCCACATTGAGGCCGAACACCACAAAATCGTTTGTGCAGCTAGGGGTAGCATTTACGTCGAACGTGAACTTTGCAGGCGACATGTTGGGAGCAACGATCCCTGTGCCGAGTGAGAAGCTCCAATCGACTTGCGCGCGTCGCTTCGGACCGTGGTTCGCAGGAACGTGGGCCGCCCCCGAAAGAGCCACTGGAGAGACTGTGCGCTGGTTGCGCTGAAGCAGGTTGTACATCATGCGGGGCTCACCCTCTGCGAGCGCTAGGTTTTGGTCGGAGATGGCGTCCGAGTGCAGAACGTGCGCGTAGCTCCAGTCCATCGGCAGACCGACGTTGCGAGCTGGTGTGTTCCCCTGCGCTGCCGCTAGCACAGAGCAGAAACCAGCTACGACAACCAACCCGGTTTGACGGATCCGTCTTTTC
>C688J18823_10002327_pt1 | contig 11896 bp, 9 predicted proteins | sample HopSoiMetagenom1_FD_18823 | JGI IMG/M metagenome (IMG submission 18823) | reverse complement strand
GGCGCGGGCGCTATGGCTGTGTCGGTAGCCGCGAGTCGAGGTCTTCAGTGATGCGCTGGGCTGCCGGCGGGTCGATGTTTGCCAGTACCGCGACGACGTAGCCGGACTTTGGATAGATCTTCAGGTCGCCGTTCATGCCGGGTGCGCCACCGCCGTGGCCGACCCAGCCGTTGCCATCCGCGTCGCGAGCGTCCTCGAAGCCGTAGGCGTATCTGGTGCCGGGCCCGTCCTTGACCTTTCCGGTCGTCAGCAGCTTCGTGGTGTCGGGGCTGAGCAGTTTGTGGCTGAGCAGCGCCCGCGCGAAGCGTGCGAGGTCGTCGACCGTCGAGTAGCCGCCGCCCGCGGAGGTTCCGCGGTAGGACAACGTGTCGGTGTTCGGGACCCACGCGGTAGTTCCGACTGGCTTGGTGTATCCGGTTGACCGCCCGTGGACCGCTTGGTTTTCGGGCAGCGATCCGGTGCTGGTCATCCCCGCGGGCGCGTAGATGTGTGCGTGCACGTAGTCGTAGTAGCTGCGACCGGTCACCCTTTCGATCACGGCGCCGAGGAGGATGAAGCCGTAGTTGCTATAGGCCCAGCGGCTGCCCGGCTTGAAGTCGAGCCCGCGCTTGCCGTACAGCTTCACGTAGTCGGCGAGCGTGCGCAGCTCCTCGCGGTGGGCGTCGAAGTCGGGACCGAAGATGTCGCCGGTGCCGCCGGTGTGGGTCAGGAGCTGGTGGATGGTGACCTTGGCGGCGACGTCGCGGTTGGGGTAGTCGGGGAGATATGTGCCGAGGGGAGCGGTGAGCTTGACCTTGCCGGCCTCGACGAGCTGGAGGATCGCGACCGCGGTGAACATCTTGTTCATGGACCCGATGCGAAAGCGCGTTCCGACAGTGTTCGGGTTGCGTTCCTTGCGGTGGGCCAGTCCGTAGGCGTGCTTGAAGAGCACCCGGTCGTCCTTGGCGACCAGCACCGCGCCGGAGAGCTCATCTTCGCCCGCGAGTTTCGCTGCGTGGGCCGAGAGCGCCTTCACGGCGTCCGCTTCGGTCATCCGGCGCAGGACGAGGTTCAGGGCGCGTGCCGGCTGCCTGGTGGCCGGAAGCTCGATCCGGGCGTTCGCGTTCGCGCCGATCGGCTCGAAGCGGATGTCGTCCACGCCGGCTCGCAGTGGACCGCTGTTGTCGGTTACGGCCAGCCGCAGGCGCACCGTCCGGCCCGCCCACCGCGATAGGTCGGCGGTGATAGTGCTCGGCTCACGACGGTCGGGGCCGCCGGCCGAGGTCGCAAAGATCTTCGCGAGGATGTCCCGTCGCGCCACGGAGTCGATCGGCGCTGAGGGTGCGACGAGGTCGATCCGGAACTGCTCGTTGGTCCGGGGCTCGTCGTAGGCGAGGCTCTGCGGGCTACTCAAACCGCCCGCCCCCGCGTAGAAGGCGGTCAGGTGCAGCCTGAGGCGACCGTGCAGCCTCACGTCCCGGTACAGGATGCGCGTTCCCGGAGCGTTGGTGTCGCTCACCGCCGCGAACTTGCCCTGGGGTGGGTTCGGTAGATCAAAGGGAACATTGGGATCGCTGAGAGCGGGATCGGGCGCCTTGCTGCCGCTCGTGTACGCGAACCACCCGCCGGAACCGGCGCCGACGGCCCTCCAACCGGTCAGCGCGCCCGACTCGAAGTCGTCCATGACGAGCTTCGGCCGGTGGCCGCACCCCGTGAGAAACAGGCCGAGGCCCGCCGAGACCACCAGCCCCCCCGCAAACGCCGCCCACCCGCGTTCCGCGACGGCTTGCATGAGGCGACGCACGCCGACTGGAGATGCGAGCGTGGACTGCCATCGCCGGCGGCGCGACGGCCCTGAGGCGCCGGATGGCTTCGCGCGCATGTCGCTCATCCTCCTCTTCGGCATTGGGCACTCAAAGTGGTTCCTGGCGGCGATGCCGGGTGTCCGCGCCACGGGCGGGCGTGAGCGGGTCATGTGGATCTCCGACGATTGGGTCGATCATCGCGCTCCGGGCGTCGGCCATCTCCCGCTGCCTTTCCATCGGTGCGAGTCGGTGCGCAGGACGGTAGGCGCGCGACCGCGCCGGGCATGTGGCGTAGCGCACACGGCGACGGCAACGGGTCGCGCGTCGCTGGCCAACGGGCCGTGGCCGCGCCGCGCGTTCGAAGACGACTCCGCGGAGTTGCGCGGTGTTCCGCGCGCGGGTCATCACGCAGTCGGCTCGTCGCCGAGGAGTCCGCGGTACACGGCGTAACGGCGATGGGCGACCCGCGGGCCGCGTGACCCCCTCGCTTCGACTGCCACCACGAGGCCTGGCCCCGTGCCGGCCGGGGCGCCGCCATGGGCGCTCGAGCTCAAACGGCGTCGCGCGCACGAAGTTGCGCTGCTCGCGGCCGACGGGATCCCTCGTGCGCTTCGAGCTCTCCTCCTGACGAGTGGCACGGGAGCGTGCGGCAGGCCCGTACGCGACGCGGTCGGCGAGTTGGCGATCCATTCACCTGACTGCACCGCGTGGTACAGCGGCTCGAGCGTCGCGGCGAGCTAGGCAAGAACGGCGGGGTGTTCGACGACCGCAGCGTTGCGGTAGAGCGCCCCAGCCCCGGGCAATTGATTGGCATGACAATAGGGAAGCGGATCCTCGTGGTAGCGAGTCTGTGTTCGCTGGCGGGGAGTGGGCTCGCCGCCGCGCCAGCAGCCGCGGCCCGGACATACATTGCCGACGGTGGTCTGAGGTTCAAACCGACGCATGTCTGCCCATCCAACCGCACCTGCATGACTGCCGTGCGATGGAGCACATGGGGGTCGGTCGCGGTCGGCCGCGGGCGCGCTCGAACCTGCGCGACAGGCGGCACGCCGTGCGCGAGCGCGCGCATCGCGGTCGTCTACTCCAGGCCGCGGCACATGTGCGGCGGCCGGGTATACACGCAGGTCCGATTCCGCTTGCCGGGCGGACCGACGACGCGTGGAAGGCTCGACCCGACGGTCTGCGCGATGCTGCCGGCGTGAGCGACCACGCTCGGGTGCCCGGCCGCGCATACCGCGTGGACTCGCGTCGGTCGGAGGCCAGGGGTCGCATCCGCGTCCAAGCCGCCTGATGGTGCCGGTCAGCGTGGGCGCGCCGGCCTCCGCACCGGCAGGGGCAGGCGAGCACGGGCAGCAGCGGCGTTGCGCGACGGTTCGACTGGCCGGCCGCGTGAGCGAACGACGCGTCAAGCTGGCGCACGAGTGCCATGGGCACTGGCCGACTGTTCCGCCACCTCGATCGCGGTGTCCGGTCTCAGGCGGTGGCAGTGAGTCCGATGACGACCTTGCGGTCGGCGCGGGCCCACACCGTCCTCCAGGGACCGTCCCCGGTACGGCTCCAGTCGTACGCCACCCAGCCGACAGTCGGCCGCAGCGGCGGCCGGCGGGCGAGGCCGCGCGCACGCGCGCACTTGATCAGCCGGGTGCCGCGCGTCACGAATATTCGCCACCTGCGGCCCACCCGTCGGACGATGCCGCAGCCGCGCCGCCCGGTCACCGTGCGCGGCATCCGCAGCGCCTTGACGGGCGGCGAGACCAAGGGCGCGACCCTTCGTCGGATCAGCCGCGCGAACGCCCGCGCGCCGGTCGTGTTGACGTGCAGGCCGTCGCCGCCGAACCAGCTGCCGTGCCCGGCGCTGAACCGCGCCCAGTCGATCAGCAGCACGCGGTCGGGATGCGCGCCGGCGGCGCGGCGCATCTGCGTCTGGCTCGAGGCAAGGTTGCGCGGGGTGACCAACCCAAGGATCCGGCGCCGGCCGACGGCGCGCAGCGCGGCGCGGATCCCGGAGCCGGAGGTGGGGCCGTTTGCGCCGAGGGCGAGGATCGCGATCCGCGGTAGCGTGCCTGCGTGGCGGCGACCGAGGAGCATCGCCACGCCGGCGGAGAACTGCCGGCAGCCATGCGCGTCGGCTTCGAATCCCAGCCCTCCAAGGAACGGCGCGGCGAAGATCATCGTCGAGTCGCCGATGATCAGTGGTGGGCGGCCGTGCGCCGGGCGCAGATGCCGCGCGGCGCTCCGGGTCGCCGCGTTGCACGCGAGCGCGGGACCGGCGCAGCCGAGCAGCGCGCCGATGACGACGAGCAGGCACACGAGCGTGCGTCGCACCGGCGGGGAAGGTTACGTGAGCGTTCAGCGGAACGTCACTAGCAGCGGGCCACATCACAGTGAAGACGCGTCCGCGCATACGATGACCGCATGTCCGGCACTCGCCTGCTCGCTGTCCTGACGCTGCTGATCGCCGCCGCCGCCGCGCACTCGGCGTCGCCGGCCGCCGCTGCCACCCGATGCGATGTGAGCAAGGACGGCCGCAAGCTCGGCACGACGTACGTAACGAAGCTGACGACGACGAAGGTGTCCTGCACCAAGGCCAAGATCGTGGTCAAGGCCTATCACCGATGCCGCCGCTCGAACGGTGGCGTGGAGGGCCGCTGCGCCTCGCGGGTGCAGGGGTTCCGTTGCACCGAGACGCGACAGTCGATCCCGACGCAGTTCGACGCGCGCGCCACGTGCGCTGACGGCGGCCGCGTGATTCGCTTCACCTACGAGCAGTTCACCTAACCGGGAACCTGCTGCGCGCCGAAGTCGGCGCGCAGCGCGGCGAGCACCGGGCCGAGCGCGACGGTCGCACCGGTGTCGTTGAGGTGCACGCCGTCGGCCTGGCGCACTAGGACGCGGCGGCCGCCCACGCGCATCGCTGCGCGGTAGCGCCCGCCGGGGGTGAACAGGTCGGTCATGTCGACGATGCGCACCTGTGCGCGGTAGGGGGAGGCGGCGACAGCGATCGCAGCGTTGACAGCGCGGCTGATGCGTTGGCGGGCTGGGTCGCGCGGCCCGGGAAGGGTGAGCCAGTAGACGCGCGCGGCGCCGGCCTGACGGTAGGTGTTCATCATCAGCCGGGCGCGGAAGGCGTACTCGGCCGCCCAGTCGGCGCCGCAGCAGCTCAGTGTGCGCCCGCGCACTCGCATCGGGAAGCCTTCGTTTGCGCCCATGAACAGCACGACTGCCTCGGGTTGGACGCGGCGCACTTGGGTCGCGGCAAGGCGGCCCCAGTCCACGATGTCTGGCTGGGAGATCGACGTGCCGATCCGCGCGTCGCGGACGACCTTCACGCCGGCGTCGGCGGAAGCGAACGCGCGGGCGACCTTGGCGTCCAGCGGCTGGGCGAGGGAGTCGCCGGTCACGAGGACGGTCCGCAGCGCCCGCGGCCTGGCCGGCGGCTGGCCGAGCTGACGGGGGTCGAAGGCGTCCGGGGTCACCGGGGCGACCGGCTGCACCGACGATCCGCTGTTCGCCGCCTGCTCGAAGCCGCCGGGGCCGGACAGCCCGTCGTTGGGGTGCGCCCACGCAACGAGGCGATCCTTGACGCCATCAAGGCCGGTGACGTCGGATAACGCGCCGGCGGGGTGGCCGACGGCGAGCACCAGCGTGCGCTCCCAGCCGGGTGCCATCTCCTCGCCGGAGCGGCGGATCGACGCGCCCTCGAACAACAACAGCAGCACGACGCACACGGACACCGCGACGACCGCGTCGCGGGCGCTGAGATGCCTTCCGGTCGGCGGCGCGGGGATCTGGTCTTCGACCACGGAGCGGCGCTCGGAACGCGGCATCGGTCAGAACTGGAAGTAGATGAACGGAGGGACGGCGTTGCCCGGGACCGCCGCGGCCACCAGCGTGACGGTGACCGCCAGCGCGGACCCGAGCGCCACTGCCGGAAGCGCGACCAGCCTTTCGCGCACCAGATCGAGCGGCCGGTCGGGCACGAGTTGCAGCGCGAGCACGCCCACGACCGCGACGGCGATCCCCGGTGTTAGCAGGCTTACTGGACCCGGGGTGACGAGTCGCTGCGCGAAGACCCATGCCGTGTCGAGGTTCGGCGCGCGGAACGGGATCCACGCCAGGCACACGAACAGGAACGTGGCCGCCCACGCCGCGGCCGGCGGCAGCGCGCGGGTGCGGCCGCGGCGCAGATGCTCGAGCGACAGCGCCGCGCCGTGCAGCGCGCCCCACAGCACGAACCCCCACGCGGCGCCGTGCCATAGCCCGCCAAGGAGCATGGTGATCATCAGGTTGCGAATGGTCTTCGCCTGCCCCTCCCGGTTGCCTCCGAGCGGGATGTAGATGAAGTCACGCAGATACCGCGACAGGGTCATGTGCCAGCGCCGCCAGAACTCCCGCACGCTGAGCGACCGGTACGGCCGGTCGAAGTTCTGCGGAAAGATGAAGCCCATCAGCAGCGCCAGGCCGATCGCGATGTCCGTGTAACCGGAGAAGTCGCAGTAGATCTGCACGGCGTAACTGAGCAGCGCGGTCCAGGCATCCGGGGCGCCGTACGCCTCCGGGACCGCGAACACCGGGTCGACCGCATTGCGGGCGAGGAAGTCGGCGATCACCACCTTCTTGACCAGCCCGAAGATGATCAGCACCACACCCGCGCCGACCGCGACGTCACGCGGGTCGCGCGGCGTGCGCAGCTGCGGGAGGAACTCGCGCGCGCGGACGATCGGGCCGGCGACCAGATGCGGGAAGAACGACAGGTAGATCGCCAGGTCGACCGTCGTCGCGCGCTCGCAGATGCCGCGCCGGACGTCGACGATGTAGCTGATCGCCTGGAACGTGAAGAACGACAGCCCGACCGGCAGGGCCACCGCCAGGAGCGGAGCCGGGGCGCCGAGCCCGATGTCCCGCAGCAGCTCGTCGACGTTGGAGATGAAGAAGCCGTAGTACTTGAAGAAGCCGAGCGCGAGCAGGTCCAAGCCGACCGTCGCCATGACGATCGTGTTCTTCGCGCGGTCGGAGGCCGCCCTCCCGACCAGGAGCGCGCCCGCCTGGTTGACCACCGTCACCGCGGCTAGCAGGGCGCAGAAGCGCAAGTCGGCGGCGGCGTAGAAGACGTAGCTCGCCGCCAGGATGAACACCTTCCAGGCGCGCGGGCGCGGCATCAGCCACCAGGAGAGCCCCAGCACGACCGGGAAGAACACGGCGAACTCTACGGAGGGAAAGACCACGGTGACGGGCGCTCGGACGCCGGATGCGCCGCGACGAGGCTAGCGTCAGCAGCTCGTCGCGCTGTCTATTGGGCGTGAATGATGTGTGCAACAGTCCGCAGCGATCGATGACCCGACGCGCAGTCCTGTGGTGCTGTGTCCTGCCGCTCATCGCGGTGGCCGCCGCCGACGCCCGGGCGTCGGCGCCGGCGGTGAGCGCGTCGACGCGGCAGACCGGGTTCGTGGCGCTGCATCTGACCGGAACACCGGGCGCGACGGTCACGGTGACCGAGACGACCGCGGCCGGACCGGTGGCGGTGGCGTCTGCCGTGCTGCCGGCTAGCGGCGTGATCGACCTTCCCCGCGCGGCGCCGTGGCGCTGCGATACGCCGACGCCGGTGTTCACCGCCACGTTCGTCGGCCCGGACGGGACATCGCAGACGGTCGGCACCTCGGTGCACACGCCGTCGTGCGCCGGGCGTCTGACGGTCGCGTTGCGGCCGATTCGCCCGCGGGCGCGCCGCCCGGTCACGGTGCGCGTCACCGACCGCTGGCAGCAGGGCGCCGTGCAAGCGACCGTGTGCAGCAGCGAGCACGGTCGCCCGGCGCGGCGGTGCGTGCCCGTGACGCTCGCCGCCGGCCAGGTACGCGGCTCCGTCACGCTGCGCCCACGGCGGCCGGGGCGCCATCCGCTCACCGTGACCGCGTTCGGCGCGATCATCAAGCGCGTGCTGGTCGTCCGGCCCGCCTCGCGACGGCTCCGAGTGCTCGCAACCGGCGACTCGATGATCCAGATCATCGACGGCGACCTCAAACAGCGGCTCGCGCGCCGGGGACCGATCACGGTGCGCAGCGACGCGCACATCTCCACCGGGATCTCCAAGCCGTTCATGTTCAACTGGCCCGCACACGCGCGTGCGTCCGCGCGCGGAGTCCACCCGGACCTCACGGTGATGTTCCTCGGCGCCAACGACGGCTTTCCGATGGGTACTCCGTCAGGTGCGAAGGTGCCCTGCTGCGAGCAGGCGTGGGTGCGCGAGTACGCGCGTCGGGCGCGGACGATGATGCGCTCCTACGCGCGCCGCGGCGCCGCGGCGGTCTACTGGCTGCTGCTGCCGACGCCCCGAAGCCAGCGCTTCCGGACCGTGTTCGGACCTGTTAACCAGGCGCTGCGTTCCGCCGCGCAGTCATTTCCCGGGACCGTCCGTCTGATCGATCTCGGCGCGACGTTCACGCCGCACGGCCGGTTCCGGGCCCGGATGCGCTGGCGCGGCAAGCTGCGCACCGTTCGCCAGGCCGACGGGGTGCACCTGTCGGTGGCCGGCGCGTCGATCGCCACCGAGCTGATCGTCCGCCAGATGCGCCGTGACGGCTTGGTCGGCTGACTGGCGCCGGCGCCCGGCCCGCGCGCTGGTCGCGCTCATGCTTGCCGTAGCCACGGTCGCCGGGTGCGGCGGCCCAGAAGGCTCTTCGTCCTCGACGAACCCTCCCCCGAGCCCGAAGGTTGCGTTGAGCATCGACTCGCCGGAGGCCGGGACGGTCCTCAAGCCGACGCGGGTGTCACCGTCACGCGTGCACGTCACCGTCGATCTCGCCGGTCACGCCGACTCTTCCACGCCGGTGCGCCTCGACGCCGGCTGCACGGCACGGTCCTGCTCGGCCGCGTTCTTCTCCGACGGTGCCGGCGAGTGGACCCGCCGAATGCAGCTGCGACTGCCATCGAGCCGCCGGCTGCTGGTGATCACCGCCTCGACGCCCGCGGCTGAAGACGTCACACCGGTACGTCTGACGCTGCGCGTCGACCGCGCCGCAAGACCCGCGCGTGCGACCCGACGCCGATCGCGGTCACGGCCCGCGCCGACGACGTCGACACCGCCACCGGCCGGCCCGCCCGCGTCCTCTACCAGCGCGCCCCGTGGCCCGGCACCGACCGAGACGCAGGCGCCGCCCGCGACGCAGACGCAGACGCAGCCCGCGCCTTCCTCCGGGCGAAGCAGCGGCTCGCTCGTGATGATCGGCGACAGCCTTGCCGTCGGCGTGCGCTCCGTGCTTCCGGGCCTGCTTCCCGGGTGGCGGGTGTCGGTGAACGGGCGGGTCAGCCGGCCGCTCGCGGAGGGGATGAACATCCTGTCGGACACGCCGATCCCGTCCGACGGAACCTCGGTGCTCGCGATGAGCCTGTTCACCAACGACGACCCGACGCACACCGCGGAGCTGCAGGCCGCCGTGAAGCAGACCCTCGACCAGGTGGGAGCGAACGGCTGCGTCGTGTGGGCCACGATCGCCCGGCCGCCCGTCAACGGCGTCAGCTACGACGCCGCCAACAGCCTCCTTCGGCGGCTCGCACGTTCGGACAGCCGGCTTCGGATCGTACCTTGGGCGGAGCAGACCGCCGCGCGGCCGTCGCTGCTCGGCCCCGACGGCGTGCATCCCACCCCGGCTGGCTACCAGCTGCGCGCTCAGCTGTACGCGCAGGCGGCGCAGAGCTGCTGAGCTTGACCGCCAACTGCAGGGCGCGCCATCGCAGCTCACGGCACGGCGACCAAGGATCCAGCCACGCGGCCCAACCGCGACGCCGCGTGGCTGGTCGTCACAGCGAAGCGGAGCGCGACCCGGTCGTATCGGCCGGATCCCGAGGCCGCGGCTGACTTCAGCCCGGGAGGCTGCGCGTGTGACGAAAGCCCACCTCTTGTGTGTCACCGCGGCGCTCGTCGCCGCCTGCGTCGTCGCGATCGAGTTCCCCGCATCCACCCAAGCGGCGACGCGGCGGCTGCGCTATTCGCCGTTCACTGCGACCGGTGGCGCAGAACCTTCGCTGCACATCGCGTCCGCGTTCGGCGGCGAATGCAACACCGCCTCCTTCATCGTGCGCGGCGACGTGTACCGCTGCTTCGCCGGGGACTTTATCCGCGACCCATGCTACTTCGACGCGCTCGCCACCGAGCAACTCGACCGCGATGTCGTGCTGTGCGTGAGCAGCCCATGGGCGCAGAGCGCAGTGCGCCTGCGCGCCGACACCGTAGACCACTCGTCCCCACTGCCATCCGGCGCGCCGCCGTGGGCGCTCGAGCTCTCAAGCGGGCCACGGTGCGTGTTCGCCGAGGGTGCTTCGAACGTCGTCGGCGGCCGCCGACTGAACTACGTCTGCGACCACAGTCGATTCCTGTTCGGCGTGCCCGACACCTCGCACGCCACCTGGCGGATTCGCGTCGCCCGCGACTTCAACGGCCGTGGCATGCGGATCGCCGCGATCCGCGTCGCCTGGCGCTAACACTGACTCCAGGTCGCACGGATCACCGCCTTGCCACGCTTTCCGGTGATCCGGTTGGTCAACTCGTCGATGCCGGTGATCGACCAACGCCAGCCCGCGCAGCGCCGGAACGCGGCGCCTGCTGCACGGCGTTCACGAGCGCCTGCTCTGAGCGCTTGCGCGGCTTGCAGGAACTCGGGAAGTAGCTGCCCTGGCAGATCTTCGGGATCTGCAACTCGACCTCACCCGCCCGTGTGTCCTTACCGCCGCGCCCGATACCAGTTGCGATCCGTCGCGCGGTCCTCGGTTCGCTCACCGTGAGACGCGCCGATGAGCTCGGACACCTCGGCCTGCATGACCTCCTCGCAACCGCGCGCACGGACTCGCGGATCACGTCGCCGTGCTCGTTGCCCGCCATCCTGCTGACGGCCGTCTCGATCGTCATCCTGTCCCGCCACCGCCAGCCTCCTTTCGTCGAACCCCTGAGAAGTGCGACGAGTCTGAGCGCCGCAGCGGCCGGACCTACGTCGCGATCGAAACTACGTCGCGATCGACGTCATTCCGTCCGACCCGCTCCCCCCACCGACCCTGGGGACGTGACCGTACTAGTGCACGACCCAGCCCACGCATCCGGCTACCGACGCGGTCTTCAAACACCGCGGCACTGGTCGTCAACCCATGAGCATCATGGGGAGCCGGCCTCCTCCACCGCGGCCGTTCGCGTTCGGCGACGGGCAGTCACCGCTTTCGGCGGCGGCTGCCGCCGTCGCACAACGACCATGAGCGCCGGTTGCGAAGGTGGCGAGACCCGGTATGGGCAGAACGCCGACGAGTACAAGGAAGTCGTACGCGGACGTCGGCGGCTGCGGGCAGCCGCTTCCCGTCATGGTCGCGCAGCCCNCTGACGGANTTTGGGCGTCGTCGAGTGCGGTTGCCGTCGGCGCACAGACAGCGACCGCGACGGTCGCGCAAACCGCAGCACAGCGCGCCGCGACAGCGGGAGAGAGCATCGCCAACCCCCCGGTTGGTGTCGCCCGGAAAGACCGGCTCACCGGACGAGGTGGCACAGCGACGCTACGCCGGTTGGGGCACGCAAGTCAAGCTGAATGATGGGCGTCACTCATGGTTGACGGCGCCGCTGCCCTTTCGAGCCGCGGGCTGGATTCGCGCCGCTGACTTGCGTGCTGGGCGATGGCACCCGGGCCCGGACCCGAGAAATGGAGGCACGGTCGTGAGGGACGAGTTCTTTGACTGCGCGCGATGCGGCCCATGGGGCACTCGGCCTCCCGTCCCCGCGAGCTTCTCAATTGCGTCGGGGCGATCCCCCCGCTCGGCCAGGCCTGGCACACGATGTGCCCGGAGGCCCGAGGACTGGCTCGACCCGATCGGAGAGGCCCTGGCCGCCGACGTCTGTCCGCGCGGCGAGTGCGAGCGCCCCGCCGCGACGTCCTCGTGACGGATCCGGAGTGGCGTGGGTCCAGGCGCCCAGCGTGTACGCCGACCTCGACCATTGGACGGCGCGCGGGCTCGCCGAGCAGGACCTGCTGTTCCACGGGCCGCTGCAGATGGGCTTCTACGGCCACAGCCACACGCCGTTCATCATCGGGTCGCACACCACGTACCGCATGGCCGCCGTCCGCGAGATCGGCGGGTTCCAG
>C688J18823_10002326_pt1 | contig 11899 bp, 10 predicted proteins | sample HopSoiMetagenom1_FD_18823 | JGI IMG/M metagenome (IMG submission 18823) | reverse complement strand
CAATCTGGCACGCCGCGCCTCGGCAATCTAATGGCTCATCTGCGGAGCAATATCACGGTGAGGATCAAGCGCGCGGCCCTCGGCCTTGGCGGTCCTCCCACTGAGCTTGAGACCGCCGCGTTGCTCCTTCGCGGCACAGCGTACGGCCGCCGGTTTCATCATCAAGTAACTGCTGCAGCTCTCGCCGGATCGAACCCAGAAACGAACATGTGGAGTATGGTGCCGGATATTGATGTGCTCGACAGCTTGCTGGCGAACCAAGACCGCGACTGGGTATCAATCACCTTCCGCGGGATCGGCGAGATGGAAGAGCAGCGTATCCTTGACAATATTGATGCCGCGCGCAGTTGGGTCGAGCTAAGCTCAGAAACGGATAAGTTTGGAAAGCGCCGAGCCTATGTGCACCTCGCGGCAACCGATAACGATCGTAAGCTATGGAGCGCGATGGACAAGTCAGCGTTCGATCTTGCCTTGGCGATGGCTGGTGGAAACGGCGCCAATATCGAGTACTGGGATGCGCCGAACAAAAAATGGCAGGCTGCTCAGCCGGCACCTGACGCCAACGGACGCGGCTTCTGGCAAGACCCTCTGGGCGGTACACACCACGAGGCTGGAACACTCTTCATGGGCGCACCTGGCGCCTCTATTACCGACACGAATTGTAAATTCCAGGATAAAGCTAATGTGTATGCCGTCGGCCCGGCCGTGTTCCCCACCCTTGGCTCTGCGAATCCATCTGCGACCGCATTCTCCCTTGCAAGGCGTACTGCAGCATCAATTATAGAGAGCGCGGCACCGAAGGCGCTTCCCGGATTTACGCCCCTCTCTTTGGTTGCCGCCGACTGGCAGATGATAAAGTTGCCGAACAGTCCTGCGGCCATGATCCATTACGGCTCCGTAATGGAGACCTCTGGGTGGTACGGTCTATACTGGTACATGAAGGAACAGTTCGGTAACTTCGTGCTTTCCTTGGATTGGCGGATCAGTCGGCGGGAAGAAAACTCGGGCGTCTTTATACGCATTCCGGCGCCAGACGTTGCGGATGCGTTAAAGCAGGCCGACACCCTGGGCCATGAAATCCAGATTGATCCGCGTGGCTTTGACTCAGTGACGAACACCGAGGGACACCCGCTGAAAATCACTGGGGCGATTTACGGTCTGCAGGCGCCCTCCGCCTCGACAGATGTGCCGATCGGAGCCTGGAATACGTACCTGATGGAAGTCGATGGACCGCGTATTCGGGTAATGCTGAATGGCCAGCTCGTGAACGACTACCAAAGCTCGCGACAACAAACTGGCTACATAGCTCTCCAGGCACACGACTCTGTGTCACGGACGCAGTATCGCAATCTGCAGGTAAAAAAGCTCCCTTAATACTCAGCCGGGTGAGGCGCGCGAATCGCGCCTCGCCCATGCAAGCCTGATCAGTGCGTGTGAGCGGCTGAGCTCCATGAAAAGCGCGGCAACGAGAGGGCTTTCACGAACGCGATCGCAAATCCTGATCGGGGCGTTCAGTCTTCCGAGCGGGGCGGTTCCGCCTGAGTCGCAGCGATTTCTTGCTGCACGATTCCGGCGTCCTGGCTCGAGAGGAATAGCTCTCTTCCTCGGTATCCTCGCTAACGACCGGGCTGAGCACGATATGCCTGCTTCGTCGCTCGCGGAGAGATAGGCGAGACGCCGCGCGTCGCGTTCTCCACGATCGTTCGCACCCGGCTCCCGCGGCGGGACTCCTCCGAGGCCCCAGACTTAACGCCGCCTTAAGCGGAAACCTGCAATTTTAAATACTTCGTTCACCGCATGTTGACCTCGCGGTGATGTGTGCTCTCTTGCGTCACGAGTGGCAAATGTCCGAGTCCCGCGTTGTTCAGCCCGCTCCTCCCTCCTCCACCACTCCTCCCCGCGATCTGCTCGCCCGGCTATATCGCGAGATCGGCATCTCCGCCGTCGCGGCCGCCCTGCAGGTGCACGTGGACAAGTCCGAGGCGAGCGCGCATACCCCGAAACTTCCCAAGGCGCGCGGTCTCGCCGCATGATGCGGCGGCCGCCTCGCGTCGACGAGGTGGTGTAGTCGAGACATGCTGACCCGCCGGCATTTCCTTCGCGGTCTTGGCGGTCTCACCCTGGGCACAACGGCGCTCGGCTCCTACGCGTTCGCCGTCGAGCCCGGGCTCATGCTCGATGTCACGCGCTACAATATCGCGCCCGCGACCTGGCCCGCCGACCTCCGCCTTAAAATCGCAGTCATCGCCGATATCCATGCCTGCGAGCCGTGGATGCCCGCCGCGCGCATCCGCGAGATTGCCGAAGTCAGCAATGCGCTCGAGCCCGACCTGACCGTGCTTCTCGGCGATTTTTCCGGTGGGCATAAGTTCGTCACCGGGCCGGTCATGCCCGATCAATGGGCGGAGGCGCTCTCGGTTCTCAGAGCCCCGCTCGGCGTGTTCTCCGTCCTCGGCAATCACGATTGGTGGCACGGGCCGCTGCCCGGCATGAAGCAGGATGGCGCCGAGGGTGTTCGGCGCGGCCTCCGCCAGGCCGGCATTCGCCTCCTCGAAAACGACGCCGTGCGCCTGACCTTCAACGGCCAGCCGTTCTGGCTCCTCGGCCTCGCCGACCAGATGGCCTGGTGGAGTTTCCGGAGCGGCGCTCGCCGCGGCGCCGACGATCTCGCCGGCACGCTACGGCAGGTGAAGGACGACGCGCCCGCCATCCTGCTCGCGCACGAGCCTTACATCTTTCCACGGGTGCCGAACCGGATCGTTCTGACCCTCTGCGGCCATACGCATGGCGGGCAGGTGAACCTGCCCATCATCGGCCCAATCATTGCCGAGGAGCGGTTCGGGCCGAAGCTCGTCTACGGCCACTCGACCGAGGGGCCGCGGCACATCGTGGTCTCCGCCGGGCTCGGCACGTCGATCGTGCCGGTGCGCTTCATGCGCCCGCCGGAAGTCGTCGAAGTGACGGTGAGCGGGCCCGCCGCGAAGGGCGCGCCGCTCCTGCAGTCCTAGGCCGCGAGGCTGCCGGCCTCGGCGAGCCGCGCCAGGTGGTAGTCGGCATCGCCGAAGAGCACGTCGATCATCGTCGCGCGCTTGAAATAGTGGCCGACCTTCAATTCCATCGTCATTCCGACCCCGCCATGCAGCTGGATCGCGCCCTGCCCGACGATCTTGGCCGAGCGGCCGATCTGCACTTTCGCGGTCGAGATTGCGCGGCTGCGGGCGTCAGCATCATCTTCTGCCGACATCATCGTCGCGAACATCGCCATCGAGCGCGCCTGTTCGAGCGCGACGAACATGTCGACGGCACGATGTTGCAGCGCCTGGAACGCGCCGATCGCGACGCCGAATTGCTTGCGCGTCTTGAGATAGTCGACGGTGAGCGCGTGCATTTCCGCCATCGCGCCGACGGCCTCCGCCGCGAGCGCGGCGATCGCCTCATCGACGACGCGCTCGATGACCGGCAGCGCGTCTTCGCTGACGACGCGATCGGCGGGCGCTTCGACGCCCAACAACGAGATTTCCGCCGCGCGCAGGCCATCTTGCGTCGGATACCCGCGGCGCGACACGCCTTTCGCATTCGCATCAACGAGAAACAGCCCAATGCCGCCGCGCTCGCGCTGCCCGCCGGACAAGCGCGCGCTGACGATCAGCGTGTCGGCGGAATCGCCGTTGAGCACGAGGCTCTTTTCGCCCTCGAGCACGTAACCCGAGCCGCTTTTTTTGGCGCGCGTCTCGACGTCGGCGAGATCGTAGCGCGACTGACGCTCGCCATGCGCAAAGGCGAGGCGCAAATCGCCGGAGGCGATTTTCGGGATGAGTTCGCTTTTTTGCGCCTCGCTGCCGCAATGGCGCAGCAGACCGCCGCCGAGCACGATTGTCGAGAAATACGGTTCGAGCACGAGGCCGCACCCAAACGCTTCCATGACGATCATCGTCTCGATCGGACCGCCGCCGAAACCGCCGTGCTCCTCGGCAAAGGGGATGGCGAGAAGTCCGAGCTCGGCGAACTGTTTCCAGTTTTCGTGAGCATACCCGGTGTCGTTCTTGGCGAATGTCTTGCGCTGTTCGAATTCATAGCGATCGCTGATGAAGCGGTCGACGCTCTCTTTGAGAAGACGCTGCTCTTCGGTGAAATCGAAATCCATTCGTGTGTCTACCTCATCCTGAGGAGCGCGCCGAAGGCGCGCGTCTCGAAGGACCACCCTATTTGCGCATCCTTCGAGACGCCGCCTGGAAAGTCGGATATTTCCGACTTTCCAGGCAATTGTCGATCTCGGGAAAACCCGAGATCGATTGGCTCCTCAGGATGAGGTGGTTGGGGCTTCTAGAGCCCCAGTATCGCCTTCGCGATGATGTTCTTCTGAATCTCGTTCGAGCCGCCGTAGATCGAGACTTTGCGCGTGTTGAAATATGTCGGTGCGATCGTCGAGGCCCAATCGGGACCGATCGGCGGTTCGTTCCAGCCCTCTTCCTCTTCGTGCTCCTGCCGGTAGGGCAGCGCATAGGGACCGACGACCTCCATCAGGAGTTCCGTCGTCGCCTGCTGGATTTCCGAACCTTTGATCTTGAGGATCGAGGAGGCCGGATCGGGCTTACCCTTGGCGCGCTTGGCTTCCGCCGCAACGACACGCAATTGCGTCATCTCCAGCGCCTTCAGCTCCACCTCCACCGCGGCGAGCTTTTCGCGGAAGCGCGGCAGCTCGATCAGCGGACGGCCGTGATCGGTCGTCGCGGCGGCAAGCTCGCGGATGCGCCGCAGCCGCTCTTTCGATACGCCGACGCGCGCGATGCCGACGCGCTCGTTGCCGAGCAGGAATTTTGCGTAATACCAACCTTTGTTTTCCTCACCGACGCGGTTCTCGATCGGCACGCGCACGTCATCGAAGAACACCTCGTTCACCTCGGCGCCGCCATCGATCGTCACGATCGGCCGCACTGTGATGCCGGGCGTCTTCATGTCGACCAGAATGAAGGAAATACCTTCCTGCCTTTTCGCCGCCGCCAAGTCGGTGCGCGCCAGAACGAAGATCCAGTCCGCGCATTGCGCCAGCGTCGTCCAGGTCTTCTGGCCGTTGATGACGTAATGATCGCCGTCGCGCTTTGCCGTCGTTTTCAGCGAGGCGAGATCGGAGCCGGCGCCCGGCTCCGAAAATCCCTGGCACCACCAATCGTCGAGATTGGCGATGCGCGGCAAAAACTGCTTCTTCTGTGCGTCGGAGCCGAAGGTGTAGATCACCGGCCCGACCATGCTGACGCCGAAGGGCAGCGGCGAAGGCGCCGGCGCCTGCTGCAACTCATCGAGGAATATATATTGCTGCACCGGTGTCCAGCCGGTGCCGCCATATTCCTTCGGCCAATGCGACACCGCCCAGCCCTTTTTGTTGAGGATACGCGTCCATTGGACGAGTTCGTCCTTGCTGGTGTGGCGGCCCTCTTTCAGCTTTTCGCGAATCGCCGGCGGGAGATTCTCTTTAAAGAAGCTGCGGACCTCGTCACGAAACGCGAGTTCCTCGTCGGTGAAGCGCAGGTCCATGGCTGTTCCTCCAGAAAGTCCGTTAGTTGATTTCGAACAGGCCGGCGGCGCCCATGCCGCCGCCGACGCACATCGTCACGATTACGCGTTTCGCGCCGCGGCGTTTACCTTCGATGAGAGCATGCCCCGTCATCCGCGCGCCGCTCATTCCATAGGGATGGCCGACTGCGATTGCGCCGCCGTCGACATTGAGCTTTTCCGGATCGATGCCGAGCCGGTCGCGGCAATAAATGACCTGGACGGCGAAGGCTTCGTTCAATTCCCACAAGTCGATGTCGGAGATTTTTAGCCCGTGCCGCTCGAGGAGCCGCGGCACGGCGAAGACAGGGCCGATGCCCATCTCGTCAGGCTCGCAACCCGCGGCGACAAAGCCGCGGAAGGTGCCGAGCGGCTGCAGACCCTTCTTCTCCGCGAGTTTCGCTTCCATGACCACGCACGCCGACGCGCCGTCGGACAATTGGCTGGCATTGCCGGCCGTCACAGTCTTGCCTTCGCCACGCACCGGCTTCAAAGAAGCGAGACCTTCCGGCGTCGTCTCAGGGCGCGGACCCTCGTCCTGGCTTACCGTTACATCGCGATGCGACACCTCGCCGGTGGCTTTGTCGGTCAACGCCATGCGCGTTGCGATCGGCGCGAGTTCCGCCTCGAAGCGGCGCGCCTGCTGCGCCGCCGCCGTGCGGCGCTGACTCTCCAGCCCGTAGGCATCCTGCGCCTCGCGCGAAATATTGTAGCGCGCCGCCACGACTTCGGCTGTGTCGAGCATCGGCATGTAGACGTCCGGCTTCATCGCAAACAGCGCAGCGTCGCGCTGATGAAACGTGTTGCGGTGATCGTTTTGCACAAGGCTGATCGACTCCACACCGCCGGCGACGGCTGCGGTCACGCCATCGAACATGATCGAGCGGGCGGCAAGCGCGATCGCCTGCAGGCCTGAGGAGCATTGCCGGTCGATCGTCGTGCCGGCGATGGTGACCGGCAACCCGGCGCGCAGGAGCGCGCGTCGCGCGACGTTGCCGCCGGTTGTGCCTTCCTGCATCGCGCAGCCGAGGACCACGTCTTCGATCAGCTCCGGCTCGATGCCGGAGCGCTCCACGGCATTCTTGATCGCATGTGCTGCCAAGGTCGGACCGTCCGTGTCGTTCAACCCGCCGCGATACGCCCGGCCGATGGGTGTGCGGGCGGTCGACACGATGACGGCTTCCGACATGGGACTCCTGTTCGGCAATGGAGCGGCAGCATCCGCACCCCGCTTCAGGCGCGACAGATCAGGCTCTCGGCTTCGGGATTTGACGGGAAAACTAGGTTGTGGTGCATTTCGTGTCAACGCATTCGTCGGCCGTCCGGATCTTGGCCCAGACGCCTGAAAGAAGATGCGCGGGATCAGGGGAGGTATGGCTTGAGCCACCTGTGCCAGCGGACCGGCGGAGTGCGTCCGGCAAGCGCGCTTTTTCGCTCAAGCGACGCATGACGCGAAAGCCATCGTGAGCGAAGTTACCACGCCAACTCCGCCTCTGCTTGCCGTGAGAGATGTCGCCGTGCGCTTCGACGGAATCGTCGCGCTCGACGGCATTTCCTTCGAGATGGACCGCGGGCAAATCCTCGGTCTTATCGGACCGAACGGCGCCGGCAAAACGACTTTGTTCAATTGCCTGAGCCGGCTTTATACGCCGACCAGCGGCGACATCTTATTTGAAGGGCGCTCGATCCTGGACCGCCCAGCGCACCGGATTTCGGAACTCGGGATCGGGCGCACATTCCAGAACGTCGCCCTCTTCCAGCATCTGTCCGTGCTCGACAATGTTCTCGTCGGCGGCCACTCGAAGAGCCGCAGCGATTTCGTCAGTGATTCCTTGCGTCTTCCGGCAGTGCGACGCGGCGAAGCCGCGATGATCCGCGAAGCACGTGATCTGATCGCCTATCTCAACCTCTCCGACGTAAGCGCTCGGCCGGTGGGCGGCTTACCCTTCGGCACGCAGAAGCGCGTCGAGCTCGCACGCGCGCTCGCCTCGCAACCGAAGCTCCTGCTGCTTGATGAGCCCGCCGGCGGTCTCAATCACGACGAAGTCGGAGGGCTCGGCCGCCTGATCCAGCAGATCCGCGAGGATCGCAACGTGACTATCCTTCTTGTCGAGCATCACATGGGGCTGGTGATGTCAATCTCCGACAACGTGGTTGCGCTGAACTTCGGCAAGAAGATCGCCGAAGGATCGCCGGCAATCGTGCGGCAGGAGCCCGAACTCATCCGCGCTTATCTCGGGACCGGCGCAGAGGTCGCGGCATGAGCACATTGCTCGAAGTGACGGGGCTTGTCGCCGGTTACGGCGGAATTCCCGCGCTTCATGGCGTCCATTTCAGCCTTGAGGAAGGCGGCGTCACGACTTTGCTCGGGGCCAACGGCGCCGGCAAGACAACGACGCTGCGCGCCCTCTGCGGCATGATCCGCGGGCGCGGCGATGCGAATTTCGCAGGCAAGCGGCTCATCGGCATGCAGACCGAGGATATCGTGCGCCTCGGCATCGCGCATGTGCCGGAAGGACGCGGCACGTTCACGCGCATGAGCGTCGAGGAGAATCTGCAACTCGGCGCGATGAGCCGCCCCAATAGCCGCGATATCAAGCAGGATATCGATCGCGTCTACGATCATTTCCCGCGGCTCAGGCAACGGCGCATGCAACAAGCGGGCACGCTTTCGGGCGGCGAGCAGCAGATGTTGGCGATCGGCCGCGCCCTGATGCTGCGGCCGCGGCTCATGCTGCTCGACGAGCCTTCGTTTGGACTGGCGCCGCTGGTCGTGCGCGAAATGTTCGACATTCTCGCCGGCCTCAATCGCGAGGAGAAGGTGAGCATGCTGCTCGTCGAGCAGAATGCGTCGCTCGCGCTGTCGCTTGCCGACACCGCGTATCTGCTCGAGACCGGGCGCATCGTCACATCGGGACCGGCGGCGCAAATCCGCGAGGATGAGGGCGTGCGACGCTCTTATCTCGGCTATTAGGAGGCTTTGATGGAGCTTCTCGGCCAGCAAATTCTCGCAGGCATAGCGACCGGTGCGATCTACGCCTGCATGGCGCTCGCCGTCGTGATGATCTACCAGGCGATCGATCACCTGAATTTCGCCCAGGGCGAAATGGCGATGTTCTCCACCTTCATCGCTTTCCAGCTGATGTTGTGGGGCCTGCCCTATTGGGTTGCTTTTCCGGTCACCCTCGTCGTGTCTTTCATCGGCGGCGTTTTAATCGACCGCGTCGTGTTCAAGCCGATTCACGATGCGCCGATCCTCAGTCATGTCGTCGTGTTCATCGCGCTTTTGGCGATTCTGAACAGCACGGCGGGATTCATCTGGGATTTTACGGTCAAGGCTTTTCCTTCGCCGTTCGGATCGGCGCCTTTGTTCGGCTCGTCGCTGATCAGCGCGCACCAGGCGGGCATGATCGGCGTCACCCTCCTGCTGCTCATCCTTCTCTTTGTCTTCTTCCGCTACACGCGAATCGGTCTCTCGATGCGCGCTGCCGCTGCCAATCCCGTCTCGGCCCGGCTCGTCGGCGTCAGAGTGGGCTGGATGAACGCGCTCGGCTGGGGCATGGCCGCGGCGATCGGCGCGATTGCCGGGATCCTGATCGCTCCCGTCGTGTTCCTCGAGCCGAACATGATGATCTCGATTCTGCTTTACGGCTTCGCCGGCGCGGTGCTTGGCGGCTTGACAAGCCCAGCCGGCGCGGTGCTCGGCGGATTCCTCGTCGGCATCGTTGAGAACCTTGCCGGCACGTTCATTCCGGTCATCGGCGGCGAGCTGAAACTGCCGATCGCGCTGATGCTGATCGTCGCCGTCCTCGTGTTCAAGCCGAGCGGACTTATGGGCCGCACCGTCGTGCAGCGGGTGTGATCCATGGCTGTTCCCGTCGAAAGCACCCTTCCGTCGACTGCCACTGATGCGGTTCAAACCGTCGAGATGCCGCGTGTCGCGCGCCGCGGCGGTTCCATCGCCTTTATCTCCGGCATCGTGTTCCTTGTCGTGGCCATCGCGATTCCGCTTCTGTTCAAGAACTTCCTCGTGTTTCAATTCACGCAGATGCTTGTTTATGCGATTGCGATTCTCGGCCTGAACTTGCTGACCGGCATCAACGGACAATTTTCGTTGGGTCACAGCGCCTTCTACGCGCTCGGCGCATATACGGCTGCAATCCTGATGGATCAGTTCAGTGTGAGCTATGTGTGGACGCTGCCGGCTGCAGGCGTGATCTGCTTCGTCGCGGGGTTCTTGTTCGGGCTGCCGGCGCTGCGCCTCGAAGGCATCTATCTCGCGCTGGCGACCTTCGCCCTCGCCATCGCGACGCCGCAAATCCTGAAATTGTCGCCGCTGGAACACTGGACCGGCGGCGTGCAGGGCATCGTCATCATCAAGCCGGATGCGCCGCCGGGTATCCCGCTCAACCAGGATCAGTGGCTCTACTATTTCACGCTGGCGGTCGGCTTGCTGCTCTACATCCTCGCCCGCAATCTCGTGAAAAGCCGCAGCGGCCGGGCGCTCATGGCAATTCGCGACAATCCAATTGCGGCACGCTCGATGGGCGTTAACCTCGCGCTCTACAAGTCGCTCGCTTTCGGCACCAGCGCGCTTTATACCGGCATTGCCGGGGCGCTCGGCGCGATCATCGTGCAATTCGTCGCGCCCGACAGTTTCACGCTCGTGCTGTCGATCGCTTTCCTGGTCGGACTGGTGGTCGGCGGCGTCGGCTGGCTGCCAGGTGCAATCTTCGGCGGCGCGTTCGTGCTCTTCGTGCCGAACATCGCGGAAGGCGTGTCGAAGGGCTTGTCCGGCGCAGTCTATGGCGTGATCCTGATCCTGTTGATCTATCTCATGCCAACCGGCGCCGCTGGGTTCGTTCGCTCCGTTCTGTCGCGCATCGAGCGGGCGCGATCTTGAACCACAACTTTGATGATGGAGGATGACGTACATGCAGTTCAATAATCTAAGCCGGCGCAGCCTTGCAACCGGCATTCTGATCGGCGCGGCTCTTGCTGCTTCGAGCGCCGCAGCGCAGAAAAACTATGGTCCCGGCGTCACCGATACGGAGATCAAGATCGGCAACATCATGCCCTATAGCGGCCCTGCCTCCGCTTATGCCGTGATCGGGCAGACCGAGGCGGCTTACTTCAAGATGATCAACGATCGCGGCGGCATCAACGGCCGCAAAATCAATTTCGTCAGCTACGACGACGCCTATAGCCCGCCGAAAGCGGTCGAGCAGGCGCGCAAGCTCGTCGAGAGCGACGAAGTTTTGTTCATCTTCAACCCGCTCGGCACGCCGACGAATTCCGCGACGATGAAATACATGAACGCCAAGAAGGTGCCGCAGCTCTTCGTCGCCACCGGCGCCACCAAGTTCAGTGAAGACCCGAAGACCAATCCGTGGACCATGGGCTGGCAGCCGAGTTACCAGAGCGAGGGACACGTATACGCCAAGTACATCCTGACCAATCATCCGAATGCCAAGATCGGCGTTCTTTATCAAAACGACGACTACGGCAAGGACGTGTTCAAGGGCCTGAAGGATGGACTCGGCGACAAGGCGAAGACCATAATCGTCTCGGAAGCGACTTATGAGGTGTCTGACCCGACGATCGACTCGCAAATCTTGAAGCTGAAGTCGGCCGGCGTCGACCTCTTCATGGATATCACCACGCCGAAGTTCGCCGCACAGGCGATCAAGAAAGTTGCCGAGATCGGCTGGAAGCCGCTCCACATCCTCAACAACGTGTCGATCTCGACCGGCTCAGTCCTGAAGCCGGCGGGACTCGAAAACGCCAAGGACATCCTGTCGGCAGGCTATCTCAAGGATGCGACCGATCCCAAGACCAAGGACGATCCGACGCTGAAGGAATATTACGCCTTCCTCGACAAGTATCTGCCGGACATCGACCGCGCCAACGGCAATCTCATCTACGGCTACGGCGTGTCGCAGACCATGGAGCAGGTTCTCAAGCAGTGTGGAGATAACCTCACCCGCGAGAACATCATGAAGCAGGCGGCCAATCTCAAGGACTTTGTAACCCCGGTATTCCTCCCCGGGATAAAGGCCAATACCGGCCCGAGCGACTACTTTGTCATCGATCAGTTGCAGATGATGAAGTTCGACGGGGAATCGTGGCAGTTCTTCGGCCCGATCATCAGCGCCGAAGCCAAGAGCTGATCCGAGCTTTACGTCAAACAGCGAAGGCGCCGCATCGCTGCGGCGCCTTTTGCATTTCTGGATGACCTGATAAGGAGGCGTGATGACCAGAACCTATGACATCGCGGTGATCCCCGGAGACGGAATCGGCAAGGAAGTTGTGCCCGAGGGCGTGCGCGTCCTCGAAACGGCGGCAAAGA
>C688J18823_10002325_pt1 | contig 11904 bp, 12 predicted proteins | sample HopSoiMetagenom1_FD_18823 | JGI IMG/M metagenome (IMG submission 18823) | reverse complement strand
GAGCCGGCCGATCCAGGCGGGCATGACGCCGGCGCGGCCGTTGCTGATGGTCTCGACGAGCGTCGCCTCGTCCGAACCGTAGAGCCAGATCTTGTCGGTCAGGTCGGGCGCGCCGAGTTCCTGGTTACCCTTGGCGTTATCGCCGTGGCACGACGTGCAGTTATCAGCGAAGATTTTCTTGCCCGCAGCCGCGTCATATCCCGCAGCGGTCGGCAGGCCGGATAACGACCGGACATAGTTGGCGACGGTCACGATCTGGTCCTTCTTGAGAACCCCCTCTTTGCCGAAGGCCAGCATGGCGCTCTCATGGGTCTTCGGATGCCCGGANCGGGCNCCGAACTGGATCGTCTGCATGATCTGATCGAGGCTGCCGCCCCACAGCCATTCGTCGTCGTTCAGATTCGGATAGCCCTTGGCTCCGGCGCCGCCGCTGCCGTGGCAAGGCGCACAATTGTCGCCGAATACCGTCTTGCCGCGCGCGCGGGCCAGCGCCAGAAGTGCGGGATTCTTCTCGATCTCCTCCAGCGAGGCGGCGCCGAGCGCCACCATCTTGTCACCGCGGATCTTTTCCAGGTTGGCGAGTTCGGTAGCGACCTCGGCGCGCGTGGAGTAGTTCCAGATACCGGTCGTATGGCTCCAGAGCAGCGGCCACGCCGGATACAAGATCCAGTAGCCGATCGCCCAGACAATGGTCATATAGAAGGTGATCAACCACCAGCGCGGCAGTGGCGTGTTGAGTTCCTTGATGCCGTCCCACGCATGACCGGTGGTCGACCTTCCGGAAACGTGATCGAAATCGCTGTGCTCGCTCATGATCGGCTCACTCCTCGCGCAAAGGCATTTTCGCCGCTTCATCGAAGGCGGCCTGGTTGCGCGGCCAAAGCGCGTAAGTCAGAATTGCGATGAAGATTCCGACGAAGACCGGGGTCCAGATCGTCGTGACGAGGTCCGACGCAATGTTATGGACTGTGAGAATTGCTTTCATCGTTCTGCTTTCTCGGCGAAGATTTGCTTAACGAAGATTTGCTTTTTCGTTATAAAGCTTGAAGTCGACCAGCGTGCCGAGCATCTGAAGGTATGCGACCAGCGCATCCATCTCGGTCGGCGCACCTGACTTGCCGTCGAAATTGCGGGCGACCGCCTTCGGGTAGCGCTTGGTGAACGCATCCACGCCGGCGTTGTCGGGATCGGCCTGCGCCTTGAGATCGGCGACGGCATTGGCAACCTGTTCGTCCGAATAGGGCACGCCGACGGTACGGTTGGTGCGCAGATGGGCCGCGACGCTGGTCTCGTCGACTTCGGTCCGCGACAGGAACGCATAACCCGGCATGACCGATTGCGGCACGATCGCGCGCGGATTGGTCAGATGCGTGACATGCCATTCGTCGGAATATTTGCCGCCGACGCGCGCGAGGTCGGGACCGGTGCGTTTGGACCCCCACTGGAAGGGATGGTCGTACATGCTCTCGGCCGCGAGCGAGTAATGGCCGTAGCGTTCGACTTCATCCCGTAGCGGGCGAATCATCTGCGAGTGACAGAGGTAGCAACCCTCACGTACATAGATGTTACGTCCGGCAAGCTCGAGCGGCGTATACGGCCTGATGCCGTCGACCTTCTCGATCGTGCTCTTGAGATAGAACAGCGGAGTGATCTCGACGAGACCGCCGATCGCGATCACCACCAGAATTCCAGCGACGAGGACGATCGAGTTCTTTTCGAAGATTTGATGCCGTGACCAGAAAGACATTTGTGCGCTCCTCATTCCGCCGGCTGGAGAGCCACGGGCGACTGCACTTCCGCTTCGCCAACGCGCACGGTCATCCAGAGATTGTAGGCCATGATCAACGACCCGATCAGGAACAGCGCGCCGCCTGCGGCGCGAATGATGTAGAAGGGATGCATCGCTTCCACGGTTTCGATGAAGGAATATTCGAGGAAGCCGAGCGAGGTGTAGGCGCGCCACATCAGGCCCTGCAGGATTCCCGACACCCACATCGCGGAGATGTAGAGCACGATGCCGATGGTGGCGGTCCAGAAGTGCCAGTTGACCAGTTTCAGGCTGTACAGCCCCCTGCGATCCCACAGCCAGGGAATCAGGCAATACAGCGCGCCGAACGAGACGAAGCCGACCCAGCCCAGCGCACCGGAATGCACGTGACCGATGGTCCAGTCAGTGTAGTGGCTGAGCGAATTCACGACCTTGATCGACATCATCGGGCCTTCGAAGGTCGACATGCCGTAGAAGGCGACCGACACGACCAGCATGCGCAGCACGGGGTCAGTGCGAAGTTTGTCCCAGGCGCCCGACAGCGTCATCAGCCCGTTGATCATGCCACCCCATGACGGCATCCACAGCATGATCGAGAACGTCATGCCGAGCGTCTGCGCCCAGTCCGGCAACGCGGTGTAATGGAGATGGTGCGGACCGGCCCAGATGTAGAGGAAGATCAGCGACCAGAAATGGATGATCGACAGCCGGTAGGAATAGATCGGCCGCTCGGCGCGCTTCGGAATGAAGTAGTACATGATGGCAAGGAAGCCGGCGGTGAGGAAGAAGCCGACCGCGTTATGCCCGTACCACCACTGGAACATGGCATCCTGCACCCCGCCCCAGGCGACGTAGGACTTTGAGCCGAACACCGAGACCGGCAACGCGGGATTGTTGCCGAGATGGAGCACGGCGATGGTGACGATGAAAGCGAGATAGAACCAGTTGGCGACGAAGATATGTGGCTCTTTTCGCTTGATGATGGTCGTCAGGAAAACCAGCAGGTACACCACCCAGACGATCGTCAGCCACAGATCGGCGTACCATTCCGGTTCGGCATATTCCTTGGACTGGGTGACACCGAGCAGATAGCCGGTGCCGGCGACCAAAATGAAGAAATTGTAGCCGACGACGACGAACCATGGTGCGAGATCGCCCGCCAGCCGCACGCGGCAGGTCTTTTGCACGACATAGAACGAGGTCGCGATCAGCACGTTGCCGCCGAAGGCGAAGATCACCGCCGACGTGTGCAGCGGCCGCAGGCGGCCGAAGCTGGTCCACGGCAGGTCCAGATTGAGCGCGGGCCACGCGAGCTGCGAGGCGATCAGCAGTCCGACTGCAAATCCGGCGATGCCCCAGATCACCGACATGACGGCCGAGAATTTGATCGGACCCATATTGTAGTTGGGCCGGCCGTTGATTTCCTGCGGCGGAACTTCCGTGCGCGCGAAATACCGGTTCCCGATTACAATAACAGCCGCCAGGCTGGCAGCACTCGACAGCATGGCATGAAAGGCAAACGCCGTGTCCTGCGCGTTGGCCGCCGCGAACAGGCACAGAAACGCGGTTAGCGAAAACACCAGCACCAGACCGGCTTCGCCATGTGTCATCGATTTTGCGATTGAAGATTGGGTCATGGGTGAGATTCTCTTCTGCGAATGCCAGCCTTACTGATCACAGACACGCGACCGCCAAATTGATCGAGGTCAATTTCTTCGGTTTGCCCAATCCGAAAAATATGGTGCTGATCAGGTTCGGAACGAAGTCAGCAACAGGATGGGCCAATCGGCAGATATGCCTGCGTTGCCTGAGCATGTTCCGAAGTAACATCGGGCGTGCTCAGACGCTCTTTTCCGGCGCCTATAGAGTCAACGCGTCCAGCTGGAAGCCCGTAAAGTTCCGGATGCGGTTCGCCGGGACGCTTGAACCTGGCGCCAATCGCCCGCACCCGGCGGCCGATGATGGCAGTCAACTTTCCGGTATCGGCGGACATGATCGAAACGAGCCTCACTGGAGCACCCCCAACCAAAGCGCTGACAGGTGTCCGGAGTATTGACATGCATCAAGAGAGCGGGTTCGTCGGAGTTGCAGCCGGTTAGCCGCGCTTGTCCTGCCGGTGGGTTCCGCCCCGAGCGCTCGGCCCGGTCAGAAGGCGCGGCGCTTGCCGTGGGAAGAGTCGGCCACGTCCTTTTGCCGGGTCTGTAGGTCACCCCAGAACAGCACCCCACCAAACACCACGAACATCGCAACGACGCAGACGGCAACGAATAAGGATTCGGTTGGCATGTGGCTGATCTCCTGTGATGGAGGAAACATGCCTACGCGCCTTGATCAGGGCTTTGACCTGAATCAAACGCACCGCCGTTTGCACGAAACTTCGAAATGTCCCTGCGGCTTCTTACGCTGCAGCCATGGCCGCAGCCCGGCTCGCGTCCAGCAGTCGGACGCCACCCGCGACGATGATGAGCATCTTTTCGCGCTCGAACCGGGTCAGCGTTCGGCTGACGGTTTCGATCGTCAGGCCAAGATAATCCGCGATGTCCTGCCGGCTCATCGGCAGCGTAATGGTTTGCCGCTCGTCGCCGATCTGGGCCAGGCGCTGCCGCCAGCCGACGAGGAAGGACGCGACCTTCTCCTCCGCGGTGCGCCGGCCGAGCAGGAGCATTTGCTCCTGTGCCAGCATCAGTTCCCGTGCCGCGAACTCGTTGATCCGAATCAGAAAATGCGGCCGCCGTTCGATGAAGTGCGTGAATGCTTCCCTGGAGAGACGGCACACTGTTACGGAATCGACGGCGTCGGCCGAGAAGCTGTAGTGGTCGGACGGCGCCGTGCCGAGAAAGTCACCCGGCAGCGCGAAACCGATCACCTGACGCCGTCCATCCGGCAGCAGCTTGTATAGACGCGCGACGCCCGACGTCAAACTATGCACCGAACTTGCGATCTGGCCCGCCGTGAACAGCGCCTCATTGGGCGCGAAGTGAACGTGGCGGGCGATCCGCTCAAACTCCGCAAGGTCGCCCTGATCAAGCGCGCCGCAGATGCTGAGCGAGCGGACGGCACAGGCCGAGCAGCGGCCGAAACTTGCCCGATTCGGAGAGATGGTTCGTATCATTGCCCCTGCCCGTTCAAGCGCCGGATTGACGCGCTGTCTCCCGGCCATGGCAGACCCGTCGGAGATATATTTCATTCTAGCGGATCCACCGTTCGCCGATTGATCCACATCAAACTCGCCGGCGATTAAACCTTCACATTACGAGTCGGGGCCGGAAGCCGTACTTACACGGAGTTGAAGTTGCAATGATCGGACGAATTCTGATGCCGCTGGCGTTTACGCTCGCCACCCTGACCTCAGCTGCGGCGGCTTCGCCTCAAGAGCAGCGAGGCAAGACCTTCGCTCTGAACAACTGTGCGAAGTGCCATTCGATCGACAAGGTTTCTCCAAGCCCACTCAAGATAGCGCCGCCGTTCCGGACGCTGCACAAGCGTTACCCGATCGAAACCATCGGAGAAGCGCTGGCCGAAGGCATCTACACCGGGCATCCGACGATGCCGGCCTTCCAGCTCGATCCGGACCAGATCGGTGATCTGCTGGCGTATCTGAAGACACTCGAATAGACGAACCTCAAGCAAGCTGGAAACGAGGGCCGAGATCGGCCCCCTGCCTTGCCTAGTATGCCTGAACCGTCCAGGCGATCATGTTCTTCGCCATTCGGCTGAACGCTTCGCTGAACGCGGCGACCGCCTCAGCCGGCGCGATGGTTGCAAGTTTCTCGCGTTCCTCGAACAGCCGCGAGGCGACGACCTTGCCGTTCTTGTCGACGATCCTGGCCGACAAGCCGATCTCGGCCGCCGGCTCGGACTCGATGGCGATGCGGAACCGCCTGACGTCGATCAGCAATTGGAATTCAGTCTGCCCGATATCGGTGACGCGCAGCGGCGCATGCGCGATGTCGTAATTCTCGAAACTTTCGATCAGCCGCGCCTGGATCAGTTTCGGCAGCGCATCGGCCCACATCGCCTCGGCGAATCCGGGATATTCCTGCGCCGGCGAAAACAGGAAGCGCTGCGTCTCCAGCATCGCAACCGCCGTCGGCTCCGGGATCGCCCATTGTACGTTGATCGCCTTGCCCACCGGTCCCGGATTCTGCAGCGCCCGCAGATCATAGGTGATCTTCGGCGGCGGACTGGTGACGCCGGTCATGCGTTCGAGACCGGCGACGATGCCGTCGAGCTTGCCGGTGTTGCGCGCCAGGCCTTCCGAAAAAACCTTCAAATTTCCGATCGTGTCCTTCAAGGCCCCCGAATTCTCCGACAGCACCGTATCGACCTTACGCAGCGCATCGCGTGCAGCCTGCGTCATGCCCTGCCCTGCGCCCGGCTCGGCAATGAGCGTCGGCACCTCGCCGGTCTGCGCGACCTGCGTGCCGCCTTCGAGCGCGATTACGGGCACGCCGGTCAGGCCCTGGAACTCCAAGCCCACCTTCGTGTCGGCACGCACCGGCGTCGTCGCGGCGACCGAGATGGTCGCATTGACACCGCGCGGGTTGCCGGGAGCGAGCCCGAGCTCCGTCACTTCGCCGACCCGAATACCGTTGAACAGCACGGCCGCGCCGACAAGCAGCCCCGGCACCGAGCCCTCGAACTGCACGCGATAGCTGGCGCGCTGGCCGAGCCCGCCGGTGTTCTGCAGCCAATAGACGAAGCCGAACACGGCCACGATGGCCGCCACCACGAAGGCGCCGACAATGACGAAGGGAGCACGCGTTTCCATTTTTCAACTTGCCTTTTTAACTCGCTTTGGGTTGCAGCATCTGGGAGCGCTTGCCGTGAAAATAGGCCCGCACCCAGGGATGCTCGGATTGCAGCAATTCGCGCATCGGTCCGATGGCGACGATCTTGCCGTCGGCCAGCGCCGCGACGCGGTCGCACACGGTATTGAGGCTGGCGAGGTCGTGGGTGACCATGAAGACCGTCAATCCCAGCGTCTTCTGCAGCGTCTTGATCAAGGCGTCGAAATCGCCGGCCGCAATCGGGTCAAGCCCCGAGGTCGGCTCGTCGAGAAACACGATCGCCGGATCAAGCGCGAGCGCACGCGCCAGCGCCACGCGCTTGGTCATCCCGCCCGACAATTCGGATGGAAACTTGTCACCGTCCTCCGCCTTCAGCCCGACCATTTCGAGCTTGGCGGTCGCGATTTCGTCCATCAGGGCGTCCGACAGCTCGAGGTTCTCGCGCAGTGGAAACTGGATGTTCTGCCGCACCGTCAGCGATGAGAACAGTGCGCCCTGCTGAAACAGGATGCCCCATCGCCCGGCCGCGGCTCGCGTGGCGCGGTCGTGGTCGATCGGCGAACCCATCACCTCGATCTCGCCGCCCTGGCGCGGGATCAGGCCGATGATGGTCCGCATCAGCACCGACTTGCCGCCGCCGGAAGCGCCGACCAGGCCGAGGATCTCGCCGCGGCGAACGTCCAGCGCGAGATGATCGATCACGACGTGGCGGCGGAATCCGACTACGAGATCGCGCACACGAATGGCAAATGGTTCGGCGGCTTCCTGCATCGCTACATTCCGATTGATGCAAAGAACACCGCGAACAGCCCGTCGAGCACGATCACCAAAAAGATCGACTTGACCACCGATGTGGTGGTCTGCTTGCCGAGCGATTCCGCACTGCCTTTCACGCGCAGGCCTTCGCTGCAGGCGACGATGCCGATCACCAGCGCCATAAACGGCGCCTTGATGATACCGACCTCGAAATGGGTGACGGAAACCGCCTCATGCAGCCGCGCCAGGAAGATCGCCGGCCCCATGCCGCCGTAGAACCAGGCAACTAGGCCGCCGCCGTAGAGCGCTGCCATGGCGCCGATGAAGCTGAGGATCGGCAGCGCACAGATCAGCGCCAAAATCCGCGGCAGCATCAGGACTTCGATCGGGTCCAGTCCCATGGTCGAAAGCGCGTCGATCTCCTCGCGCATCTTCATCGAGCCGAGTTCGGCGGTGTAGGCGCTGCCCGAGCGCCCCGCGACCATGATGGCGACGATCAGCACTCCGAGCTCGCGCAACACGAGAATGCCGACCATGTCGACGACGTAGGAATCCGCGCCGAACTTGCGGAAATGGAAAATGCCCTGCTGCGCGATAATGGCGCCGATCAGGAAGGTGATCAGCACGACAATGGGTATCGCCTGCCAGCCGACGCGATAGAGCTGGTAAGTCAGCGACGTCAGCCGCAGCGACCGCGGCCGGCGCAGGATGCCCAGGATCGCGATGCATAGCGCGCCCAGCATCTGCAGGAATGCGGCAACGTCTTCCCTTGCACCGATGGTGGCACGGCCGATATCGTCGAGCTTGGCCACGACGGGATTGCGTGCCGGAGCTGGTGCTGGCGTTCGCCGGTTGACCTGACGAACCTCGTCGATCAGGCCGGTGTAATTGTCGGCAATGCCAATGATATCGGCACGGTGGCCGGCAGAACTGGCCCGCCGCGACATCTTTTCCAATAGCCAGGCGCCGAGCGTATCGAGTTCGCGCACCCCAGCCATATCGAGCTTGATGGCGGCGGCGCCATCGAGCTGCGGCGCAATGTCATTTGACAGCCGTTCTAGTACCGCTGCATTCGAAGCCGTCCAGGAGCCGGCCGGACGCAGTTCGAGCGCATCGCCCGATGACGTCGCCGTTAGCAGAGGTGCCGTCGTCAAGATGATGTTCCTTCAATTAGATAACGGGTTTTCCTAGGCTGCGGGCGCCGCGTCCATGTTGACCTGCCTCAATGCGGCAGGTGCGCCTGCGTATCTTACGTTGACCCAAATCAAATGGCGCTTTTGCGTCTCACCTACAATTAGCGGGCAAGGAAGACGAGGCAGGCGATGTTCAAATCAGGCGAGCTGGGTGACGAACTGCTGGCGCTCAAAAGCGAGATGTCGCGCCTTTTGAATACACCTGCCGATGACATGCTTAACGCCGCCAGGAACAAATCCGAAGCGCTCGCCGAGCAGATCAATGCGGCCCTCGGCGAATTCGCGGAAACCTTGAGCGAAGAAGAGGAGCATGTCGAACGGTTGGTCGCAGAGCGGCCGATTGCGGCACTGGCATCCGCCTTCGCGCTCGGCCTTGCCATCGGTTTCATGGTGAGGAGATATTGACGTGAATAGCGAGAACGTCGTCAAGCATCTGCGCGCGCTGTGGCGCACCGATCGCATCATCGCGGAAATCCGGATGCGGCACATGCTGGTCGGATTGGGATTGCGGGCGTTTGCCGCGCTGATCGCGGCGTTCGGCCTGTTGATGCTGGAGCTATCGGCCTATTTCGCGCTGGTGCAGATCTGGAGCGCGATTTCTGCAGCCGCGATTCTCGGCGTTACCAATTTCGTGATCGCAGCCGTCTTGTTCGTGATTGGCGGAAGGTCGCCTGCAGGCCGCGAACTCGAACTGGCGACTGAAATTCACGGTTCCGCGATCGAGGCCTTGCAGGGCGAGGCCCGCGCGCTGCAATCGCAATTCACCGGNATGGTGCACCATCCCCTGAACAGCGCGCTGCCGTTGGTGCTGGTGCCGCTGATCACGATCATCGTCAANAGCCTGAAGAAATCCAGGGCAACCGCGGCAAAGGCCAANGCTGAGCCGATCTGATCACGGTCGAGGCAGCAGCCTCATGCCGGAAAAACCAAGGAGCCATACGAGATGTCNAAGACCAGAGCCAAGACCCAGCCGACGCCGATCCTGAATGCTTCCCTGCCCGCGCAATTCCGNCAATTCCGCCTCGCGCTGGCCCGCGAGCCCGGCCATCCCGACGGCGATGCNGAGGTNGCCTATATCATCGTGGCGCCGCTCGATTCCCAGGATCGCATCGATGCAGGGCTGTGGCGCGAGCATCGCGACGCCTGCCGGGTCGTGCGCCAGCGCCCGGACCAGCAGGACAAGCACGGCCACCTGGTTCACCGGCCCGGCGGCGGCTGGGCTTTTCACTATGATGATGATGGCGAGACCAGCCTACCTGACGAGGTCGGCTATCACTTCGCGGACGAACGCTTCCTCGTCGGCGAATATGTCTCGCTCAACGAAGGCGGCAAGATGCATACCTATCGGGTGACGGCGGCGTCGTATCTTTGAGCGATGAAGCCGTTTTCCGGCCTCACCGAAGCCGACGCTGCGGCGCGGCTCCAGGCTGAGGGGCACAACGAGCTTCCCCAGCCTGATCGACGCACACCGTTTCGGATCGTGCTCGAGGTGCTGCGTGAGCCGATGCTGGCGCTGCTTCTGGTCGGCGGCATCGTTTACTTGGTGCTCGGCGACCTCAAGGAGGCCATCATCCTGGTCGCCTTCGCGACCATGTCGATCGTGATCACCGTGGTGCAGGAGACGCGGACCGAGCGCGTGCTGGAAGCGTTGCGCGATCTCACCAGCCCCCGCGCGCTCGTCATTCGCGATGGCGAGCGCAAGCGGATCGCCGGCCGCGACGTCGTGCGGGGCGACCTCATCGTTCTTTCCGAAGGCGACCGGGTGCCTGCCGACGCCATCCTTCTGCGTTGCGCGGATCTGCAGGCCGATGAATCGACTCTGACTGGCGAATCCGTGCCGGTGCGCAAGGTCGCATGGGATGATCGCCCCAGGGTCGAATCGCAGCACCCGGGAGGCGACGACCTGCCGCAAATCTTCTCCAGTTCGCTGGTGGTGCGCGGCTCGGGGCTGGCGGAAGTAACCGCCATCGGTGCGCAAAGCGAAATCGGCAAGATCGGCCAGTCGCTCGCCGCCCTCGAAACCGAACCGCCGCGCCTGCAGGTGCAAACACGGCGCGTCGTCAGGCTGTTTGCCGTTCTCGGCGGCGGGGTCAGCGTGCTCGCGGTGCTGCTCTACGGCATCATGCGCGGCGGATGGCTGGACGCGGTGCTGGCCGGCATTGCGCTGGGCATGTCGATGCTGCCGGAGGAATTTCCGGTCGTCCTGACCGTGTTCATGGCGATGGGCGCATGGCGAATTTCGCTGGCGCGCGTCCTGACGCGCCGCGCGGCGGCGATCGAGACGCTGGGCTCTGCCACCGTGCTGTGCACCGACAAGACCGGCACCCTCACCGAAAACCGGATGACCATCGTCGAGCTGCGGCTGAAGGATGGAAACGTATTTCGCCCGCAGGACGGCACGGAAATGCCGGGACCGTTCCAGGACTTGGGCGAATTCGGCCTGCTCGCCAGCGCGCCTGAGCCGTTCGACCCGATGGAGCGGGCGTTCCATAGCCTGGCCCGCGAGCGGTTGACCGAGGCCGCGTATCGGCATCCGCACTGGAAGCTGGTGCATGCCTATGGTCTTCGGCCCGATCTCCTCGCCGTAACCCACATCTGGCAGGCGGACGGCGACCGGCAGGAATACCTCGTCGCCACCAAGGGCGCTCCCGAGGCGATCGCAGGGCTTTGCCGGCTGAGCGCAGCCGACCGCGCGGCACTGACGCAATCGATCGATGCGATGGCCTCCGCCGGCCTGCGCGTGCTGGGCGTTGCGCGCGCCACCCATGCCGGGCCGTCTTGGCCGGCGCCGCGTCAATTTGGCTTCGAATTCCTGGGACTGGTCGGCCTCGCCGATCCGCTACGGGCCAGCGTCGTCGAGGCGGTCCGCGAATGCCGGTCCGCCGGCATCAAGGCCGTCATGATAACCGGCGACTATCCGGCGACCGCAAACGCGATCGCGCAGCAGGCCGGCCTCGAGCGCGGCGAGTTGGTGACCGGCGAACAGCTCGAAAAATTGAACGAGGCGGAATTGGCCGGCCGGGTGGGCACGGCTGGTGTCTTCGCACGGATCTCGCCGAACCAGAAACTGCGCATTGTCAACGCCTACAAAGGCAATGGCGAGATCGTCGCAATGACCGGCGATGGCGTCAATGATGCGCCATCGCTGAAGGCCGCCCATATCGGCATCGCCATGGGCGGGCGTGGAACCGACGTAGCGCGCGAAGCTTCCGCCATCGTGCTGCTCGACGACGATTTCGGCTCCATCGTCAAGGCGATCCGGCTCGGGCGCCGCATCTACGACAATTTGCGCAAGGCGATGAGCTTCATCTTTGCCGTTCATGTCCCGATCGCAGGCCTGGCGCTGCTGCCGCTGGTGTTCGGCCTGCCGCTCCTGTTCGGGCCGATCCATATCGCC
>C688J18823_10002324_pt1 | contig 11909 bp, 13 predicted proteins | sample HopSoiMetagenom1_FD_18823 | JGI IMG/M metagenome (IMG submission 18823) | reverse complement strand
GGAGACATCGGCTATCAGGATACAGACGGCTACTTCTACATCCTGGATCGTTTGAAGGACATGATCGTCACGGGTGGGGAAAACGTTTATTGCGGCGAAGTGGAGGCGGCCATTCTCACACATCCGGCCGTCCGCGAGGTAGCAGTCTTTGGTGTACCTGATCCCAAGTGGGGAGAACTTGTAGCGGCATGTGTGGTCGTCAAACCGGGAATGAACATGACGGCCGATGAGCTGATCGGTCATTGTCGCAAAAGCCTGGCGAACTATAAGCTTCCACGGCGAGTGGAGTTCTTACCAACAGATTTGCCGAAAAACGGCTCTGGCAAGGTGCTAAAGCGAATTCTACGCGAGCGTTTCTGGGCGGGTAAAGAACGCGCCGTCGGCTAACGGCTCCCAGCAAAAAATCGCATGCACGAGGCTCCGGTGATGTGGAGATCAGTCGTTCGGTTAAAGCTAGCGTGATAGTCTGTCCGTCGCACGCACATCATCTGTGCAACACCCATTCAAGGCGGCAAGTCAAGTTGGCCCGGCCGCCGTCGAGTCGCAACAAGCAAGACCGGCACCCGTGACTCCTTACGGCTAAACGCGCCAACGGTGCAATGATCACCCAGAAAAAGAACCGCAAGGAGCACCGTGTTTATTCAATCCGCTGTGCGGGCGCCGCACTACTTGTTTTCGCATACGCCTCGCCGTCTCAAGAACAGGTTTTGCCCGGCAATCCCATACAATCCGAGCACGCTCGCAACGACTGAAACAGAAGCCCCTCGCCGGCCGAGAGGAGAGATGTCTTTGGAATCGTCCAAACTATAGAACCTCTCCGACTGTGGCCGATTTCAAACCACCCGAAGTACCTGATCGAGATTGTGCTACGCCATGGGACAGATTTTCTTGACCCATGGAGATTCCGGCAGCACACAATTCAATTTTTCCGAGATCGTCGCGAACTCAACCGCTGTAGCAATCTCGAACGCTTACCACTCACACAACCGAAACGCTTCCGACGCTGTGTGTCGAAGTTAGCTGTTCAAATTGGGCTCGATATGGCGGCCAACGTCCTGAAGGAGTTCTGGCCGGACGTCGAACGACAGTTCAACCGGAACAGCCGCCAGCATGCGATCGCTCAGCACTAATACACAACAGTTCTGCAGGTCAGTCGTCAGATCGATTCAGCACAGTTGAAGGAAGTGAAGGCGTAAATCGAACGGGCTGGAGGGTCGCATCGTGCTCGATCGCACCCAATTAAAGCGCAAATCGAAGAGTCGTACGATTCCTTGCTATGTGCGAATCGGCGGGAATCGAGTTCCGGCACTGCCTGCTATGTATATACGAGAGTGGATTTTCAGAGAGAATGTCTGAAGCGGCGTGCCGCTAACGTTACCGTCACCCGTTCCTGTGATGTATTTGAGCTCCGGTCGGCAACGTCGCTCGGACGAGGTGGAATTGTTCAGGTCACTCAGTCTGAACGAGCGGGCGAGGCGTATCGGCTTACATCCAATCTGCGGGCGCAGGTCCTGAGTCCAACACGCAAGAAGCCGGCCGACCGATCGACGCATTGCAATTGGCAAAAAAAAGGCTGGCTCAGGCGCTTGGTATCAGCAAAGATCAGTGCAGCGGATCTAGCCGGCGGCTGCGGATCGCGCCACCGCGTTTACGCTGAGCAGGGGCCGTGTCTATGGTCTTGGCTTTTGAATATCACGCGCAACGCGCGCGTCCCAGTTGCCGCCTTTCAACACCCGAAACAGCGATGTGGGGGCTCTCAACCAGTCGGACTACGCATCCCGATCTAACACGTCCGCTGCTGCCCCATGCGCACGGTCCTAGAAAACGACGGCACAAGTCTTTCAGTGTAGTCCGGCCGTACGTCCCGCCGCTTCCTCGAGTTCTGCCCGGGCTAGCAAGTATCCCAAATTCGCCTGCAGCAGATCAGCCTGAGCCTTGTAGTTGGCCGCGTCGGCTTGCCTGCGCATCACAAGCTGAATTTCTCCTTGAGCCAGCTGATTCGTTGCTAACCGTTCGCTCTCCTGCCGGAGCGTGGCCACCTGGCTCGCAACCTTCACTAAGTTTCTTGTCCGCTCCATTTTGTTAAAGCTTCGCTCGATTGAAACGGCCACCTCCTCCTTCAGCCTCTCGACGTTCTGCTGAGCCTGCGCGAGTTGCGCTGCGCGTTCGCGTACGGCTGCCCGGCGTTTTCCAAAGTCGAATACGTCGTAGCTGAGCGTGACGCCGAAGGTGCCGAAGTTGCGCACCAGGAACGGCACGCCGTCCTGATAGCTATGTCGCGCATAGGCTGTTATGTCCGGAATGTAAGCAGTGTTCGCGGCCGCCACGGCTGCTCGCGCTTTGCGTAGCGTCTCTTCGGCGGCGAGGATCTCCGGGTTCTCCGCCCAGGCGATTCTCAAGTACTCGCGCTTGTCCTCAGTGTCGACGATTGTCAGTACTGCCGGATCCAGTTCTAATTCTGTATCCAGCGGCAGCCCCAGCACATCGTTCAACTCAGTTTTGAAATCGGCGAGTTGCAAATCCGCCGTCAGGACGGATTGCTGGTCCCGCAGAAGGTCCGCGCGGCCGCCGATCGCCGCTACCTTCAGAGCGCTGCCATTACGAACGTCTTGTTCGCTTTCGCGCAGATTCTCCGTTGCGTAGACGGTTTCCTGCTCGGCCGCTTTCTTTTGCAATTGGGCTACCAGAATGCCGTAGTACAACGTGTGTACCTGAACCGCGACTTGATTTTCAGCTTTCTTCAGGTCATCGCGTGAAATCGCCAGGTCAGCAGCCGCCGCACGGTTTTGTTGACGTATACGGATCAACTGCGTCAATGGCTGCGCAAGCATCGTTCCGCTCGAATAGATAGTGTTGTTACCTTGCTGGAGGTTGATACCCTCCGGTGGAATAAGGGTTCCTCCAGCCACACCGAGGCCCCCGGCAGGGATTCCAACGTTCTGAAGTTCTGTCACATGAAGGATATTCGATTGGTTGGTTATTTTGGGGAAATATGAGGAGTGGTCACCAGCCTTTTTCTCCTGACTCTCGTCGACTCTCAGCTTTGCGATCTTTATTCCGCGGTTCTGGGCAATCGCGAGGTGAACCGCCTCGGCCAGCGTGAGTCGTCGCAGCTCTGCGGCAGTCCCGCGCGGAGCTGCGCACAAAGTCGCCCCGACGACAATAACGATCATTCTAGACAAACGTGAATAATTCATTGCATTTTCCTCAGGTCCTTATAACTGACCTTGCCTGGTCGCAAGAACAGCATCAGTAAGAGATAAGCGACCGCCATCCACCCGATCAGAGCGAATGCGTCGCGTATGGCCAGCGTGTACGCCTGCGCTCGCACTTGCTGGCCCAGAAGTACAACTGCGCGGGCCTGCGATTCATCCGGTCCTGTCGAGTCAGGCGACAGCCCTGCGCCCAATATCCGCAGGCGTTCCAAAGTGAGCCAACCGCCGGATTGCACATGCAAGCCCAGCATGTTCGAGTTAAACTGCTCGCGCACCGAAATGAATCGGGTCATGGCAGCTACACCCAATTGGCCGGCGAAGATACGGATGAAATGCATGAACCCAGAAAACGTGGCGGCCTTGGCGGCGCTTGTCAACACTCCCGCCTCGAGCGCTTCCAAAACGATGCTGCCTACCAAACCGACATAGGTGCATGCGAATCCGGTCGCAAGAAGAAGCTCGACTAATTCGAAGCTGGTTCCGGACCATGAGGTGTCGAGGTGCGCGCAGACCCAGCAGCCGACCGACGCGGCCGTGAGGCCCACCGCCAGCGTCAGGCGTGAGGTGGTGCGGATGATCATTGCCGAGACGAGCCACACGACGACGAACATCGGCACGGCTGTCCACGCGAGCGAATGACCGGTTTGCAGAGCCCGGTAGTGCTGAATGTTGCCCAGGAATCCAGGGATGAGCACGATGGTGGCTAAGTGCGCGAACTTAAAGATGAAAATGGATAAAGCGAGAATGATGATATTTCGTGACTTTAGAAACTCTAGCGTCAGGATCGGATTTGGCTGCAACATCCGTCTCACCCACGCTGCGGCTACGAGAAACAGCCCTGCTGCCAACATCGCCACGACCACTCCCGAATGCAGCCAATCGAGGCGTTCACCCTGATCGAGAGCTCCATACAGCAGAGCGAGTCCCAGGCTAAAGTAAATGAATCCACGCCAACTCGGCTTCGGCTCCGCCGGCACACTTTGGCGTGGAATGCCAAAGTAAATGCAAACTATCATGAGCGGCGTGAAAATCGCGGTGTTCCAGAAGATCCAGTGCCAGGAGAGATGCTCGGAGTACCACCCCTGCAATAGGGATGCAATGTTACTGACGAAGACGATATCTGCCGCATAGGCTGCGATGCCAAAGATGACCAGCCGCTTCGGAAGCGTGGTCAGTACGAACGTCATCGTAAGGGAGTAGAAGGTGCCTGACGCGAGACCCGCGATTGCTGCTAACGCCAACATTGCCGGGAGACCTGGGGCAAACGGCAGCAGTATTGAAGCGACGGTAAAAACCGCGGCGGCGGGCAGCAGAATTCTACGCGGACCCCACAACACGTTCAGGAACACGACGAACACACCGCTGAACATGGTGGCCATGTTGAGCGCCGTGGGGATCCACGAAGCTTCATCAAAACCGAAGCCGCACGCCCCGCGAAGGTCCGGCAGACCGACGCTAATGAGCCGCGCGTTCAGCGTGGCGATACCCGCACCCAAAAACACGCCCAAAACACCGAGGTATGGATGAGTTGAAAGCGCCGGGCGTGCCGGAGCAGGTTTGGTCGGAGTGATAGCAACGGATGCCATAGAGGTCTAGGCGTTACTGCACGCCGCCGCTCGTGCGAACCATCGCAATGACAGACAGCCCAGCGCGCAACCGCTGGATAGCAGACTGGTTGGGATCGAGGACGATCTTGACCGGCACTCGCTGCACAATCTTAGTGAAGTTCCCCGTCGCGTTGTCCGGAGGCAAAAGCGCAAACTGAGAGCCGCTGGCTGGGGAAAGGTAATTGACCTTGCCACTTAGCACAACACCAGGAAATGCGTCCACGCGGATTGTCGCAGGATCTCCCGGATGCATATGCCGAACCTGAGTCTCCCTATAATTTGCCTGCACCCACACCTCATCTTGGACCAGGGAGATGACTTGTGTTCCGGGACTTACTAACTGCCCGGGTAATACTCTTCGTTCACCCACTCGGCCGCTCACCGGGGCCACGATTCGTGTGTATCCCAAGTTTGTCTGGGCGACGACGCGGGCAGCGCGTTTGCCATTCAGGTCGGCCATCAGGAGCATCTGCTGAGAATCCAGCACCGCGCGCTGACGTTTCTGCGCCTCGAGTTCGGCAGATTTGGCTCCCAATTCGGCATGCGCTTTCTTGAGGTCGGCCTCCCGGCTGGCTAGTTGCGCTTCTGCCGTAGCTATTTGCGCCTCCCTGCCCGCAAGTTGAGCCCGGTAACCGTCCGCAGCCGCGACGACCTGCTCTACCTTTTGCCGCGTTGCCGACTCTACAGCGATCAGCGCTTCCTGACGGCGTCGCTCTAAATCCGAGCTCTGCGCCTCAGCTTTGGTGCCCTCCAGCGTGCTGCGCGCGCTGGCTACTGCCGCGTTTGCGGCGTCGATGCCAGCGTGGGCGGCCGAAATGTCTGCCTCCGCTGCGCGAATACCTTCGGCAGCCTCTTCAATTCGGGCATCTTGCAGCTCCTTCTGCCGTTGGTTGTTGATAAGCGCGGCGTCCCCCGCCGCAACAGCCGCCTCCGCCTGCTGAACCTGGGCGCGAAAATCGTCATCCTTTAACTGCACGAGGAGATCTCCCGCTTTCACTTCCTGAAAATCGGAGACTGCGACGGTAGCGACTAGTCCGGCGGCCTTCGTACTCAGAGGCGTCAAGTCCGCGCGGGTGTAAGCGTCATCCGTTTTTTGGGCCGTTGCGCCACTTGCCCAGGCATTCCAGTTGCCGGTAATCATCAAAAGAATGCCCGCCGCCATGATCATAATCAGACCCGGCACTAACCACCGCTTGGCATTGCTCAACGCCGAATTGTTCAAGTTAAACATCACACCTTCTCCTTGCGAGATCAAACAAAAAGCACTCACGGCCGAGCCGAACCTAGATGCAGTTAATTCACGCAACAAACGCGCGCCGCTTCGTTAGGGCCGATCCCATCTGTGATTCGTTCTCGATGAGTCGCGTAACGATAGCAAAGAGGAAAGCGGCAGATAGGCCGCACATCAGGACACCGGTAGTAGCTTCGATTGGGCCCAAGAGCCGCCAGGAAGTCGGAAGCACGAGATCCCCATAGCCGACGGTCGAATAGGTGGTTGTCGAGAAATAGAATGCGGATTCCCACGATGGAAAGCAATACCGGCGAAAAAAACACGCCCATAGCAGGATTTGCGAGATGTGCAGCACGATTATCAAATGTGTGATTTGCACCACGAGCGCAGCCGAGCGCAATAGTCCGAGTTTGTGCAGGTCCTGTTCAACACGAGCTCTTCCCCAATGGATCAGCGTTGCCATCCCGGCGCTCTGGAGCGAAAGTGTGAGCGTAACGAGGACGGTTGCTGCAATAGATTGGCGTAGAAAAGGCATCGGCCCCATCACTGCTGCCCGGCTTCTCCGGAGGTGAGTGACGCTGAAGCGGTTGCGAGCCGTTGTTGCATAGATGAAACCAGATGCCCCACAACGCTTTCGGCGGTCTGGGACATTGCGGCCACGAGACCGGGGACGGCGCGGTCCTCGAGCTTCGTCGTCTGCGACGAGGTATCGCTCCACAACACGTCACCCGTCCTCACATTCGTTAGCTGCGCGGATACACTGACCTCGACGAAAACTTCGCGGCCTTTATCCACTTCCTCCAGGTGATCGAGCGTCCCGCTGAGCAGATATTCCGAAACTCCACGGCCATCGAACAGATGCGCCGCCTGGAACAGTCCTCGAATTCGTATGTTCTGGAGCATTGAGTTGGTGACTGCGCTCCGCGGATCTGCAACCCAGCGGTGATAATTGTAGAAATCCAATTGTTCCGCCGATTTCCGGTAAACAATCGGTCCAGCCCTCAGAAATACTGGAGCTCGAAACTCCCGGACGGCTACCGAGCCGGCGAACGGCTTGGGCTGATCTGGCGACCGAACAGGGGCGGGGAGATTCAGAACGTAGTACTTCGGGTAACGGACTCCGCCCGCACATCCAGTTAGGCAGGCGAGGACACTGACGAGGCACACCAAACCGAGAAGAATTCGATTGCGCATAGTATTTGGCCTGAGATAGGCTCGCGGCCTTTCAGAAGATAGGAGCGACGCATTAGTGCATTTGTTGGAAGCCTTGCGTGATCTACCGGGGCAATCTTCGTTCGCCGTTGACTCTCACGCCGGGGTGAACAGTGCGACACGCAGCCGTCATAAGTGACGAAATTCGGGCGATTGGTGACATAGGGATCGACAATTTTCGCCGCTGCTGTTTGATGGCGCCCACTGAATCACTGCTTTTACGCTATCTCCAGCATCCGCGCTCTTTGGTTGGTCAATTGCCAACTCCGAGTCATGCCAAAGACATCGTCGTTCAATGACTTAAACAGATTCCAAACCATTCTGGAGACACGCATTGCCGACTTAGAAAGAGGGACGCGTGAGCGAGACGGTATCGCAGTGGATCCGAGCCCGGATCAGTTGGACGAAATCCAGCGTGCGTCTGAACGCGCGCTCGCGATCTCTAATCTCGACCGCGACGCTAAGCAACTTCGTAGCGCGCGTGCGGCTCTGCGCCGCATACGCGAAGGCACTTTCGGAGTCTGCGAGCAGTGCGAAGAAGCAATCCACCCGAAACGGCTCGCTGCACTTCCTTGGGCTCCGCTTTGCATTCAATGCCAGGAAGAGGCGGATGGCCGCGCCACCTTCAGCAATGCCGCTTGATCGTCTTCAGAAAGTGAATTCCGCATGCCTTGCCCAAACGCTCGTTCGGGCCAATCCAGCCAAGCCTTGCGAATGCGCTGTTTGCATCCGTAACGCATACTGACGCGCCTGTATTGCAACGAGATGTTTCCAATTGGCGGATTACCCCTCAAGAGCCCATATTCGCGGTTCGCGGCCACCAAATATCGTGTGGTGCTAGACCATCCCATGTTCGCGAGGATTTCCCTCGTTTCTGGCAAACTATTTGGGGTGGCTAGGAGCGAGAGCCGTTAGCCAGCTCTCTTCCGGTTCTGCCGTGTCTTTGGATGTGCGATCGAGCACTCGGAAGGAATCGACAAGGATTTCGGTGACCGGCCATTGCACTTGAACGCACCGGTCTCGTCCTCAATGGTCCGCTCGAATTCGCGGAAGGTTAACTCACCTTCTATTAAGATGTGGGCGAGGTGCGTTCACCGGGGCGGGCCACAACGCACCGAAACTTTCGAAGAGGCAGAGAACGGAACTGTCTTTCTAGACGAGATTGGAGAGATGGTGGCGGTTCAGCCGAAGCTCCTCGGTGTGCTGCAAGAAAAAACATTTCAGCGGGTGGGCAGTTCGCGCCCGATGCGGGCGAACGTGCGAGTGATTGCAGTAACCAATCGGAGTCTTGCCGATGAAGTGGAGCAAGGACGATTCAGAGCCGATCTTTACTATCTACTGAACTCTTACCATGTGCAGTTTTACAGATGCTTCGAGGGCGGCGGACGGACATCCTGCTATTGAGCGAATACTTTCTGGAGCGATTTGCCAGGCGAACTCGGACGGCGATTCCAGCGCTCCGACTGACGACACTCGTAACGGAGATCGACGCTGACCGGCAGCAGGCGGAGCCGTACTTCCGCATGCGCGATGTGTTTTCGGTGCTAGCAGAGAGCAAGGTCATTTGGGACACGCTGGATCGCCGTCGAGTCGATCGTTTTGTGGAGCGATCCGCAGCCAGCGAAGCCATAACGCGCGAGCCGGTCGGGTTCCAGCTGAACACCTGCCACATTCTCAACTGGGAGCAGAAGGTGCCACATCTTGCCAATAAAAATGGCGGTGACCTTTATCTTTACCCCGGGTTCGTCCTCTACCGTGCATCACGGGAGGCCTTCGCCCTAATAGACTTTCGTGAAGTCACTCTGACCTACAAGCCTCAACGCTTCATTGAGGATCAGCTCGTGCCTTCCGATGCTCAAGTAGTCGACAAAGCGTGGGCGAAAAGTAACAAGGACGGCAGCCCGGACCGGCGGTTCAGAGAGAATTATCAGATCCCTGTTGCACTTTACGGCAAACTGACTTTCACCAGTCCCAGCGGTCTTCGGGAGGAATATCAANTATCCAGCGCGGAGCTTGCCGAGCGCTTCTCTAGAGCCTGGAACAACTTCATGCAATCCTTCAAGGCGCCGAATTCAGAACAAGCGCGGAGTCCATCTGGATGGACGCCGGCAACATGATCAAGACAAGTACCGGAACGTTCGCACAGCTTTTCGTTAGGAACGACCTTTCGCACGATCTCGCACATGTAGTATGCCCTGCGCAGGCGCGCTAAGGCACCATTCCGAGAGGGGCGCGCATCGCCTCAGTTTGGGTTTCGCATGTGGTCCGGTTTGACGTCCTCTCAAATGGCCTTCTCGCATGGCATCGATACTTGCATGGGAGAGAGCCGCTAGGCGGCTCTCTCGGGTTCTGAAGTGTCCTTTGTTTTTCGATCGAGCACTTTGAAGGAATCGACAACGACTTCCGTTACCGGCCATTGCACTTTGACGGGACCAGTCTCGGTCTCGATGGTCCGATCGAACTCACGGTAGGTCAGTTCGCCTTCAATCAGGATGTGGGTTCCTTTGGCGAGATTGGCAGCAGATTGAGCGAGCCCACCATAGAGGACGCAGTCGTGCCATTGGGTTTTCTCCTTCCACTCTGTATCCTGCTGATAGCGCCGGGTAGTTGCCACGGAAAGCCGGGTGATCTCCTTGCCGGTGCGTGTCGCAAGCGTCTTGGGCTGCTGCCCTGTAAAGCCAATCAGGCTGACTCGATTCAGATACATATACTTCTCTTCTCCTTGGTTGAATTGTTTGCGTTGGGGTGTTGCGCCAACACCCTCGAGGCCCTCGCCGGCGAGAGTGGGGTAGCAAAGCGTCCAGGTCAGTGAGCGAAGCTTTTCGGAGGGCACCCGCTCCGCGGGAGGAACCGAAACCCGGAGGGCTCTTGGCCTTGCGCGCTGCGAGGGTGAAACCCTTAAGGCCCGACGTCAAGCATGCACCGTTTCTGCGTACGATCCCGTCCCGGTTTCCGATTGAGGCTGAATCTTTGTTCTCGCCCGAAGCTTGGGGACGTGCGTTCGGCTGGGGCGAAGCACGAGCCCGATTTCGGACGCTTGCACATGGCAGTCCGGCCAGATCTCCGGATCGAGGATCTTCAAAAGGCGCTCAATGACTTTGGCGCGAAAGGCTCGACGGCCGAACCGATCGTCCTTGTAATCCGAACCCAGTTGCTCAAACAAGCTACCCGGTCCAAACCAGGGGACGGTGGTCTGCTGTACCAGGTAGCTCATCCGGTGAGTCAGCCAGAAGTAGAGGTCGAGAGCGAGCGATGAGCGGCTGAGCCGCCGAACAGCATTCCAATCGATCGGAACCGGATGCTCGACCAGGTAATCGAAGAACTTCTGACTAAGCTCGAGACGGGATTGCCAGGAGGCTGTTTTGCTGTTGCTTCGCTTGCGGGACCACATCTGGATGTCCTCGGTGATCAGCATTCGGTTCAGGCGCCGGTACTGTTCATCTACAGTGCCGGTCTCGATCGCGACGCTGATAGTGCAGGTAAAGAGACGCCAAGCCTGTTCTCGAACCGAGGTGATGGACCCACGCGCACCGCCGCTCACCTGCATTCTCAGCTTGTCGTGCAAGAATTCACTCAGGTTCTTTCCCAAGTAGATTTGCGGGGATCGCGTGCGGACTGCTTCGGTTCCCACGAACGCCAGCAGTACTCGGGGTATCGATCCATAGGGTAGGTGCGATTCCTCGTCCGCCGTCAACTTCAGCCGGTAAATCCCATTCCGTCGCTCGAACGTTTTGACGTGATCGCCGGGGTCACTGTGAGGCAGTCCCATTTGGGCGAACGCCCGCGCGATAAAACCGAGATCCTGCTGCTGTTGCTCGATGGGGTGTGACCCTTCGAGAAGCGCAGCGCGAGGAGTGTGAGCACGAGACTCGGCCCATCCCAAGCCGGAAATAATTTGACTGGCCTTCTGCAATTCGCCGCCTTCAGCGAGAATCTCGGGTGGTTCGGCGGTCTTTCCGGAGGGCGGCCTTTTCTTCTTTGCCCTTTCGCTTGTTATTCATGTCCCGCGCCGCTTTCTGTTCGAGACGGAGATTTTCCAGATGCCGGGCTTTGGCAAAGTGGAAGATATGCTCCCATGAGATTGGATACTTAGCCTGGGTGCCCGAAAGCTTCACCAGGGCATACTTCGGACGTGATTCAATCACAACTGACCGAGCCTTGCCACTTTCAGCGACGAGGGAAGCGGTTCGAAAGGTCAGTTCTGTTTTACGATCTATGAGGTAGCTCATTCATGTGTCCTTCAATGTTGAAGAGTGATGCGTATTCCCTGGAGGCTGTCCCTGCTAAAGGAGGCGCGAGGTGTCGCTCGCGCCCAAGCCCCTGCAATGTTGCGCGAACCTGCTACTGCGCAGGTTTTGTGCAGCTTGTCGCAAATTATGTGAGAGCACGGCGAAGCCGCTTGGCGGCTAACTCATTGATAAGAGAGCCGGACGGTGCCGGATCGCGCCGGTAAGATGGACTTAAAATCCTTTTTCGCGCAAGCGGAGTGCGGGTTCAAGTCCCGCCCCGGGCACCACTTACGGACTTCGGGCGGTTTTGATGTGCAGTGAATTCCTGTGCTTTTGTCGATCTTAGGACTGCCTTTGCTGTGTTTGTGCAGTTCGTGACGAAATGGATGCCAGTGTATAGCTCACGGGATCGAAT
>C688J18823_10002322_pt1 | contig 11918 bp, 11 predicted proteins | sample HopSoiMetagenom1_FD_18823 | JGI IMG/M metagenome (IMG submission 18823) | reverse complement strand
GGATGCGTTCACGCTATTCGGCGAGCGGACGGTCGCCGCGCCGTGGATTGAGGCGGTTTACGTCCGGAGCGCGGGCGTCCCGCCCGCAGTCGGCGGCCGTCCCGGCCGCTGACGAGAACGGGCGACCGGGCGAGACGCCCGATCGCTGCGGACGAGACGTCCGCGCTCCGCTATGCCTCGATGAGGCGAGGAGTGAGCAGGTGGCGCGCCATGAAGCGCCACATCAGGCCCATGGCGTTGTGCAGGTGCAGGGTGATGAACAACAGCAGGATGCCGGCGAGGGTGAAGAGCCAGCCGCCGGTCGGGTCCTGGATCGAGTAGAGGCCGAAGTCGACTTCACCGCGATAGTCCGCGAACGGCGCGACGATGAATGCGGCGGAGAACGCGAATGCGCAGACCGAGGCCACCCAGCACGCGAGGCCGACCGGGAACTTGAGGAGGAGGAACGCCGCGCCTTTCCACGTCGACGCATCCTTCACGATGCCGCGCAGCCACTTCCAGAACGTCGGCGCGTCGCTCTTCGTGGTCTGCACCGGCTCGCCGAGCATCCAGCGCGAGAGGATGCGCTCGAACTGGCCGAGGGCCCAGACCAGCATGATGAACAACGCCATCAGCAGCAGTCCGATCCAGAGCAGCGAGAGGCCGAGCGACAGCGCGGAGCCGGTCACGAGAAAGACGAAGTACGCGAGGCCGAGCGGAAACGCGAGCCACACGTACGCGACGTTCAGGTAGGTCCGGCCGCGAGCGGCGACGTTGAAGAATCTGCGGATGGCGTTCATGAGTGACTCCTGCCTCGGTGTACGAGATCAGGGAGCTCATGTTTCAGAACCGGCCGCGGTGTCACTTCTTCAGCAGCGTCACTCCCCCGCGCGATGACAGTTTCGTATCCAGGTACTCGCGCGCGGCGGGCGCCTCCTTTAAATACGCGTCCCAGAACGCGGCGGCGGCGATCTTGATCGTGTCGAACGTGCCGCGCTGCTGTATGAAACGGTTGTCGCCGCGGGAGCGCGGCTGCATCGTGCCGGGGTTGCGTTGTGCGTTGATCTGGTCCTGCCGGTCGAGATACGACTCGTCCGATGTCGGCAGCGTGAAGCCGCCGAGAAATGCGAGGTGGCCGGCGCCGGCGATCGAGACGAAGTACTTGTCGCCGGTCGCGGGCGAATCGTCGAACGCGGTCCGCCGCCATTCCGGCGTTTCATTTTCGAGCGCGCCGCGATCCTCGCTGCCGGTCATGTACATCGCCGGGATCTTCACGTTGCGGAACGACTCCGCGGTCAATCCGCGCGTCGCGCTCACACCTTGCGGCGACATCGCCACGATCGCCTTCACGCGCGGATCGCGCAGCTGCAGCGGCTTGCCGTCGACGACCGGCTCGACACCGCCGAGCAGCATCGCGACGAACGCACCGTACGAGTGTCCCCCCACCGCGATCCGATTGCGGTCGAGCTTCCCTTTCAGTTCGGGATAGCGCTCTTCGAGTTGATTGAACGAGTCGAGGATGAAGGTCACGTCGCGCGCGCGGTCGCGCCATTCATTGACGTTCTGCGATTCCCAGATCGCCTCGCCGACCGTCTTTCCCTCGCGGCGCTGCTCGCGCATGAGCTCGCGCAACTTGCCTGTATCCGCATGCGCCGGCTTGATGCAGACGTAGCCGTGACCTGCCCAGTATTCGGTCAGTCCGACGTAGTTCTTGTTCGACGCGCCGAAGCCGTGCGAGAAGACGATGACCGGGAACGGTCCCTCGCCGCGCGACGGATATTCGACGACGATGTCGATGTCTTTGTTGCGCTGCGCATCGTGCAGCACGCCGACGGGAATCGAGCCGACCGGATAGTCGCCTCCTTCGGATTGATAGCGGCCCGGCGTGTCTTTCGGCAGAGGCTGCGGCTTCTTCTGCTGGTCGCGTGTGTCCGCACAGCCGGCAATCAGGATCGAAGCAACGATGGCGAGGAGGGATTTCATGGCTTACTCCATTACGGCCGCGGCAGCGTTCCGCTGAACCGCGGGTGCCCACTGCGTCGCGAGCACGCTCGCAAGCACGAGCACGCCGCCTGCCACCGCCGCGAGACTGACGGGCTCGTGCAGAAGCACGATCGCCGTGGCGAAGGTGATGAGCGGCTCGAGATAGAGCAGCGATGCGACGCGCGACACTTCGACCTTTTCCAGCGCGCCGTACCAGAAGAGATAGCCGAGGCCGGAACAGCCGATGCCGAGGAAGAGGATGGCGGTCCAGCCCGCCGGCGTGACGTGCGGCAGTTCGCGCCAGCCCTGCTTCGCGATGAAGAACGGGACGAGCATCGTGCCGCCGAAGACCATCGCGCCCACCGTGGCGAGCTCCGGTCCGATGCGGCGGATGGTCTTGTGTCCCATCGTCGAATAGACCGCCCAGTTGATCGTGCTGACCAGGATCAGGAGATCGCCGCGCGTCGACGGCAGCGCCAGGATGTTCGAGCTGAAATCGCCGCGCGTGATGACCAGCAGCGCGCCGGCGAAACCGCCGAGGAGTCCGATGATTTTCAGTGCGCTGAAGCGCTCCCGGAGGACGATCGCGGCGAGGATCGCGGACCAGATCGGCGAGATGCCGATCAGCCAGCCGGTGTGCACCGCGGTGGTCATCGTCAGCGCGTACGACTGCAGCATCTGATGAAAGAAGATGCCGACGAAGCCCATCAGCGCGAGCGGCGGCCACGCGTCGCGCGGCGGGAACTTGCGCACGATAAAGAGCAGAAGCACGGCGCCGATCGCGAAGCGGACGGTGATGACGGTGACGGGCGAGACTTCGCGGAGCGCGGCTTTCGTCGCGACGAACGACATGCCCCAGAAGATGACGGCGATGAGGGCACCGAGGCGGGGACGCATGGTAGTCAACATTATCCTGCGCGCCTCAACAACGTCGTATAACGAGCACCATGCAATCGAAGCGTGACCTGTGGCTCCTCAGCGGCGCCACCCTGCTGATCCACCTCACCTGCCTCACGCAGTACGGCTGGTTTCGCGACGAGCTCTATTACGTCGCGTGCAGTCATCACCTGGATTGGGGCTACGTCGATCAGCCGCCGATGATCGCGCTCGTCGCGTGGATCGCGCGGCATCTGTTCGGCGAGACGTTGTGGGGCATCCGGCTGGTCTCTGCCGTTGCCGGTGCGTGCATCGTCTTTCTCACCGGAATGCTCGCGCGACGAATGGGTGCAAACCGTTTCGCGCAGAACATCGCCGCACTCTGCTCGATGATCGCGCCGATGTATCTCGCGGCGGGACACTTCCTGTCGATGAACGTGTTCGAGCCGCTGGTCTGGATGTCGATGGCGTACATCGCGATCGCAATTTTCGACGGCGGCGATGAACGGCTCTGGCTCCTCTTCGGCGTGCTCGCGGGACTGGGACTGGAGAACAAGCACTCGACGCTTTTCTTCGGATCGTCATTCGTCATCGCGATGCTGCTCACGCCGCAGCGAAAACACTTCGCGCGAAAGTGGATCTGGCTGGGCGGCGTGCTCGCGGCGCTGATCTTTCTGCCGAACGTTCTCTGGGAAGTGCAGCATCACTTCGCGACATACGAGTTGCTGAGCAACATCGCGCACGGTCACAAGAACGCGGAGGTCACGCCGCTCTCGTTCTTCCTCGGACAGCTCCTGCTGATGCATCCGCTGACACTGCCGATCTGGATCCTCGGCATTATCTGGCTCATCCGCCGGCCGAACTACCGCGTCCTCGGACTCACGTTCGTCATCCTCTTTATCGAGTTCGTGGTGATGAAGGGGAAGATCTACTACCTCGCGCCCGCGTATCCGATGCTGTTCGCCGCCGGCGCAATCAGTGTAGGACAAGCTCTCAGCTTGTCCGGGTGGTCCCGGTTGTCCCGGTGGGGGCGACAAGCTGAGAGCTTGTCGTACACCATCCTCGTGATGGGAGGTGCGCTGCTGGCACCGTACGTCATCCCGATCCTGCCGGTGGAGACGTTCATTCGCTATGAGCAGGCGCTGCACGTAGAGCCGCCGAAGACCGAGAACCACGCGATGGGACCGCTGCCGCAGCAGTACGCAGACATGTTCGGCTGGCCGGAGATGGTCGCAGCGGTAGCGCGCGCGTACGACATGCTCACCCCCGCGGAGAAAGCGAAGTGCGCGATCTTCGCGCAGAACTACGGTCAGGCCGGAGCGATCGATCACTTCGGGCCGCAGTACGGATTGCCGCACGCGATCAGCGGTCATCAGAGCTACTTCCTCTGGGGCCCGCAGGGCGCAACCGGCGAGGTGCTGATCGTGCTCGACGACAATCAGGAGACGCTCGAGGAACTGTTCAACGACGTGCGTCCCGCGGGCGACGTCACGCATCCGCTCAACATGCCGTACGAGCACTGGACGATTCACATCTGCCGCGGTCCGAAGCAGTCGATGGCGGAGCTCTGGCCGAAAGTGAAGAAGTGGATGTGACGGCCGTCATCGCCGCGTGGCGTGCTGCCGTCCCGGCTTCACGAACGACACGTAGTCATTGATGAAGTTCGTGAACTGACTCAGGAAGAAGTGTGTGGTGTGGAAGAGCGCGATCGTGTCGCCGGGGACGTCGACCGGCACGGGATCGTGCGGATCGAGCGTCAGCGGGTAATGCCGGCTTTCGAGATCGGGTAGAACACCGAACGGCTCGGCGCCGATCCACACGCCCGACATCACGTTTCCTTCCCAGGCGGCGAAGAAGATCGAGCCGGACGAGATGAGCTGGAGGGCTCCGGCAGAAGCCGTCGCCACGACGTGCGGCTCGCGTTCGTCGAGCCTGCGTGCGTAGATCGCATCGCTGGTGAGCCACGCCGCGAGGAACGTGCGGCCGTTCCAGGCGATGCGGCCCTGGTACGCATCCGAGCTCGCCAGCTCCTGCGCGGCGCCGCCGAGGATTTGGGCCTGGAGTCGGTTGCCGCGGGAGGAGACGATCGCCACTTGCGATCCGCCCACTGCGGCGCCGGTGACCTGCTCTTCATCGCCGATCACGAACGGCGTGCGCGCCACGCCCTGATTCGTCACGACGACGCCCATCGCATGTCCATCCAGATCGGTGTAGAAAATGAAGTACTGCGTTCCATCCCACACGATCACCGGCCGGACCACGTTCGCCGCCGCGATGGCGAACGACGTGGACGGCGTCCCATCCTCGGATACGAACGCGCCGATCACACGCGACGGCTCCTCCCCGAACAGCGGCGGAACGGCGAGCTCGTTCCAGACGACGAGGAACCGCGTGCCGTCGAACGCGACCGCGGGCTGCGTCTGCGCGGAGAACGACGTCGCGATGGCGAACGGTGCACCGATTCGATTGCCATCGAATCCGACGCGCACCGCATCGATCTCGCCGCAGGTGCACGGCGAGAGTTTCCCTCGCGTCGTAAAAACCGCGAGCATCGATGAGTGTCCGGCCGCGGCCGCTTCGATCGGCGAGACGTGATCCGCAATCAGAACGTCGTTTTGAGCGAGCGCGGAACAGGCAAGAAACAGCACGAGGAGCAGCCGGGGCAGGGTCATATAGGAGAGTACGGATGCCGCATCAGTGCCGTTTGCCGGAGTGCGGCAGCTTGCCGCCGCACTCCTATAAGATCGTTCGGTTGACCGAAAAAATCCGGAAGTACACGCTCAAGCGGCCCGCGAGGGCGCAGAAGCAGTACCGCGTCGCGTACGAAAAGGAGCTCAACTCCGAACAACTCGAAGTGGTGATGGCCGGCGAAGGGCCGCTGCTGGTGATCGCAGGCGCCGGTTCGGGCAAAACGCGCGCCCTCACCTATCGCGTCTCGCGGCTGATCGAAGACGGCGTCGATCCGTCCGACATCCTCCTCGTCACCTTCACGAACAAAGCGGCGCGCGAGATGCTGTCGCGCGTCGAACAGCTCGTCACCATCGACACGCGCCGCATCTCGGGCGGCACGTTCCACTCCATCGGCAACCGCCTGCTCCGACGCTACGCCGACACGATCGGCTATCGCTCGAACTTCACGATCATGGACGACGAGGACTCGAAGGAAATGATGGAGTCCGCCATCTCGTCGTCGGGCATCAAGACGATGGAGAAGCGCTTCCCGAAAGGCGACGTGCTCCTCGACATCTACTCGTTCCTGCTCAACACGCGCACGCCGATCGAGCTCCACCTCGAGGACAACTATCCGCACTTCGCCATCTATCGCGACGAGATCCTCAGCGTCTTCCGCCGTTATCGCGAGCGCAAGCGCGAAGCGAATGCGATGGACTTCGACGACCTGCTGCTGAACTGGAAGCTGCTGCTCGAAGAGCATCCGGAGGTCGCCGAGCCGCTGAAGCGCAAGTACCGCTACATCCTCGTCGACGAGTACCAGGACACGAACAAATTGCAGGCCGACATCATCGACGCCATGGCCTCGGTGCGGCGCAACGTGATGGTGGTCGGCGACGACGCGCAGTCGATCTACTCGTTCCGCGGCGCGTCGTTCGAAAACATCCTCACCTTTCCGCTCCGCTTCCCCGAAACACAGATCTACAAGCTGGAGACGAATTACCGCTCCACGCGGCAGATCCTCAACCTCGCCAATGCCTCGATCGCCGCAAATCGCTTTCAGTTTCAGAAGGAGCTGCAGGCGGTGCGCGGCGATGGTCCCGATCCGGCGGTGGTCGGCGTCGACGACGTGTTCGAGCAGGCGTCGTTCGTCGCGCAGCGCATCCTCGAATTGCGCGATGAAGGGGAGCACCTCGACGAAATCGCCGTGCTCTATCGCTCGCACTACCAGTCGCTCGAGCTGCAGATGGAGCTGTCGCGCCGATTGATCCCGTACGAGATCCGCTCCGGCGTCCGCTTCTTCGAGCAGGCGCACATCAAGGACGTCCTCGCCTATCTGAAGGTCGTGACGAACGTGCGCGACGAGCTGTCGTGGAAGCGGATGCTCAAGCTATATCCGAAGATCGGCGAGCGCACGGCGGCAGACGTCTGGGCGCACATCGGCAGCGCGCCGAATCCGCTCGAAGCGTTCTTCCGCGGCTACGACGCGCCGTCGCGTGCGGCGAAGGGCTCGCTCGAATCGGCGCGCAGCGTGCTGCGGCTCATCGGCTCGGAGTCGATGAAGCACAATCCGTCGGAGTCGATCCGGCTCGTCGTCGAGCGAGGCTACGCCGACTACGCGCGCTCGAAGTTTCCGAATGCGCAGGCGCGGCTCGATGATCTCGAGCAGCTCTCGCAATACGCGCTGCGCTACGAAGACACGGAGCAGTTCCTCGATGAAATCGCGCTGGCGAATCCGATCGCCGGCGAGGACGTCGCGGTGGTTGGCCCCGAGGATGAAAAGATCGTGCTGTCGTCGGTGCATCAGGCGAAGGGGCTCGAGTGGCGGGTCGTGTTCGTGATCTGGCTCGCCGACGGACGCTTTCCGTCGCAACGCGCACTGCGTGTGCCGGGCGGCATCATTCGCGTGAATCCGACGCAGGTGCACGAAGCGCTGCCGTTGCTCGAAGGAGCGACTGCGGACGCGCCGATCGTCGACGAACAGGGCACGCGCGAGCTGGTGATTCCGGGCGAGGAAGAGGAGCGGCGACTCTTTTACGTTGCGGTCACCCGCGCGCAGCAGGAGCTCTACCTCGTGTTTCCGGTGATGGCGCGCGACCGCGGGGGAATGGATGTTTTAATGGAGCCCTCCCGCTTCGTCCGCGAGCTTCCGGGCGATTCATACGAAAAATGGGTCATCGGATCTGAATGATGAAATTGCTGCTGATCTCGTCGTCCAACGTCTACGGCCACGGCTATCTCGATCATTCCGAGCCGTTCATTCGCGACTTCCTCGGCGCACACCGCCGCGTCGCCTTCATCCCGTACGCGGCCACCGATCACGCGGGCTACACGAAGAATGTGCGCGAGCGTTTCGCGAAGATGGACCTCGAGATCGTCGATGAAATGCAGGGCGCCGATGCGCTCTTCGTCGGCGGCGGCAACACGTTCCGCCTGTTGAAAACGCTCTACGATCGCAACCTGCTCGACGCGATTCGCGATCGCGTCCGCGGCGGCATGCCGTACATCGGCTCGAGCGCGGGGACGAACATCACGTGTCCGACCATCAGGACGACGAACGACATGCCGGTCGTCTGGCCGCCGTCGCTCGATGCGCTCGGCTTCGTCCCGTTCCAGATCAACCCGCACTACCTCGATCCCGATCCGAATTCGAAGCATCAGGGCGAAACGCGCGAGGAGCGCATCCGCGACTTTCACGAGGACAACGACACGCCGGTGGTCGGCCTGCGCGAAGGGACGATGCTGCAGGTCGAAGACGCGGATGTGCGTCTGATCGGATCGATGCCGGCGCGCATCTTCGTGAAGGGTGAATCGCCGTACGAGCTCGAACCGGGCAACGTCGTGTCATTCTGAGCCGCATCAACGGCGAAGAATCCGTCGCGCTCTGCTAAGCTTTCATCCAGTCCACCAATGTCCACCATTCTGATCGTCGACGACAATCCGATGTTCCTGTCGGAGGCGTCGAAGCTTTGTCAGCGTGAAGGCTTCGAGACGATGACGGCGCGCTCGTGGAGCGAGCTCAATTCGGTGCTCGCCACCCGCGTCCCCGACCTCGTGCTGATGGACATCGAGATGCCCTCCATCCCCGGCCATCGCCTCGGCACGTTCGTCCGCGCGCGCTATCGCATCCCGATCGTGCTCGTCTCCGGACATTCGGAAGAGCGCCTCAAGCGGCTCTTCGATTCGTCGGATGCGGACGGCTGGATCTGCAAGCCGCTGACGCGCGACAAGCTGATCGCCGCGGTCACGCGCTTCATGCCGATCATCCAGGAGCATGAAGCGGAGCTGACGAAGCCGCCGGCGCAGGAGCGCGCCGCGACGACGAAACCGACGGTGCTGCTGATCGAGGACGAAGCGCTGATCGCATCGCGCATCGAATCCACGCTCGCGGAGACGTCGACGGTTACGCTCGCGGAAGACGGCGAGTCCGCCATCGAAAAGCTCTGGAGCGGCAGCTACGACTGCATCCTCCTCGACCTCATGCTGCCCCGGCTCAGCGGCTTCGACGTCGTGCGCCACCTCATGATGCGCCGCCCCGAGCTGCTGAAGGCGACGGTGATCATGACCGCGGCCGGCGACGCGTCGCTGCAGTTCATCGATCCGACCGCCGTCGGCAAGGTCCTGCGCAAGCCCTTCGACCTCGGCACGCTGCCGGATGTGGTCGCAGAAGTGGCCGCGCATCGATAATCTTGCGGAATGCTCCCGCCTCAATCCCAGTACGACGAAGCGCCGGTCGCGGAGAGCCGCGAAAAAGTCGAGCAGCCTCCCCTGTTCAAGGTGCTCCTGCACAACGACGACTACACGACGATGGAGTTCGTCGTCTGGGTCCTGGAGTCGGTCTTCAACCTGCCGGAGGACGACGCCGTGCGCGTGATGCTCAACGTGCACGTGCAGGGCGTCGGCGTGGCCGGCGTGTACACGTTCGAGGTGGCGCAGATGAAGGTGGAGAAGACCACGACCCTGGCGCAGGAGCACGAGTACCCATTGCTGTGCACGATGGAGAAGGAGTGATCGGCTCATCCGTTCTGAGTTCTGACTCTGCGTTCTGCGTTCTGCGTTCAATCCTGGAACGGGAGATTGAACGCAGAACGCAGAACGCAGAGTGAGAATTGAGAATCGCGGCAGAGACCGTTCTCAATTCTTCATTCTTGAATTCTGCATTCTGAATTCATCCAGCGCACGTGGCTTGAGCGCTGGAAGAATTCAGAATGCAGAATTTAGAATTGAAAATGAAGAACCAATGCCGTCCGGAAAGGTGCAGGCATGCTTCAACGATTCTGAGTTCTGACTCTGCGTTCTGCGTTCTGCGTTCAATCCCTGGCCGGGAGATTGAACGCAGAATGCAGAGCGCAGAGTGAGAATTGAGAATCGCGGCGCTCGGGCCACGTGCGCTGATGAATGCAAAATGAAGAATCTTCGGCTCGAACAGCCCTTGCTGTGCACGATGGAGAAGGCGTGACCGGCGAGGTCCTCGGCCGGGCACCACTCGCTTTGAACAAATACGTCGAGCTCGCGGATGGAACGCGTTACGTGTGGCTGTCGAATTTCATGTCGACCGACCACGTCTTCGCCGCGCCCGATTCACGCGAGCCGTTCGTTGCTTTCCGGTCCCGCCAGGTCATGATTCGTTCGCGCGGATGGATCCGCGTTCTGCGCCCGATGAGTGCATCGCACGTACGCTGCCTCATCGCTCTCGGCTGGTGGTGGGTGGCGGCGGCGCATTTCTGAGGAGTAGATTCACTCCATGAGCGACCGCGACCTGCTGCTCCGCCTCCTCGGCGAAGGCTACGAACGCAAGGCATGGCACGGTCCGAACCTCCGCGGCACGCTGCGCGGCATCAACGCGAATCAGGCCTTCTGGCGGCCCGCTCCCGACCGGCACAACATCTGGGATCTCGTCCTGCACTGCGCGTACTGGAAATTCGTCGCGTGGCGGCGGATCACCGGCTCGCGCGGCGTCCGCTTCCCCCGCGCCGGCTCGAACTTCTTCCCCACGCCGATGCCGGCCGAGGAGGCGTGGCGGGATGATCTCGAGCTGCTCGATGAGGCGCATCACTCACTGCGCGGCGCGGTCGAAACACTGACGGCCGCCGCGCTGGCAAGCAACTCGCGAACGATTTATGGCGTGGCGATGCACGACGTTTATCACGCCGGACAGATCCGGGTTCTGGCGAGGCTGTACGGGAAATGAGGACGATTCTCAATTCCTACAATCCCCGGAACGGGGGGATTGAACGCAGAACGCAGAGCGCAGAGTGAGAATTGAGAATCGCGGCAGAGACCGTTCTCAATTCTTCATTCTTGAATTCTGAATTCTGCATTCATCCAGCAACCGCGTTTCTGCCATGCGCGCTGGAAGAATTCAGAATGCAGAATTTAGAATGAAGAATCTTCGGCTTTACCGCTGCGTTTGTTATCTCCGACCATGATCGCGAAACAGCTCCAGGCCACCTTTGAATTTGCCGTCAACGAGGCGCTCACCCGGCGGCATGAATACGTCACGCTCGAGCACCTCCTCTTCGCCCTGCTGCACGACCGGGACGCGATCGATGTGATCCACGCGTGCGGCGGCGACATCGAAGAGCTGAAGAAACAGCTCGACGATTTCATGAGCAAGACCTTCGAGTCGCTGCCCGACGACACGACCGTGCAGCCGGTCCTCACCACCATGCTCCAGCGCGTCGTGCAGTACGCGCAGCTGCACGCGCAGAGCTCGGGACAGAAAGAAGTCGACACCGGCCAGATGCTCGCCGCGCTGTTCCAGGCGGAGCGCTCGCAGGCCGTTTACCTCCTGCGCAGCCAGGGCATCAACAAGCTCGATGTCCTCAACTACCTCTCGCACGGCATCAGCAAAGATGCGCCGAAGCCGGCGTTCGTCACGCCTGAAGACGAAGGACAGACTTCCGGCGATCCGCTGAAGAGCTTCGCGGTGAACCTCAACGAGCGCGCGGCCAAGGGCGAGATCGATCCGCTCATCGGACGCGGCCCGGAGCTCGAGCGCACCATCCAGATCCTCTGCCGCCGCCGCAAGAACAACCCGCTGTTCGTCGGCGAGCCGGGCGTCGGCAAGACCGCGATCGCCGAAGGACTGGCGCTGAAGATCCACAAGGGCGAAACGCCGGAAGTGCTGAAGGGCACAGAGGTGTGGTCGCTCGACATGGGCTCCGTGCTCGCCGGCACGAAGTACCGCGGCGAGTTCGAGCAGCGGCTGAAATCCGTCATTTCCGCGCTGCTCGAAAAGAAAGAAGCGATTCTCTTCATCGACGAGATCCACACCATCGTCGGCGCCGGCGCGGTGAGCGGCGGCACGATGGACGCGTCGAACATCCTCAAGCCGGCCATCGCTTCGGGCAAGCTGCGCTGCATCGGCTCGACGACCTACGCCGAGTACAAAGCATCGTTCGAGCGCG
>C688J18823_10002321_pt1 | contig 11918 bp, 10 predicted proteins | sample HopSoiMetagenom1_FD_18823 | JGI IMG/M metagenome (IMG submission 18823) | reverse complement strand
TTCCAAACGGCTCACCGCCGGCAGCGCGAAGGTGCTCGAATGCGGGCGGCGTGGGGAACGATGTCTGTCGACGCCGATTGACCGGAGTGCCGCGCGACCCGCTCAAGAAGGCGGGCTCAACCGTTGAGCTGCAGAGGCCGTGTCGCCTGGAAGGCAATTGCGAGGTTAGCCATGAAGAGCAAGCATATCGCCGCCGACGCGAAGGCGCAGGTTCATGTCATCATTCTGGATTCGGGTGAGGAGGCGTTTGCCGCGCTCGCCCGCTTTGCCAATGAATCCGCGATTTCTGCGGCGTCGCTAACGGCGATCGGCGCCTTCGAGCGGGCGACCGTCGGCTGGTTCGATATCGCCTCGAAGAGCTACCGCAAGATCGAGGTCAATGAGCAATGCGAGGTGCTCAGTGCGATCGGGGACATAGCCGTCGGTGATGACGGCAAGCCCAGCGTCCACGTCCACATCGTGCTGGGGCTCGCCGATGGCTCGACCCGCGGCGGCCACCTCTTGTCTGGCACGGTCAGGCCGACGCTTGAGGTGGTCTTGACCGAAGTCCCGGCGACGCTTCGACGAAAGAAGCGGGCAGACCTCGGGATTGCGCTGATCGATCTAGGGACCGCGGGCGGCTGAGGCGTCACGAATGATTCCTGGATACGCTCAGTGATAGCTAAAAAACCTCATGACGGAGGAGGAATCGAAAGGCTGTAAAGATATTGGAGTGGTGGGCTGTCTTACCCGGGCGGGGACGGGCAGCAGCGCGCAGCTGATGTCATTTCTGTCCAGCCCGCCATCGAAGAAAGTCGTTGTAAGCCTTGGCCGTATCCTGTTGAGAAACGTTTTCGCCGCCGTTTTTCTGAACGAGGAAGCTGCGGAATTCTTCGGCCGTTGCCGCGGTTGGGCCTTGTTGTGTGGTTCCCGGTTGGGTTTTGTCGAGCCAGTCCTGTGCCGGCTTGAAACGTTCCAGCCCGGCGACGTTGATTGATATTCCGGTGTCTTTCCATTTCGGGTGACGGGGCGGCTGCTGCAATTGCCCGATCTTGCCGAACAACGCATCGACGAACCGCGCCACCCTCCGGTAGCGCTCGCTCTCGGGTGGCCAATTATACACCATCAGTACGGTTGGAACGGCAAGGGCATAGACCTTGGTGTCTTTGGCCACGAGGTTTGGGTATTCTTCGGATGTGAAAGACGACGGCAGATAGATGTCCTGCAATGGTTTTGCGTAGGGGATCTCCAGCAGATGGAATTTGCCTGCTTCGTTCTTGATATTCTTGATGACCGGGGCGCCCTTCGAAACGCTCGCGATCCACGCGTCCCGCTCGCCGCCGAGCAGCTTTTGCAGGCCACCGTCGGGATCGGTCTGCGAATCGATGTCAGCCTGGATGCCCATGCGGCGGAAGATGATGCGCGCCGCCGGCAATCCGATGCTCCGTTCGGCGAATATCCTCTTTCCCTGCAGATCCTGCAGGCTGCGGATCTCCTGCCGTGCCACGATGTGAATGTCGTTGTGAAACAGACGGGTGATATACCGGACGCGCTTGGGGATGTCAGGAATGTTGTATTCGGTCTTGGCAAACTCCAGCGCGTCGGACGTGACGAAGCCCATGTCGATGTTCTTGAGACGGAGGATGTCGATGAGATTTTGGACCGAGCCCTTGCCGAGGATCGGCAGCACCCGGAGCTTGTCGCCATCGTCGAGCACCGAGGCCATGTCCGAGCCCATGATCGACATCGGACCGCCGATCGGCGCCGTGATCACCGTGACCGTGCCGGCATTGAGAAGATCGCGCTCAGGGAGTTCGTTGACTTGAGCGGGCGCGCGCTGTTGCGCACCGGCAGCGCCTGCGAACAAAGCCCACAGCATGCAAACGGCAACGCCAACGATTGCGCGCATGAAATTCCCCCTCAGCAATTTTGTTTTAGGCAATAATTGGAAAGGCTAAGCGGCAAATGATGGCCGAATTGCGTATCGCAATGCCCCGCAACATGCGTGTTTCCGATCACCAATACGATCGACCCCTCGCCAGATGACCGCGGTCTCGGCGCCCCGTAGTTTACGTTCCTGCACTTCACAATCGGAGGTCATGCCCGCGCTCGCTATGGCAATTGAGACAGGCCGGCTGAACAAACAAACTCGGCTGCGCGGTCCATCACGCTCCTCTTGGACACGCTCGCCCGCGCGGCTGAAGCTCGGGTGGTCGGCATAGGAACCATTCCGTTCAATCCAACGTTGTCGGCGCACCAACAATGGAGAACGTCATGGCTGAGAAAGACCTCAACGAACTATTTCTCGATACACTCAAGGACATCTACTATGCCGAAAAGCAGATACTGAAGGCGCTTCCGAAAATGGCGAAGGCGGCCAATTCGGACAAGCTGCGGGCCGCTTTCGAAAAGCACCACGACGAGACGGAAGGGCAGATCGAGCGCCTCGAAAAGGTATTCGAGCTGCTCGGCAAAGCCGCGCGCGGCAAGAAGTGCGACGCCATCGAGGGTATCCTCGACGAAGGCAAGGAAATCATGGAAGAGTATGCCGACACGCCCGCGCTCGACGCCGGCCTGCTGGCGGCGGCTCAGGCGGTCGAGCATTACGAGATTTCACGCTACGGCACCCTGAAGGCCTGGGCGCTCAAACTCAACAACCCGCAAGCCGCGAAGCTGCTCGACCAGACCCTGGCCGAAGAGAAGAAGACCGACGAAAGCCTGACCAAGCTTGCCGAGACCGCCGTCAATTATGAGGCCGCGGCCTAACGCCAAGTGGCCGGCCGGCGGCGCTGATGTCTTTAGGCAAGCGCCGCCGGATTTGCTTGCAAGCACGTCTCGGGGTCCAACTATTCCCGGCGGGGCAATCCGAAACCCGTCCAACGCCTGAGCAGCCGCTCGACCACGGCTCCGATCGTGAGACCCGCGATCACATCGCTGGTCCAGTGCGCCAGCAGAACGATCCGCGTCAGGGCCAGGCCCGTGCCGATCGACCAGACCAGATTGCGTTTCGCAGGCGGCAGCACCGTAGCGGCCGATGCCAGCGCGCCGACATGGATGGCATGGCCGGATGGAAAGGCGTCGAGCGGCTTTCCCGAAAACGGCACGCCATGGAGGTGCCCACGGATCATCAGACGGTCGGGCCGCTTCTGGTCGAAGATCGACTTCAGAAAATGCGGCAGAAGCGTCACGGCGACCGTCGTCAGCAGGATATGGTTGCTGTCGGTGCGATGGCGCGGGCTTCGATGCCTGCAGTAGAGCCACCAGCCTGCGGCGAGCGCGCACATGACATGTTCGTCGGCGCCCCAGGTGAGGGCCTCGGCAATCCGTTCGACTTCCGGACTGGTACGATCCGAAATCTGCTCGGCGATTTCGATGTCGGCCCGGGAGGGCCGTATCCGAAGCAGTGCCATCGTCAGCCCTCGCGAGATGAGAAGAAAGCAGCCCCGCCAACCCCGTTCATGGGGTTGGCGGGGCTCAGGTTCGACGTTGCGGGGGAAGGAACGCCGATACGGGAAAACCCGCACCCGGCACGATCGTTCCTGTAGTCTGGGAGCCGTTGTCGTGCGCATGACGGGAACAATCGCCCTGCGTACGCGTCGTAGCAGACACCCCCAGCGGCGACAGTGGCTTTGCAACAGGTCGACGGAAGACATGCCATTTCTCGAAACTGTCGTCGGCGCGATTGCAGCGCTGCTGAGTTCGCTGTCCTACATTCCGCAGGTGAAGAAAGTCTGGTCCGGTCAACCGACCGACGACCTCTCATCGCGCACGCTGATCGCGCTGACTTCCGGTCTTGTGCTTTGGGTGGCGTATGGGGCCATCAAGGCGGACTGGATCATTGTTGCGGCAAACCTCGTAGGAGCAAGCCTCACGGGATTTGTCCTCTACCACAAACTACGCGAGCGGGACCGCTCGCGCGGCCACGGCACGCCGGATCGCGCTTAAACCATTGATAGAGATGGTGAGAAGCACTCGCGCAGGTCGTTATTTTGCAGCTCCGTACTAATACCTGCCGGCCGGTTCTGCACGTAAGCAAACGTTTAGCCGCAGCCTGTAAGGTAGGGGTGATCAAATCTGCATTTAACCTCTGGTTAGTCATGCGCCTTCTGCCGATGAAAGAGCCGGACAGGTCCTGGCGGTCGATCAAGGGCCAGTGGAAGAAGGACGCCGAAAGCGTCGGCGAGGATTTTTCGACCTTTTCGACCGGAATCTTCTCCGCCTATGACGCCCTGACCAAGGACGGCGACAGTCCCAACCTTTACTGCCTTTCCGACGGTGAGCGGGTTCATGCGACCTGTCAGGTCAGCCGCCTGATGATGAGCAAGTTTCCGAATCCGATCCTGCGTGCGCGCTTCATTGTGGTGTCGCCGATCTACGAACTGGGGATCGCGAACGCCGGGCAATATGCCCAGATGATGGTGGCGCTGTTCTCCGGAGTCGTATGGCTGTCGAGGGACACGATGACCGCCAGCCACATCCGCTTCTTTCTGAAGAGCCCCGGGGATTCGCAGTTTTTCGCGCCGCTGCAGGCCGCGACCGAGCAGTCGCCGTTCTCGGAGTTCACGATTGGCGGGGCGCTGATCGAATGCAGCCTCAAGGAAGCCGAGCTGGCGGAAACCGCCTGATTCCGCCGCTGCTTTAACCTCGCGATAACTCATTTTGCTAACGCCCTTTTGGGTTGTGTTCCCTACAACAAGTATCTGTGGGGGCAGCGGAAGTGCCGAATAATTCATCGCAAGAAATCATCGCGGAAAGCCGGCCGCTGTTCGGTGCCGGCATGCCGTGGCGGATCCGGCTGGGTGCGATCCAGTGGCTGATCCTGAGCGCGACAGCGCTCGTGATCGCGATCATGCTTGGCACTGGCTATTTCGCCATGCAATATCGCGAGCGGGCGCTGGAAGTTGCCGAACGCGAACTCAACAACAGCGCGCTGTTGCTGTCGCGGCATTTCGACCAGCAATTGCTGGACCTCCAGCACGTCCAGGAAGATGTCGTCACCAGCATGCGGGCGGACGGAGTCCACACCGCCGACGACTTCGAAAGCAAGATGTCGACATTGAGCGCGCACGAGATGCTGCGCGCAAAGCTCTCGGTGTTGCCGCATGTCGGCGCCCTGAATCTCTGGAGCGCCAGGGGGGCGCTGATCAATTCGTCCGAGATGTGGCCGGTGGCCGACAAGACCATCACTGACCGCCGCTACTTCCAGGAGTTCATGTCGGGCAAGCCTGCGCCCGACGTGATCGTCGAGCCGGTCGTGAGCCGGGTGACCAAGGTCTGGACCACGGTGTTTGCGCGAAAGATTATCGGCCGCCGGGGCGAGATCATCGGCTTTGCCGTCCGCGGTGTTGAGCCTTCCCACTTCGAGGACTTCGTCGCATCGCTGGCGCTGGACAGCGACACCGCAATTTCGATGATCCACCGCGATGGCACCGTCATCGCCCGCTATCCCAAGGACGACAAGCTGATCGGCCTCAACGTCGCCAATACGGACGCGTTTCAGCGTGCGCTGGCTGGGGACGGCAACATTTCCGGACGTTTCATCAGCGCGCGATTGTCGGAAGACAAGGTCGGCGCGGTCAAGTCGCTGATGCACTTTCCGATCCTCATCGTCGCGACCACCAGGACCGAGACCGCACTCGCCGACTGGCGGTCGCAGACCAGGCTGCAGCTTTCTGCGGCCGCGCTGATGGTCGTCGTCGTGATCGGCATGGTCTTCCTGATCGTGCGCCAGCTACGCCAGCAGCATGCCGCGGCCCAACGCAAGCTCTCGGAGAAGAGCCAGCATCTCGACACCGCCATCAACAACATGACGCAGGGCCTGCTGCTGTTCGATTCCTCGGGGCGCCTGGTGATCTGCAACCAGCAATATCTCGACATGTTCGAGCTCTCGCCTGACGTGGTCAAACCCGGCTGTCATCTGCGCGACCTGATCCGCCACCGTCAGGAACTCGGCTCCTTCGTCGGCGACGTCGACGCCTATTGCGCCCGGTTTCTCGATCCCTATGGCAGTCTCGTTCAGGATACCGTGACCTCGACGCCGGACGGGCGCACGATCCGGCTGATCTACAAGCGGTCGCCGGACGGCGGCTGGGCCACGACGCTGGAAGACGTCACCGAAGGGCGGCGCGACCAGGCCAGGATCGAACATCTCGCCCATTACGACGCGCTGACCAATTTGCCGAACCGCTCGCTGTTCCAGCGCCATGCGGAAGGGTTGCTGCTGGAAACCGAGGGGCGCCAATTTGCGATCCTCTATATCGACATCGACGAGTTCAAGCGCATCAATGACACGCTGGGACATCTGATCGGCGACGAGTTCCTGAAAGGCGTGGCGGAGCGGCTGCGCCAATCGGTCGGCCCGGAGGATTTCATCGCTCGCCTCGGCGGCGATGAATTCGCCATCCTGCAGCACGGCATCGCGAGCGCCGAGGACGTCCACGGGCTGGTTGCGCGGATCTATCAGGCGCTGCGTACCCCGTTCGACTGCCATGACCACCAGCTTTCCAGCGACGCCAGCATCGGCATCGCGATTGCCCCGCGCGACGGCACGGACCTGTTCGATCTCCTGAAGAACGCCGATCTCGCCATGTATGCGGCGAAGGCGGCCGGCCGCAGAACCTATCGCTTCTTCGATCCCGCGATGGAGCAGCAGGCCAATCATCGCCGCGAGCTGGAGGCGGACTTGCGCGCGGCGCTGGCGGAAGGCGCGTTCGAACTGCACTATCAACCGCAGGTCGATCTCTGCAGCGACCGCGTCACCGGCTGCGAGGCGCTGCTGCGGTGGCGGCATCCGGTGCGCGGCATGGTCTCGCCGGCCGACTTCGTGCCGGTCGCCGAGGAAACCGGCCTGATCGAGGAGATCGGGCAGTGGGTGTTGCGCACCGCCTGTGCGGAAGCGGCGGCCTGGCCGGCCGATGTCCGCATCGCCGTCAACGTCTCACCGATCCAGTTCCGGTCGGAAACGCTGTCGCTGAAGGTCGCTTCTGTCCTCTCCGAGACCGGGCTCGACCCGCGCCGGCTGGAGCTGGAGATCACCGAAGCTGTCCTGATCGCGGACGACGACGCGGCGCTCGCGACGCTGAACCAGCTCCGTGCGCTCGGGGTTCACATCGCGCTCGACGACTTCGGAACCGGCTATTCGTCGCTGCAATACCTGCAGCGTTTCCCGTTCGACAAGATCAAGATCGACCGCTCCTTCGTCAAGGAAGTGACGCGCAATTCCTCGTCGGCCTCGATCATCCGCGCGGTCGTGAGCATCGCCGCCGACCGCAACATGGTCACGACCGCGGAAGGTGTCGAGACCTTGCAGCAGCGCGAGACCGTGCAGAATCTCGGGTGTACCCAGATGCAGGGCTTTCTGTTCAGCGCGGCGTGCCCGGCGCAGGAGATCCGTACGTTGCTTGCATCGGGCCAGGCCGGCGTCGAGGCTGCGGCGTGAGCTAGCGGCGCGCCTCGGAAATCGCCTTCCTCAGACTGCGCGACAGCAACTCAACCGAATACGGCTTCTGGATCAGCTCGAAGCCGCGGTGGGCATTCTCCGCCAGCACGTTGCTGTAGCCGCTGGTCAGGACCACGGGCAGGCCGGGATAGCGTTCGCGCACGATGCCGGCGAGTTCGACGCCGTTCATGCCGGGCATGATGACGTCGGAAAACACCAGATCAGCGGAAAACTCGTCCTGGGCCAGGATCGCGAGCGCGGCATCCGCGCTTGCGACGCGGCGGACCGTGTAGCCGAGATCTTCCAACAGCTCGGTGGAGAACTGTCCGACGTCGTCATTGTCCTCGACCACGAGCACGCGGTAGCCGCGGCCGCGCGCGGCGGGTTCGCTCGCGGTCGCGGCGGCCTCGACGGCATTGGCCGGCACCGCGGCCTGCGGCAGGTAGATCGTGAACGTCGCGCCCTGGCCGGGCTCGCTCGCGACCGCGATGTCGCCGTCGGACTGCTTGGCAAAGCCGAACGCCTGGCTGAGGCCGAGGCCGGTGCCTTTGCCGACTTCCTTGGTGGTGAAGAACGGCTCGAAGATGGTCTCGAGCAGGGCAGGCGCGATGCCGCTGCCGGTGTCNGTCACGGTGATGGCGACGAAGTCGCCGCTGCGGGCGGGCTGGGCGCGCAGCGGCGGAATGGCATCCACCTTGCGGACCCAAATGTTCAGCCGGCCCTCGCTGTTCATGGCATCGCGGCTGTTGACGGCAAGATTCATCAGCGCGGTTTCGAACTGCGCGATATCGGCGATCGCGAAACAATTGGTGGCGGCAATGTCGACGTCGATCCTGATCCGGGCGCCGACCAGCGGGCGGATCAGTTGCGCCACCGCCTCGACCTGGGTGCCGACATTGAATACCTGCGGCTTCAAGGGCTGCCTGCGGGCGAATGCCAGCAATTGTCCGGTCAGCTTGGAGGCGCGCTCCACCGTCTCGGCAATCGCGTCGATGTAGCGCCGGCGGCGCTCTTCCGGCAGTTCGCGGCGGCGCAGGAAATCGGTCGCGGAGCGGATGATGGTCAACAGATTGTTGAAATCGTGCGCCACGCCGCCGGTCAATTGTCCGACCGCTTCCATCTTCTGTGACTGGCGCAGCGCTTCCTCGCCCTGGCGGCGTTCGGTGACGTCGATGGCCTCCGGTACCGCGCCGATCACCGCGCCGTGCTGGTTGTGCAGCGGGCGCATCGCGAAGTCGAAATAGCGATCGCCAATTGGCAGATGCAGCATCATCTCGGTCTGGATTTCTTCGCCCCGCATGACGGCGATAAAGGCGTCGCGGACGGTGTCGCGCATGCCAGGCGTCGCGGAAAACCACGGCGTTTCCCAGAACGGCTGGCCGATCACTTCACCGGCGTCGGTGCGGATTCCGGCGAGCGCCGTCTTGTTGGCATACAGCACGTCGCCGTGCGGGTTGAGCAGGCTCTGATACTGATGGCTGGTTTCGAAGATTGCCCGCATCTGGGCTTCGCTGGATTCGAGCTGCGCCGTCCGCTCGGTGATCCGCATTTCAAGGATTTCGTTCAGCCGGCGCAGATCGTGCTCGGCCTGCTTGGCTGCCGTGATGTCGTGGGCAACGCCGATGAAGCCGATGTGGCTTCCGGTCGGGTCCCAGCGCGGCTGCGATTCCGAGCGCAGCCATCGCCACTCGTTATCGGCGCGCAGGTAGCGGGCTTCCAGCACGAACGGCTTGAGCGAGGCTTCGCCGGCGATCGATTCCTGCACGACCCGTTGCTGATCGTCCGGATGCAGCCGCTTGCGCCAGTCGAACACGATGGCTTCCTCGAACGGCAGCCCCAGGAAATCGAGATAGGCCTGGTTGGCGAAGGAACGCGTGCGGTCGAGCTTGGTGACCCAGACCGGGACCGGCGCGCTGTCGGCGATCAGGCGGAAGCGCTCCTCGCTTTCGCGCAAGGTGGCCTGCGCCAGCGCCTGGGCGGTGACGTCGCAATCGGCGCCGACCAGGCGCAGCGCGCGGCCGCTAGCGTCTCGCTCGATCTTGGCGACGACGCGGATCCAGCGCGTCGCGCCATCAGTCGGCCGCACGATGCGGTATTCGGCCGAATAGTCCTCGCTCTCGCTCTTCAGCGTACGAAACAAATGCCGGATCGTTCGCTCGCGATCCTCGGGATGGATTCGTTCGACCCATTCCCCGTAAGTCTCGTTGGTCGCCCCGGGCGGCAGGCCGTGAATCAGAAGATATTCGGGGGAGCGGCGATTCCTGACGCCGTCGCGGAAATCGATTTCGAGACCGCCGACGCCGGCGATGCGCTGAATCAGCGCCAGCTCCGCCTCGCGCTCCTGCAGCACGCGATGCGCACGGTCGCGTTCGCTGGCGATCTCCTGCAGATGTTGCTGCAGGCGTTCGGCGGCGGCTTCGGGCAGGAAATTTGAACTGTCGGAAGGGGTCATGCGTGCCGGCAACCTTTGCGGGCACTTTCACACAGGAGGCGGCGGGTTTGCCAGCCTCATTTGCTCTTGGCGGTTGATCGGCAGTTATAGGCCCTGCGGAACCCGGCGGCCTGCGCGTCTTCCTCGGAACAAAACCAGCGATCCGGCTTGGTCAGGCCCGGATAGGAACGGCACGCCTGCAGATGATAGATGCCGAGGTTCCCGGTGACGCGCGCGCGGACGGCGTATTTGCCCTTGATGTTGCAACTCGCCGGCATCACGAGATCCTCCGGGAACAAGGCCTCGCGGATTTCGCGGTCGCGGTCGGTGCGGCACGCGGCGCCGAGCAGGGCGCCGTCCTTCTTCGCAACGCGGAACTCGCGCGGCGCGGCGAAGCAGCCTTTCCATAATCCCTGGCGGTCTTCCTTGGCGCGGGCCTCGTCCAGCTGAAAGCGCCCGGTGGCGGAGGCTTCGACATTCAGGGCAAAGCCGTTGCGGACCAGCAACTGGCTGAGACTTGTGGTCTCGCCCTCGACCTTGCAGACACCAATGTGCCGTTTCTTGAAGGCGGGATCGGGGCCGAGATCGTCGCAGCGGACCTGCCTGCCGCCGATCAATTTGGTCAGTTGATCGCGCGCCTCGATGCCGCAGGTCCACACGTCGGCGTGCTCGTCGATGCAGAGCTGGTCGATGGTCGGGACATCGATGCCGTCGAGCCGATAGGTGAGGTTGCCAAGCTGAAGCGTGCTGCCATCGCGAACGATGGCGGTGGCGGCCGAACTCTGGCTGGCCGGAAGGACGATCGACAGCAGCGCTGCAACCAGAAAAATTCGTGACCGCATCTGTTTCACTTTAAATGGATTTCGCACCGAAGCGTTCTAGCACATGCTGGCGGCGAGGGACCAAGCGAGGCCGCCCTACGCCTCTCTGACGTCTATTCCTTGGTCACTCAGGGCATTGAGGAGAGATTCGATCCTCGGGCCTGTCGACAGATGAAGGCAGGAGCTCGTCAAGTTGGTCAAATGTGATGAACCCATGCTGACCGCCAATTTCAATCGCTCTTCGGATAATTGCCGATAAATCCATTTGATCGTTCTCCCGATAATGAAGCTCCTATTAATGGGGAGGAGAGCACCATTGACTTCGTGAGAACAAAATAGGAACATAGCCGCCGTAGCCCACCACGGAATATTTGCCATGCCGACCTCTTCGCAGCCGAAATTCGAAGAGGACGACGGGCTGGAAACCGCGGTGGATCAAGCGATTTCAGCCTGTGGCGGCGATACGAGGGCGACGATCCGCGCGCTGATTGTCGCCAATGAATATCTGGAAACCGAGGTCGGGGAGCTGATGAAGGCGGTATCCCGCGCCTATGCGCGGGGGCGCTTCAACGCCTATTCCGGGTAAATTGCCGCCGGCCGGCGCCATCGGCCGATACGAGACCGTTGCCTCCATCGATTTTTGCTGTACGACGGGTTTGTTACCCACGTCCCCGCATGTCACATTGCGGGTGAGGATCCCGCCCAAAGCTCAAGCAAGAAGAACATGTTCAAGAGAATTCTGATCGCAAATCGCGGCGAGATCGCCTGCCGGGTCATCAAGACTGCGCGCCGGATGGGGATCGAGACGGTGGCCGTATATTCCGAGGCCGACCGCGATGCGCTCCATGTCGAAATGGCCGATGACGCCGTGCTGATCGGCCCGCCGGCAGCAAGCGAGAGTTATCTGCTGATCGACAAGATCGTCGAGGCCTGCCGCAAGACCGGCGCTGAGGCCGTGCATCCCGGCTATGGCTTCCTGTCCGAGCGCGAGGCGTTTCCGCGCGAGCTTGCCAAGGCGGGCATCGTTTTCATCGGCCCCAATCCGGGTGCCATCGCAGCGATGGGCGACAAGATCGAATCCAAGAAGGCCGCGGCCAAGGCCAAGGTTTCGACGGTGCCGGGACATCTCGGCGTCATCGAAGACGAAAAGCACGCGGTGAAGATCGCCGACGAGATCGGCTATCCCGTGATGATCAAGGCTTCTGCCGGCGGCGGCGGCAAGGGCATGCGGATCGCGCATTCGAAATCC
>C688J18823_10002320_pt1 | contig 11925 bp, 9 predicted proteins | sample HopSoiMetagenom1_FD_18823 | JGI IMG/M metagenome (IMG submission 18823) | reverse complement strand
GCGCGCGCTGATCGTGCCACCACGCCCTGACGGAGCACTCGCGTTATGAACGAACGCCGCGTCATGCCGAGCGTAGTCGAGGCACCCGGGCGGATGGGCGGCGCGCTGATCGTGCCACCACGCCCTGACGGAGCACTCGCGTTATGAACGAACGCCGCGTCATGCCGAGCGTAGTCGAGGCACCCGGGCGGATGGGTGGCGCGCTGATCGTGCCACCACCCCCTGACGGAGCACTCGCGTTATGAACGAACAAGTCGACCTTCTTTTCTTCGCCGCGCACGCCGACGATCTCGAGCTCTCGTGCGGCGGCACGATCGCGAAATCGACGAAGGACGGCCTGCGCGTCGGACTGGTCGAGCTCACGCGCGGCGAGATGGGCACGCGCGGCACGCCGCAGATCCGCTACCGCGAGTCGCAACGCGCCGCGAAGATCCTCGGCGTCGAGTTCCGCTATCAGCTCGATCTCGGTGACGGCGGCCTACGCACCGGACGCGATGAAGAGCTCGAGGTGATCGAAGTCGTGCGCCGGCATCGCCCGCGCGTCTGCTTCGCGCCGTGGCCCGACGAGCGCCATCCCGATCACGTTCGCGCCGGCCGGATCTGCGGCGACGCGGCGTTCTATGCGGGCCTGCGCTCGCTGCAGACCTCGCGTCCCGCGCATCGTCCGCAGGTCACCGCGTACTACATGCAGAACTACGTGCTCCATCCGACCTTCGTGGTCGATGTCACCGCGGCGTGGAAAACGAAGCTGCGCGCGATCGCCGCGTTCAAGTCGCAGTTCCACAATCCGAAATCGAAGGAACCGATCTCGTTCATCGCCGATCCGAAGTTCCTCGGCATGATCGAAGGACGCGGGAAGCACTTCGGCGCGTTGATCGGCGCCGAGTACGGCGAGGCGTACGTCACGAAGCAGCCGCCGAAGCTCGACGACATCATCGGCGCGTACGAAGGGCGGGAGCTGTGAGGCAAACCAGAAACCAGAAGAACGAAACCAGAAGAAGGCGACGCGGTTCGTCTTCTGGTTTCATTCTTCTGGTTTCTGGTTTCTGAGCGTATGAGAATCGGCATCACGTGCTACCCCACCTTCGGCGGCTCCGGCGTCGTCGCCACGGAGCTCGGGCTCGCGCTCGCGAAGGGGGGCGACGAAGTGCACTTCATCAGCTACGCGCTTCCGTCGCGGCTGAACCTGATGCATGACCGCGTGCACTTTCACGAGGTCACGGTCACGTCGTATCCACTGTTCGATCCCTATCCGCCGTACGCGCTTGCGCTGGCGACAAAGATGGCCGAGGTCGCGGCGTACGAGAAGCTCGAAGTGCTGCACGTGCATTACGCGATTCCGCACGCGATCAGCGCGTTCCTCGCGAAGCAGATCCTGCATTGCGATCTGAAATTCGTGACCACGCTGCACGGCACCGACATCACGCTCGTCGGCCGCGACGAAAGCTATCTGCCGATCACGAAATTCGGCATCGAAGCATCGGATGGCGTGACCGCCGTGTCGCAGTGGCTGAAGGACGAGACGGCGGTGAATTTCGCGACCGACAAGGCGATCGAAGTGATCCCGAACTTCGTCGATCCCGATCGCTTTCATCACGATCGCGGCAACCTCTTTCATCTATTTGATGTGGTCGACGACAAGCTCCTCTGCCATGTCTCGAACTTCCGTCCGGTGAAGCGCGTGATGGATGTGCTGGCGGTTTTCGAGCGAGTGGCGAAGAAGGTGCCGAGCCGCTTGATCATGGTCGGCGACGGTCCCGATCGCTCGAAAGCGGAGGCGTACTGCCGCGATCATCACCTGCGCGATCGCGTGTTTTTCCTGGGAAATGTGCCGAATCTCGAGGAGGTCGTCGGCTCGGCGGATGTGTTCCTGTTGCCGTCGGATGCGGAGTCGTTCGGCATGGCGGCGCTCGAAGCAATGGCATCCGAGGTGCCGGTGATCGGGACGCGGACGGGAGGCATGCCGGAAGTGATCGTCGACGGCGAGACCGGGTATCTGTTTCCGGTCGGCGAAGTCGATGCGATGGCGGAGCGCGCGATCGAGATCCTGTGCGACGACGCATTGCGCCAGAAGCTCGGCAAGCGCGGACGCGAAGTCGCGGTCGAGCAATTCGACGAGCGCAGGATCGTGCCGATGTACCGCGCCTTTTACGAGCGCGTGATCGGATGACGCCCCTCATGCGGAAGCTTGCGCAGCGCGAGATTCATTGACCCTCGCCCCGCTTGCGGGGAGAGGGTGCCGAAGGCGGGTGAGGGGCCGCCGCCCTCATCGATAGAGCGTCTCGTACTCGCGATACGAGTGCATCACCTTCTTCACGTAATCGCGCGTTTCGTCGAAGTTGATCGATGCGACGAAGTACTCGTCGGCGGGTGCAGGCGCGAGTCGCTGCCACAGCGCGACCTGTTTCGGTCCCGCGTTGTACGCCGCGACGACTGCGTATTTATTGCCGTGAAACTGATTCGACAGCGTCGCGATGTACTTCGTGCCGAGGCGGATGACGATGCGCGGGTCGTAGAGGTCGTCGGGTGCGATGTCGACGAGTCCAACCTCGCGGCCGATGTCGCGCGCGGTGGTGATGATGAATTGCAGCAGACCGCGCGCCGCCGCTTCCGATTTCGCGCGCGGATTGAAACGCGACTCCTCGCGCATGATCGCGAGCACGAGGTTCGGATCGGCGCCGTACGCTTTCGAGTCTTCGACGATGGAGTCGTAGAAGTAGCGCGGATACAAAAGCTCGCGCGCGATTTTCGGTAAGCGTGTTTCTCCGATTTCCTTCGCCAGCACCTCGGCCGCATAAATCGATTGCCGCGATGCGCCGCCGCGATTGAGTGCGAGCGCCTGCGTCAGCGCGCTGTTCGCCGGATGCAACGGCCAGCGTTTCGGGATGTCGTCGATCGCTTCGTCGAACAGACCCATTGCCATGAGCTGCGATGCGCGATCGCTCGTTTTTAAAGGAAATTTGGGAAACGGAGACGGACTGAGAGACAGAGAGACGGAGGCCTTCGCGGGCTTAGTCTCTCCGTCTCTCAGTATTCTCAGTTTCGTATACAACTCGTACGCTTCTTCCGCTTCTCGAATCGTTTCTTTGTTCTTCGATTTACGAATCAACGCCAAATCCGCATTCGCATCCGCGACGCGCTTCTGCTTCAGTCGCGTGCGCATGCGTTGTGTCAAAGCAGCCAGCGTGGCAGGAGTCTGCACCGGCACCGCAATCGCGGCGGTCATCAATCGCTCCGCGCCGGCATCATCGCCCATCAACTGCACCGATCGCGCGGCGTGCCAGAGAAACGTCACCTTCTGCTTCGGATCGCGCGTCGTATTCGCGCCGCGCAGGTACCACTGCTGCGCGTCGGCGAACTTCTCGTCGCCGTAGTAGCTGCGGCCGATCGCGAAGATCACGTCGTCCGTCTTCGGCACCTGCGGCAGTGCGAGGATCGCCTCGGCGCGATCGAAGTGACGATGGTTCTGCATTGCATCGCCGAGGGTCGCCAGTTGCGCGGCGTTCAATCGGCGAAGGATGTCGGGATGATCGAGCGCACGCGCGGCGCGATCGGCCGGATCGTCGGACGTGCCGCCATGCAGCACCGCGAGCGCTTTTGCCATGCCGGCGTCGGTCTGTCCGAGGCGGATCATCATCTCCGCGATGTGGGCGTCGAGATCGCGATGACGCTCGGGGAGTTTCGATGCGAATGCCGCAAGCGCGTTCACGTCGTTGCCGCGCGCCAGGAGCTCCGTCTCGTCTTCGATCGCTTCGTCGCGATGAATCGACGACGGGTATTTGAAGATCAGCTCCTGCCGCGCCGCGCTCGAATCGTCGATCTCCGCGATGTGGAACAGCGCGAGCTCGCGATAGTCGTTCTTCAGAAATGGCTGCAGCTTCGCTTTCGCATCGTCGGGATCGTTCGTCTCGATGCTGGCGCGTGCGTGCAGGTAGCCGAGCGCGTTCTGCTCGTACAGCGCCGGGTACTTCTTCGCGATCTCATCGAGCAGCGCGGAGAGATCGGACCACTGATCCGCCTCTTCCAATTGCGAAAAGCGATCGGTCCATTGCTCGACCGGAGGAATGCCCGGCGGCGCTTTCACCGGCTTCGCTGCAGGCGGCCGATGAAACACCGCGCGTCGCCGATAGCGCTGCCGCGTGAGCACGACGACAACGGTGAGGATCAGCAGAACGGAAACGGCACTTGCGATGAGGAAGACTGCGCGTCTGTTCAAGCGTCATCTCGGGCGAGCGTCCCCGAGACGATGGCCTGCGGGGCGCGCCTGAGAATCTCCGCCCGTGCAATCGCGTAGCCAAGGATCGCGTCGACGAGCATGCGCCGCCCGTCGCGCGACAACAGCACCAGCACCTTCTTCCGGATCTCACGCACCTCGACGATGTCCTCCCACTTCATCCATCGCCCGCGCCGTCCGAACCATTTGAGAAAACGGTTCTCGTACATCACGCCGGACTTGCTGACGTAAATGTGGTCGCCGTACTGCAGCAGCATCGCGGCGAACGTGCCGAGGAAGAGGAGGATGAGCGCGCTGAAGGCGAGGACGTCGATGTCGTCCGCGCTCTGCGACAAATAGACGAACACCAGCGCGGCGGACCCGAACACGGCCGCGCACGAGAAGAGGCGCGACACGGGAGGGCGGTCGAACTTGAGGATGGTGTCGTCGTTCATCGGCGTCGCATCAGTATAAAATTCACCACTCTCCGTGCGCTGGACCACTTATTTTCTCAACACGTTGCGTGAAGTTCCGGCCGATGCCGACGTCATCAGTCAGAAGCTGATGATGCGCGCCGGCATGATTCGCAAAGTCGCGGCCGGCATCTACACCTACCTGCCGCTCGGCCTCCGCTCGATCCGGAAGCTGGAGGGCATCGTCCGCGAAGAGATGAATCGCGCGGGCGCCGTCGAGCTGTCGATGCCTGCCATTCAGCCGGCGGAGCTCTGGATGGAATCGGGTCGCTGGCAGAAATACGGAAAAGAGCTTCTCCGGATCAAGGACCGCAACGATCGTGACTTGGTCTTCGGCCCGATGGACGAAGAGGTCATCACCGACACCGTGCGCGACGCGATCAATTCGTATCGCCAGCTGCCGGTCAACCTCTATCAGATCCAGACCAAGTTTCGCGATGAAGTGCGGCCGCGCTTCGGCCTGATGCGCAGCCGCGAGCTCATCATGAAGGACGCGTACTCCTTCCACGCGTCGCGCGAATCGCTCGACGAGACGTACGAAAAGATGCGCGCCGCGTACAGCCGGATCTTCCATCGCTGTGCGTTAGACCACCTTCCCGTCGAAGCCGATACCGGCGACATCGGCGGATCGGCGTCGCATGAGTTCATGGTGCTCGCGCCATCGGGCGAGGACGCGGTGGTGAGCTGCCCGAATTGCGGCTACGGCGCGAACATCGAAAAGGCCTCGTCCAAATTCTTCAGCGAAGCGCCGCAGCCCGCGCCGATGCTCGAAGAAATGGCGCCGATTCACACGCCCGGCACGCAGTCGATCGACGACGTCGCCAAATTCCTCGGCAAGCCGGCATCGCAGCTGGTGAAGACGCTCGTCTTCGACACCGACTTCGGTCCGGTGATGGTCCTCGTCCGCGGCGACCGCGAAGGCAGCGAGATCAAGATCAAGAACCACCTCGGCACGACCTGGATGGAGATGCTGTCCGATTCGCGATTCGAGGAAGCGACCGGCGGTCCGATCGGCTATTGCGGTCCGGTCGGCACGACGTGCAAACGCGTGTTCGCGGATGTGTCGCTCAAAGGCATGGCGAACTGGATCGTCGGCGGCAACAAGCGCGATACGCACATCACCGGCGCAAATGCCGGCCGCGATTTCCCCGAGCCGGTGTGGGGCGATTTCACGACCGTGTTCGCGGGCGATCCGTGTCCGCACTGCTCGACATCGTTGGAGATTCATCGCGGCATCGAAGTCGGTCACGTGTTCAAGCTCGGCACGAAGTACTCCGAGTCGATGCACTGCACGTTCCTCGACGAAAAAGGGGAGCGGCAGCCGATGATCATGGGCTGCTACGGCCTCGGCATCGGACGCACGGTCGCGTCGGCGATCGAACAGAGTCACGATGACGACGGCATCGTCTGGCCGATGCCGATCGCGCCGTTCGAAGTCGTAGTGACGTCGGTCGGCAAGGACGAGAACGTCGTCGCGACGGCAACGGATCTTTACGAGAAGCTGCTCGCCGCCGGCATCGACGTGCTGTTCGACGATCGGGACGAACGTCCGGGCGTGAAGTTCAAGGATGCGGACTTGATCGGATTCCCGCTGCGGATCGCGGCCGGCGCGAAGAGCCTCGCAAACGGACAGGTCGAGTGGAGCTTCCGCAAAGATCGCGCGAAGCAGCTCGGCGCGCCCGGCGAAGTGCTCCAGCGCGTCATCGAAGAGGTCCTCCGTCCCCCTCGCCCCGCCTGAGGCGGGGAGAGGGGCCAAGGGTGAGGGGCCGCTCTGCTATCCTTTTCTTCATGCGCAAACAACTCTGTCTGCTCGCGTTCTGCGCGTTGATCGCGCTTCCTCTGTCCGCCCAGAACACCGACATCGAGTCGCTCTCCGGACTGCAGTTCAACTTCGGCAATCCCGGCGCACGCTCGCTCGGCATGGGTGGGGCGTTCATCGGACTCGCAGACGATGCGTCGGCGGCCGAGGCAAACCCGGCCGGCCTGACGATCCTTCGAAAGACGGAGTTCTCCGTCGAAGCACGGAACTATCTCGAGCAGCAGATGCTGACCACGAGCGGCACGTTCCCCAACGTCCAGCGCACCGCATTCACGCACTACAGCCAGCGCGTGCAGCTCTCCTTCGCCAGCGTCGTCGTGCCGATGAAGCACAACTTCACGCTCGGTGCGTACTTCCACGAGCCGCTGCGCAACCAGGGCGCGGGGCAGGTGCTGCCGGTGCGCGACCAGATCACCGGCCAGCTGAAAACGAACGTGCCGAACTTCTTCCTCCCCGCGGACGGCGGCAATCCGATCTCCTCGCAGCAATGCGATCAGCTCCGGCAATCGACGCACAATCCGTTCTCCTGCCTCGAGTACCGCGTCAATCCTTTCATCACCGCGCTCAATGTGCGCCAGCAGACTTACGGCCTCGCGGGTGCGTGGCAAGTCGGCAATTTCTCGATGGGCCTGACCGCGCGCTATCAGAAGTTCGACGAAGGCGCGTTCACGTTCCGCTTCACGCAGGACTTCGATGTCGACAGCGTCTCGGTGCAGGCAACGGCGAAAGCGAACGGCGCCGATGTCACGATCAAGTCGCAGACCGATGTGACGCTCGCCGCCGGCGTGAAGTGGGCGCCGAGCGACAAGTTCTCCGTCGGCGCGGTCTACAAACAGGGACCGAAGTTCAACACGCCGACGTTCATCGCGAACTCGCAGACGAATTTCGATTTCGTGAAGCTCGCCGATACGACGTTCCATATTCCCGACATCGCCGGCGTCGGTGTGTCGGTGCGACCGATTCCGGTGCTGACGATCAACGCCGACGCGGTGCACGTGAAGTACTCGAACCTCACCGACGATTTCGTGTCGACGACCCTCGGCATCCGCGACGTGCAGGGCTACAAGGCGCCCGATGTCACCGAGCTCCACCTCGGCGCCGAATACTTTTTTGCGACGAAGACCCCGATCGCGCTCCGCGCCGGTGTGTGGCGCGACCCCGCGCACTCGGTCGAATGGCGCGGCCCGCTCAACCAGTTCGAAGGCGTCGCCGCCGCGTTGCTCTATCCAAAAGGCGAGTCGCAGATCCACCGCAGCATCGGCGCCGGCATCGCCTGGCCGAAGTTCCAGATCGACGCCGCATACGACGACTCGAAGCATTACAAGGTGGGCTCGCTCTCGGTGGTGACGCGCTTCTAGCCTCTCGTTCCCCTCGCCCCGCGCCTTGCGGGGAGAGGGGCCAGGGGTGAGGGGCGCTCTCGCGAACGCACATGGAATTCGACATCTTCTTCTCCATCTGCCAGACGGAAGTCCATGGCTACCTTCCGTCCGAGCGGGTGATGCTCGAGAACTTCTTCGAACAGGTCGAGCTCGCGGACCGGCTCGGCTTCGGTACCGCGTGGGTCGCGGAGTCGCATCTCTCGACCGAAGTGCAGAAAACGAATCCCGGCGCGGTGATCCCGCATTTCGTCGGCGAGATCGGACTGAACACCGACATCCTCCAGCTCGCACATTGCGTGTTCGCGCGCACGAAGACAATCGGCATCGGCTCCGCGATTCTCAACATCCTCTGCAACGGCGGGCCGGTCGCACACTCGGAGCGGATCAAGACTTTCCTCGCGCTGCACGGACTCGATCCGGCGGAGCAGCGCACGATCACGATCGGTTTCGCGGCGGGACGCTTCCCGTTCATCAACGTGCCGTACGGCATCGTGCCGCGCAACCCCGTCGAAGCAGCGGCGTGGCCGGTCGTGAAGAACAAGATCTTCGAGGAAGCGACGGAGATTTTTCTCCGCCTGCTGAACGGCGAGACACTGAATTCATCAATGATCGCGACGCGCTTCCTGCGCCGCCCCGACTTCCGCACCGACGCCGACTGGCAGCGCGTGCAGGAAGCGTATGGTCAATACGTTGACGAGATCGCGCTGGAGCCGCGCTGGCGCTTTCCGAACCTGAAGATCGTCCCGCACGAATCGCGCATGGACCTGCTGCGCCTCTCCATCGGCTCGCACGATCCGGCGACGCAGATCTTCGCCAACACGATCATGCCGGTCGGCGTGTTCAACCTCTCGATCACGCCCGGGGACGAGATCGAGAAGACGAATGAGCGGATGGCGACGCACTACCACCCGGCCGGCGGTGGCTGGCACCGGCGGCTCATGCCGCGCACCGTGCTCGTCTTCATCAACGACGACGCCGAGGCGGCGAAGGTGGAGGCGCGCGACGCGCTCTCGAACTACTGGCGCGCGCTGGAAGGGACGCTCGACGAGGCGAAAGTGCAGCGCGCGACGAACAACGCGCTGGTCGGTGATGCGCCGGCGATCATCGAGCAGATGAAGCGGTTCCATCCCGAGGACCGGCTGATGCTCTGGTTCGACTTCAATAATCACGACTCGAAACGGGTCATGAAAAACATGGACGATTTTATGACACGCGTCGTGCCCGCACTCTGATGCGGCGCGCGATCGTCGTCAGCGTCATCGTTCTCCTCGCATGCGCCGGCATCTTCCGGCTCAGCAAAGCGCACACGTTCCAGCTCTTCGGTACGATCGTGGCGCGGGTCGAGACGAACAAGAGAGTGGTCGCGCTGACGTTCGACGACGGACCCGATCCCGCGGCGCTCGAACCGATCCTGCAGTCGCTCGATGGCGCGAAGGCGACGTTCTTCCTCACCGGCGCGCAGATGCAGGAGCATCCCGAAGTCGCGCCGCGGCTCATCGCGGCGGGGGAAGAGATCGGGAACCACACCATGCATCACGACCGGCTGGTGTTCAAACGGCCGTCGTACGTGCGTCGGAGATCGAGCAGACCGACGCGCTGATTCGCGCAGCCGGCTGGCGCGGACCGATTCTCTTCCGCGCGCCGTACAACAAGAAGCTCGTCTACCTGCCGTGGTACCTCGCGCAGCACGACCGCCTCCACGTGACGTGGGATATCAATTCGTGACCGCGAGTGAGTTGCTGCGCCTGGAGCGCGGGCGTCCGCGCCCGCAGTGATCGAGCGTCCCGCTCGATCACCGAAAACCAGCGCCGCCGGGCGAGACGCCCGACGGCTGCGGACGAGACGTCCGCGCTCCCGATAGAATTGCCCCTGATGTCCTTCGACGAATCGGCCGCCCCCAACTTCGCCCGCGCCATGCCGAACTGGCAGCCGCTCGTCGAGTACCGGCGTAACGGCGTGGCGGAGAACACGGTGCACGGCGCGGTCTCCTGGGTCACCGGCCGCAACCTTCTCTACTCGTTCGGCGGCAACGTCGAAGTCTACGGACGCTCGATGGTGAAGCCGATCATGATGAAAGTCTTCGCCCGCGAATTCGCGCGCGAGCTGAACGGCGAGCAGCAGGCGATCTCCGTCGCATCGCACAACGGCGACACCGAGCACGTTCGCGTCGCGCGCTCGATCCTGCGCGAATCGGAATGGGGACTGATGCAGACGCCGCACGACGTCCCGCTCGTACAGTTCGGACGGCAGGTCCGCCGCCCGCGCCGCTGGTACCACTGCTGCTCCGGCGAGCACGCCGCGATTCTGCGCGGCTGCCGCATGAAAGGCTGGTCGCGCGTCGGCTACGTCTGGCCCCATCATCCGTTCTTCCAGGAGTACGTGCAGTACATCCGCGAAGTCCTCGGCAGCGAATGGAAGACGGGCAACATCGCGAAAGACGGCTGCGGATTGCCGACGGTGTCGATGACGGTGACCGATCTCGCCCGCCTCTTCGCGAACCTCGTCACCGAGCGCGATCGCGACTGGATCTGGGAGGCGATGGTCACGCATCCCGATCTGATCGGCGGCTTCAATCGCCTCGACTCGACGATTCTCAAAGCGTGTCACGGCCGCGTGCTGGCGAAGGAAGGCGCCGACGGTCTCCTCGGCCTCGCCATCGAGCATCCCGAATTTCCCGACGGCCTCGGCGTCGTCGTGAAGATCGCGCACGGCTGGAATCCGCAGGCCACCTGGTACATCGCCCGCTACATCCTCGGCGTGCTCGGCTTCGAGTTCCGCAATCCATACAAGCTGCGCCGCCAGAAACCGTTCATCGTTCCCGAAGTGATCCCGCCGCAACTGCGCGAGCGGATGGCGGCGATCGTGCCGTGGGATTCGTGGGATCCCGACATCGATCGCTGGGAGTTCGATCCGGAGGAATTTCTTGCCACTCGGTAATTTCATAGGCGGCCAGTTCGTCCCGCCGCATTCCGCAAGCTATTTCGACGACATCAATCCGGCGACGGAGGAGGTGATCGCGTCGATTCCGGACAGCGATAGTCAAGACATTGACGATGCAGTCGCCGCGGCGCGGGATGCGTTTCCCGCGTGGTCGCGCACGCCCGCCGCGGAGCGCAGCCGGCTGCTGCTGAAACTCGCCGATCTGATCGAAGCGAATCTCGAAGAGCTCGCGCGGCTGGAATCGATCGACAACGGCAAGACGATCTCGCTCGCGCGGCGCCTCGACATCCCGCGCGCCGTGCTCAACTTCCGTTTCTTCGCGACGGCGATCCTGCATCAGTCGAGCGAAGCGCATCCGACCGACGGCACGGCGCTGAACTACACGCTGCGGCAGCCGCTCGGTGTCGCGGGACTGATCTCGCCGTGGAACCTGCCGCTCTATCTGCTGTCGTGGAAAATCGCGCCGGCAATCGCCACCGGCAACACCTGCGTCGCGAAGCCGAGCGAGCTCACGCCGCTGACCGCGAACCGGCTCGCGGAGCTCTCGCTCGAAGCCGGCATTCCACCCGGCGTGATCAACATCGTGCACGGCCGCGGCATCAAAGCGGGCCGCGCGCTGACGATGCACGACGACGTGCCGGTGATCTCCTTCACCGGCGGAACGGTCACCGGTTCCGCGGTCGCGACGAATGCATCGCCGCGATTCAAGAAGATCTCGCTCGAGCTCGGCGGCAAGAATCCGAACGTGATTTTTGCGGATGCGGATCTCGACGACGCCCTGTCGACGACGATCCGTTCGAGCTTCTGGAATCAGGGCGAGATCTGTCTGTGCGGCTCGCGCATCTTCGTCGAGCGCAGCGCGTACGACGCGTTTCTTGAGCGCTTCGTCGCCGCGACGCAGAAGCTGAAGATCGGCGATCCGCTCGATGAATCGAGCGAGGTCGGTGCGCTCATCAGCGCCGATCATCTGAAGAAAGTCACGGGCTACATCGAGCTGGCGAAGCACGAAGGCGGCACGATCGTGACGGGCGGCCGCCGCGTCGATCGCAAGGGCTACTTCCTCGAGCCGACGATCATCACCGGCCTCGGCACGAACTGCCG
>C688J18823_10002318_pt1 | contig 11930 bp, 8 predicted proteins | sample HopSoiMetagenom1_FD_18823 | JGI IMG/M metagenome (IMG submission 18823) | reverse complement strand
TGGCGACCGCTCGGCGCAGGGTCCGCTCGACGAATCCGGAGTCGGCGTCGGCGAGCGTGAAGCCCAGGTCCAGGTCGACGTGGTGGAGGACGACCTCGCGTAGCCGCAGCGTCGGCAGGTCACGACCGGGCACCATCCGGCCCCCACGCACCTCCACCAGGTGCTCCTCGGCGGCCCCCGCGAGCGAGGGGGCGATCTCGGCGAACCGCGCGGCGGAGGAGACGAGGTCGGCGACCTGCTCGGCGGCGGGCCGGCGGGCACCCTGCTCGATGTCGGCGTCCCGTGCCTCGGGGGAGGCGTACATCGGGGTGGGAACGCCGGTGGTCGCCCACCGCGCGAGGTGGCACAGGGCGTCGGCGTTGCGGGCCACGTGCGTCACGACATGGGCGCGGGTCCATCCCTCGCACAGGCTCGGAGCGGCTATCGCCACGTCGTCCAGACGGGTCGCGGTGGCCAGCAGGGAACGGGTCTCAGCCTCCAGCAGCTCGAGGTTCTCGAGCAGGTGGGAGGTCATGCGCCCAGGGTGACAGCGGCGCCGATCAGCGCGAGGTGGCTGAACGCCTGTGGGAAGTTGCCCACCATCCGCTCGCGCACGGGGTCGTACTCCTCCGCCATCAGCCCGAGGTCGGTGGACAACGAGACCAGGTGCTTCATCAGCGTGTGCGCCTCCTCACGGCGACCGGCGCCGGCGTACGCGGACACCAGCCAGAACGAGCAGGCGAGGAAGGGGTGCTCGTCGCCGGCCAGGCCGTCCACGCCGCTGCCGGTGCGGTAACGCAGCAGCAGCCCCTGGTGCATCAGGTCCTCCTCCACCGCTTGGATGGTCCCCAGCACGCGCGGGTCGTCCGGCGGCAGGAACCCCACCGTGGGGATCAGGAGCAGGGAGGCATCGACCTCCTTGGTGTCGTAGTGCTGGGTGAAGGTGCCCCGATCGCTGTCGTAGCCGCGGGTCAGCACCTCCTGACGCACCTCGTCCCGCAGTGCCCGCCACTGCTCCACCGGTCCGTCGAGGCCGTGCCGCTCGACCGCCGCCACGGCCCGGTCGAACGCCGCCCAGACCATGACGCGGGAGTGGGTGAAGTGCTGCTGCTCCCCGCGGATCTCCCAGATGCCGTTGTCGGGCTGTCGCCAGTGCTGCGCGAGGTCCTCGACCAGCGTGCGCTGCAGCGCCCAGGAGTCCGCCGAGTCGTGGATGCCGGCCTGCCGGGCGGCCTCCAGGGCGACCATCACCTCGCCCAGCACGTCCGTCTGGCGCTGGTCGACCGCAGCGTTCCCGAGCCGGACCGGTCGCGAGTCGGCGTAGCCGGGCAGATGCGTCAGCTCGCGCTCGGGCAGCTCGCGGGCGCCGTCCACGGCGTACATGATCTGCATGTCCTCGGGGTCGCCGGCGATGGCACGCAGCAGCCAGCCGCGCCACAGGCGCGTCTCCTCGTCGAAGCCCGACGCCAGCAGCGCCTCGACGGTCAGCGAGGCGTCGCGCAACCAGCAGAAGCGGTAGTCCCAGTTGCGGCTGCCGCCGAAGTCCTCCGGCAGCGACGTGGTCGGGGCGGCGACGATGCCGCCGGTGCTGCCGTGGGTGAGCAGCCGCAGCACCAGGAGGGAGCTGGTCACCGCCGCCCGGTAGGGGCCGGAGTAGTCGCAGCGGGCGCACCAGCGCCGGCTGAGCGCCATCGTCTCGCGGATCTGCTCGTCCACGTCGACGGCCACGGGCACCGGCTTGTAGGAGGGGGACCACGTGGTGGAGAAGGTCAGCTCCTCGCCCTCGTGCACGTCGAACTCGTCCTCATGGTGCCCGTCGACCGCTCGCGGCAGCCGGGGGCCGCGCAGGATCACCATGTCCGGGCCAGCGACGGCGGAGATGACCTCGTTGCCGCTGCCGTCGAGACGGTGCCGGACCCAGGGCCGGACCTTGCCGTAGCCGAACCGCACCACCCAGTGGTGCCGCATCCGGACCGTGCCGGAGATCCCCACCACGCGGCGCAGGATGTCGGCACGGCCGTCCCGCAGCGGCATGAGATCGGTCACCTTCACCATCCCTGTGTCGGTCTGGTGGGTGGTCTCCAGGACGAGGCTGTCTTCGCGGTACCGACGGGTGGTCGTGGCCCGGCCGGCGGGGCCGATCAGCCAGCGGCCGTGCTCCGGCGTGCCCAGGAGTGCTGCGAAGCAGGCCGGAGAGTCGAAACGGGGCAGGCAGAGCCAGTCCACGGAGCCGTCACGCCCGACCAGGGCGGCGGTGGCCGTGTCGCCCAGGACGGCATAGTCCTCGATCGGAAGTGCCATGAGCGCACCGTATGCCCCGTGACCGGGGGCTGCCCGGCGGGCTTCGGGGACGAGGCTGTCGGTGCGGGCACCTACGATTGTCGACGTGCCCGAAGGAACCTCTGCCCTGCCCAGCCACCAGCACGACCGCCTCGTCGTCCGCGGCGCGCGTGAGCACAACCTCCGCGACGTCAGCGTCGACCTGCCCCGCGACAGCCTGATCGTCTTCACCGGCCTGTCCGGGTCCGGCAAGTCCTCGCTGGCGTTCGACACGATCTTCGCCGAGGGCCAGCGCCGGTACGTCGAGTCCCTGTCGGCCTACGCACGCCAGTTCCTGGGCCAGATGGACAAGCCCGACGTCGACTTCATCGAGGGGCTCTCGCCGGCGGTCTCGATCGACCAGAAGTCCACCAACCGCAACCCGCGGTCCACGGTCGGCACCATCACGGAGGTCTACGACTACCTGCGCCTGCTGTTCGCCCGTGCCGGGCGGCCGCACTGCCCGGTCTGCGGTGAGCCGGTGACCCGGCAGACGCCGCAGCAGATCGTCGACCGGCTGCTCGAGCTGCCCGAGCGCACCCGGTTCCAGGTCCTCGCGCCGGTGGTCCAGGCCCGCAAGGGCGAGTACGTCGACCTGTTCGCCGAGCTCCAGACCAAGGGCTTCTCCCGCGCCCGCGTCGACGGCGAGGTCATCTCGCTGACCGAGCCGCCCAAGCTGGAGAAGCAGAAGAAGCACACCATCGAGGTGGTCATCGACCGGCTCGTCGCCAAGGGCGAGGACCCGGGGGCCAAGCGCCGGCTGACCGACTCCGTCGAGACGGCGCTGGGCCTGACCGGCGGCATCCTCATCGTCGAGTTCGTCGACCTCGACGCGAAGGACCCCGACCGTGAGCGCCGGTTCTCCGAGAAGATGGCGTGCCCCAACAACCACCCGCTGTCGATCGACGAGATCGAGCCGCGCTCCTTCTCGTTCAACTCCCCGTTCGGCGCCTGCCCNAAGTGCACCGGTCTCGGCACCGAGCTCGAGGTCGACCCCGAGCTGCTGATCCCGGACGAGGACCTGTCCATCCGCGACGGCGCGATCGCCCCGTGGGCGCAGGGCTCGGGATCGGCGGACTACTTCCTGCGGGTGATCACGGCGCTGGCCGAGGACCTGAAGTTCTCCCTCGACAAGCCGTGGCACTCCCTGCCCCAGCGGGCCCGTGAGGCTCTGTTGTTCGGGCAGGACTACAAGGTCCACGTCAAGTACCGCAACCGTTACGGCCGCGACCGGTCCTACACGACCGGGTTCGAGGGCGTCGTGCCCTTCGTCAAGCGCCGGCACTCCGAGACCGACTCCGAGTGGAGCCGCGAGCGCTACGAGGGCTACATGCGCGAGGTGCCGTGCCCCGAGTGCAAGGGGTCGCGGCTGAAGCCGGAGTCCCTGGCCGTCCTGCTCGGCGGCCGCAGCATCTCCGCTGTCTGCGCGCTGCCCATCGCCGAGTGCGCGAAGTTCCTGCAGGACGTCGACTTCACCACCCGTGAGCGGCAGATCGCCGAGCGCGTCATCAAGGAGATCGAGGCCCGTCTCGGCTTCCTGCTCGATGTGGGGCTGGACTACCTCTCCCTGGACCGGGCCGCGGGCACCCTGTCCGGCGGCGAGGCGCAGCGGATCCGGCTGGCGACCCAGATCGGCTCCGGGCTCGTCGGCGTGCTCTACGTCCTGGACGAGCCGTCGATCGGGCTGCACCAGCGTGACAACCACCGCCTCATCGAGACCCTGACGCGGCTGCGCGACCTGGGTAACACGCTCATCGTCGTCGAGCACGACGAGGACACGATCGCCACCGCCGACTGGGTGGTGGACATCGGTCCCGGGGCCGGTGAGCACGGCGGCCACGTGGTGCACTCCGGCACGGTGGCCGACCTGCTCACCCACCCCGACTCACTCACGGGCGAGTACCTCTCCGGCCGCAAGGAGATCCCGACCCCGGAGGTCCGCCGCCCCCAGGACGGGCGCGAGGTCAAGGTCGTCGGCGCCCGGGAGCACAACCTGCACGAGGTCAGCGTCGGCTTCCCGCTCGGCAACCTGGTCGCCGTCACCGGGGTGTCCGGCTCGGGCAAGTCGACGATGGTCAACGACATCCTCTACACCGTGCTGGCCAACAAGCTCAACGGCGCCCGCCAGGTGCCGGGCCGGCACAAGACCGTCACGGGGCTGGAGCACCTCGACAAGGTCGTCCACGTCGACCAGGGGCCGATCGGGCGCACGCCGCGCAGCAACCCGGCGACCTACACCGGCGTCTTCAACAACATGCGCACACTGTTCGCCGAGACGACCGAGGCCAAGATCCGCGGCTACATGCCGGGACGGTTCTCCTTCAACGTCAAGGGCGGTCGCTGCGACGCGTGCTCCGGCGACGGCACCATCAAGATCGAGATGAACTTCCTGCCGGACGTCTACGTGCCGTGCGAGGTCTGCCACGGTGCGCGGTACAACCGCGAGACGCTCGAGGTGCACTTCAAGGGCAAGACGATCGCCGATGTCCTCGACATGCCGATCGAGGAGGCGGCCGAGTTCTTCGCCGCGGTGCCGGCGATCGCCCGGCACCTGAAGACCTTGGTGGACGTCGGCCTGGGCTACGTCCGGCTCGGCCAGCCGGCGCCGACCCTCTCCGGTGGTGAGGCCCAGCGCGTCAAGCTGGCCACCGAGCTGCAGAAGCGGTCGACGGGACGGACCATCTACGTCCTGGACGAGCCGACGACGGGCCTGCACTTCGAGGACATCCGCAAGCTGCTCGGCGTGCTGCAGGGGCTGGTCGACAAGGGCAACACGGTGATCGTCATCGAGCACAACCTCGACGTCATCAAGAACGCCGACTGGATCATCGACATGGGCCCCGAGGGCGGCAACGGCGGAGGCAGGGTGGTCGCCGAGGGCACGCCCGAGCAGGTGGCCACCGTGGCCGAGAGCCACACCGGCCGGTTCCTGGCACCGATCCTCGAGCGCAGCGCCCGCACGCCGGGCCGGCCGACGGGGGTCAGCCCGACGCGGGCCAGGGCTGCCGAGGAGGCCGCCGCGTCGGCCACCTCGGCACCCGCCGGGAAGTCACCGGCCAAGGCGGCGGCCGGGACGCCGGCGAAGAAGGTGTCGACCAAGGTCGCCGCGGCCACCACCCCGGCCAAGAAGACGACGGCGCGGGCCTCGACGACCAAGGCGGCAGCGCCCCGGAAGGCGGCCGCGAAGTCGCCCCGACGGGCGTCCTGACCCGGCACAGGCCCGGAGGGCGCACGCGTGCCGGGGCCGGCGCACTGGCCTGGTCCACCAGGCGCAGGTGGCCGGCTGTCCCGGCCCCGGGTGCTGTCAGTAGGTGCTCTTGGCCGGCTCGCCGGCCGTGAGCGGCTGCGCCGGGATGAACTGCGGCTCGGTGACCAGCAGCTGCCGGGTGCGCTCGAGTGCCTCGGCGAGGTGGTCCGAGGCAAGGTGGACCTCGAGGCTGTCCACGGAGTCCCACTTGCCGACCGTGAGAAAGACGTCGGGATCGCGCATGCCCTGCTGCAGGCTGTAGAGCAGGCATCCCGGCTCGGCGTGCGTGGACGCCGCCAGGACGTGCAGGGCCTGCTCGACGTCCGGCCCACAGCCGGGTTTGGCGGTGATGATCGCGACGGTGCTGATCTCGCTCATGCGGTGCTCCTCGGTGGGGCCCGGAGGTCACGGGCCGCCCTGTCGCATTCTGCACCCGTGCGGACCGTGCCGGGCGGGTTCACCCGGCTGGATGTCGACGCGGTGGGCGTGGCCGGGCTGGGGCGGTCAGCGGGAGTCGTGCAGCCGCGAGCGGACCACGGCGCAGGCGTCGTACGGAAAGCGGTCGACGCGCTCGCGCAGCTCCTGCTCGGCCACGTCGAGCAGGAGCACCGCTGCGCGCGGCGTCGCCTTGGTGAGCGCGGCGTCGACCTGCCGTCCCAGGTCAGGGTGGACCGCCTCGAACCTGCGGTGCGGGTCGAGGTCGTCGAGCAGCCCGGAGCCGGGGCTGGGCACGTGCCGCTCCAGCAGCACCAGCAGGTGCCGCAGGGCCTGCCCGTGGACGAGGTCGCGTCCGCTGACGCGTTCACCGCGCAGGTGCCGGCCCACCCCCACCAGGAGCGCCGAGAGGAACAGCCCCAGCAGGACCTCGTCGTTGGGCGCGGACCCCGCGGACGCCGTCGCCGTCGCCGACGCGACCGCCTCCATCCGTGTCCCCACGTCAGCGCGGTCGAGCAGGACGCGGTAGCGGTTGACGGAGGCGAGCGCGAGCTCCTCCGGCGCGAACACGGCCAGCTCCAGCAGGTGGCCGTCGTCGTAGAGCACCTTCAGGCCGTGCGCGGTGTCACGGAACGACAGGAGCACCCGCTCGCGGTCCGGCAGCCAGGACAGGTCCTCGCGCAGCGCCTCGGCCGACGGCGGCGCCGCGACGACGAAGAAGTCGTGGTCGGAGAACTGGTCCGGCTGGTAGTCCCGCCCGGCCATGGAGCCCAGGGCCACCAGCCCGAGGACGTCGGGACGGCCGGCGAGCGATCCCTGCAGTGCCGCCGTGAAGGCGTCGTACGCGTCCGCGTCCATCCGTCGCTCCCTGCTCGTCCTGCACCGGCCCATCCGGCGGCCGCCAGACTCGCACACCTGGCCGGTGGGCCGGACCCATCGGCCCTGTCCGACCCCGGAGCCAACGGGCCTGTCCATCCCGGACCGACCGGGCGCATCCACCCGGACCCACCAGGGTGAACCTCCGGGGCACGACGGCCGTTCTCCCCTGCAGGAGCGGGGATCGGACCCTGCCCGGGACCGGAGGACCACCATGACCCATGCCGAGCAGGACGCCACCGCAGCACACCCCGACCGCCGCGCCGTCATCCGCGGAGTGGGAGCCGTCGGCCTCGCCGCCGCCGGTGCCACCGTGGTCGCTGCGTGCGGGAGCAGCTCGACGGCGGGTGCTCCCGCCGCCGGCGGCTCCAGTGGCGGCTCGAGCAGCGCGGCCAGCCCGAGCGCCGCAGGCTCCTCCGACTCCGGCGGCTCCGAGGGCATCGACACCTCAGAGATCCCCGTCGGTGGCGGCACCATCGTCGCGGCGACCAAGACGGTGATCACGCAGCCGGCCGCGGGGCAGTTCAAGGCCTTCAGCTCGATCTGCACGCACATGGGCTGTCCGGTGGCCTCGGTCGCCGACGGCACGATCAACTGCAACTGCCACGGCAGCAGGTACGACATCGCGACGGGCCAGGTGAAGCGGGGGCCCGCCACGAAGCCGCTCCCGGCCAAGACCGTTACCGTCAAGGGGGACCGGCTCACGGTGACCTGAACCACGCGCGCAGCGGGCGGCTGCAGCCGCTGTCGGGGGCGACTTCTAAACTGGCCGCGTGGCTGACCCGTCGTCGTACCGTCCCCGACCGGGTGAGATCCCCGTCGACCCCGGCGTCTACCGGTTCCGCGACGCCAACGGTCGCGTCATCTACGTCGGCAAGGCCAAGTCGCTGCGCTCGCGGCTCTCGTCGTACTTCCAGGACATCTCGGCGCTGCACCCGCGCACGCGCTCGATGGTCACCACCGGCGCGAGCGTCGAGTGGACCGTCGTCAGCAACGAGGTCGAGGCCCTGCAGCTGGAGTACTCCTGGATCAAGGAGTACGACCCGCGCTTCAACGTCAAGTACCGCGACGACAAGTCCTACCCCTACCTCGCGGTGACGATGGGGGAGGAGTACCCCCGGGCCCAGGTGCTCCGCGGCTCCAAGCGCAAGGGCACCCGCTACTTCGGGCCCTACGCGCACGCCTGGGCGATCCGCGAGACCCTCGACCTGCTGCTCCGGGTCTTCCCGATGCGCACCTGCAGCAGCGGCGTGTTCAAGCGCGCCGGCCAGGTCGGGCGGCCCTGCCTGCTGGGCTACATCGACAAGTGCTCGGCGCCCTGCGTCGGTCGCGTCGACGCCGACGAGCACCGCGCCATCGCCGAGGACTTCTGCGACTTCATGGCGGGCAACACCGGCAAGTTCGTCAAGCGGCTGGAGCGCCGGATGAAGGACGCCGCCGACGACATGGACTACGAGCAGGCGGCCCGCCTGCGTGACGACATCGGCGCCCTCAACCGCGCCCTGGAGAAGTCCGCGGTCGTGCTCACCGACGCCACGGACGCCGACGTGTTCGCCCTCGCCGAGGACGAGCTCGAGGCCGCGGTCCAGGTCTTCCACGTCCGAGGCGGCCGCGTCCGCGGCCAGCGCGGGTGGGTGGTCGAGAAGGAGGCCGAGAACACCGGCGAGGTCGTCGAGCACCTCCTCCAGCAGGTGTACGGCGGCGAGTCGCCCGAGGGCGTGCCGCGCGAGGTCCTCGTGCCGGTCCTGCCGCCCGACCCCGACCTGCTCGCCCGCTGGCTCAGCGGCCTGCGCGGCGCCCAGGTGGACCTGCGGGTGCCCCAGCGCGGCGACAAGCGGGCGCTGATGGAGACCGTCCAGCGCAACGCCGACCAGTCCCTGGCGCGGCACAAGGTCGCCCGCGCCGGTGACCTGACCGCCCGCAGCCAGGCGCTGCAGGAGCTGCAGGACACCCTGGAGATGTCCGACGCACCGTTGCGGATCGAGTGCTTCGACGTCAGCCACGTCCAGGGCACCAACGTCGTCGCCTCGATGGTGGTGTTCGAGGACGGCCTGCCGCGCAAGTCCGAGTACCGCCGGTTCATCGTCCGGGGCACGGTCGACGAGCAGGGGCAGGTCCGCACCGACGACACGGCGGCGATGCACGAGGTGCTGACCCGCCGCTTCCGGCGCTACCTCGACGACCGCGTCGACGCCACGGACATCGAGGGGGTGGGCAGCGGCGCGCCGGGCGCAGACGACCGCGACCAGGCGGACCGCGCCCCGGACGACCGCGAGCGTGGCGGCGCCGACGGCGAGGACAGCGGCGCATCGGCTCCGAGCCGGATCGACCCGGACACCGGGCGACCGCGCCGGTTCGCCTATCCGCCCAATCTCGTGGTCGTGGACGGCGGCCTGCCGCAGGTCAACGCAGCCCGCGCCGCCCTTGCCGAGCTGGGCGTCGACGACGTCGCCCTGGTCGGGCTGGCCAAGCGCCTCGAAGAGGTCTGGCTGCCCGGGCAGGAGTTCCCGGTGATCCTGCCGCGCACCAGCGAGGGCCTCTACCTCCTGCAGCGTGTCCGCGACGAGGCACACCGGTTCGCCATCACGTTCCACCGCCAGCGGCGGTCCAAGGCGATGACCTCCAGCGCCCTGGACGACATCCCCGGTCTGGGGGAGTCGCGGCGCAAGGCACTGCTGCGACACTTCGGCTCGGTGAAGAAGGTGCGCGCGGCATCGGAGGAGCAGATCCGCGAGGTTCCCGGCATCGGCCCGGGCCTGGCTGCGACCATTGCCCAGGCGCTGGCGGCACAGGCGGCCCAGAGCGTGCCCGCCGTCAACGTCACCACCGGTGAAGTGCTCGACTAGGCAACCAGGAGCAACACGATGACCGACCCCTCGGGGCCCTCCCCGGCCGGTCCGACGGCCACCACCGCGCCCCGCCGCGCAGGTGCCGGCATGGACCCCGGAACCACCGACCTGGTGATCCTCACCGGCATGAGCGGGGCCGGGCGCTCGACCGCGGCCAACGTCCTGGAGGACCTCGGCTGGTACGTCGTGGACAACATCCCGCCGCAGCTGATCCTGTCGATGGCCGAGCTCGCCGAGCACTCCCGCGGCGGTGTGAACAAGCTCGCTGCCGTCATCGACGTCCGCAGCCGCAGCTTCTTCACGGCGTTCCGGGAGGCGCTGCAGGCCCTGCGCGACAGGGGCTGGGCGCCGCGGGTCATCTTCGTCGACGCGACCGACGAGGCGCTGGTGCGCCGCTTCGAGAGCGTCCGGCGCCCGCACCCGCTGCAGGGCCAGGGCCGGATGCTCGACGGGATCACCCGCGAGCGCACGCTGCTGCGTGACCTGCGCTCCGAGGCGGACGTGGTCATCGACACCTCAGGGCTCAATGTCCACCAGCTCTCGGCCAAGGTGTCGCAGATCTTCGCTGCCGAAGGGGGACCACGCCTCCGGATGGCGGTGATGTCGTTCGGCTTCAAGTACGGCATCCCGCTGGACGCCGACCTGGTCTTCGACCTGCGCTTCCTGCCCAACCCGTTCTGGGTCCCGGAGCTGCGGCCCAAGAGCGGGAAGGACCCGGCCGTGGCCGACTACGTCCTGAGCCAGGAGGGCGCGGGCGAGTTCGTGGAGAGGGTCGTGGCCCTGATGGAGCCGATGGTGCAGGGCTACCTGCGCGAGGGGCGCCGCTACGTCACGCTCGCGGTCGGCTGCACCGGCGGCAAGCACCGCTCGGTCGCCATCGCCGAGACGCTGGCGCGGCTGATCAGCGGCGGGGACGTCGCCACCATCCTCGTGCACCGTGACCTGGGGCGGGAGTGACCCGCCCCGGGGTCGTGGCGCTCGGCGGCGGGCACGGCCTGGCGGCCTCGCTGGCCGCGCTGCGGCTCGTCACCGACCGGATCACCGCGGTCGTGACGGTCGGGGACGACGGTGGCTCCAGCGGCCGGCTGCGCGAGGAGTACGACGTCCTGCCACCGGGTGACCTGCGGATGGCCCTCGCGGCGCTGTGCGACGACAGCGAGTGGGGACACCAGTGGAGGGACGTCCTGCAGCACCGGTTCGCCGGTCCGGGACCCCTCGGCGGCCATGCCCTGGGCAACCTGCTCATCGTCTCCCTCTGGGACCTGCTCGGCGACACCGTCGGCGGNCTGGACCTGGTCGGCCGTCTCCTCGGGGCCCGTGGCCGCGTGCTGCCCATGGCCGCCGAGCCGCTGCAGATCGAGGCCGCCGTCCTCGGCGCCGACCCGGCACAGCCCGACGAGATCACCACGGTGCGGGGTCAGGTGCAGGTGGCCTCCACCGCGGGGCGGGTGCTCGGCGTCCGGCTGCACCCGGAGGACCCCAAGGCGTGCGAGGAGACCATCCGCGCGATCCACGACGCGGACTGGATCATCCTCGGCCCCGGCTCCTGGTTCACCTCGGTGATGCCGCACCTGCTCGTGCCGTCCGTCCGTGAGGCCCTCGTGGCCAGCCCGGCCCGCAAGGTGCTGACGCTGAACCTGGTCATGCACACCGGCGAGACCGAGGGGTTCTCCGCCGAGAACCACCTGGAGGTCCTGGCGGCCCATGCCCCCGACCTGACGCTGGACGTGGTGCTGGCCGACCCCAGCGTGGTGGAGGACGCCGCGGTGCTGCGCAGCGTCGCGGCCGGCCTCGGGGCCGAGCTCGTCGTCGCGCCGGTCGCCGAGAACGGCGCGCCGGGCCACCACGACTCGCTGCGCCTGGCTGCGGCCTACCGCGACATCCTCGGCTGAGTCCGCGGCGACCGGCGCCGAGGTGCTTGCACCGCAGTGGCAGGATGACCCCCATGGCGATGACGGCAAAGGTCAAGGACGAGCTGAGTCGTCTCGAGGTCACCAAGCCCTGCTGCCGCAAGGCGGAGGTGTCGGCGACGCTGCGCTTCGCCGGCGGGCTGCACATCGTCGGGGGCCGGATCGTCGTCGAGGCCGAGCTCGACACGGCCCAGGCGGCCCGGCGGCTGCGCAAGGAGATCTTCGACGTCTACGGGCACTCCAGCGACGTCATGGTGATGGCCGCCGGCGGCCTGCGCCGCGGCAGCCGCTACGTCGTCCGCGTGGTCCAGGACG
>C688J18823_10002317_pt1 | contig 11934 bp, 10 predicted proteins | sample HopSoiMetagenom1_FD_18823 | JGI IMG/M metagenome (IMG submission 18823) | reverse complement strand
CCTGGTCGACGGCATCGGCGACACGTTGCGCGTGTCGCTCACTGCTGATCCCGTGGAGGAAGTGAAGACGGCGTTCGAGATCCTCAAGGCGCTTGGTCTGCGCGAGCGGGGGCCGGTGATGATCGCGTGTCCCTCGTGCGGCCGCGACAACGTCGGCGTCCAGCAGCTCGCCGAACGCGTCGAGGAGCGCCTCGCGTCGTACCCGCAGCACTTCGAGGTCGCCGTGCTCGGCTGTGCGGTGAACGGACCGGGGGAGGCGGGCGACGCCGACTTCGGGATCGCCGGCGGCCGCGACGTCGGGTTCGTCTACGCGCACGGGCGCGTACTGAAGAAGGTGTCGTCGGACATCCTGATCGACGAGCTGTTCCACGAGATCGACAAGTGGATCGCCGACGGGATGCAGCGTCCGAAGCGGTTGAAGATGGCGAAGCCTGCCGCGCTTGCGATGGCGGAAGCCTCGCTGATTCCGCTGGACTAACCTCAGCCGCACGATGCGCGCCTCTCAGCTGTTCCTGCCCACGCTGCGCACGGACCCGGCCGACGCCGAAGCGGTCAGCCACAAGCTGCTCGTGCGAGGAGGGTTCATCCGCCAGGTCGCCGCCGGTGTGTGGACGTATCTGCCGCTCGGCTGGCGCGTGCACCAGAAGGTCGTCCAGATCATCCGCGAGGAGATCAACGCGATCGGCGGCCAGGAGTTTCTGTGCCCGCTGCTGACCCCGGCCGAGCTGTGGAAGGCGTCCGGGCGCTACGACATTCCCGAGGTGTTCCACCTGCAAGACCGGAACGGCCGCGACTACGTGCTGCCGATGACGCAGGAGGAGACGTTCGCGTTCCACGCGCGCGAGATCCAGTCGTACAAGCAGCTACCGCAGATCTGGTACCACTTCAGCGTCAAGGAGCGGGACGAGCCGCGTCCGCGCGCAGGACTGATCCGCGTGCGGGAGTTCATCATGAAGGACGCGTACAGCTTCGACCGCGACAGCGCCGCGCTCGACGTGTCGTATGAGAAGCACCGGCAGGCTTACGAAAAGATCTTCGCGCGCGCCGGGCTCGAGACGTACCTCGTGGAGGCCGAGGTCGGGATCATGGGCGGGAAGGCGAGCGACGACTTTCTGGCGCCTGCCGACGCCGGCGAGAACGAGCTCGTCAGGTGCGAGAACGGCGATTACGCAGCCGACGTCGAGATCGCCCGCGGCGTTCCTTCGGCGCCGGATTTCCCGGGCTCGCTCCCCGCGCCCGAGCTCGTCGAGACTCCCGACGCGAAGACGATCGAGGCGGTGTCCGCGCAGCTCGGCATCGACCCGCGCGCGACGATCAAGGCGATGCCCGTGGTGACGGACGGCCGCGTCGTCCTCGCGCTCGTCCGTGGCGACGACCGGCTGAACGGGGAGCGTCTGACGGGTGCGCTCGGCGGCGCTGCGATCCGACCCGCCGAGGATGACGAGATCCGGTCGACCTTCGGCGCCGACGGCGGGTCGATCGGGCCCGTCGGCGTACAGGTCGAGGTGATCGCCGATCAGGGCATTACGCCCGGCCCGTATGTCGTCGGCGCGAATCGCGACGGCTGGCACCTCCGCGGTGTCGAGCCCGGCCGCGATTTCGAGCCGCGGTATGCCGAGATCCGGCACGTGAAGGACGGCGATGCGTGCCCGATCTGCGGGGGGAGGCTCTCGATCGAGCCGGCGATCGAGGTCGGCCACATCTTCAAGCTGGGCACCCGGTTCCCCGAGGCGATCGGCGCCACCTACCTCGACGAGGATGGCGAAGAGAAGCCGGTCGTGATGGGGAGCTACGGCATCGGCCCGGGCCGGATGATGGCGGCAGCGATCGAGCAGCACCACGACGACCGGGGGATCAGGTGGCCCCGGTCGATCGCGCCGTACGACGTCCACGTCGTCTCGCTCGACGCGGGCAACGAGGCGATCCGCGAGGCGGCGGACGCCGTCGATCGCGAGCTCTCGGCGGACTACGAGGTCCTGCTCGACGACCGCGATCTGCGCGCAGGGGAGAAGTTCGCGGACGCGGACCTGATCGGTTGCCCGGTTCGCGTCACGGTCGGCAAGAAAACCCTCGACGACGGCGCGGTGGATGTCCGCGACCGCGGCGCCGGCAACGAGGTGAGGGTTGAATTGTCCGACCTGAGGGGCACAGTGGCAGAGATCTTGTAGTGGCACGGCGGAGGCGATTCAGCGAGGAGCCGTTCGGCCCGACGATCGAGCGGCTGATGAGCGAGACGGGTCACACCTACCGCTCGCTGGCTGACCGAACCAAGCTTTCCGCCGGGTACCTCAACCACCTCGTCCACGGCAACCGCCCGGTGCCGTCCGACGACGTCATCCAGGCGCTCGCATCCGCGCTCGGGGTCGAGCCCGAGCACTTCCGCGAATACCGCCTCCGGGTCATCACCGAGCGCCTCGAGCGCATGCCGGAGCTGATCGACAGGCTGTACCGGCGACTCGGCTAGCGCGGGAGCCTCCTCCGCGGCGCCGGGGTACGATGCGCACGAGCGGGGCGTAGCGCAGCCTGGTTAGCGCGCCAGTCTGGGGGACTGGAGGTCCCGAGTTCGAATCTCGGCGCCCCGATGAGGAAGCCCGCTGGAAACGGCGGGTTTTCGTTTCGAACACCGCGCGGCGTTTCGGCTTCGCGCGGTGGCGTACTGCATGCCGACCGTTCCGTAGCGAATGAGCTTCAGTCCGCCGTCGGCTCCGACCTCTGAAAGACGGCCTCGACGTTATTGCCGTCGAGGTCGAGGACGAATGCCGCGAAGTATTCCCCGGTGTACTCGGGCCGCAGACCAGGTGGGCCGTTGTCCGTCCCGCCGTGATGGACGGCAGCTGCGTGCCAACGTCCTACCGCGTCTGCGTCCGGGGCGCTGAAGGCAACGTGCGCCCCGGTTGTCGCGCGGTCACGACCCGGCTTGCTGCCGACGGTGTGCAAGCTGAAATCGTCATCGCTGCCGCGACCGAAGAGGACGTAGGCGTCGCCCTCGAACTCGCCCTCGCCCAACACCGAAAAGCCGAGCTCCGCCAACGCGGCCTCGTACATTCGTCGGCTCGCACGGAAGTCGGTCACCCGGATCCCGACGTGGTCGATGACAGCGCTCATCGTTGGTTCGTCCGCGTTTGTTGGTCGTTGCAACACAGGCGTGCGAGTCTACGGCTGCCGCGGGACTTCTCGTCTCTGCGTTCTTCACAGCGCGGTTCGCGTCTGGCGCCGTGAGTGAGGCTTGTTTGGCCAGTCGTCGTCAGCTGTGCCGCCGGTACTGCAGCTCGACGATGCCGTTCCTCGAGGCGATGCTGGAGACCAGGTCGAGCCGGTAGGACTTGGGGACGCCGTCGAACAGCCGGGTGCCCTCGCCCGCAACGTAGGGGAACAAGCTCAGCCGGATCTCGTCGATCAGGTCGAGCCGCATGAGCGACCGCCAGAGGCTGACGCCGCCCCAGACCACGATGTGGCCGTCGCCGCCCAGCCGGAGCTTGTCGATCTCTTCTGCCGTGTCACCGGCGGCGATGGTGGTGTTGGCCCAGTCAGCCGTCTTCAGCGTCCGGGAGAAGACGACCTTGCGCGCGTTGGTCAGGATCGGGGCGAACGGGTGGTCGGTGGCGGTTGTGGTCATCGAGCCCGCAATGCCCTCGTAGGCACTTCGGCCCATGATGTGCGCGTACGCGCTGCCGAGAAAGTCGAGTTGCGCCCGGTCGTCGGGCTCACGGTTTTCGATCAGGCCGAAGCAGAACTTCCAAAACTCGGTGCCCTCGTCGGCGAGAAGGCCGTCGAGCGAGTAGTTGAACACTGTCGCTATCAGCTTCCGCATGATCGGAACTCCTTGTCCTCGCGAGATCAGGTGCCGGGCTCGCGAGCCTTCGTGCGGCCTTTCGCGGTGAGGCGCCAGTACGACGCCGCTCGCGTGACCTGTCCTTCGAGCTCGCCGACGCCGATCGCGACCACCAAGCCGCGGCTGCGGAGGTCGACCAACGCGTCGCGCACCGCGTCGGGCGCTTCGCCGAGGTGCGCGGCGATCTGCTCGTACGCGAGCGAGTGATGCTCGTCGAGCAGCCGCAGGATCGCGCCGTCGTCCACCGACCCAAGGTCTACCCGTTCCCTCCCACAGGCCGGCGGTCGCCTCGAGAAAGGGGGGAGGGGCGGCGCTGAGCGCCGCCCCTCTGACGAAGAGCGAGAAGCCGTTGGCGAGCTTCCCGGGAATCCATAGGCTGCGGCACCCCTAGATCCCGCTCTGAGTAGCCTTCGTCGTCCCTGGACATCGTCATCGGTAGGCCGAACGGCCTACCCCCAAAAGGGGGAATTGGCGCCGCCGGACGCGCCACCGCCGGTTCCCGTCGCACGTCTGGGGTGGTCGTCCATATAATGGCGAAGTTCTCCGACCCGTCGTCCCGCAGACACGGGGGAGGCAACGTCCGCGGGAGGCGCGTGCGGCAGCGCCTCCTTCGGCGCTCCTTTTGCGCGTGATCCGGAAGCGAGACGACGTCCGGCGATCAGGCCGGCTCGAGGAGGCCGCGCTCGAGCACGAGGTCGATCTCGAGCATCCGGTACCCGCCCTCGTCGAAGAGCACCACCACCGCGTCGCCGTCGTAGCGCTGGACGGCGCCGTCGCCCCATTCCGGGTGCCGCACGCGGGAGCCGATCGGGAACGGCTGCTTGCCGGCCTCCGGCTCACCGTGGCCGGCGTCGCAGTTGTCGCAGTTCCCACACGGCGGCTCGAACGACTCGCCGAAGTAGCTGAGCAGGTACGCGCGGCGGCAGCCGTTCGCTTCGGCATACCCCCGCGCCATCTCGACGCGGGTGCGGTCGTACTCCTTCCGGTGCTCCTGCGCGGACGCGGCCGCCTCCGCCGCTTCCTCCACGTCGACGGGGCCGTCGGCATTCATCACACGTCCGTCCGGCAAAAGGACGACCACGCCGACCTCTTCGAGACGGCCGATCGCCGCGACGATCTTCGTCTCCGACAGTCTCGTCGCGTCGCGCAGCTCCCGCGGATCGACGGGCTCGCTCGCCTCCTTGACGGCGTCGGCGACCTCGAGCACCTCGTCGACGTCGAGGTGCCCCGTGCCGGCGAAGAAGCGCCGGAGCCCGACGTCCTCCGGGCGGTAGAAGAGCACCGCGCGCGCCGGCTCGCCGTCGCGACCGGCGCGGCCGATCTCCTGGTAGTACGAGTCGACCGAGTCGCTGATCTCCGAGTGGATGACAGCGCGGACGTTCGGTTTGTCGACGCCCATCCCGAACGCGATCGTCGCGACCACGACCTCGCACTCGTCGTGCATGAACGCTGTCTGAGTCGCTTCGCGTTCGGCGCGTGGCAGCCCTGCGTGGTACGGCCTCGCGCCGACGCCTGCCTCGTTGACGTCGTGCGCGAGCTGCTCCGCACGACGGCGCGTCGCGGCGTACACGATCGCGGGCTGCTCGCCTTCGGTCACGCTCTCGACCACCGCCGCGAGCTTCTCCTTCTCGTCGTGGTGCAACTCGACCCCAAGGTGGATGTTCGGCCGGTCGAACCCGCGAATGACCTCGGCGGGATCGGTCATCGCGAGCCGCTCGACGATCTCGGCACGCACGGGTGGTGCTGCCGTTGCGGTCAGCGCCAGCGTCGTCGGGCTTCCGAGCGCCTCGATCACCGCGCCGAGGCGGAGGTAGTCGGGGCGGAAGTCGTGTCCCCATTCGCTGACGCAATGCGCTTCGTCGACGACGAACAGCTTCGGCTTCGCCGTGTGGAGCCGATCCAGCGTCTCGTCGGACGCAAACTGCTCCGGGGCGAGGAACAGGAAATCGAGCTCCCGGTCCTCGAGCTCCTCGAGCATCTCCTCGCGGCGCGCCCCGCTCAACGTCGAATTCAACGCCGCAGCGTCGCCGACGCCGGAATCCTCGATCGACTCGACCTGGTCACGCTGGAGCGCGAGGAGAGGGGAGACGACGACGGTCGGGCCGCCGGCGAGCGCGGTCGCGAGCTGGTAGATCGCGGATTTCCCCGATCCCGTCGGCATCACGACGAGCGTGTCGCGCCGGTCGAGAACCGCTCGGACTGCCTCCTCCTGCCCCGGGCGGAGCTCGTCGAAGGACAACAGGTCACGCGCAGCCGCGCGGATTNCCGCCGACCCCATTCCGCTGCCATGCCCGTCGCGCGAACCGCGAATCACTCGCGGAGACGCTACGCCTACGGGCACAGAAAAAGAGGGAAGCGCGCTGCGCACACAGCGTGGCCGCCCGCTGTTGCTGCGACGCGCCTCCCTCGACGGACAAGCCCGGGCCGCAGAACAGGCCAAGACGTTGCCGCCCGCGGATCCTACCCACGACGCCCTCAGAGGCTGGATCACGCGCGAGCCACACGACCTCGGTTGCCGCCTGTAACACTGCGCGCGTGGCAACTGCGGCTGCGACCGGTGCTGAACGCATCGAGTGGAACCTCGACGACCTCTACGCGGGGCTCGACGATCCGCAGTACGCCCGCGACGCCGACGAAGCGCTGGCCGCCGCGACCCGCTTCCGCGAGCAGTACGCGGGCCGTGTCGCGGAACTGGACCACAACGACCTCGCGGCGGCGACCGCCGAGTTCGAGCGCATCGTGGGGCTCGTCCACAAAGCGGGCCAGTTCGTCGAGCTCCGGTTCGAGGCAAACGCAACCGAAGAGAACGGAGCGGCGCTTCAGCGTGCAAACGAGCACGCGACGGCTGTGCAGACGGAGCTTCTGTTCTTCGACCTCGAATGGGCGCGCGTCGACGACGCCGCGGCGGAACGCCTCCTCGGACACGAGCGACTCGAGCCGTATCGGCACGCGCTCATGTCGAGGCGCCGGTTTCGAGAGCACCTGCTGAGCGAGCCCGAGGAGCGAATCGCAGCGCAAAAGGCGATCACGGGCATCGACACGTGGCGACGGTTCTACGTCGAGCTGCTCTCGCGACTGAAGGTGCCGATCGACGAGGGCGAAATCTCGTTCGCCGAGGCGACGTCGCGCCTCGAGACCGTGGCCGACCGCGACGAGCGTCGTCGAACTGCGAAGGCGATCGCCGTCGGCCTCGAGAACGAAGCCCGCATGCGCGCGGTCGTGCTGAACGCAGTCGTCAACGATCGCGCCGTCGAGGACCGGCTGCGCGGCTACGCGACGTGGATCTCTGCGTTCAACCTCCAGCATGAGATCTCCGACGACGCGGTCGACACGCTCGTCGACGCGGTGATCGGGCGGTACGACATCGCTCGCCGCCACTTCCGGCTCAGAGCGCGCCTACTCGGCCTCGACCGGCTCGCGTCGTACGACGTCGCCGCACCCATCGGCGGCGACGTCGAGATCGTCCCGTGGGAGCGCGCGCAGGAGATCATCCTCGACGCGTATGGGGCGTTCTCGCCGCATGCGCGCGAGATCGTGGAGCGCGCGTTCACCGAGCGGTGGATCGACGCTGCGCTCCGGCCCGCGAAGGCGCCCGGCGCGTTCTGCACGCGGCCGGCACCGGGGTCACACCCGTTCGTCCTCGTCAACTACACGGGCGATCGTCGCGCCGTCGCGACCGTTGCGCACGAGCTCGGCCACGCGCTGCATGCGGTGCTCGCCCAGCCGGGGGGCTACCTCAACGGCGAGTACCCGCTCACTGTCGCGGAGACGGCGTCCGTCTTCGGCGAGTCGCTCACCTACGACACGATGCGCGCGCGCGAGCCCGATCCGCGCGTCCAACTGGAGCTGATCGTGTCGCAGCTCGACACGTTCGTCCGGACCGCGTTCATGCCGATCGCCGGCAACCGGTTCGAGCATGCGTTGCACACCGCGCGGCGCGCAGAAGGCGATCTCGGCGTCGAGCGCATCAGCGCGATCTGGCTCGACCAGTTCGCGCGCTATTGGGGTGATGCGGTCGAGGGGATCGACGATCGAGCGCTCTGGTGGAGCGCATACCCGCATTTCGTCTACTCGCCCGGCTACATGTATCCGTACGCGTTCGGTCTGCTCCTGTCGTTCTCGATCTACCGACGGTGGGTCGACGAGGGCGACGCGTTCGTCGAGCCGATCCTTGAGTTCTTGCGGGCGGGAGCGTCGAAGGCACCGTCGGAGCTTGCCCGCGGCGTCGGCTTCGATCTGAGCGACCCTGCGTTTTGGGAACGCGGTCTCGACGCCATCGACGCGCTCGTGGCCGAAGCCGAGGCTCTGGCCGACCGCGTCGCCGATTGACGCGGCGGCGGCGCCGAGCGACCGCGATTCCACCGCTCGAGGGTGTAGGCCGGCGGACGGTTCGCCGATGCGATTGGGTCTGATGGTCGGTCGAGCGGCGCCTCCTGTGGTCCCTCCGTGCAGGGACTAGCCGCTCGATATGAAAAAGTCGAGGTGATGCGCCGCGTGCTCGTCATCGTCCTCGTGGCGCTGGTGATGCCGGCCCGGGCGGAGGCCGCCCACGTCCGGAGCGCGATCTTCTTCTATCCCTGGTACTCGAACGCGGCCCACGACGGCGGCTTCGCCCACTGGCAGCAGGGGGCGCACTCGCCGCCCTGGGACATCGCGTCGGTCTACTTCCCGGCGCGCGGCGCGTACTCGAGCGCCGACCCGCGCGTCGTGACCGCGCAGCTGCGCGAAATCCGTGCCGCGGGTGTCGACGAGGTCGTCAGCTCGTGGTGGGGGTGGGGCTCGCCCGAGGACGGCCGGCTCGCGCTCGTCCGGCGGGTTGCGCGGCGGAACGGCCTCGAGGTCGCCGTCCAACTCGAGCCGTACGCCGGCCGGTCGATCGCGTCGATCGGCAACGACCTCGTCCGCCTGCGAGAGCTCGGGATCCACGACGTCTACGTGTATCGGGCCGAGGACTTCGCCCCCGAGGCGTGGCGGACGTTGCCGCTGAAGCTGACAGGCCTGCGGGTGTTCGCACAGACGAACCTCGTCGGTTTCGCAGCGCGGAGCGGCTTCGCCGGCTTCTACACCTACGACATCCTCGTCTACGGGGGCGACAAGTTCATGCGGTTGTGCGCCGAGGCGCACGCCGCCGGTCTGGTCTGCGCGCCGTCGGTCGGCCCCGGGTACGACGCCCAGATGGCGACCGACGATCCGAACGTGAAGCCGCGCGACAACGGCGCGACGTACGACACGATGTGGCACGCGGCGCTCGTTGCGGGCGCCGACCTCGTGACGATCACGAGCTACAACGAGTGGAGCGAGGGCACGCAGATCGAGCCGGCGGGACACGGGGGCCGCTACACGACGTACGACGGTGCGTACGGGCTGCATGGCCCGGCTGCGGCGTACGCGTACCTCCGCGCGACGCGTCGCTGGACCGACCGCCTTCGCGAGCGCTAGTCAGTCCTTGTAGGGATCGCGCCGCGCTCCAGCTGCTCGATCGCGCGCGCGTCGGGCTTTCCGAGGATGCGGATCTCCGCCATCAGACGAAGACATCGGCCGCGCAGCCTGCCAGGAGTCCCTCGAAGACGTCGTCGACGCCACGCAGCGACGGATGGCCGACGTCGACCTGGACGTCGCGCCACCGCTCGATTCCGAGCGCCGCCGCACCCTCGTCCGCTCCGAAGGACAGCAGGGTCTCGGTCGACAGGACGTTGCGTCGGCCGGACTGCCGGCGTGCGATTCCTTCCAGCTCGCGCAGTTCTTCGAGCGGATCGATGCGGACATTGGAGTCCGAGCCGATGCAGATGCCGATCCCGCGCGTGCAGACGCGCTCGACCGGAAGGAACCCGTCGCCGAGATCCGCTTCGGTGGTCGGGCACGCGCAGATCCGCGCGCCTGCGCGCGCGACCAGATCGAGCTCGTGACCATCCGCATGGGTCGCATGCACGACTGTCGTCCGCTCCGATAGGCAGCCGGTGCGGTCGAGGAGCTCGATCGGCCGCATGCCGTGCTCGGCCAGACACTCCTCGATCTCGCGCGGCTGCTCGTCGGCATGGACGTGCAGCGGGAGCCGCTCGGCCGCCGCGTACCGTCCGATCTCGGCAAGCCAGTCGGCCGGGCACGCACGCACGGAGTGGGGGGCGAGGCCGACGGCGACGCCGCGTCCCCGCAAGTGCTCGACCTGTTGGAGATACTCGCCGACGGACGACTGGCGGAAGCGCTCGAGCCCGCCGCGCGCGTAGGCCGCGAGCAGGACGACGATCGTGATCCCGGCCGCGGCGGCCGCGTCGACGGCGGCGAGCGCCTCGTCGAAGCCGAGGTAGTGGAACTCGCCGACGGCGGTGTACCCGCCGGCGAGCAGCTCGCGATAGACGAGCTCGTATTCGGCGCGGACGAGCTCCGGCGTCTGCCGCTCGGCCTCGGCGAGCATCAGCTCGCGCCACGCCCAGAAGTCGCCGCCGCCCGAGCGCCCCCGAAGCGCCCGCTGGAACGCATGACAGTGCGCGTCGACGAAACCGGGCAGCGTCAACGTCTCGCGCATACGCGCCGAATCGTCACAGGTTCGGCACTGACGCGTGAGCCGTATCGAGGTAGCGTCCACCACGAGGGTGGCGGGCTCGTCCCCTCCCTCGACCGGGTGGGGGTGCGCCCGGGGCACGGCCATGCGAGGCATCGCCGGAAGGGGCAGTCGGGCAGAGCCGACTATCCTTGGTCGCGTGTCGGCGCGTGCCGTCCCAGCTCCGCTCGCGCAACTGCCGAACGCGCTCACCGTCGCGCGGCTACTGCTGATCCCGGTCTTCGTGGCCTTGATGCTCGCCGCGGAGGGCGGCCACAGCTGGGCGGCGGGGATCGTGTTCGGAGTCGCCGGCGTCACCGATCAGATCGACGGCTTCCTTGCACGCCGATGGCACGTGGAGTCCGCGTTCGGCAAGGTCGCCGACCCGCTCGCGGACCGCCTGATGATCGACGCAGCCGTGATCCTCCTGTTCGCCGCGGACCACATGCCGTGGGCGGGCCTCGTCGTGATCCTCGGGCGCGACGTCGCGCTCATGCTCGGCTACAAGTTCGCCGCGCCGCAGGGTTACGACCTGCAGGTGAACGTGATCGGGAAGGCCGCGACCTGGCTGCTCTACCTGGGCATCGGCTGCATGATCGTCACGCATCCCAGCACGCGCTGGCCGTACTGGATTTTCTGGACCGGCCTCGTGCTCGCCGTCGCCGCAGGTGCGCTGTACGCATTCGCGGCGTGGAGAGCGACGCGACGATGAAGGCCGTCGTGATGGCAGGCGGGGAGGGGACGCGCCTCCGGCCGCTGACGTCGAACCAGCCGAAGCCGATGGTGCCGATCGTCGGGAAACCGTGCATGGAGCACATCCTCGAGCTCCTGCGCGAGCACGGGCTCGACGACGTGATCGTGACGGTCGCGTTCCTGCCGCAGGCGATCCGCGGCTACTTCGGCAACGGCGAATCGCTCGGGATGCAGGTCGGCTACTCCGTCGAGGAGTCGCCGCTCGGAACGGCAGGTTCCGTTCGTAACGCCGCGCGCCAGCTCGACGACACGTTCCTCGTGATCTCGGGCGACGCACTCTGCGACGTCGATCTCTCGGCGCTGATCGCGTTCCACAAGGAACGTCAGGCGGCGGTGACGATCGGGCTCAAGGCGGTCGAGAACCCGCTCGAGTTCGGGATCGTCGTCACCGACGAGGAGGGGCGCATCGAGCGCTTCCTCGAGAAGCCCTCGTGGGGCCAGGTGTTCTCGGACACGATCAACACCGGCATCTACGTCCTCGAGCCCGAGGTTCTTCGGCACATCCCGACCGACCGCCCGTACGACTTCTCGAAGGAGCTCTTCCCGTACTTGCTCGAGATGGGCCGCCCGATGTACGGCTTGCCGATGGACGGGTACTGGCAGGACGTCGGGGACCTCGACCAGTTCCGCCAGGCGAACTTCGACGCGCTCGACGAACGCGTCCGGCTGAACATCCCGGGCATCCGGATTCGCGGGAACGTCTGGCTCGGAGACGGCGTCGAGGTCGACGACCTCGACCAGATCGAAGGGCCTGCGTACATCGGCAACTACTGCCGCATCGCGGCAGCGGCAACCGTCGGCCCGCACGCGG